>Ga0193742_1002391_pt1 | contig 10818 bp, 17 predicted proteins | sample L2c1metaG_FD_165511 | JGI IMG/M metagenome (GOLD analysis project Ga0193742, IMG submission 165511) | Soil microbial communities from a riparian zone of the East river system, Colorado, United States - L2c1 | ecosystem: Environmental > Terrestrial > Soil > Riparian zone | place: USA: East River... | reverse complement strand
CTCTCCGAGGGAGTTGGTCTCGATCAGCTGATCGGCCAGGAGGCGGGCTGCGCCTTCCTCAGCGGCGATCGCATCGTCGATCTGCATCGCGATGGCTAGAAGGTTCGTCATGATGGTCTCCGTTCTTCGTTGGTGGAGACCAATCTATCGAACTAGTTGCGATGTGTCAACTATTGAATTTGAGGATGGCAATCACGGACAGCAGAATCCCGACCGTGGCGATCCCCAGGGCGACGTAGGAAAGGCGGACCGCGGCGTCAGCGTGCTTCTGCGCCCAGTGGAGGGTTTCCTTGGCCCAGTATCGAGACTCCTCGGCCGGGTCGTCCCACCGCTGCGCCCAGTACTGATCCTCCCCCGCGGGAGTCCTGAACCGGTCCTTCTCCGCCGGAGTCACGAGACCTCTTCGGCGTCCTCGATTGCGACCTGGGTCAGCTCGTGCTGCGCCTGCTTCACAGCGGCCCGCGCCCGCTGGACCTCGGTCCGCGCCTTCGGATGGTGCCGGTACTCCCGCAGGTCCAACTCCCCCAGCCTCTTCTCGATGGTGTCCAGCGCAAGCTGAAGTTCAGCCTGGATCAGGCTCATCTCGACCGGGTACTCCCCGGAGAGGTTGACCTTCTGTGAATCGGACACGTCGGAATCCTACTTCCTGTTATTGACACTGGACAACTAGGCGACCTCGGACCGCACCTCGACGTAGACCCGGAACAGCACCTCGCGGTGCAGATCTCGGACGTAGGTCAGCGGGGCGCCCATCCACTCGGCCACCTGCGCCAAGGTGTATCGGCGGAAGTACAGGCAGGCCATCAGGAACTGGACCTCAGGTTGCAGCTGGTCATAGATCCTGATCCAGCGCTCGGTCATCGCCGTGGCCACCGCGGTGGAATCCACGTCGGCGTCCTCCGACGGCCGGACCGCGGCGATGTCGATCGAGTGCGGGGCGAAGCTACGGGCCCGGCGCAAGGTGGACTCGACCCTCGCCGCCTCGAACCCGACCTTGTCCGCCAGCTCGCTGATCGTCGGCTCCTTGCCGGTCGAGGTCCGCAGCAGGTTGGAGGCGTTGATGATCGCCCGCTCGTCCTTGCGGAACCCCCGCGGGGCGGTGTCGGCCGAGCGCATCTCGTCGGTGATCGCCCCCTGGATTCGACTACTGGCGAACTTGCGGAACGACCCCATCGCCGGGTCGTAGCGCTGGATCGCCTGCATCAGCCCGATGTAGGCGTAGCTGGTGAGTTCGTCGCGATCCAGGACCTGGGAGTCGTAGCGCCACTTCCCCCGGACCAGCCCGTCCACCAGCCCCAGGTAGTGGCGCACGATCACGTCCATGGCGTGGGCCGAGACGGCCAGGTCCTCGGAGTCCAGCCGCTCCCACCACACGGGATCGACATCGGTCCTGGGTCGTGGCATCGCAGTCCTCACAGAATGATCATCAGAGTTCGATCGGCACCATCGCCGCGGTCCGCAGCAGGACGCAGGCGAACTGGATCGGCTGATCGCCGTCGGGGTCGGAGTCCCACATGTCGGCGAACAGCGCCTCGGCGTCGGGGTAGTTGGTGTCCTGGATCAGGTAGACGAAGGTCGCCACCAGGACCGAGGTGTCGTCCGGATCGTCGTCGGGGTCGTGGAAGAACAGGTGCTCACCCTCGCCCAGATGTCCGTCGGCGACCAGCTTGGTCAGCAGGCGCTCACTGAGCAGCAGGAGGACCTGGTAGAGGAGTTGAGGGTTGGCACAGACCAGCTCGATCTCGGTGCAGAAGGTGCAGCGCGCCAGCGGGGGGAGACAGGCATCCTCACGACGGGCTGCTTCAACCAGTCGCTTGGCCGCATACCCGGTGATCTCAGGTGAGACGGCAACCTCACTCACGCGGTCCTCGCATGGGGCTGAGTCTAGGGGAACCGGCTCGACTAGGCGACGAACTCCCTAGCGACAAGTCCAATCATTCGAGCGTCATCTGCAGCCTCATCGGCCAGCTCGTTGCCCGGGTTTCCGTTGTGACCCCGCACCCAGATGATCTTCGCCTGTCCTCTGTGATAGAGCTTCATAGCGACTTTCACAAGATCAAGATTGGCGATGACCTTGTTCTTCCCTGGACGCTGCCAGTCCAGCCGTTCCCACCTCAGAGCCCACTTGGTGATGATGTTCACCCAGAGCTGGGAGTCGGAATGAACCACACACTTCCGTCCGGCGGAGTGCCTCAGCGCCGCGATGATCGCCATCCCCTCCATCCGGTTGCTGGTGGTGGGGGGCTTCTCAGTACCCATCCAGACGACCTCACCATCGAGGACGACAGCACATCCACCAGAACCGGTAGCCCGGTCGTACGACCCATCGGTGTAGTAGTTCACCCTCACCCCCATAGGTCAGATCTATCTGAACGGTTTTCCGTAACCTCACACCCTCACCCGTAGGGCCTTCAGGCCTGAAGGTTCTGTCTTCGGTGGTGGTGGTGCCCGGAAGGTTGATGTGCTGGCATAGCTCCGCTAGGGAGTACGCCAGCACATGACACCTACAGGACAACCATCGTCGCCTCGTCATGGGAGGGTCTCGCACCCTCCTGCGACCAGAGAGGCTGTTTGTCGGAGTGACCCGACCCAGGAATCGCGTGCTCCTCGATGATGCTGAGGGACAGTCCGAATCTGCGCTTTCTCTCTTGACCGCAGCCGCGAGCCTGGGTTTTCCCCAGGACCACACACCGCTTTCACCGACCCACTGATCTTGTGTCCGCCCGTTGTCTCTCGGGTCTGGCGCTCTTCGGGGCTCTAGAGTTGAGCGCTGCCAGTGGAGTTCAAGCCACCGAGGTGACTCCCGTGTCCTTCGGCAGCCAACCCGGTTCGGATTCCCCCTGCTATAGCAGGATCTCCGCGGGTTGCCGAGCACGGAGATGAGGTACTTCTGAGCTGGAAGTTACACCACGGTCGTTAGGCGTGACAAGACCCCCGCGGATCAAGCGGCAACCATCAACGCGGGGGTCTTGAGGAAGCCTAGTTTCCCAGGTGCCAACTACAGACTCTAGAGACTTTCCCCCAGCTTTGTCCACAGGTTGTGGGTAACGTTCCTGTTGACACTGAGCAACTAGAGCACATACGCTCCAGACTCATCATCGACAGAGCGGAGACCATCGCATGACGTTGGACACCAGAGTCTGGGTACACGGACCCATCCATGGCCGTGATCTTTTCAAGCTCGCCCTGAAATCCATCCTCCACGCCGCCGACCGGCTGGACGAGGTCCACACTGTGGAGCTGGTCGAGCGCGAAGGCAGCATCCACACCAGAATTGGTCAGGGCCTCCCGGCCATCGTCGAGGTCAGCTTCAACGAAGACGGCTCGCCGCTGGCGTTGGAGGACACATATGACGACGAGGAGCCGGAGTGGGTGGTGCAACGCAAGTGCCAGGCGCAACTGTCCTGGGACACCGGCTACGGCTACCACGACGAACGCTGCGCCACCGCCGCGGTGCTGCACAGCTTCGCCCTGGCCACGCTGGCGCAGCTCCTGCCCGAAGGCGTCACCCTGAGCTGGGAGAACGAGTTCGACGGGACGATCCACCAGGGCGTCAACACCGATGACCTGACCGCATTCTGTGGCTCCGGCATCGAGGCGGTCACCTGGTTCGAGACCGTCGCCAAGCCCGCCATCGAAGCTGAACACCAGAAGGAGGTTCCGTGGAGATGACGGACCTGAAAGATCAGACCGAGAAGATCGCCCTGGAGGTCACTCCGGCCGAGCCGGAGACCACCGAGGTGGTGGCGGTGGAGGACGAGTCGCTGGCCAGCATGGTCACCCGGTTCGCCTTCAAGCAGGCCGACCAGGCGAAGTGGCAGCACTCGAACAAGACCTACCTGGCCGGGGAGGAGCTGCAGAACGCCTGGGCCTGGTTCTACGAGCGGGCACAGATCAACCTCGACCTGATCGAGCAGACGCCGGAGGCGGATCGGTTCATCCTCCAGGAGGAGCTGGAGAAGGCCGTGCTCTCGCTGGAGCAGGCGATGGAGAACTACACCTCCACCATCCACGACGCCAAGTACGAGCTGAACCTGAAGCTGGCGGAGCTGGCCGCGGGTGCCGCTCCGGCCGAACGCATCGTGGAGACCCAGATCATCGAAGCCGTGTCGAGTGAAGACGCTCCGGTTCTCTGACTTCGATCCGATCGACACCCTGGCCGAGCTGCAGAGCGCGCTGGAAGACGTGTCGACGGAGTACGAACGGTTGGCCAAACAGCCGTCCACCCTGCCGCTGACGGCACAGGTCCGGGTCGGTCTCACCGCATCCGGCAAGATCAAGTCGGTCACGCTGTACTACGACGAAACCGAACCCGAGACGGTCTTCCCAGGGCGGCTCTGACGGAGCATCATTTGCACCATGCATCTCGCCCACCTGATCAACGAAGATCGGGTGGGCGGTTCTCTGATGATCACCATCCTTTGCGGGGGCTTGGGGCTGCCCGCATGCAAGCAAAGAGGTCGAACTCATGTCGCACGCACACGAGGAGTCGGACAACACTGAAACGGTCGTCCAGGAGGCCCTGGACTACGAGGAGATCCACGGGGAGATCCCTGACGAGCTGACGCTGATCGCGTTGCGAGAACAGCGGAAGCAGCTGGAGGGAGCCCTCCGGTGAGCGTGATGGCGGCCCGCGAGCTGGGGATCTACTTCCAGCCGCGGGTGATCATCCGCTGCCGGACCTGCGCGGCTGAGGAGCTGGTTGTGGGGACCAGCGCCTGGAACGACGCTCCTGCGGAGTGGCTGATCGACCAGTCCGGCTACTACAACCCCAACGGAGCCCACTACTGCCCGCGGTGTTCCCGGAACTACTGGGTGGCCTACTGCGCCTCCACCGACGACTGCGAGTGGTGCCTGGGGGCAATGGGTGACTGGAGCGGCCTACTGGTGGCAGCCAGGCCAACGATCACCTCCGCGGGGGTGGTGGACTCTCTGCACAACATCGACGCGACCTGCCCTGGCGGCCGGGAGATCTTCGACGTGGAGCGGGTCGAGATCCAGTGGGACCTGCGGCCGGACGACGCTGCGATTGACCTCTGCTTGTGAAGCTGAGCTACCTGCTGGTCGATTCCCAGCCATCGCCCATCGGGGAGAAGATGGCTGGGGATCTGGCCATCTTGCATGGGGTCACCCGTGGCGATGACGAGCCGGGACTGCCTCGGCACATGAACCAAGCCGTCAGGGAAGCCGCCTGGGGCTATCTGTGGACTCGGGACTGGCTCTGCCACCTCCAGCTATGCCTCCTGCTGGTCCAAGCCCGCACAGGGGCACAGGAGGCCGCGGAGGTGACGTTGCGGCTGGAGTTGGAGTCGATCCTGATGGACCAGCTGTACGGGCCTCCCTGTCGAGGACACTCTCCGGCGCCGTACCGGGTGCTCGGGCGTTCTCGATGAGAGTGCTCGTTCGCCTGCTTGGGGTCACTGCCAGACAAAGAAAATCGCCCCGAGCCGTGAGGCGAGCGGGGCGATCGTGATGGTGGGGAGCTTACCGGCTGTCGTGTGGCTGTTGCTCCCGGTACTGCACCACTGTTTAGTTCCGACCGAGCACCCTCTCAGGCATCGTCGGCCCGCCCAGCCGGGGCGGAGTCCGTTACCCAGTGTCCACGGCGTTCTTGCGGCGCCTACCCCACCAAGGGCGCGCCTTACCTAAGGCGACCTTGACGCGGTTCACCGTGATCTTGTCGTTCGGTCCGAAGTGGTAGTGCTTGCTTCCACGGCAGCGGTAGACGGAGTGGTCGTAGATCTTGATGCCGCGAGCCTTCTGGTACGCCTGGAGGGCCTTCATGGCCTCCTCCTTGGTGGCGTACGTGCTCTCCTTACCGCGGTAGCAGCTCATGACTCCTCCATCACCTCGCGCTTCGCTGAGCGCTCTTCCTCACGCCTGGCTTGGTGTTTCACCACGCGTTTCTGCTTCCCGGTCCGCGGCTCCCCCACGCTCCAGGTGTACTTCGCTCGGCCGTTGATCAGCACGGCGTCCTCCCAGTCGTTCCCGGTACAGGCGGTGCAGCTCGTGGTCGGTACCGCGGGTGGGTAGCTCCCCGTGGTGATCCGGCCCGGCACTGCGCTCATAGACGTTGAACTTGCGCTGGTCCCTCTTCTTCATGATCACTCCCAGGTGAGGTCGACGGAGACTTGAGAGACTTCTACGTCGAGGACGGTGGCCATCAGATCCTTGGCCGTCTGCTCGACCTCCTCCGGGGAGTAGGCCTGGGTCAAGGCGTTGTGGCCTCTCTGGATCTTGAAGATCTCGACCATGTACCAGATGTCGTCGCGGTAGACGCGGCCGCGGCCCTTCACGTGGAGGGAGATCTCGATCTCGTCCTCCGGCACGTCGGCCACCCAGGCAATCGCCTCACGGATCACTTCAGCGCCGTGGGCGTGCCCGTCAGAATCCTCCAGCTCATCGACCTGAGAGATCGCTCCTGGCACCTCGACGCACTGCAGGGCCCAGGCGGTGTCGCCGCGCTCTGCGGTCACTGTGTATTGCTTCACGTACGCACGGGCGGGATTGCACCACCATGACCTCCTCATCAGAGAGGCATCTTTACTGTTGGATGACGTGCGCTTGGAGGTGGAGACGGGACTCGGACCCGCATGAACCTGGGTTGCAGCCAGGCACCTCTCCATTTCGGTCACTCCACCAAGACTTCAGAGACTATCCAGCAGCTCCAGGTCCTCCGGCGTGAGCTGGATGACCCCATCCGGATTGTCGATCCCTGCGACCAGGGCTCTGGCCACATCACGACGGGCTGCCTCGCACCGCTCATCGAACGTCGCCGGGTCGCCGCCTGAGTCGAGATCGCGCTGTCGCAACTTCTCAATCAGTCGATCGTTCACGCCGCACCTCCTTCTGGGCCTCACGCTTCGCCTGCCGCCGATCAATCCGGTGCGACAGAGTCTTAGCTGCCTTCCGCACGCCGGGCCGCTGCAGGTAGGCGTAGTAGCGGCGCCAGCCGGTGAACGCGTCGTCCTCGAACCAGTGCATCCGGTGCTCTCCACGCATGGTCGTCTCCTTCCGTAGGGGCGGTGGGATTCGAACCCACAGACGCGGCTTTTTGGGAGTCGCAGGTATGCCAGTTCCCGTCACGCCCCCGTACCCCCGACCGGAATCGAACCGGCGTTTCCCTGGATGAAGGCCAGGGCACCCGTTAGCCAGCAGAGAAACGGGGGCAAGTGCGGCGCTGCAGCCTTGGTAGGTCGGCCACGGTCCCTACTGACCAAAAGCAGGAGCACGCCGCTACCCCTGCAATCGAGCTGAAGACGGGATTCGAACCCGTGGCCACGTCCTTACCATGGACGCACTCTGACCAGACTGAGTTACTCCAGCGAGCGCCGGTCTCTCCCGGCCGTCACGCCCTGGTTGGGGTCGGCGTCCACATCTCCTGGCACCGCACATGGATACACCAGCGAGCTTCCACGGTGGATCGAACACCGGACCTGCTGTTTACGAGACAGCCGCTCTATGCCAACTGAGCTATGGAAGCAGGTGCCCCAGGGTGAGTTTTAGACGCCCACCAACCAGGGTTGGATGGATGTGATCTTCGGGCCTGAGGCACCCCGAGAATCGAGCAGATGGCGGTACTCGAAACCGCGGCCTTCTCCTTGGCAAGGAGATGCTCTGACCTGACTGAGCTACATCTGCGTGGCAGCCCGTTGACTCATCCCAGGGTTGGAATCCGGGAGGCCTTCCATGTTGCAACCCCGACGGGCCAAGCAGGGTCCGGTGGTGACCGGGGAAGGACTTTCAGAGCGAGTGAGGAGAATCGAACTCCCATCTCCTGCTTGGAGGGCAGGGGCCCGGCCATTAGACGACACTCGCAAGATGCCAGCTCCCCGGTGGTTTCACGGCCGATCGGCCATCAGGATCATGCGCAGCGTCCCGCGCTACGTCCAACCGCACTGGCCACGGATGGACGGACGTACACCTGGTGGGAGTCGAACCCACAACGCACCGGGTCTGAGCCGGAGTCCTCTTACCAATTGGGATACAGGTGCTCGTTCACGCGCACGGGTGATGGCCGTGCGACGCGAAGTATTTGTTCGCCTTGCGGAACTTCCCTGCCACCCAGAATCCCCACGATCGGATCTTGGGTCCGGTCACCACCAGCGTCCAGGCTCCATCCGGATCGGGCACCACCGTATGTCGGTGGTTGGCACCGCGGTGCCGGGTCGTGAACGCCCTGAGGTGCTCGTCTCCGGCCGGAGATTTGTCGACATATCCACCGCGGAGGACGAAGGTGATGAAGTCCCACGGGTGGTCGTGGAACGCCCGATCGTCGTCCGGTCCCAGCCACTTGTGCAGCCGCACCGATCCCCAGGGGGTCTCGATCCGCCAGCGGATGACGTAGGGACAGTCCGGCAAGCCGAGCCGTTCCGCGAACTTGATGACGACTGGTCCGGGGGGAAGGTTGCGAGTCTTCGATCTCCACTTGATCCGAGTGGTGCTCATACGCGTCTGAGCTGCCCCCAGTCGGCGCAGTCCACCTGATCTTGTCGGGACCCAGGTTTCCTTGCGCATAAGGGTGAATCTATCAGGCTTGTTGCGGTGTGTCAAGTACACGTGACAGGAGTCGAACCTGCAACATTCAGTCCCTCAGACTGACGCCTCTTGCCGTTGGGCTACACGTGCTTGGTGCAACCCCTGCCTGCCGTGGCTACAGCAGAGGCCAGCTCGCCTCACGAAGCGTTGGTCTCGTGAACCGCGGCCAAGAAGGTCGAGCCTTGCGCACACGTGGAGGGATTCGAACCCCCGTCCTTCTGATCCGTAATCAGACGCTCCATCCAACTGAGCTACACGTGCTTGGCGCCCCCGGCGAGGATCGAACTCGCCACCCTGGTATCGGAGACCAAGGACCGCGGTCCACGGGCGAGGGCAAGGAGAGTCGAGGTTCTGCGGGGTCCCCCGGCTCTCCAGTGGGTGCGGCAGGATTTGAACCTAGCGACCACCTGTTTGTAGGACAGGCACTCTGACCGGACTGAGTTACACACCCGAGGTGTGTGGCCACTGCAGGCGACCACACGGCTAGATCAGCCCCTGCAGGGCCTCACCGCGCTCCGGATAGAGGAATCGAACCTCTGACGGCGCGGGTAACAACCGCGTGCCCGTACCAGCACGGGCCCATCCGGATTGAACCCCGTCGCGGGCTAGTGGAGACCCCACGGGGGCTACGCGACGGGTCGCCTGTGGCTGACCGTCCCCGTAGCTTGGATCGCCGGAGACACTACCTCCATTGATCCAGTGGACCCGAGGAGAATCGAACTCCTGTCGTCTGTTTGCAAGACAGTCTCCGGCACCTGCACCGGGCCCCTTAGTCGCCCGTTTTGTGAGCCAGGTGGGCTTCCCTGGGTAGTGAAACTCGGCGGACCACGAGAAATCCCAGCGAGCCCTCTCACGTGCCCCCGGTCGGACTCGAACCGACGGCATCCTGATTAAAAGTCAGGCCACTTGGCCGCTAGTGTACGGAGGCAATGTCACCGTACGGTGACATTCACGAATGTCCGCGGACGCTGACATCGCGCCCCTGGGAGGGATCGAACCCCCGACCGTCGGATTAGAAAGCCGCTGCTCTATCCACTGAGCTACAAGGGCAAAAAGATTGATGTGGTCGAGGCAACACGGCTTTGCTACTGAGTCGGCTTCAGGCGGTAGCTTTCCGCCCTCCCTCAACCGTTCGACCTGCCGATAGCCAGGTTTGCGGTGCACCACTACTACTGACGCGCTTGCGCGCCCCGCCACGTGGCCACCGTCGGAGTCGAACCGACTCATACCTGGTCTTCACTCAGGGGCATTCCCACTTTGCTAGATGGCCAGATCCCTCCGCGTTCTTGTGCCACGGTTGTCATCGGGAGGGGAGCCCCCGGATCAGACCCAACACGGCTGTACGCGTCCAGTACCGTGCTGGTCTTTCACGTACTCCCGGTCGGGATCGAACCGACGACATTCTGATTAAGAGTCAGAAGCTCTGCCAACTGAGCTACGGAAGCTTGGACCGTTCGCCGCCCTACAGGGAAGCCGGAGGTCACGCCGCCCGCTGATCACCGCTCCGTCCGGAACGATGCAGCCGGGTCCCTGTCCGTTTCTGAGCCAGGTGGACAGACCTGGTGGAAGCTCCGCGGTCCTCGGTCAGGACCTACGCGGCCGTGGAGTCCTCGCACCGGTATAGGGAATCGAACCCTGAGACAGAAGTTTTGGAGGCTTCTCGGTGTAGCCCACCACCTGCGTACCGGCTTGAAGCTGTGAAGGACGCACGGGACTTTCTTGTCGATTGAGGCCACGGAGACTCGTCCCATGTACGTCTCCTGGACCTCCCTCACAACGCTGGAGTACTAGGACTCGAACCTAGACTAACTGGGCCAGAACCAGTCGGGCTGCCATTACCCCATACTCCAAAGTGGTGGGTCCGGACTTCCCCTTCGCGGACCCACCGGGGACAGCAGTGAGCCTGAGGCTCAAACCGTCCGGGGTGCACGACGGGAATCGAACCCGCGCTATTACCTGCTCCACGGGCAGGCCCGACAAACCAACAGTCGGCTCGTGCACAGTGGCGGTGGCGGGATTCGAACCCGCGTCGGATGGGATATGAACCCAGGCTGGTACCAACTCCAGTCCACACCGCTCTGAAACTCCCGACGCTTGTTGACGGAGATCACGGGCTACTCCGGAGGACCGCGTTTTTATCCTGGGACATCGGTCAGCCAGTTGATTCGGGGGTACGTTCGCATGCTCCATGGGACCTACACGGGCTCATACCGTAAGGCGGCAGCGGGGAGATAGTACCCAAACCCACGCGGTCCCGATGGGATTTGAACCCACGGCCTT
>Ga0193742_1002390_pt1 | contig 10820 bp, 13 predicted proteins | sample L2c1metaG_FD_165511 | JGI IMG/M metagenome (GOLD analysis project Ga0193742, IMG submission 165511) | Soil microbial communities from a riparian zone of the East river system, Colorado, United States - L2c1 | ecosystem: Environmental > Terrestrial > Soil > Riparian zone | place: USA: East River... | reverse complement strand
GATAGGAATCTAGACTTTTCGCACTGTAACGGGTCTGTTTCCACTGGACGATCGGCGACACATGACCTAGACGGGCCCTTCACAGTTGTCGAACATGGGCAAGGCTTATTTGCTAAAACTCGTCAAAGCCTAATTGAACGCGGGAATTCACCATTGACCGTATCATACATCCACATAGCATGTGTGTAATCCATCTATGTGTTCTCAGGCTTTTCGCTGGCTTATCTGCCTTCTTCCCCTAGTACGATACAAACGATATATGATCCAAATACTCCCACAAGTTTACGAAGTTACGGTTGATATTTCTCGGGTGAGGACAGACTATCCACGTTTGAATTCAATACAAACTGAAAAACATGCGAACAGGAGATTCGACTCAGAACAACCCAATAGTTTGGACTTTGCAGCGTCACTATCGCTCGGAATCTCCGGCACAGTTCTGTACTTAATAATGCAACCTTCTGTAATGAGATACTTACTATGGTAGGTGTATTTTATCAATAGATGTAGATACCGATCTCTGTTCCTTGTATACTGGTCAAATGTAAATCAAGCACTGCAGCAGCGCTCTTGATCATTCCAAAGTGATTAGTTGGGTCCGTGTAAGTAATTCATTCTTCATTTCATTCTTGGTGTGCAGCCTGCAAGGTCAGGCAAGCTTGAATAACAATAATGTCCTTTTAGTATCTGAGATAGCATTTAGATAACAAAGATCATGACCACGAGGCAACAATCATGCGAACGTATTTGTCTATCTCATGCTTGTTATCCCAAGCAATCTTGGCCAAGGCCACCCCCAAACCAATGGTGATGATTGCATTGCCCGTGATGCGCCAGACATCGCGGGCAAAGAGATACCAAGCTGCAACACCTTTCAGCCTATCGAAGGAGTAAGTCGCATGTAAGCTGTTGTAATTGGGAAGTTAATTGCAGAAGACACATACGCGCGTCCTGCGTTTGCCCTGTCGTCAATCATCTGGTATACACCTTGCTTAAACTCTTCCTTTGGAACCATGAATACTGGACCGTCACCAACGAGTAGCCATGCTGAGCCGTTGGATTTTTCGTCTGTGTCGGTAGCAGCATAAAAAATAGCGCCTGCTACTCGAGAGACGGGTGTTTTGGGGATTCCGGCCAAATCAAGCTTTACAGGAATGGGAACGATGCCAGTATCTAATGAAGGAAAGACCATAGTCAAATTTTAGTCTGTCAATAAAGGGAGGAGGGTTATTCACCTGCAAAAAAAGGATGAATACATCCCACTCGGATACCTTTTAGTTCCATGATAGGATGGATAGATCTCATCATTCCGAGCACTGCGTGTTTGGAGGCACAGTACATTGCGGCATTGGGTATTGCCATCCAAGATGCTATGAGAGGAGTCGAACGAATACTCAGAGCAGTCATGGATATAGATGGAGACCCTACCCATAGAACCAATGAATATCAGTGATTTCAGGCCTCTGTGTTGTTTATTCACACCCAGGTAATGCAAGGCCAGATGTGCGGCTATAATTGGCTTAGTTCTCCCTAACTCAAATGCCTCCTAAATCCATAGGACGCACTGTACATAACCGCAGTCAGGTTAACTTCGAGAGTTAGTAAGGACGGTTTCACGGGTCTCTCTTTCTCGAATTTTACTGTTCCGAATGGGCTACTTTCTGAGATTCCAGCGTTGGGTACCTATCATTTTTTTTCTTTAAATCGAGCATTATGATTGAGCTAGAGGTAAAGCAAGGTACACACCACAATGTCAACTGAACCATATTTCTTAATGGCCAGTTCGAACATTTCGACTTGCGCGTCCCAGTCCGTCACGTTACATTTAATAGCACTTGCAGTCCTATAGATAGATCGAATGAGTGCTCGGGATGTAGAGAGGGCCGTTGTAGACGAACCCACCAGCCTTCTCGACTTCAGCTACCACTTTGTTAGCCCCCGTGATGTCCAAGTCACCAATGACTACTTTAGCACTAAATCGACGTTTAGTCAGGGGGATTTCAGTCGAACCCTTGTGCTAACCCGTAGGACGCAAAGCGTAATGCCGTCTCCTTGCCTATTCCATTAGCAGCGCCTGTTTTGTTCGTAAGATGTGCTTTCACATTGCGAAAAGCAGGAGAGACGGACCAGTAATAACCAGGACCTTTCCTTTAACCCGTTCAGAATGAGAGAAGAGTCTCTCGTCAGAAATGGAACTCATGAGAGATGTGGGGACAGCAAAGAGCTTAGAACTCGCAGCACTGAGCCCCGTCATTGATGCCATCAAGAGTGAAATTTTTAAAAAAGTCTGCAGACGTTACAGCAAGGCAGAATTATGGACTCCTTTACTCGGGCGAACGGTTCCAATATGTAATAGCATGGATTCTTGAGGTCAAAGACTTTCATTTTTCGGTTTCCTGAATAAAACCATGAGGTTCAAGCAGGCAACTGCCTCCTCAAAAGTCGATACATAGAATTCATCCGGTCGTCGAAGGCATAAGGACGTGAATATTTTGAACTGTTAGAATCAGAAGGGCGCGGTTATTATAAACTAAATGGTCCAAGCGCAGGGTTTGCATCACAACGAGCTAAAGCCTATTTACGAAATTGATAAGTACCCTGAAGTACAGAAGGGTAAATCTACGTGTTCGATACTTCCACCCCCTTTAAATTCGTAGGGTCAATAGATTCGTACCACCAAAAATGCCCATCTCAGGACGAAGGCGAAATAAAGTGAAAGGCGTCCAGCTCACGATCATGGTTGTCGGTATGTTTTGAGTGATCAGGGGCTCAGAATAATTTTGATCCATCCATCCCTGAAGGTGCCTCTGGGACGGGACGCACAACCTTTGTGAATACGCTGTGTGAGTCCGACGTCCTTCAGCACAAGGTCATCGAAAGCCCAGAAGAGGCTCATATTGAAGCGGGTATCAAGATAAAGCCCGCTAACGTCGGTCAGTGGTTCTTGAACTGCAGTACAAGGCCTTCTACCAGACTTATCTGAATATACCTTCCAGAGCTTGAGGAGGATGGTATTCGAATCGCCCTCACTGTCGTTGACACCCCGGGATTTGGAGACAACATTGACAACGAACATGCGTCCGTCTCCTTCCTCTAACATGAGTCGCTTGCTCAAATAGGAATGTTTCCTCAGTTTCCAGGAAATCATGACTTACCTTGAACGCCAATACGACGACATCCTTGCAGAACAGTCGCGAATCAAACGTAATCCTCGCTTTCGGGACAATCGTGTGCATGCGCTTCTATATTTCATCCCTCCAACTGGCCATGCGTGAGTATGCTAATGCGTCTTTGATAAATTTACTGATTTAATTTTGTCGTCTGCTTGACGTCAAAAAGTCTGAGAGAAATGGACATCGAGCTGATGCGACGACTATCGCCCCGTGTCAACGTCATCCCAGTCATTGGGAAGGCTGATTCATTGACGCCCTCGGAGTTGAGGGCCTTCAAGAAGAGGGTGAGGTGCTCTATTATTTCGTCGTGTCTACGTCGTTGATTTCTGTGCAGATCATGGAAGATATTGACCACTATGAGATCCCAATCTATAACTTCCCATATGATGTTGAAGAAGACGATGAGGAGACGATTGCGGATAACATAGAATTGAGAGTACATCTTTTTCTCTAATTCTATATTTAATATTCACATAATTCTTGGGTAATGCATAGGCCTTACTACCCTTTGCCGTTATTGGGTCAGAGGAAGAAGTTGAAATAGATGGTGAACCCGTTCGTGCTAGGGTATACCCTTGGGGCACGGTTGAGGTCGATAACCCACATCACTGCGATTTTGTCAGGCTTCGAGGTGCCGTCCTCGGGTAAGTTATTCAATGTCCTGCTGCTGTTGGCAGTCAAGGTTTATGAAGGTCTGTATGCCTCAGCTCACATCTAGGTGATCTTAAGACTCTGACGGAGGATGTCCTCTACGAGACGTACCGTACAGAGAAACTGTCGCGAAGTGCACATTCAGATATTCGGTGAGTTCGGTAGGGTTTTTCAAAATGATATAATAACTCATCTCTTCTCGGCCAGTGATTCTCAAATTCTGCCTTCAGAATTAGCGACTCAGAGTGTCAGGATCAAGGAGGAACAACTTCGTCGCGAGGAAGAGAAGGTAATTTTAATGCATTTCGAAGCAAAATACGTAATTGCTCACACTATCCTTTCTCCCCTTCAGTTACGGGAGATCGAATTGAGAGTACAGAGGGAGATCAACGAGAAGAGACAAGAGCTCATGGCGAAGGAAACTGCGCTCCGGTTGGTTTCCAGCGTTTTTGTAACATTTTCCCTGGCTAATATCAATGCACCTCCAGAAACTTAGAGAATAGAATCACAGGTCAATCATCCCCTTTCTAATTGATGCAAAGGCGCTTCAATCTTTACGAACGCTGGACGTTACTTACATTCATCTTGGACTATATATTTCTGGCGATAGATACTAGCAGATATTCGCGCATGAATGGAAGGCGGAATTGTTTCTTTACTGTTTGTTTATACCCGCAATTATTTTGTTGTTTTTTTCTGGTTAGTTAAAGAGTTCCCACGGTCAGGGTTCTCGGCACAGATTGCATTGGACCACCGCGAACAAGTATCCTTGCAAACATATGGATCCTGAAGAGCTAGAAGATGAGGAGCTCGAGCAAATCAGGTGAGCGTCATTGAATTTTGAACTCGTATGGCATTGACGGTGGCATTGCAGACGCTATGAGGACTTCACAACTATAGGTCCCGCATTTACCTTGTGTTAATTCCAGGATAATAGCTTAACCTCGCATTTAACAGACTGGATTCAGGATTCAACACATGAGAGGGAAAGACGTCTCAGAAATGCACGCAAGACTTACATTCCCCATAGTGCCCCTCGAGGGGCCAGTGCCATATCCCGGCGGCTTTGGGCACAGCTCAAAAAAGCCATGGAGGCTGGACAAACATGGTTTGTCATAAGCATTGTCGGTGAGCACTCAGTGGCTTTATTCTTCAAAATGACTAATATCTTCTGCTCTATAACAGGAGTATGCATAGGTGCCAATGCTGCAGTCATCTCCATCATCACTCAGTGGTTGTCTGACCTAAAGATGGGGTACTGCTCCGACGGTTGGTGGTTGAATCAACAGTTTTGTTGTTGGGAGATTGAAGGTGAGGAGGTGGATGGATGTGATTCATGGCATTCTTGGAGCCGTTTTACCTTGGGGCGGTGGATGATTTTTGTCATATTTGCGGTAGATTTCCCCCCCACTACATACTGGTATAATGTTGTATTGACAGTCCTTTCATCATTATGTAGGCTATGTTCTCATTCATTGCGTCTCACCTAGTCCGGTCTTTTGCAAAATATGCAGCAGGCTCAGGCATTTCGGAAATCAAATGTATCCTTGCTGGATTCGTCATGCAAGGCTTCCTTGGATTCGCTACGTTCTTTATCAAAAGTTTGACTCTTGTACGTTGATTTATCTGTTTTGCTTATTTTTTTAATGCCTTTGTATTTTTTACGGCCTTACAGCCCTTGGCTATTGCGTCTGGATTGTCCGTCGGAAAAGAAGGACCTTCAGTGCATGTTGCTTGCTGCATCGGATCATTGGTAGCTGGATTGTTTGACAATTTCCGTCGGAGTCAAAGTTTGTTCAATATCTCTTGCCTTAAGGATATTCCTATTCTGATATTAATTCAAGGCAAGACAAGGGAAATTGTCACAGCTGCGAGTGCAGCGGGGGTCGCAGTCGCCTTCGGTTCGCCCATAGGGGGAGTGTTATTCTCAATTGAGGTGTGTGGTTTTCGCGAAACGTGGTTTATTTCGACTGTTGACAAATGTAAATATAGGAAATGAGCCACACCTTCAGCATCAAGACGATGTGGAGAAGTATGTTTTGTGCACTAGTTGCAACTTTCACATTATCTGTTCGTATCAGATGTATCTATGTCCACATCGCAATGTACTAACGTGCGCCCACAGGCAATGAACCCCTTCCGTACTGGCAAGCTCGTGTTGTTCCAAGTAACCTATGACCGAGATTGGCATTTCTTCGAAATCATTTTCTTTGTGATCCTTGGAATTTTTGGGGTGAGTTGAACAGGAAATTCATCTTTATATCCTCTAACACATTAACACATCGAAACAGGGTCTTTATGGGGCCTTCATGATAAAGTTCAACCTACAAGTTGCTGCCTTTCGGCGGAAGTATCTGGCAAACCACGGGGTAGCAGAAGCAGTTACATTGGCCAGCCTTACAGCGTTGATAGGATATTTCAATCGATTCATCCGTATGGATATGACCTCTAGTATGGCCATTCTTTTCAGGGAATGCGAAGGCGGAGGAAACGTCTTCAACTTGTGCCAGTAAGGTTTCTGAAAGCATAATTTTGTGCACCGTACCCATCTTAACTCGTTTAGGACACCAGCCCAGTGGCGAATATCCAACTCCTTGCTTCTCGCTACTATTATTCGCATAGGCTTTGTCGTGATCTCATATGGATGCAAAGTTCCTGCAGGCATTTTCGTCCCTTCTATGGCCATTGGGGCAACCTTTGGCAGGATGGTTGGCATTATGGTCAAAGCGTTGAACCAGTGGGTTTGACTTTGGTGTTTTTTGCTCTGGTCTAATATGAATTATTAGGGCGTATCTGCAAAAGGGAATATTCAAATTTTGTGCCCCTGATCTCCCATGTATCACTCCTGGAACATATGCCTTCTTGGGTGCTGCTGCTGCTCTGAGGTAAGCTGAGGTCAATTTATTATCATATTATCTTTATGCAGCTGTTGATAGTCATGCTTTTTAGTGGAGTAATGAGAATCACGGTGACCGTGGTCGTCATCATGTTCGAGCTAACTGGAGCTTTGACATATATCCTTCCCACCATGGTACTAGGATTTTATCTTCCCAAGTACCAATTCCAGACTCAGATTGCTCCAGATCGTTCTCCTCGTAACCAAAGCCGTAGGGGACTTCCTCGGCACAAACGGGATCGCGGATGAGATGATCAGACTTAACGGGTTCCCTTTCCTGGAGAAAGATGACCATGTTTACAATGTTACTGGTGGGTCGAATTGATCTAGTTGAGTTTGTGACAGTGCATAACTGATTTCCGTGCAGTGTCAACTGTAATGAGAAAGAACTTGAATACATTAACAGATACAGGTATGCGTGTCAAAGATGTTGGTGAGTTGCAGTCGCGTAGACTTGGGTAGAATTGGGCCCATGACGACATTACTCATAATTTGACTAGAATCTCTTCTTTCGTCAACGAATGTCAAGGGCTTCCCCATTGTCTCCTCCGATGGTGCGTTAACGCTTGTTGGTTATATTGACCGTAGTGAAATGCGCTATGTGCTTGGTGAGTTGCACCCGTTATTTCCGATTAGAATGTACGACTGAATCTCCAACCAGAGCGTGCTCGGAAAAATCGTGGCAGACTGGCAAATACACCCTGCTTGTTTAATGACAGACGCCAAGGTTATGATGAAGTAGAATTCGCCCCTGAGGCCCATGAGGATGACGAACATGAAGAGTACTTTGCCTCAACCTCGGCTGGTGTGGGCATTCAATTCTGGCCTTGGGTGAACAAGGTAAGCAACAAACATTCTGCCTGGCTGATGCTTACGTCAGAGACAAGACTCCTATGACGGTTTCTCCAGACCTTCCATTAGAGATTGTAATGCAACTCTTCAAGCGCTTGGGGTGAGTCAATGTCGTATGATATAAATGCAGCGAGCCCTCATCATTCCTCTGGGGTAAGGCCACGTACAATCCTTGTAGAAGACCATGGAGTGCTGTCGGGTCTGGTGACGGTGAAAGACGTTCTGAAGTTCATCGTGACAGAGGAACCTGGCCGCCGGCCGTCCTTGGATGAGCGGGGGGGGTTAGATGGACTATTAGAGGAGTTATGGCTGTGGACTAGTGGTAATTTGTCGACGGTTGTGCTATGGAGTCGGCGGCTACTTCGGCGATAATACCCTATGTATTATGATCTTTAACTAATTTATCTGTTACCTCGGCAGCTTACTAGCACTGAGAGAGGAGGATGACTATATGATGTTGGTTGGGGTAGTCAAAACATGGTGGAATAAGGATTTGTTTTGTGTATTCAGGTTGTTCTATTTGCGATTGTCTGTAATCTCTTCAGAAACAAAATGGATACTTTTGAAGAAAAAAAGCCATATGCATGTTTTGTAGGATATTTTTTGATGCAAAAGAAACATTGAATTGTTCATTGAAGGTTAAGCCAGATGCAGCATAGGATAATAAACAATTGTATTTTGCACTTTGAACCAACACCCTGAGTTCAGTCACCAGTGTTTTAAATTGATGTCTGGTATTCTTCTTGGCATCTTTGAGAGTCGCTAAAAAGTACAGATTTATGTTCATACTTTCAAACTGTGGGTGGAACCTTAAGTTGTCCACAAAGAACTTTATCAATCTCGAGCTCAAGTATCTCCTGACTCCAATCTGTGTTAGACCCAATTTTGGATAGGTAAGAGACACTTATTGCATTGATATTAGAAATAGCACAAGACAGCTCTTGGGGACACATACCTGGATTGAAGCAATGACAAACCATGTACCCCATCAGTCTCCCATGCCTCTAATGAGGCATAATCATCCTGTCTCAGAGCATCTTGTGCTGATATAGCATAGGTTATGAGTCCACTTTTCTAACAAAGGCCTTGGTCTCTGGATACAGACTTAGTGTAGCACATAAGCATAAATGAATTGCACTATACTGCATGAGTGCTTATTCTAGGCTGCCCAGCTGATGCCAAGTTGTGCTGAGATACCTTGGTCATAGTCACCAAGAAAATTTGAACATGGACTAAAGTTGTGATCTCACATCACCTTGAGCCCCTTGCAGGTTAAACCTAGCTTCAACTGCATTCAGATTCGAGATATATCCCTCAAGAATAATTGAGAATAAATGATCAGTGACTATGAGATAGTTAACAATGCAATGATGTCCAAGGGAGAGTGAATTACACTCACCATTCCTCATCCCATCCAAAAAAGCAGAGCGTGATCGGGTAGGCACAATAAAATCATCCTCATGGAGTGTAAACTTGGAGCCATCATATTGAAGAAAATAAAAATCTCTCAAGTCAGTCAGGACAGCATAAACAGGAGGTTGGTTGGTGAATTCCTTGGCAGTGTTGAGTTGGTAGGCCACTGGGCAATGTGAGCCTCAGAATTGGTACAATATGAACATAAGATGAAACAGACACTCACAAGCTAATTCCAGCAGCACTTGGGCAAAGTGATCTCGCAAATTCTTGAAATAAAGTTTCAGTTCCATAACTATGAGAATGATCCCTTCTATCATGTAGACTTCATGCTCAATCATGCCTCCTGAAGTTTCCAGTGTATTGGGTGTGGGGTGCTTTGGGCTATCGACAATGCGACCCTTGAATAAAGCACAAACAGGCACATGCCACTGGAGGATGAAATAGTAAGCAAGGTTGTCTAAAGGAAATGTGTGTGTAACATACTGCATCCATCAATCGCATCCGAGCAGTTTCCCTACTATGTGACCCCACTTCTTGGTAGACATCGAGCCACTGGGCTGAGTTTCTCATGACTTCTCGGTGAAATGATGGTGGAAGGCAAAGATGTGGTACAGAGAAAGACTCAAGTTGAAAGATGTCCCTGCTGGCATCCAAGCCGAATTTGGGTGCAACTTTATCCCAAGAGAATGCTGGAACAGTTAGACCCTCAAGCCAAGCGATGGTGAGGGCGACTTCGGCGACGAGATCCCGCCTACCAGCTTCTTTGAGTTTTGTGCTGAGTTCGCCAAGTCCAAGGGAGTCAAACTCCATTTTTTTTTACGGTCAAGGCCAAATGAACCGAAGACTTAGTGTTGTCAAAGCAAATAACGAGTCGAGATGTGAGACACATAAGTACGTGGGTGAAAAGTGAGACGCTATGCACAGACCAGTAATTTTACCTTCACTCGCTCTCGGTAACCATCTCCAATTCAGTGCCTGGACCTCCCGATAACAACAAGTCGCATAATAAGCTCGAGGAGACATTTGAATTTGACTCGTTACCCACTGCCAGAAACTGCACATACGCCCAAATCACCCGAGTTTTCTTTGAACGATGATACATATCTTCATGCTGCAGTTTCGCGTATCATGCTTTCGTGGTGTTTCACAAGAAGCTGTATGACGTTTTTTCTTACTCATGCTTCAGGCATTTGGCATCTTTTCTGCCAGCCTCCAGGTGAGTAATTCGAAAGTCGCAAGTCAGTTATATATCCCTTCCTTCTGAGATTCTAATTCCATGTAATCCTGTCGAAATATTAGATAAACGAGTCAGTACCGAATTGGCAATTCTCCTTGTTTTTTTTTTCTACTCTTATTCTGCTGTCAACCATCGGTTAGGTGCTACACCCTCTCCTACATGCGTACCTGTGAATTACCAAGCGTACCCGTTAATTACCAAGCGTCTCCTATAGATCGTCGAGCCTTCCAACGACCCGTCGTCCGAGTTCGCGCTTTTATGAGTCTCGTCACAGTCATCATTCACCTCTTTCGCATCAATGCATATTCCTCTACCAGCCGCTTCAGCTTCGTTAAATACTACCACTATCGCGTCATCCCGACTTGTAGTCCCTGGAACTATAATCTTTGGTCTTTTATCTAGCTTCGGAGCGATTTGTAGCTCGTGGCGATATTTGCCGTTCATTTCTCAAACTCAGTACGTCTTTTTCTATTTTCTTCTCCCTTGGGTTGAACTGCAAGCTTGAGTTCGTCTCTGAAACACGAAGCATATCTATCTATCTTGCAATGTATAGGCATTCCTTCTGAGCACGAGCTTAACGCTGCCCTTACGAGAG
>Ga0193742_1002388_pt1 | contig 10825 bp, 9 predicted proteins | sample L2c1metaG_FD_165511 | JGI IMG/M metagenome (GOLD analysis project Ga0193742, IMG submission 165511) | Soil microbial communities from a riparian zone of the East river system, Colorado, United States - L2c1 | ecosystem: Environmental > Terrestrial > Soil > Riparian zone | place: USA: East River... | reverse complement strand
TCGGTGGTGTGCGCGACATGGGTACCCGCCTCACGCACCTCCAGCCGTTCGCCGACGCACAGGATCGGCGCGATGTCGTGCTTGAGCGCGGCCTTCACCTTCTTGTTGACCAACTCGTCGTCCTCCGCGTGGAACTCGCGGCGCTCGGAGTGGCCGACGGTGACGTAAGAGCAGCCAAGCTTCGCCAGCATCAGGCCGGACACGTCGCCGGTGTAGGCACCGGAGTCGTGTGGCGACAGGTCCTGCGCGCCGTAGCGGAGCTTGAGCCTGTCGCCGTCCACCAGCGTCTGGACACTGCGGATGTCGGTGAACGGCGGCAGCACGGCCACTTCCACCTTGGCGTAGTACTTGTCCGGCAGCGAGAACGCGATCTTCTGCACCAGCGCGATGGCCTCAAGATGGTTGAGGTTCATCTTCCAGTTGCCGGCGACCAGCACCTGCCTAGCCATTTACTGCGCCTCCAACGGTTCCAGCACGGTGATGCCGGGAAGTTCCTTACCCTCCAAGAACTCCAGCGAGGCACCGCCGCCGGTGGAGATGTGCGAGAAGCCGTCCGCTGGCAGGCCGAGCGTGCGCACGGCCGCGGCCGAGTCGCCGCCGCCGACCACACTGAACGCCTTGCTGTCCACAATGGACCGCGCGACCGCGCGGGTGCCCTCGGCGAACGGTGCCAGCTCGAACACGCCCATCGGGCCGTTCCAGAACACCGTGCCGGCCTCGGCGAGCACGTCGCCGTAGCGCTCCGCGGTGATCGGGCCGATGTCCAGCCCCTTCCAGTGCTCCCGCATGTCCGCGGCCAGCACGGTGTGGGTGTTCGCGTCGGCCGAGAACTCGTCGGCCAGCACGATGTCCGACGGCAGCAGGATCTTGTCGGGGTTGGCGGCGAGCAGCTCCCGACAGGTGTCGATCATGTCGCCTTCGAGCAGCGAGTCGCCGACGCCGAGGCCCTCGGCGGCCAGGAACGTGAAGCACATGCCGCCGCCGACGAGGAGCCTGTCCACATGCGGCAGCAGCGACTCGATCACCGCGAGCTTGTCGGAGACCTTGGAACCGCCGAGCACCACGACGTAGGGCCGCGCCGGCGCGCCGGTCAGCCGGCGCAGCACCGACAGCTCAGCCAGCACCAGGTCACCCGCGTAGCCGGGCAGCACCCGCGCCACGTCGAACACCGACGCCTGCTTGCGGTGCACCACGCCGAACCCGTCGGAGACGAACACCCCGTCGGCGCCGACCAGTGCGGCCAGCTCACCGGCGAGTTCACCCCGCTCGGCGGCGTCCTTGCTCGTCTCCCGCCGATCGAACCGGATGTTCTCCAGCAGCGCGATCTCGCCGTCCGCCAGTCCGTCCACAGTGGAGCGAGCGGAGTCGCCGACCACGTCAGCGGCCAGGTGCACCGGCACCCCGAGCAGCTCGCTCAGCCGGCCGGCCACCGGAGCGAGGGAGAACTTCTTCTCCGGCGCGCCCTTCGGCCGACCGAGGTGCGCGGCGGCGACCACCCGCGCGCCAGCGTCGGCGAGCCTGCCGATCGTGGGCAGTGCGGCGCGGATGCGGCCGTCGTCGGTGATGGTCTCGCCGTCCATGGGCACGTTCAGGTCGGCGCGCACGAGCACGCGCCGACCAGCCACACCCTCGGCGAACAGGTCGTCGAGTGACTTCACGGTGCGGTACCCCTCTACAGCTTCGAGGCGACCAGGGCGGTCAGGTCGGCGAGGCGGTTGGAGTAGCCCCACTCGTTGTCGTACCAGCCGTACACCTTGACCTGGTTGCCGATGACCTTGGTGATCGGCGAGTCGTAGATGCACGACGCCGGATCGGTCACGATGTCGGAGGAGACGATCGGGTCCACGCTGTAGCGCAGGATGCCCTTGAGCGGGCCGTCGGCCGCCGTGCGGTAGGCGGCGTTGACCTCGTCCACCGTGACGTCCCTGCCGAGGTCCACGGTCAGGTCGGTGATCGAGCCGGTCGGCACCGGGACGCGCAGCGAGTAGCCGTCGAGCTTGCCGTTCAGCTCCGGCAGCACCAGCCCGATGGCCTTCGCGGCGCCGGTGGAGGTCGGCACGACGTTCAGCGCGGCTGCGCGGGCGCGGCGGAGGTCCTTGTGCGGAGCGTCCTGCAGGTTCTGATCCTGCGTGTAGGCGTGGATCGTGGTCATCAGGCCCTTCTCGATGGTGAAGGCATCGTGGAGGACCTTGGCCAGCGGAGCCAGGCAGTTGGTGGTGCAGGAGGCGTTGGAGATGATCGTCTGGGAGCCGTCGTAGAGGTGCTCGTTGGCGCCGATGACGATGGTGAGGTCCTCGCCCTTGGCCGGCGCGGAGATGATGACCTTCTTGGCGCCACCCTCGTCGACGTGCTTGCGGGCGTCGTCGCCCTTGGTGAAGAAGCCGGTCGACTCGATGACGACGTCGACGCCGAGGTCCTTCCATGGCAGCTTGCCAGGGTCCCGCTCGGCGAAGGCCTTGATCGTCTTGCCGTCGACCTCGATGCCCTCGTCGGTGGCGCGCACGTCGTACGGCAGGCGACCGAGGATGGAGTCGTACTTGAGCAGGTGGGCCATCGTCGCCACGTCACCGAGATCGTTGAACGCCACGATCTCGATGTCGTGCCCGCTGGCCTGAACCGCGCGCCAGAAGTTGCGGCCAATGCGGCCGAAGCCGTTGACGCCTACCCGAACCGTCACGTCCGTCTCCTCGTGCTCGTAGTTAGACCGCCCGGCCACCCTATCCGCCCGCCCGCTACCGGGCCGAGCTGATGGGGGCCACCTAACTGTATCGAATCAGAACGGATCGTGGAGCACGGGATGACGACCGTCGGGTACCCGGAACAAGCCCAGAAAATGGTGAAGCCCGCCTGACCCCCAAAAGTCAGGCGGGTTCCACCTCGTGGGTGCCGCGCTCCCCCAAGCGGCGAACACTCCCCTACTCGCCGCTTCCCAGCGCTCCCACCGAGAAAGAGCGGGCAGCGGGTACCCAGATACGAGTGGACGAAAAGAATTTCCGACGGCGGCGACCCGCCGGTCAGACCTCGGCTTCGAGCATGTCCGCGGTCACCGCGGACTCGGTGTCGGGCAGGCCGAGATCCTTCGCGCGCTTGTCGGCCATGGCGAGCAGCCGCCGGATCCGGCCGGCCACCGCGTCCTTGGTCATCACCGGATCGGACAGCTGGCCGAGCTCCTCCAGTGACGCCTGCCGGTTCTCCAGGCGCAGTTTTCCCGCCGCGGACAGGTGATCGGGCGCGGTGTCGCCGAGGATCTCCATGGCGCGCTGCACCCTGGCCGCCGCGGCGACGGCTGCCCTGGCAGAACGGCGCAGGTTGGCGTCGTCGAAGTTGGCCAGCCGGTTGGCGGTGGCGCGTACCTCGCGGCGCATCCGCCGTTCCTCCCACGCCAGCACGGTGGCGTGCGCGCCGAGTCTGGTGAGCATGGCGCCGATGGCGTCGCCGTCGCGGACGACGACCCGGTCGGCGCCGCGCACCTCGCGTGACTTGGCCTGGATGCCCAGCCGGCGGGCCGCGCCGACGAGCGCGAGCGCGGCTTCCGGTCCAGGGCAGGTGATCTCCAGCGCGGAGGAGCGGCCCGGCTCTGTCAGTGAGCCGTGCGCCAGGAACGCACCGCGCCAGGCGGCCTCGGCGTCGCACAGCCCACCGGACACCACCGGCGCCGGCAGTCCGCGCACCGGGCGGCCGCGCTGGTCGAGCAGGCCGGTCTGCCTGGCGAGACCGTCCCCGTCCTTGACCACCCGCACCACGTATCGGGTGCCCTTGCGCAGCCCGCCGGACGCGAGCACGTGCACGTCCGCGTTGTGCCCGTACAGATCGTGGATCTCCTTGCGCAGCCGGCGCGCGGCCGCGCCGGTGTCCAGTTCGGCCTCCACCACGACCCGGCCGCCGACGATGTGCAGGCCGCCGGCGAAGCGCAGCAGGGAGGACACCTCCGCACGTCGGCAACAGGTCTTGGACACCGCAAGCCTGCTCAGCTCGTCCTTGACCGCCGCGGTCATCGCCATGAGGCCCCTCCTCTCCAGAAAGCAGACTGCGCAACGCAGGCGTACATCCCACCATCAACCCGCGCCGCGCGCCCGCTTATCTCCCACGCACAGCGGACAACGCGCCCCGCAAGCTCTCCGCCAGAGCCTGCGGGTCGTGCCGCTCGGGAGCCTTGGCGGACGCCACCCCGTCCAACCGCAGGCTCGCCCCGAGCGACTCCGCCGCACGTCGGAGCCGGTCCGGCGTGGACACCGAGTCGGTGTCCGCGATCACCGCGTCGACCATCAGGCGTGGGGCGTGTTCGCAGAGTACGTCGAGATGGCGCTCCGGGGAGAAACCGGCCGTCTCACCCGGTTGGGGGACCAGATTCAGAATCACGATTCGAGCCGCCGCGGTGTCGATCAACGCCTCGTGTAGTTCCGGCACCAGCAGATGCGGCAGCACGCTGGTGAACCACGAGCCGGGACCGAGCAGCACGACGTCCGCGTCGAGCACCGCGCGCACGGCGGCCGGGCAGGCCGTTGGCAGCGCGTCGGGCATCCCGGTGGCGTGCAACCGGATGCGGCGCACCTGGCCGGGGGTGGTGGCCACGGCGACCTGGCCGCGGATGCGGCGCACGGCGTCCGGGTCCTCGTCGAGGCCGACCACGTCCGCCTCGATGTCCAGCGGCTCGGTGCACATCGGCAGCACCCGGCCGCGCACCCCGAGCAGCCGCGCGGCCTCGTCCAGCGCGGCGACCGGGTCGCCGAGCACCTCGACCAGCCCGGCGAGCACGAGGTTGCCGACCGCGTGCCCGGCGAGCGCCCCGGTGCCGCCGAACCGGTGCTGGAACACGGTGCGCCACAACGACTTCTCGTCATCCGCACCGGCGAGCGCGGCGAGGGCCTTGCGCAGATCTCCCGGCGGCAGCAGCCCAAGCTCGCGACGCAGCCGGCCGGAGCTGCCGCCGTCGTCGGCGACGGTCACCACGGCCGTCACGTCGTCGGTGATCCGGCGTAACGCGCTCAGCGTCGCGTGCAACCCCTGCCCGCCCCCGAGCGCGACTGCCGTCAAGTGGCTACTCCCTCCCCAGATCACGGTGGACGACCTTGACGGCCATGCGGTCCTCGTCGGACAGGCGTCGGGACAGCTCCTCGGAGATCGCCACGCTGCGGTGCTTGCCGCCGGTGCAGCCGATGGCGAGCGTCAGGTAGCGCTTCCCCTCCCGCCGGTAGCCGGCGCCGATCAACCGCAGCAGCTCGTGGTAGCGGTCGAGGAACTCCTCCGCGCCCTCCTGCGTGAGGACGTAGTTGCGCACGTCGGCGTCCCGGCCGGTGAGGTCCTTCAGCTCCGGGATCCAGAACGGGTTGGGCAGGAAGCGGACGTCCATCACCAGGTCCGCGTCCATCGGGATGCCGTACTTGTAGCCGAAGGACAGCACGGTGACCCTGGTGCTGGTGTCGGCGTCGGTGCCGAACGTGTCCTCGATCTTGGCGCGCAACTGGTGCACCGACAGGGTGCTGGTGTCCAGCACGAGGTCGGCTGTCTCGCGCAGCGGGCCGAGCAGGTCGCGCTCGGCCTTGATGCCGTCGATCAGCCGGCCGTCGCCCTGCAGCGGGTGGCCGCGGCGGACCGCCTCGAACCGGCGCACCAGCACCTCGTCGGTGGCCTCGAGGAACAGCACACGCGGCTTGTACTCGCCGGCGTCGAGATCCTTGATGATCGCCGCGAGGTCGTCGGTGAACGCCCGGCTGCGCACGTCCATCACGACCGCCACCTTGGTGACCGCGCCCTGTGCCTTCGCGCCGAGCTCGACCATGGTGAAGATCAGCTCGGGTGGCAGGTTGTCCACCACGAACCAGCCGAGGTCCTCGAGACACTTGGCCGCCGTGCTGCGGCCGGCGCCGGACAGCCCGGTCACCACCGCGACCTCGACCCCTGGTTTGTGATCCGCCTGTTCGTCACTCATGTTGTCCTCCCCTGACTCCCCTGACTCCCCTGACCATCGCCATCGTCGGCTCGGCCGCTTCCCGCCGCCAACGCAGTGTGCACCAGCGCCGCGGTGTTCGCGCCGATGCCCGGCACGGCGTTGAGCTCCTCGACACTCGCCTGCCGCAACCGCTTCACCGAGCCGAAATGCTTCAGCAACGCGGCCTTGCGCCCCTGCCCAAGGCCGGGGATGCCGTCGAGCGCGGACGTGGTCATCCGCTTCGACCGCTTGGACCGGTGGTAGTTGATGGCGAACCGGTGTGCCTCGTCGCGCACCCGCTGCAGCAGGTAGAGCCCCTCGCTGGTGCGGGACAGGATCGTCGGCTCCGGGTCGGCCGGCAGCCACACCTCCTCCAGCCGCTTGGCCAGACCGATCACCGCGACGTCGGAGATGCCGAGCTCGGCGAGCACGTCGGCGGCGGCGTTGGCCTGCGGACCGGCACCGTCGACGACGAGCAGGTTCGGCGGGTAGGCGAACTTCTTTGGCCGACCGGTCTCGGGATCGATACCTGTTCGTACGGTCGAGCCGGCGGTGCCGCTCTCCGCTGGCTCGACCGTTGGCTCCTCGCGCGTCTCGCTGAGGTAGCGGGCGAACCGACGGCGCACCACCTCGGCGATCGACGCCACATCGCCCTCGGTCGCCGCCTCCTTGATCGCGAAGCGGCGGTAGTCCGACCGGCGCGGGATGGCGTCCTCGAACACCACGAGCGAGGCGACGACGTCGCTGCCCTGGATGTGGCTGATGTCGATGCACTCGATGCGCAGCGGCGCCTCCTCGAGGCCGAGCGCGTCCTGCAGTTCCCGCAGCGCGGCCGACCGCGCGGTGAGGTCGCCGGCCCTGCGCAGCTTGTGCTGGGCGAACGCCTCCTTTGCGTTGCGCTCCACCGTCTCCATCAGCGCCCGCTTGTCGCCCCGACGCGGCACCCGGAGCCGGACCTTCGAGCCGCGCAGCGCGGCGAGCCACTCGGTGACCGCCTCCGGGTCCTCCGGCAGCTCGGGCACCAGCACCTCGCGCGGCACCGCCGTGTCGGCGGCTGTGCTCTCGTCCAAGCCCTCGGCCAGCGCGGCCTGGTCGCCGTAGAACTGGCTCAGGAACTGGTCGACGAGCCCGCCGACAGTCCTCGCTGTGTCCTGCGGGACACCCGCACCCGGTCGGGGTACGCGAGCAGCTTCGCGATTGTCGCTCCCGCCCCCCTCCACGGCGATCTTGTCGACGACCCAGCCGCGCTGGCCGCGCACCCGACCGCCGCGCACGTGGAACACCTGCACGGCCGCTTCGAGGTCGTCGTGGGCGAACGCGACGACGTCGGCGTCCGTTCCATCGCCGAACACCACCGCCTGCTTCTCCATGGCCCGGCGCAGGGCACCGAGGTCGTCGCGCAGCCGGGCGGCCCGCTCGAACTCCAGCTCGGCGGCCGCCGACTGCATCTCCTTGTCCAGCCGGCGCATCATCAGGTCGGTGCGGCCGGCGAGGAAGTCACAGAAGTCATCAACTATGCCGCGATGCTCGTCTTCGTCGACCCGGCCGACGCACGGCGCTGAGCACTTGCCGATGTAGCCGAGCAGGCACGGCCGGCCGATCTGCCCGTGCCGTTTGAACACCCCGGCCGAGCAGGTGCGCGCCGGGAACACCCGCAGCAGCAGGTCGAGCGTCTCCCGGATGGCCCAGGCGTGTGCGTACGGACCGAAGTAGCGCACGCCCCGCCGGCGTGGCCCCCGGTAGACGTGCAGCCGCGGGTACTCCTCGTTGAGCGTCACGGCCAGCACCGGGTAGGACTTGTCGTCCCGGTAGCGGACGTTGAACCGAGGGTCGAACTCCTTGATCCAGTTGTATTCGAGCTGGAGCGCCTCGACCTCGGTGGCGACGACCGTCCACTCCACGCCCCCCGCCGTGGTGACCATCTGCCGGGTGCGCGGTTGCAGCAGCGTCAGGTCGGCGAAGTAGGAGTTCAGCCTGCTGCGCAGGCTCTTCGCCTTGCCGACGTAGATCACCGTGCCGCGCGGGTCCCGGAACTTGTAGACCCCCGGCGCGTCCGGAATCGTGCCCGGCGACGGACGATAAGTCGCTGGATCTGCCACCCGTCCACCCTACGACCGGGCCCCGACAACGGCGGGAGCGGTCACTCCTGGCCGCCGGCCGGGGGTGGCAGCGTGCCGGGAGGTTTCCGCCGATCCGTCACGATCACGCCGCGCACGCGACACCACAGACGACGGCAACTTCAGAGGAGACCCCGCGTGCCTGTCTCACAGAACGGATGGCCGGTCAACCCACCGCGCACCGCGCGCACGGTTTCCGGCAGCACGATCCGGCTCACGGTCGCCGACGGCCCGGCCGGCGACGTGCTCATGTATGTCGCCGCGCAGTTCGACCAACGGGTCGAGGACATCGACCTGAATTCCAGCCGCGGCGAGCTCGACGACTGGGGGTGGGCCGACCGGCCCATCATCGGCAGCAACCAGACGAGCAACCACGCGTCGGCGACCGCTATCGACCTGAACGCGACGCGGCACCCGCTCGGCGCGCGCGGCACGTTCAACGGCGCGCAGGTCGCCCAGATCCACGCGATCCTCGCCGAGGTCGGCAACGTCGTCCGCTGGGGCGGCGACTACACCGGCCGCAAGGACGAGATGCATTTCGAGATCGACGCCAACCACCAGCGGGTCGCCGACGTGGCGGCCACCGTCGGAGAGGAGATCAGTGTGTCCGCGGAACAGAACATCGTCGGCTTCCTGTGGAAGGGCGGCGTGTCCACTCGCAACGAGACGCCCGACCCGTCGAGCGTGCACGGCAAGCTCGACGCGCTCACCGCGCGGCTGACGAACCTGGAGGGCTTCGTCTTCCGCGGCGGTCCGTCCACAGAGGACGGAGACGCGCTCGGCGTTTCGCAGTCCACGGTGATCGGCCGACTCAAGCAGACCGAGGCCGAACTGACCGCCATCCGGACCACGCTCGAGAAGGTCCTCGGCACGCTCGAGTCGAAGCACTGAAGACCCGCTCGGCGCCCGTCAGACGGCGTGCAGGTTCCCATCCGAACCCGCCACGCAGGCCGCTGACGGCGCGTCGGAGGTCACGAACTCGGTGACGCACGCGCCGAGCTGGGCGTGCCCGGTCGCGTTGGGGTGGAACGACTCCTGCGCCAGGTGGATGCCGATCGCGTCCAGCCCGCCGTTGACCCACGCCCACGGGTCGACGGTGATGCGGTTCTGCCACTCGGTTGACGAGTCGTCGAACCCGCTGCAGGCCTCGTGGCCCTCGGTCGCGCGGGAGAAGTCCAGGAACCGCACGCCCGTCCGGTCGGCGACGCCGCGCAGCGCCTCGGACAGCTGGGGCACCACGGTGGTCCGGCCGTAGCCGGCGTCGTCGATCCGGACCGGGCAGCCCTGCGGGCCGTGCAGCACGTCGTCCATCCGCTCGGTGAGCGGCGAGGCGTAGGACGTGAGCACGAAGTCGTAGTCCCCGTCGGCGTAGCCGGCCTCGCGCATGGCCGTCCGGACGTCAGCGACTGCCGCCTCCACCTTCGGCGCCATCGCCTGGAGCCGTTGCGGCCACTCGGTTTCCAGCTTGTCGGCGCAACCGGAACCGAACGGGTTCAGCCACTTGGCGATGCAGTCGAGGACGGTGTCGGCGAATGCCGGGTCGTCGTTCGTGCCGACCTGGACGATCACCGTGGTCACCCGGTACTGCCGCGCCACCTCGATGAGCCGCCGGGCCTGGGAGCCCTCGGTGTAGTGCTCGGTGTCGGCGAGCGACACGTTCGCCGCGTTCGCGCCGGAGCACGCCAGGTTGATCGTCTTGTCGGCCAGCGAGGTCCGGTGCACCAGGGCGTTCGCCGACCGGTGACACCAGTCGCCGTTCTCGCCCATGGTGCCCGGCTCGTACTCCCCGGCGCCCTCGCCGGAGATCGCGCTGTCGCCGAGCGACACGACCGCGGTCTGGCGGTCGTCGGCCGGCTGGCTCGCTACTGCTTGCGGAACGACGACCACCGCGCTGAGCACCAGCACGGCCCCGACGGCGGCTGCTAATCGCATGGAATTCACGTTAGCCAGCGCACCCATGGTGAACCATAACCCGAACGGACCTCGTGTCTTTCCGTTCGGCTCACCTCGAACGGTGGTGGTCAATTGGCCCTGGTGAAGGTGAACTCGCCGCTGCCAGAGGCGAGTTGGCCGGGTACCACGGCCGGCGCGCCCTGCGGGTCGATGAGCACGAGCCGGGTCGGTGCGCTGTCGGCGAGCGGTGCCCCGTCGACCGTGGCGCCGCTGACGGTGATCGGCGGGAACGACCCGGAGTTCTGCCCGTTGCCGAAGTTTGCGGTCAGCTCGACGATCGCCCTCGGGTGGATGATGTCCTGCGACAGGTACGAACCCGTGCCGGTCCACCCCGCGGTGTGGTTCTCCAGCGTCAGCGCGAACAGCCCGTTCCCCTTCGCCGTCACCGACCCGTGCATGAGGTCGTCGGGTTGCACCGGGTAGGTCCCGTTGCTGTCGATGCCGGCGGTGAAGTAGATCTCGCCGTAGTCGCAGAAGACGGTCGTGCCGACCAGCGCGGTGTGCCCGAGCCCGGTGACGGTGTCCGTCATGCCAACGCCGATGGTGAACCCGGCTGACCCGCACTCGGCATCCGGCACCACCCAGCTGGCCTCGACCTCGGTGGCATCGACGCCGTCCACGCCGTACCCGGCGCGCTCGTAACTGTTGACGCTGCCGTCAGGCGAGCACGACCTGGTCGCCATCGACGCTGACGTTGATCGTCGCCAGCGGCTTGGCGGCGGGGCCCTTGCGCACCTCACCGGTGGCCGCGTCGAACTGGCTGCCGTGGTTCGGGCAGGTCGCCACGCCGTCCTTGGGCGGGTCGATGATGGTGCCCATGTGCGTG
>Ga0193742_1002386_pt1 | contig 10826 bp, 8 predicted proteins | sample L2c1metaG_FD_165511 | JGI IMG/M metagenome (GOLD analysis project Ga0193742, IMG submission 165511) | Soil microbial communities from a riparian zone of the East river system, Colorado, United States - L2c1 | ecosystem: Environmental > Terrestrial > Soil > Riparian zone | place: USA: East River... | reverse complement strand
ACCATGCCTTGGCCGTTGGGCGGCAACTCATACACTTTCCAGCCGCGGTAGTCGGTGGAGATAGGCGTGACCCACTCCGCGGAAAACCCGGCCAGATCTTCGGGCGTCATGGTGCCACCCTGACGCCGGGAGGTACTGATGATGGCCTGGGCAATTTCGCCCTTGTAGAAGGCGTCGCGGCCTTGTTCCGCTACCAGGCGAAATGCTTTGGCCATGCCGGGATTGCGGAAAATCTGACCGACTCGCGGCGGTTTCCCATTTGGCAGAAAGACGCGTGACGATTCTTCATCGGGCTGCAGCTTCTCAAGTGTCACCGGATCCACCCACGATCCTTGCACGATCTCCGGTACCGGAAAGCCCTGTTCGGCATAGAGGATGGCGGCCTGGAACAGGTCTTTCCAAGGAAGCTTTCCGTAGCGTTCATGCATGCGCGCCCAGCCTTCAACGGCTCCAGGCACAGTCACGCTATGAATGCCTTTCGCGGGCATGGTTTTATAACCGGCTTTATGTAGAAACTCGGGTGTGAGCGCGCGCGGGGCCGGACCGGAAGAGTTCAGGCCCGTCAGCTTGCCTGAGGCGGCATCCCAATACAGGCAGAACAGATCTCCGCCGAGGCCATCCATCATCGGTTCGGTGACAGCGAGCACTGCATTGGCTGCGATGGCCGCGTCGACGGCCGAGCCGCCGTGCGCCAGAATTTGTGTGCCGGCTTCGGAAGCCAGCGCCTGGCTCGTCGCCACTATCCCTTGCTGCGTGATCACCATGGAACGCGCGTAGTTGCGGCCTTGGGCCTGCAGCAACACGGCTGAAGAAGAAAACACACAGAGCAGGGATAGAACTGCGCGTTTGAGAGAAGTGGATTTGCGATACATGGTGTCGAGTTACTCAGTTAGCGGGCAAGGTAAATCCAAACAGGCTGTCATCAGCGGCAAAGACAAGATATTGGCGTCCATCCAACTCGTACGTGATGGGTCCATTATTCATCACTCCACCCAAATTGGCATGCCAGAGCGTGCGGCCGGAAATGGGATCCAGCGCCAGCACGTTTCCCGAATTATCTCCGGAAAACACCAGGTTCCCCGCCGTGCTCAAAATGCTCATAAACGCACTGCCGGGCCCTATGTCGTGCGTCCAGCGTACTTTGCCGGTTTGGTAGTCAATCGCTTCTATGAACTCAGCAGCCCAAACCTTATCATCACGTCCGCCATAGCCTTCCGGTTTGGGATCGGTATCGGTCAGGAAGAACACGCTATATGATTTTTCTGCATGCAAATAGAAGAGACCGGTTTTCGGATTGAATGCCGGTGTCTGCCAGTTTGTTCCGCCATGGGCGCTAGGTGAAACCAAGGTGCCCGGCGTAGACGGGTCCTTTTTAGGATCGCGGATGGGACTTCCTTTCGCGTCGAGGCCTTTGGACCAGTTGATGTCAATGTAGGGGACTGATAAAAGGTTGGTTCCGTTGGTGCGATCGAGAACGAAGAAATAGCCATTCCGGCTGGCTTGCGCGAGTAATTTCCGCGGTTTACCCTGGAATTCGCCGTCAATCAAAACAGGTACTTGCACTGCGTCCCAGTCGTGCGTATCGTGAGGGGACGCCTGGAAATACCAAGCCAGCTTTCCAGTATCGGGATTGAGCGCGACAATCGAACAGGTCCAGAGATTATCGCCTTCGCGGCCTTGTCCAGCCATCACCGGATTCGGATTACCGGTTGTCCAATAAAGCAAATTCAACTCCGGATCGTAGGTGCCGGGCATCCAAGTCATACCGCCGCCGTGGGCCATGGCGTCCGGGTTTGGCCAGGTTTCCGAGCCGGGCTGGCCGGGTCTTGGCGTGGTGTACCAGCGCCATTGCACGTCTCCCGTTTCGGGATCACGGGATTCGAGAAAACCGGGGACGTCCATGGAGTCGCCGCTGACGCCGATCAGCACGTGGTTGCGAATGACAACGGGCGACATGGTGGAAAAGTACTCAAGCTTGAGGTCGGCAATTTCCTTGTTCCAGCGCTCTTTGCCCGTTCGGATATCCAACGAGACTAGATGGTTGTCGGGAGTTTCGAAAAAAAGCCAGTTTCCATATATGCCGACGCCGCGATTACCGATGTGAATTCCGCCGGCTGATTTCCAGGCGTAGTGCCAAAGTTCGCGGCCGGTTCGTGCGTCTACGGCCCAAACATGATCAGACACGGTGAAATACAGCACACCGTTTACTTCAAGCGGGGTTGACTTGATGGAGCCTTGATTGGCGCGATAGACCCAGGCGAGCGACAATGACTTTACGTTTGCGGAGTTGACCTGCGACAGCGGACTGTGACGCCGGCCGGAATAGTCGCCGTGAAACGTTGGCCAGGTATCCACGGGCTGCTGTAAGAGCTTAGCCGAGTCCAGCCCCTGGCCCAGGAACGTAGCGGAGCAGCACGCAAGTGCTAGCGAAGTAAGAAAAAGGCTGGGCTTCATTTCAGTGTCACTAAGTAAGCTAATAGGTTGTGTATATCTTCATCTGAATACTTTGGCAAGAGTTCCAGATGAGCAGCCAGAGGATCGTGAATTTGTAGGCTGACGCTTTCACGCGGCCAGATGTGGTAGTCGCCGGATGAATCGTACATGGATACGGTGAACTCATCGAGGTGCTTCAATGGGCCCGAAAACGACTGGCCGGAGGGTAGCTTGATATCGACCTTGATATCAACCGTTGTCACCTTTCCGGCCGCTGAGGGGCGGCGAGTCGGATACAGAAACCGGACCAGCAGTGCTTCCGGATCGTATTTATTTGCGATATGCGCCAGATCAGCGGTTGGAGAATGGCAGGAAGCGCAGCCACCGGTAGTGTTGAAGTAGTTCTGGCCGGCCGTCACGTCTCCCGTCACAATATCCTCTTTCACCTGGTAGAGCTGGCGGTAGCGTACGTAGCGGTTGCGCGCATGCAGGAACGTGGAGATATCGGAGATCTGCTGTGGCGTCAGGTCGAATTTGGGCATGCCTTTATCGGACCGCCCATTGAGGACGACCGGTGCGATGAGTTCGCCATGCTCGTCATGGTTCACCAGGAGAGAACGGATCAGATCCGGGCCGCCGTCGCCTCCGTTCGCCTCTTTTCCATGACAGAAGCCGCACGTTTGACCAAATAGGGCATGCCCGCGATCGGCGGCAGCCTGATCCGGCGCGGGCGGCAGATTTGCGGACGTGCGTTTGGGCGGCGTCGGTCGCGCGGATTGAGCAGGACTGGGTTGCGCCGCGAACAGCACGCTACTGAGGAGGACGCTCAGGCCAATATGTTTTTGCAAAATTCGTAACATTTTCTCACTTCGGCGACAGTGTCGGCGCCTTTGTACGCGTATTCGATGTTAGCGGGGATATTCCAGCGCTTCTGCTTCAGGAGGGTGAGAATTGCTCTGACGGGCGTGTCACCTTGACCGAACGGCATGTTCGGCCCTTGATTCTTCTTGCGATCCTTGATGTGCAACGTTACGGTGCGATTGTGGAACCTGGTCAGAAACTCAACTGGATCATAGCCCGCGGCGATGAAATGCCCAATATCCAGATTTAGCCCGATCCATTTAGATTCCTTCATCGCAGTCTCAAAGCTGGCGGGACGCGCGAACTCGTTGGGGTCATTCAAATTGTCGTGACCGTGCATTCCCACCATCATTTTGTATTTCGCCGCCACCGGAGCCACGCGGCGGGTGACAGAGACGGTGGATGATGCGGTCAGGCCTTTTACCCCGAGCGCCTTCGCCATTTCGAATCCGCGTTCGATTTCCGTGTCGGTAAAGTCATCTCGAAAGCTATAGTTATAGGCGCTCAGGGTTATGCCGGCCTTGTCAAACTGTTCGCGGATGCCTTTGAAGTGATCGAGCGGGATGGTGGTGCGCCATTTCCGCAACTCCTCGCGCCGGTTCGCGGCTGGGAGTTTGGGCTCCACGTGGCCTTGCCAGAGTTCGCACTCGCTCAGGCCGATCTCCGTCATCGCGGATATCATTGCGTCCAGGGAGCGGTCCCGGAAGCTGTAGGATTGAGCCCCTATCTGCACTCCATTTATTCTGGAAGACATGCCGAATGCCATTGGCAATGCGGCGGATGCCAGTGATAGCTTTCCAAATTCTCGACGGGACAGTATCATTGTGACCTCGACTTTTATCTGTTGCTAAGCGACCTTGCTACTAAATTCCCGCCAGTGAGACGGCACTCGAACTCTCGGGCTCGAACGTTTTGCGCCGGTAGCCCTGCTCTTCGGCGGCTTGGAGCGCCAGCCAAACGGCTCCGTACAGTTGCGCTTCGCCGCCCAGGCTGCTGACCACTAATTGTGGCCGCGCGAACTGGTTGCGCTCCAAGCGGCGCTGAATTGCCTGCAGGAGCGAGCGATGTTCGCCGACGCCTCCGCTGAGCACTACGAGCGACAGATCCAAAACAAGGCTCAAATTCGTAATTGCCATGGCCAGCCGGTCGGCTGTCTGGCATAGAAGGTCGCGAGCCCGATTGTCGCCGGAGGCTGCCAGATCGAAAATATCAGTCGCCCGGAGCGCGTTCGCGGAGCCCGGCTGCTCAGTCTGTGCTTGAAGCCAGGTCTGCTCAATGCCTTTTCCGCCAACAGCCTTCTCGAACGCACCCGCATGGTCGGTGGAAGGAGGATCAGCGGCCAGTCCCGGCAGCAGCATGTAGCCCACTTCACCAGCGGACCAATTGGCGCCATGATGAAGGGCTCCATTCAAAACGATGCCGGCGCCCACTCCGGTTCCGATGGCCAGGAAAATAAAATTAGCCACGTTCCCGGCAGCTCCGCGCCAGCCTTCGCCCAACGCGCCGAGGTTAACGTCATTTTCGACGGTTGCCGCAATGCGGGTCTTCTCCTGCAACAAATCGCGAAGAGGGACATCCTGCCAGGCGCTCAAGTTGGGTGCGGAAAGCACGAGGCCGGCAACGGCGTCGGTAATGCCCGGCGCGCCAGCTGTTATATGGATAATTTTCTTAACCGGCGCCTTTTGCTGTTGGGCCATGTGCGCTATACCGGTTGCCATCATCTCGGTCACTGCCTTAGGGCTGCTGTCCGTTCGCAAAGCGGAACTCCACCGGTTTAAGACTGTCCCATTGAGATCGGCCAGCGCGAGGCGCACATTTGAGCCGCCAATGTCGGCGCCGACCACGTAACCGTTCCGCGCGTTGAATTCGAGCAAGTCCGGAGGCCGGCCCCCGCTGGAGCTTCCCTGACCGAGCGTGGTCACCAGGTCCCGCCGCTCAAGGCTGGCGATAGCGGCGGAAACAGTAGGCGCGGTCAACCCGGACAAACGAACCAAATCAGCCCGCGAGCAGGGAGAGTGGCGGCGGAGCAATCGCAACAGGTCACGAACGTTCGCCGCGCGCATACGTTCCGGACGTGCGGGAGCCGGCGCGTCAGTAGAAATAAGGCGATAAGGGAGCGGCAGGTTCGTCGTGGGCTTCATTCCTTGGATTCCAATGACTAAGTTAACGATCTTTACTAAGTCTGTCAATGCGACGATTTCAGGGTTCTTCCGGTTGGACTCCCAACAGATCATCGGTTTCGACTCGGCAAGAATGAGGTTTCAAATCGTTTATGCTGTGCGCGGAATGAAACCGCGCACACAAGGTCATCTCAAAACATGAAGCGAAGCGCGAACTGAAGTTGGCGCGGCGTGCTGCCTGTTCGCGTGCTGCTAATTGTTCCGAACGAAGTCGAGCCCAGGCTGCCATTGGGCTGATTGAAGTTCGGAGTGTTAGTCAGATTGTAGGCTTCCGCGCGGAACTGAAGATGGAGGCCTTCGGCAAGCTGGAAAGTCTTGAATAGCGAAAGATCGAAATGGCGGAAATGAGGACCATACACCGCATTTCGCGCTGCGGAACCGATTGTGCCCAACGCCTGCGGCTGGAAGGCCGCCGTATTGAACCATTCGGAAATGCTTGGATCATTCAGCACCGGATTTGCAATCTCATTCGGCCGGTCGGCGCTTACGCCGGTGTTACTGCGCGGGCTCGAATTGGTCACAGAGAACGGGAATCCCGTTTCCCAGACGTCAATCGCGTTCAGTTGCCAGTCCTTGATCGCCGTTCCTCTCCAGCCGGTTAGAGATTTCCCGAACGGGAGCTCGTAATTCAGCATGAGGGTGAAGCGCTGGCGCACATCGAGGTCACTGTTTGCACGCTCCAGTGTGGCGTTTTGTGATGGTATGGCGCTCGAGAACGATCCGCCTTGAGAATAGGTCTGAACGTCGCTGATGGCGTGACTCCAGGTGTAGTTCGCGGCGGCTGTAATCCCGCGGCTGAGCCGCCGCTGGACGGATACTTGCAGGCCGTTGTAATCGGAGTAGCCGTTGGATTGCATCTCGAGAGCGGAAGTCACGTTGGGAAGGACGCCGTAAAGGGGCCTGCGGGTGACATAACTCACGGGGCTGGGAGTAGCCAGGTTCAGATCAGAGTTCATGCGCAAACGGCGGCCAAACTCACCCACATAGCCGACTGTTACGACAGTTGCACCGAAAGACTGTTCCAGATTGACGTTGGTTTGATCGACATAGGAATTCTTATAGTCGAGTTGTATTCCACGCAAAGCGCCGCTCAGCGTAGACTGAGCCGTGGGCAGCGGCAGTGGTGTCGAGAGCGAAACCGTCATCGGATTTGGTGAGTAGGTGGTCACGAACGGCGGGTCCGTATAGGGGAGGGAAGGAGACGTGCTGTCGCGGAAGTAAACGCGGCCGTAGCCTCCCCGCAAAACGGTGCCTTGTCTGACGTTATACGCGAACCCGACACGAGGCCCGACAGATCCGTAGTCAGTCTTGACGCCGGCCGTGCGAGACGCGCCGTTGACACCCGCGGCAATGACGGAAGCCGTTGCCGGATTGAAATTCGAGATCTGGTTGTGGACGTCCACCCAAGGAGTGATGATGTCGTATCGCAGGCCAAGATTGACTGTCAGGGATTTGGTGACTCGCCAGTCATCCTGGATGAAGAAGCTAGGCTCCCAGTCACGTAAATAGCGAGGCTGGAGTTGCATGATGCGGCTCACCTGATAGGCGTCTCCTAGCAGGAAGTTCTCCAACGGAAAGTTACTGGGTGAAGTGTTGAAGGTGAAGCTGCCCACTCCGGAAGTGTTTTGCTGGTTTTCCACCTGTCTGCGAATCAGAATCGCTCCGTATTTCAAGGTATGCGCGCCTTTTGTTTGGGTCAGACTTCCGCCATATTGAAATGTGTTGTCCAGGTAGATAAGCGGCAAGTAGGTGGAGTCGCCGAGTCCCGCGTAGCCGGTGATTGACACATTGGACAGGGCGGACGTGAGCATGTTGATGTTCGCGTTTTGGATGCCGAGTTGCTGCGCGGCGTTCGTGCCGTAGTTCAGGGGGTAAGAAGCATTGTTGATCCGCGTGTAGCCCGCTTTCAACTCCATGATGAGCGTGGGGCTGAATATGTGGATATGGTTCAGCAGAATTTGCTGGGCAGTTTCGTTCGCCACACCAGGATAGGACACGTTGCCTCCTGGTTCGATGCCGTTGACGGCGGGCAGGCCACTCGGCGTGTTTGTGGCCACGTTGTTGTAGGTGAAGCGGGCGAAGAAATTATCCTTTTCCGAGAAGTGCTGGTCGACGCGGCCGTCCACAGTATGGCTGAATTGGGTCACGTTCGGGCTGTAGGTGAAGTTATTGATCGTGCCGGGAAGATTCGGCGCTGGATAAAGCGCTAGGAACTTGAGGGCGATGGGATCCAACTGACTGGCAGGAATGACCCGCCCTCCAATGTCTGACAAGTTGCCCGGATTCTGCTCTTCAAACAAGGTAGGCACCGTGCTGACGCTGGTTGTGCCCTGGACGATCCTCAACCCCTCGTAATCTCCGAAGAAGAAAGTTTTGTTCTTGCGTATGGGACCGCCAATACTGCCGCCAAACTGATTTTGCCGGTATTCGGGTTTGGGGCCGATGGTCGCAAAGAAGTCTCTTGCATCGAGGGCGTCATTGCGAAGAAACTCATAGGCCGATCCATGGAACTCATTCGTGCCGGACTTGGTAATTAAATTGATGACGGCGCCTGGCGTTTTGCCCGCTTCGGCAGGGTAAAGGTTTGTGGCCACCCGGAATTCCGAGATGGCGTCCACGGAAGGCCGGACACCGATGCTTCCGATGGAGGCTTCATTGTTGTCGAGTCCATCCACCAGTTCGTTGTTCAACGTGTCTGACTGAGCGTTGACGGAAACTGCCGCCGTTTGCCGCCGGTCGTCCGGACGATTACCATTTGAAATTGCGCCCGGCTGTGCTTCGGTTGCTCCGGCAGCCAATTGTGCCAATTGCACAAAATTACGTCCATTCAAAGGCAAGTCTTCCACCTGCTTGTTGGTCACTATACTACTGAGGGCGGACGAATCAGTGTCGAGGCTGGGGGGCGTAGCAGTTACTTCGACGGTCTGACTGTTTTGACCAAGAGACATGCTGATGTCCTGGCGGTGGCGGTCGCCGGCGCTCAATGAGAACTGCCTCAGAACAAAGGTCTTGAAACCGGCGGCGCTAACACTGATGGAGTAACTGCCGCTTTCGAGCTGGGTAAAGGTATACTCGCCGCCGGCATTTGATTGCTGGGTGCGAGCACTTTGAGTGCCCGTGTTAGTGAGCACAACGGTGGCGTTCGGCAGTGCGCCTCCGCTCGGATCGGTCACGGTACCTAAGACGTCCGCGGTCGTGACTTGTGCTTTAGCACTCGAATTGCACAGCAGTAATGCGAGGCCAAGAAAGGCGAACGCCAGGCGGCTGCGGAGAGTTGTTTCTTGTTTGCGAGAACTCATAGGGAACAAAAGCCTCTCTTCCAAAAGGTGTTTTGAAAAAATGTTATTCCGACGTGGAATGAAGAACTGCTTAAAGTGCAAAGCTCCGCGGTATGTGCACCGCCAAGCCGGTCCGCCAGGATCCTTCGGAGTTCCTGGTGGGGCCTAAGCCTTTGATTGCGAGCGCACAGCCGTCCTGTCAGCGCAGCGAGGCCGGGCTGCGCTAGCGCAAATCAACTACTAGACGCGCACGCTAGTGTCTAAACGTGTTCGGTGGTAATGATCTAAGTTAACGGTCTTTATTAAGTATGTCAAGGTGTTTCAGGCGGGCTTTTTTGAAGAACAGGCAGACTGATTTGACCAAGTCGAAAGCTACGGGAACCCGCGGTTCTTGCTGAGAACGCCCGGACATCCGGGAACGGAATCGCACTGCATTACACGGGCTGGCGGTTTCGGGCGGACGGGATTGTGCTCGATCCTCGACTACAGACGGCTGCGTGACTTGTCCACGATGCCTCCCCCGGTGGATGCCTTTTTAGAGCTTTCTGCCTCCGTCCTAGCGACGTAACGGCACGCTGAACACCGTCTAGCGAGGATGGCGGAGTTGGGTCATGCTCTGGGAATGGATGCATCCAGTCAGACCGACAAGGGATCGGAAGCGGTAGAGGCAAAGCGGCGCGATGATTTCGTCACCGACCGGGCACGGATCTGGATTGCGGCGGGAATCACGGATTTGCGGTACGGCTTCACTGGTCTGAGCGTAGCCGTGCAAACGATACTCGAACAGGATCCATTTGGTGGACACGTGTTCGTGTTCCGCGGGCGGCGTGGAGATCTGATCAAACTGTTTCTATTTATTGATGACTGAGTAAAGAAGGCATGGCATATTTGAACATGCCCGCCGCGCCGCTGCCGGATCTCGACACACTGGATGCAGCCGCGTTGAAGAGCCTCATTCTGAAGCAGCACGAGGAAATCGCATCGCATGCCGCTGAGGTGGAACGTCTCCGCTTGCTGATCGCCCGTTTGCAGCACCTGCGTTCGGCCGGAAATCGGAGAAGATCCAGCGGCAGATTGAACAGCTCGAACTGCAATTGGAGGATCTGGAGGCTGGCAACGCGGAGAAACGGGAACGAGAAGCGAGCAAGTTTCCTCCAGCGTCGGCGGCCATCCTTGCTGCTGCAAGCGGCCAGCCGGCGCGCCGTCCTCTGCCGGATCATCTTCCACGCGAGATCCAGATGCCCGAAGCGGAAGACAACGGTTGTCCAGCATGCGGTGCGGCACTGAGTAAACTCGGTGCCAAGCTCAGTTGCACCAGGTGCGACGTGATCGTGCAGGCCGAAGCCGCGAGCCGGCCGATTGAGCGGGGTATGGCGGCCCCAGGCCTGCTGGCGCATGTTCTGGTCTCCAAATATTCTGATCATGGTGTGCCACGAACACACCTTCAGCGAAGGAGGTGTGGAGCTGTGCGAGAGATGAGGGATGGCCCCTCGGAGCCTGCGATCAGGAGCCGGCTCCAAACCACCGCAAGCTGCTGTCGTTAAGAGCGATGGTGGTGAGCGTCGCGGAAACGGCGGGACAAGATCCCGTCAGGTAAGGTCCAGAGAGACGAGCGAAAGCAAACCGTCGATGAAAGGTCGAAACTGTACAGACGATGTCGAAACCGGGGATGGTGGTCGCTCCGGGACAAGCATGGGCGGAGTCCTGAAGACCGGCTCTTGCGGCATCCGGCTCGAAGGCGGCGTGAATCTGGATCAGGCTCTTACACGGAACGTGGGAACCTGTCGTCCCGATGCAAAGGGAGCGAGTCGAGCGGGTGATCCCCGTGAGGCTCTGAGTACCGATGCGGGGCACAGGGGCAGAACAGCTCGTAGTAGGGAGGAAGGCGCTGTAATGGCGCTGGATCGAAGGAGCTGTGGTGTTCAGTCTTGGCAGGTGGCCAACCAAGTAGTGGGAGGAGCCGCTTGAACAAGGCAAAGCCATTTGACATTCCGAAGCGGGAAGTCTGGGAGGCTTTCAAGAGTGTGAAGGCCAACCAGGGAGCGGCTGGAGTAGACGGGCAGTCGATCGAGGA
>Ga0193742_1002384_pt1 | contig 10828 bp, 10 predicted proteins | sample L2c1metaG_FD_165511 | JGI IMG/M metagenome (GOLD analysis project Ga0193742, IMG submission 165511) | Soil microbial communities from a riparian zone of the East river system, Colorado, United States - L2c1 | ecosystem: Environmental > Terrestrial > Soil > Riparian zone | place: USA: East River... | reverse complement strand
GCGACGGTCCTGGTCGAGACCCGCGGCAACGACGACGGCGGCAACCCCGGCGACCGCCAGACGATCATCCGCCGGGTCCCCGACACCCCGATCATCCCGCCCCCCGGCGGCTTCGACTTCCTGCCGTCCTCAGCAGCGATCCTGCCCGCGGCAACGACCGAGATGGCGGCAGCAACCGCCGATCCGAAGGCTCTCGCCATCGCCTACCTGAAGGATTGGCAGCTGGACGACCCCTCGCTGACGCCAGAGGGGTTCTCGCTCGAGGTGGAGGAGCCCAAGGAGCTGGTGCCGGGAAACCCCGGGGTCGTGACGGTCTGGTGGGGCGTCCGGAGCCGCGAGCTCGGCGCGACCATCGCCCGGGGGCCCGTTTTCCTGCGGAACGTCGGCCCCGGGTTGTGGGCCGCCGTGGGCGCGTACACCGACAACCTCGCCATGACCTACGTGACGTTGAACGGTGTCCGGCGGGCCGAGGGTGGCGTCTGGTTCAGCGTGGGCGACTACACGGAGCACCCGTCGGTGCAGGTGCGCCTGAACGGCACCGTGCTCCACGACGGCCGGCTGGACGGCGACGACCCGAACAGGACCTTCTACGAGACCGATCCGGCGCCGGGGAAGGTGATCACCATCGAGGTGCAGCACCTCGAGGACGGGCAGCCGGTGTCGATCACGGCGATGGCGCTGGCACCGGCCGAGGTCAACCCTTCGGCCTCCACCACGGCGACCAGCCCCCCGACGACACCGCCGCCGCCGGCCGTCAGCCCGTGACCCGCTGGGCGAAGGCGACGGCCTGCTGTTCGATGAGGTCGGCGTCGTAGTCGAGGGTGGCGACGTGGTAGCTGCGCTCCAGCGTGACCCGCTCCACCGGGCCGGCGACCCCACCTGCCACCAGGTCGCCGTTCGCGGGCGGCACGACGTGGTCCTGCGGGCTGTTGAAGAGCAGCAGCGGGCTGGTGACCTTCCCCAGGTCGCCCTGGAGCGCCCCCGTCCCCTCGGCCAGCGACAGCAGCGGCCCGAGCGGCGCGGCGTCGTAGGCGGCCTCCTCGACGCCGGGCTTGGCGATGTTGCCCCCGATGCCCTCGATGCGGTCCGCGCCGGCGTCGATCATCGCCCGCACCCCCTCCACGAGCTCCGACGCCACGTCGACCACCGGGTTCACGCACACGAGCCCGGCGATCTCGGGGTGCCGACCGCCCAGCCACAACGCCAGGGCACCGCCCATCGACAGGCCGGCGACGACCATCGAGTCGCACCTTCCCGCCAGATCCACGTAGGCAGCCTCGGCGGCCGCGGTCCAGTCGGCCCAGCCGGTGGCGATCATGTCGTCGACCGTGGTGCCGTGCCCCGGCAGCAGCGGCAGCTCCACGGTGAAGCCCGCCGCCGCGAACGCCTGGGCCAGCGGCCGCATCGACTGGGGACAGCCGGTGAACCCGTGCAGCACCAGCACCCCGCTCGCCCCACCGGCCGCCGACAGCGGCTCGCATCCACTCAGCTCAGCACTCATGCCGAGCGACGCTACCGGTCGGCGAACGCCGCTACCGGAAGCCGCGATCTGGCTACCGGTAGGGGTCGTCCCTGGCCGGGAGCTCCCACCAGTCGATTGGGGCGGCCTCCCACTCGGGGTCGTCGTAGATGCAGTCGACCGGGCAGGGGTCGAGGCACTTCCCGCACCCGGAGCACAGCTCGGGCACGATCACCACGTCCATCCCGAAGTTGAAGATGGCGCCGAACTGCGGCGGGCAGTGCCGGATGCACGTGTCGCAGTTGATGCAGATGTCCATGTCGATGCGCAGCGGGACGTTCTGCCACTTCGGGTTGCGCTCACGGGAGGTCAGTCGCTCGGCTCGTGTCGCAGCCCCCATGAGGCGAAAGGGTAGCGTGGGAATGTTGACCCACGGGTCAAGCCGCGGAACACTGGGCGACCGGTAACGAGCCATGACCAGCACACGCCAGCTCACTGCACAGGGCATCGAACGGAAGCAGCAGCTCTTCGACGCGGCCGCGTCGCTCTTCGCCGAGCAGGGCTACGCGTCGACGCGGGTGGTCGACATCGTCGACGCCGCCGGTGTCGCCAAGGGCCTCTTCTACTGGTACTTCGAGAACAAGGAAGCGCTCTTCAGCGAGCTCGCCGAGGACATCCGCCACAAGCTGCGGCGCACCCAGCGGGCCGCCATGGACCGCCATGCGCCGGCGCTCACCCGCGTCGCCCAGGGCACCGTCGCCAGCGTCCGCTTCATGGCCGAGCACGCCTCGTTCTTCTCGCTGCTCGAGGTCGAGGCCCGCAGCGTGGCCGCCGCCCTGCGCCAGGGCACCGAGCAGCACCTGGGCGACGTGAAGGCGCTGATCCTCGCCGGGCAGGCCGACGGCACGATCACCAAGGACGACGACGCCGACCTGCTCGCCCTCGCCGTCGTCGGCGCGGTGGGCCAGTTCAGCCACTTCCACCGCACCGGCCGCGTCGACCTGGGCCTCGACGAGCTGGCCAACTACGTCGCCCGCCTGGTGGTGCGCATCCTGACCTCCGACGAGCGCACGGCGATCCAGTCGGTCAAGCAGGCGCTGAGGCCCAAGTCGGCCTGACGGCTGCGGGCCCCCGGCCGGGTCCGCCGGCCCGCGTTGACAGTCCCCCACCTGGTTGGCGATAGCCTCGCTGGCCGTGCCTCGACCCATCCTTGCCGCATCCCTGATCGTCGCCGTCCTCGTGCTGGGCGCCTGCGGAGAGAAGGACGCCAACGAGTCCGACGTCAGCGAGGTGCTCGTCGACGCCGGAGCGACGGAGGCCCAGGCCGACGACTGCGCCGGGCAGATCGCCGGCGAGCTCACCCAGGACGAGTTGAACGACCTCGCCGGCGCCAGCGAAGAGGCCGACATCCCCGACGCGATCAACGAGAAGATCACCCCGATCCTCGACCAGTGCCTGTCGGGCGAGCCCGCGCCGGAGTCCGAGACCACGGACACGACGGCCGAAGGCGAGACGACGGAGAGCACCACCACCACTACTGCGGGTTGACCCCCGAGTCGTTGCACCCGCGCTGCAAGAACGGGATACGATGCGCGCCAGCTGACGTACAGGGAGGAAAATCCTGTGGCATACCAGTTCCTGTCCGACGAATGGGTAGCTGCGGCGCGCAAGCTCCGTGAAGAGGCGGGTGGCCAAGGCTCCGCCGGCGCGCCCGTGAAGATGAACCTCGTCATCACCGACGTCCCGTTCGGCGAGGGCACTGTCGAAGCCCACATGGACTCCACCAGCGGTGAGGTCGACATGGACTTCGGTCACCTCGAGGGGCCCGACGTGACCGTCACGCTCGACTTCGTCACCGCCAAGGCGATGATGGTCGACGCCGACCCGCAGGCCGCCATGCAGGCGTTCATGGCCGGGAAGATCAAGCTCCAGGGCGACATGACCAAGGCGCTCGCCCTGCAGTCGGGTACGCCCGACCCGGAGCTCACCAAGAAGATCCAGGAGATCACCGCTCCCTGACGTCACGGGCAGTTGCTCCAGCTGGTCGAGAGGGCGCCTTCGGGCGCCCTCTCCCGCGTCCCGGGGCCGGTGGTCGGCCACGCCGCGCGGTCGGCAACCGGGCCCGGACGCGAGACGTCTCCCCCGAAGGGGAGACGTTAAGAGTGCCGAGCTGGCTGGGGCGGCAGCCTCATCGCGGCGGCTGGGGAACACCGCGTCCGGCTTACCGCCCCAGCGAGCCCGGCACGCTCAGTAGTGTAACCGATGCAGAGAGCTATGTGTGACATAGCCGGGGCAGGTTTGCGAGTTCTTCTTTCGTAGCCAGCGTAGAGCCTTCTCAAACCTCACAAACGCAGGTACAGCTTGGTTTTTCCGCAGCACTTGCACCCGCAACCACTAGCAGGGTGCCCTGCGTTGACTCCTTGGTCAAGTCGGGTGCGCAAAGTGGCGGAAATATAGGCCGTTTTCCCTGGCGGAACCCAGCCGTCACCGACATTTTCGTCAGAAGACCGTCAGGTCGACGGTGCTGCCCTGCGGGACCTGCGTGCCCGGCCACGGGAACGAACCGATCACCATCGAGTCGTCGGAGTCCGATCCGCTGATGCTGCCGACCGACAGGCCGCGGGATTCGAGCATGTCCCGCACCCGGCGGAGACGCTTGCCCACGATGTCGGGCACCTCGACGTTGTCACCCTGCGCCACCACGAGCACCACCGTCGAGCCCTCTGCGGCACGCTCCCCCGCGGCCGGCTCGCTGCGCAGCACGTTGCCCGAATCCTGCTCGTCGTTGGCCTCGCCCCGGAAGTCGACCTGGAAGCCGTCGTCCTCCAGCTCCTCGGCGGCCTCCTCGGCCTCCCAGCCGGTGACGTCGGCGATCTCGGGACCCGACGGGCCGCTGGAGACCTCCACCTCCACGGTGGCGCCCGCCGGGAGCTCCGCCGGGGTGTCGGCGGCGAACCCGATCACGTGGTCCTTCTCGATCTCCTCGTGCGGCGTGTCGACGAACTCGGGGACCAGCCCGATGCCCGACCCGCCCAGCACCTCGGTGGCCTGCTCGCGGGTGAGGCCCCGCAGGTCGTCGGAGCTGGGGACCGTCACCAGCGGCGGGCCCTTCGACACGACCACGGTCAGCCGTTCGCCCTCGCGGAGCTTGCTGCCCACCTTGGGGCGGGTGTCGAGCACCGTGCCGGCGGGCTGGTCGTGGTCGATCTCCTCGTAGCTGATCTTCCAGCCGAAGTCGCCGACGTGCTCGGTCACCTCGGCCTTGGGGATGCCGATGAGCGCCTCGGGCACCACGTGGGTCGGGCGGAGCTGCTGGGTGACGACCAGCGTGACAGCCACGCCGAGGGCCACGGCGGCGACGGCGGCGACCACGCCGATGAGGACCTTGCGGGCGCGGTCGGCGCGGGCGGTGGGCGCCAGGCGGGGCGGGGGCGGCAGCGGGCCGGACGGGTGGCCCTGCATGTGGGCGGGGCCGCTGTGGCCGGAGCCGGGGGCCGCGGGTGCGGGCGCGCCGGGAGCGACCGGGACGCCCGGCACGATCGGCGGCGGCGGACCCTGGGGCGCCGGGAGGGGCTGGGGTGCCGTGGTGTCGGCGGGATCGATCGCCCCGTGGAGGACCGTGCGGTCCCGCTCGTCCTCGACGGCGGGGCCGGCGCCGTTGGCGGCCGCAGCCGTGCTGGCCCCCACCAGGACGAGGGGCTCCGGGCGGGGCAGGTCGTTGGCGGCGTCGATCAGCTCCTGGGCCAGCGTGGCGGCGTCGGGGCGCTGGGCGGGGTCGAGCTGGCCGGCCAGGGCGACGACGGGAGCGAGGGCGTCGAGCTCCTCGGGGACCTCGAGCGGGCGGTCGAGGCGGGCCATCAGCGTGCCGATGGTGGTGTCGAGCGTGAAGGGGACGAGGCCCGTCACCGCCTCCACCAACACGAGGGCCAGCGAGTAGACGTCGCTCTTGCCGTCGAGCGGTTCGCCTCGGGCCTGCTCGGGCGACGAGTAGCGGGCCGTGCCCAGCACCGCGCCGGTCGGCTCGGTCCACCCGGCCTCGGCGATGGCGCGGGCCAGGCCGAAGTCGGCGACGCGCAGGCGGGCGTCGCCACCGAAGAGCAGGTTGGCGGGCTTGATGTCGCGGTGGACGAAGCCCTGCTTGTGCGCCCGGTCGAGCGCCTGTGCCGCACTGAGGCCCACGAGCAGGGCCTGCGACGGCGTGAGGGGGTTGCCGGCGTCGAGCATGGAGCGCAGGCTGCCGCCGCTCAGGAACTCGGTGACGATGTACGGCGGCACCTCGTCGCCGTTCCAGTCGAAGATGGCGAGGATGTTCGGGTGGCTCAGCGCCGCGGCGGCCCGGGCCTCGGCGCGGAAGCGGCGGAGGAAGGCCTCGTCCTCGGCGAGGGCCGAGTGGAGGATCTTCACGGCGACGCGACGGCGGAGGCGCACGTCGTCGGCGAGGTAGACCTCGGCCGATGCGCCTGATCCCAGCGGAGCGAGGAGCCTGTATCGCCCGCCCACCACTCGACCGACATGCTCGGTCATGTGTGACATGACCACGACCGCCCAGAGTACTTGGGTGTCCGCCGCAGAACCCATCGGCTCGACCACTCGCCGGGCGGTGGAGTAGAGACTGGAGCCGCGTGTCCTCGACTGTTCCCCCCACCAAGCCACCGGCCAGCGGTTCTCCCCAGAGCAACGGGAAGTCGCCGCCGCCCCTCTACAGCACCCGCTTCAAGATCCTGGCGTCGGTGCTCGTGACCCTGGCGGTGGGGGCCCTCGTCGTCGCCTACCTGTCGACCTCGAGTGGTGACGACGACGACGGCGTCGTGGCGTCGGGCGGCACCAGCGCCTTCGTGGAGCGGCTGCTGCCCGGGCGCGACACCCAGGTCGTCCAGCAGGGCTCCGTCGGCATCGACCTGGCGCCCGGGTGGTCCGGGACGCTGGTGATCGACGGGGTCGCCATCCCCGCCGCCGACCTCGTCGTCAACGATGCGCTCAACACGGTCCAGTTCACGCCGGGGCCGGACAAGGTCATGGAGGCGCTGCCGGTGGGCAACATCTGCGCCCAGGCCACGGTGTACGAGCTGTCCACCGGTCCCGGCGACAGCCGCGCCGTCTCCTGGTGCTTCGACGTGATCTAGCCCGGATTCGCTCGACTTTCCTCTAGCGGGCACATACGAACACATGTACGATCGACGGCATGACGGATCACACCCTGCACACGCTCGCCGATGCCATCGAACGGCTCGACATCCCTACGGATGCCCGCGCTCTGGCCCAGTGCTTCGACCTGTTGGATCGCTTCTCGTTGAAGCTCACCAGCACCGCCCGCGAGCGCGTGCGGGCCGAGATGTCGACGGCCTCGGGGCGCTCGCCGTAGCGGCTAACGGAGGAGCGAGCGGATGCGCCAGGCGGCGCGGGCGGCAGCGAGACCGTCGCGGAGAGGCAGCACGTTGCCGGCGGCGACGTGCGACCACTGGACCGGCACAGGAGTCACCTGCAGGCGGGCGCGGTCGGCGCGGGTGAGCAGCTCGACGTCGAAGGCGTAGCCCTCGGTCACCAGCGGTGCGACCACCAGCGTGGCTGCCTCCGCGGTGACGCCCTTCAGGCCGCACTGGGTGTCGGGGTCTTCGGCCAGGCCGAGGGCCCGCAGCCACAGGCTGAAGGCCCGGCTGGCCGCCACCCGCAGCACGGGCTGGCGGCGGAGGACACGGCTGTCGGGGTGCGCCCTCGTGCCGTAGACGACGTCGGCCTCGCCGTCCTCCAGGGTCACGAAGCAGCGCTCGACGTCGTCCGGGGCCACCGGGAGGTCGGCGTCGACGAACACCCGTGTCGCTCCCGTCGCCTGGAGGAGGCCCTCGCGGACCGCCACTCCCTTGCCCCGGTTGACGCCCTGGCGCAGCACCTTGCCCAACAACCCGTGGCCGGCGATCACGGCCTCGGCCACCTCGGCGGTGCTGTCGGTGCTGCCGTCGTCGACGAGCAGGAGCTCGAGGCGGTCGTCGCACAGGCCCGACTCCACGAGGATCTCGAGGGCGCGGCCGATGCGGGAGGCCTCGTTGCGCATCGGGATGACCAACGACCGGGTCCGGGTCGGCACTCTGGCGGTCCTTCCCTCGGTCGCGGCGGCCACTGTGAGCGGTGGGCACTCACCTTAGGACGTGTCGTGGACGGGTCAGGACGTGACGGCGACCGGGTAGATCGCCCAGTCGCCGGAGCGGAACACGGGATCGGTGTGCTGCGCCCACCAGGCTTCGTCGGCACCGACGTCGGGCAGTCGCTCCAGCGGGCCGATCACCACGTAGTCGACGTCACGGTCCCGGGCCAGCTCGAGTCCGGCGTCGCCGCCGCGGAGGATCGTCCGCTCGTCGTCGGCCCGGACCGCCCAGTCGGGTACGCCGATGTCGAACGTCCACCCGGGGTAGCCGGACAGCACCGCATGGCCGGACAGCGACGTCACCGGCTGGGTGTTGGTCGGGGCCACGGCCAGGACGGCGTCACGGGGCAGCTCGTCGTGCACCCAGCGGGCCACGGCCAGCCCGTCGGCAGTGGTCCAGGGGATGGCCGCGGCCTCGTCGGTCGCCCGGAAGAGATCGAGGACGCCGGACAGGCACAGGGTGAGGAGGGCTACGGCGGCGAGGGCCAGGCCGGGGCCTCGGGCCGTGCGGACGAGACGGACCAGCAGCGCCCCGACGAGGAAGGCCCCGAGGAGCTGCCAGAAGGCGAAGTACTTGGTGTTGTTCCACTCCCACGGGTGGAAGGCCACGAAGTTCGGGACCAGCCACAGCAGCCACAGCGGCAGGAACGCCTTCACGAACCCGGTGCGCACCGTCCCCCGCCAGACGCAGGCGACCACGAGGAGCAGGAGGAAGGGACCGGCGTTGCGGAACCAGAACCAGAGCCAGTCGCCGACGCCGTCGTCGGCCATCCACCATGGCAGCCACCGCACCGACGACTCCGGGGGCTGGAGCCACCAGGCCACCGGTCCACCCAACAGGAGCGCAGGGAGGTAGAAGCGCCACCACGGCTGGTGCCGGTCGAGCAGCAGTGCCCAGGCGCTCACCACCGCGACGACCACGACGAAGGCGAACCCGTTGGCGAGCGGCACCGCACCCACCAGCACGCCGGCCGCGGTGAGAGCCGCCGGGCGGCGCTCCTGCAGGGCGCGCCACACCAGCGTGAGGGCGGCCAGGCCGAGGGGAAGACCGAAGAGGCCGTTGCGCTGGGCGTGCAGGTACGACAGCGACGGGTTGTCCATCCACAGGCCGGAGTCGGGGTCGCGGGAGTAGTCCCGGGGCAGGTGCCACAGGGTGTCGAACCCGTGGGCGCGGATGTCGTCGAACAGACCGACGAAGCCGAAGGTGCCGCCGGCGCAGAACACGATCACGCCCAGCAGGGCGGCGTGGCGGCTGCCCACCAGCCGCACACCGCACAGGTAGGCGACGGCCGGGAACGACAGCGCCAGGAAGCCGCTGGTCAGGGCGAGGGCCGAGGGAAGCTCCACCCCGAGCAGCGACACCTGGGCGCCGAAGAAGTCGGCCAGGAGGTGGTAGCGCAGCGGTTCGCCGGCGGCGATCGGCGAGGTGGGAGGGAAGTCGCCGTCGATGCCACTGACGAAGGCGCCGGCGTAGGCGAGGTGGGCGGCGCCGTCGGCCCAGGTCGACAGGTGGCCCGCCACCAACCCCCCGTCGGGTGTCGTGATCCAGGCCAGGGCGAAGATGCGGATCGTCAGCGGCCAGGCGACGGCGAGCAGGGCCACGAGCGGCCGGAGGCTCTCGGGATCCCGCCAGGGAAGCCGGACCCGACGGACCATGTCGGCGGCGTCGGTCCTGACGTCGGGCGCCCCCCGTCGCCACCCGGCGAGGGAGCCCAGGTTCACGACGACGACCGCCAGCGTCAGGCTCGTCAGGTCGAACCCCAACGGCACCGCCAACGCCCACCCCGCCAACCCCAACGCCAGCGCCCCCAACAACCCCCCGACCGCCACCCGCTCCTCGAACCGCAGCGGAACCCCCGCCAGATAGGTGGCGCCCACCCCCACCACCACGCAGTCCAGGAACAAGAGGACCACGACCACCCCGTCAACCACCCGACACCCACCCGTTCAGGAGCGACGGCGACGGGGCTGGCGGACGGGGCACGCGGCAGGTCATGCGGGCCGGCAGCCTAGGGCGCGTCCTGTCCCCGACCCGTCGCGGCGGGCACGGTCGGTGGCTGGGGGGTGCGTGGGGTGGGGGTACTGTTTGGCGCTCTGGGCGGAGGCCTGTGAGCACACCCTTGCGCGAGATGGATGAGAGAACCCCCGCCCGGCCGCCGTTGCGGGTGCTTACCGTTCTCACCTACTACCACCCGCATTGGACCGGGCTGACCGCGCTCGCCCGGCACATCGCCGAGGGGTTGGCCGAAGGTGGGGCCGAGGTGAGCGTGCTGGCCAGCCGGCACGATCCGGCGCTGGCGCGGCGGGAGGTCGTCGGGGGTGTCGACGTCCACCGGCTACGGACCGCGGGCCGGATCAGTCGCACCATGCCGATGCCGGGGTTCCCGGCGGCGATCCTGCGGCTGGCCCGGGCGCACGACGTCGTGCACCTGCACAGCCCCATGGCCGAGGCCGGGCTCGTCCGTTGGGCCTGCCGCCTCGCCGGTCGGCCGCTGGTGGTCACCAACCATGGCGACGTCGTGATGCCGGCCGGCCGGTTCAACCAGGCGGTCCAGCGGCTGATGCGCAGCACGCTGGCGTCGACGTTCCGAGGCGCCGACCGGGTGGTCGCCCCCGACGTCGACTACATCGCCGGGTCGCTCACGGCCGTGGCCGGCGAGCGGGCGACCGCCATCGCCCCGCCGGTCGCCTTCGCTCCCCCGGCGCCGGGCGCCGCGGCCGCCCTCCGGCAGGAGCTGGGCCTCGAGGACCGGCCCATCGTCGCCTTCGCCGGGCGCTGGGTGGAGGAGAAGGGGTTCGACGTCCTGCTGCGGGCCGCCCCGCAGGTGCTGGCCAAGCGGCCCGAGGCCGTCTTCCTGTTCGCCGGCGAGCGGGCGGTGGCCTACGAGCGGTTCAGTCAACGCTGCGCCCCGCTCGTCGAGGCGCTCGGCCCCGCGTTCGTCGACCTCGGCCTGCAGCGCGACCGCCAGCGGTTGGCCGCCTTCTACGCCGCCGCCGACGTGTTCGTGCTGCCGTCCCGCACCGACAGCTTCGCGGCCGTGCAGATCGAGGCGCTGCTGTGCGGGACGCCCCTGGTCGCCACCGACATCCCGGGGGCCCGCTCGGTGGTCCGGTCGACCGGCGCCGGCGTCCTCGTGCCGCCGGAGGACCCGCCCGCCCTCGCCGACGCGATCGTCAGCATCCTCGACGACCCCGCCCAGTTCGCCGACGAGGTCGCCGCCGTCCCCTCC
>Ga0193742_1002383_pt1 | contig 10837 bp, 7 predicted proteins | sample L2c1metaG_FD_165511 | JGI IMG/M metagenome (GOLD analysis project Ga0193742, IMG submission 165511) | Soil microbial communities from a riparian zone of the East river system, Colorado, United States - L2c1 | ecosystem: Environmental > Terrestrial > Soil > Riparian zone | place: USA: East River... | reverse complement strand
AAATCGCCCAGGTGTACAGGTAAAGTGCAGGCACGACACCTGTGGCCCAAAAGTGCTACATCAAGGGTTATCGTGAGCTGTTAACCTCGGCGTAACATGAAAGTGCCTAACAGGTGTACCGATGGACGCTTCCAGCTCCTCGTTAAGTGGATATTATGACTTTCGCCTAGTTAGTGCATCCATTCTGATTTCAGTCTTCGCAGCATACGCGGCTCTCGACCTTGCAGGACGGGTGACAGCGGCGAAAGGATGGCTTCGCTTCGCCTGGTTGGGCGGAGGCGCAATCGCAATGGGGTTTGGTATCTGGTCGATGCACTATATCGGCATGGAAGCCTTCCGTCTGCCTGTACCCGTTCAGTACGACTGGCCAACCGTCCTGCTCTCGATGGTGGCGGCTATTTCGGCCTCAGCAGTAGCCTTATTTGTGGTGAGCCGAAAGACAATGGGATTGACGGCGGTGATCCTTGGCAGCCTCCTGATGGGAAGCGGAATTGCAGCGATGCACTACATCGGGATGGAGGCTATGCGACTACCTGCGATGTGCACCTATTCGTCCAGTCTCGTAGCGCTCTCTGTAGTTCTCGCAGTCGTCATATCCTTCACGGCTCTATGGTTGACGTTTACCGTGAGATTACAGACGGCAACATGGAGCAAAAGAAAACTTGGAAGCGCACTGCTGATGGGGCTGGCCATTCCGGTGATGCACTACGTTGGCATGGCCGCTGTCAGCTTTATGCCCGCCTCATTACCCGCCTCCGAACTTACGCACGCGATAACCATTTCGGATATTGGAGTGAGTGGGATTGCACTTATAGCCTTGGTGGTTTTGGGACTCGTTTTCTTGATGTCATTACTTGATCGGCGTTTCTCACTTCAAGCTATGCAACTTGAATTGAGTCAACAACGCTATCGCATGATCACAGAGATGAACGCCGAAAAGGAACGTGTGAAGGTCGCCGAAGCGGCCAGCAAGGCGAAGAGCGAGTTTCTTGCGAATATGAGCCACGAGATCCGTACCCCCTTGAATGGCATCATCGGAATGACCGACCTCACCTTGGGAACAGAACTTACCGCGGAACAAAGAGACTACCTGGAGACTGTCAAATTATCTGCGGACTCCTTGCTCAACGTCATCAACGACATTCTCGACTTCTCGAAGATCGAGGCAGGAAAGGTAGATCTAGAGGAGATTGATTTCGATCTGCATGAGTGCATCGAAGGAGCGTTGAAGACTCTGGCCTTACGCGCGGACGAAAAAGGTCTCGAACTGCTCTGTGAGGTTTCTTCCGAAGTAGCCGAAACGGTGGTTGGGGATCCCGGGCGTCTCCGGCAGGTATTAATCAATCTGATTGGAAACGCGCTGAAATTCACCATGGAAGGCGAGGTAAGTCTCAAGGTTCAGTCCGATGTAATCGAAGAAGAAGCCGCAACCATTCATTTTATTGTGTCCGATACTGGAGTGGGAATTGCACCTGATAAGCTGAGCGCCATCTTCGGTTCGTTCAACCAAGCCGATACATCGACGACCCGCGAATACGGAGGAACCGGCCTTGGGTTGACGATCTCGAAGCATCTGATCGAAATGATGGGTGGCCGCATCTGGGTAGAAAGTGAGCCCGGCGTCGGATCTCGCTTTCACTTTACGGTTAGGTGGGAAAATGCTGTCACTCGGGAGGTCGTAGCCGAGAGCACTGCGCCTGCGGTATTGAGCGGCGTCAAAGTTCTAATTGTGGATGATAACCGAACAAACAGGCGAATTCTGGAAGGCTTGGTTAAGCGGTGGGGAATGAATCCATCAGTTGCATCCGACGGCGAAAAGGCTCTCGTTGAGCTATCGGCTGCAAGATTGGCCAACGAGCCATACGGTCTGATACTCACCGATATGCACATGCCTAAGATGGATGGATTTGGCCTTGTCGAGGAGATCAAAGAAAGGCCGGATCTTTCGACAGCGACGATTATGATGCTTACCTCCGGCGGACAACGAGGAGACGCCGCACGCTGCGGAGAACTAGGGATCGCTGCGTACCTAATGAAGCCGGTACGTCAATCGGAACTGAGAGAAGCAATTGCACGAGTCTTGAATGCGAAAGAACAGGCCGGAGCAATTCCTATGATTACTCAATACTCGATGCAGAAGACTGGTGGTTCTGCGGCAGTGCTGCACATTTTATTGGCGGAAGACAATCCTGTTAATCAAAAACTCGCTGTACGTCTACTGGAGAAACGCGGCCACCACGTGGCTGTTGCCTCCACTGGCAGACAAGCACTGCTAGCGTTGGAAGGGACTTCTTACGATCTAGTGCTGATGGATGTGCAGATGCCAGAGATGGACGGAATCGAAGCGACCATGATTCTTCGCGAGAAGGAAAAGACATCGGGACAGCGCCAGGCGGTAGTTGCCATGACGGCGCTGGTGATGAAGGGCGATCGCGAACGTTGTATAGCGGCAGGAATGGACGGCTATCTCACCAAGCCGATACGGCCGCAAGAGCTTGACGATGTACTCGAAACTTATGTGGCCAAAAGATCAATCGAGGTACCTGTCGCAACGCCGGCTGTTTCACTGGAGGAGTTCATTCTTCAGGACGAACTCCTCGAGCGGATCGATGGCGATCGGGTCTTTCTGGCTGAGTTGCTCACAATCTTTCAGGGTGACTATCCGGAGCAGATTCGGTTGGCACACGAGGCAGTGACGAGGGGCGATGCCGCGGTATTGCAGCGAGTCGGACATGCGCTAAAAGGCGCTTTAGGAAATCTTTCTGCCCCCATCGCAGCGAGAGCCGCGACAGAGCTTGAGTCGATGGGAAAGGATGGTGATATTGCAATGGCTGATGTAAGACTGACCGAATTGGAGAACGAGCTTCCTCGTGTGATTGAGGCGTTGGAAGGTATGTGTCTCGAGGCCGTCAAGTGAGGATTCTCGTCGCCGACGATGATCCGGTTTCTCTTCGGCTGATGGAACATATGCTGCGAAACAGTGGTTACAAGGTGATCACTGTCGATAACGGGCAAGCGGCAGCGAGGATTTTATCCAAATCAGACGGACCACGCATGGCATTGATCGACTGGATGATGCCCGGGCTTGACGGACCAGGGGTCTGCCGTGCTGTGCGAGGGAGATATGACGATGCATATGTCTACATGGTGCTGCTAACTTCGAAGCAATCCAGCGGGGATGTCGTTCAGGGGTTGGAAGCCGGAGCGGATGACTATCTGACCAAGCCTTGTCATCCCGCGGAGTTGAAGGCGAGATTACATACTGGCAGACGCATTTTGCAGCTGGAAGACAAACTTGTTGAAGCGCGCGAGAAGATGCGCTTCAAGGCAACCCACGACCCTCTAACTTCGTTGTGGGATCGGGGTGCGATCCTAGCTTTACTTCAAAGCGAACTGAGCCGGTCGAGACGGGACCACTCGCCAGTGTCCCTTATGCTTTGTGATGTGGACCACTTCAAAAATGTCAACGATACCTATGGACATACGGTTGGGGATGAAGCATTGCAAGAGGTATCCAAGCGTCTTCAGGATGCAGTCAGGTCGCACGACGCTGTTGGGCGCTACGGCGGAGAAGAGTTTCTAATTGTGATGGGTGGAACCGGTCGAGATGAGTTAAGAGAGCGTGCGGAACAGGTGAGAAGCGCCATCAGCTGCCTTCCTTTTTTCACATCTCAGGGAGCGATTCCGGTGTCGCTAAGCATCGGGATCGTTACCATTGATGATTGCAACAAGTCACTTCCGGTTGAGCATTTTCTGAAAGAGGCTGACGATGCTTTATATCAGGCGAAAGCGGATGGTCGGGACAGAGTTGCTTCCGCGACTTCAATGTTAGAGATCTTGGACCTCCGCGTAGCCTCCATCGCCCTATAGTGCATCACTGCAATTCCGCTTCCCATCGCAGCAGTCACGCTGCACTCAAATCCAGGGACGGGCGACCCTTATTTTGCAACGTTTTCCGCTTTTTAAGTGCAAAGCAATTGCATTGAATCACGGACATTTGTAGTCAAACCGCGGACGGAATTTGCGGCGAAGATTATCCTCGATTTGAGTGCTAAAGTAGCAACAATCAGAGATTCCGGTCGAGGCCGTCTGGAGCGTAAGCCATTAAGTACACTACCCAGCGACACTGGTTCTATGCGCTTCCGCTTCGATCCACTCTGTCCGCGTTTTGACTACAAACACGTCCTGATTTCCGCGATTCAAGTGCACTTCCTGGCCGTCTGAATCTGTTTTCCGTGATTTGAGTGCAGCGTGACAACAGCAATGGAGCCTTTTCGGCGGCGGCTCAGCTCGCAGTCTTAAGACGTTCATTACGCCATTTATCGCTCAAAGATTTACGCCAAGTAATTCTCAAGCAACACATATACCTTCTTTACATGTTTCAGAGTTGACTGGGGTGAGAAGTGCGGGATCTGATCCGACTCTGGAGAAATACCAATGAAATCGATTACTCGTTTTGTCACAGCAGTGGTGGCAGTTATGTTAACAGTCGCCATACTGTGTCCCGCGCAGGACGCCAAGCCGAAGGATCTGGGCAAGGGGTCGGCGTTCAATGGCAAGAAGCTCGAGATGAAGGACAACGGAGAGGTCGCTTACCTCCTGTCTTTCGCGGCGGGGAAAGAGTTCGAAGCCACCACGGACGGCCTGAAGAATACCGACGTGCACCTTTTCGTCTACGACTCCACCGGCGCGGAAGTCGCTAAGGACGACTCGTCCGGACCGAAGTGTTCGGTTAAGTTCACGCCGGAGAAGGACGGGCAGTACAAGTTTGTCATCAAGAACGCCGGCGGGACCAACACGGTGACCTTCAATGTAAAGGTCGCCAAATGATGACCTCGCCGCTTGTCGAAAAGACACTAGGATTCGCGCCAAATGGCTTTCGAAAAGCTGCGGACTATCGTCATACGACGATCCCATATGCGCCAGGATGCTTCGGCCCGCTTCTGTTAGTGCTATAGATACCCTTTAAGCGAATCGCTTTTGTTGGATTTGCCCCTATGAGTCGGGCGAGACAACCCGGTTTCCGCGCCACTTCCGGGATTTAAGGGGACACTTCAATGTAGCTTTGAAAGATATTTGGCCGTAAAACTTTCAGCGCTATTTGGCGTAACACCGGATTTTCTCTGACCGATGGTGGTTTGCCAAGGGTGGGAGAGAGGCTGGATGCCAACGTAAGTCTATGATTGTGCAATGTGAAATGCAGTCGTTGTTCCAAAGTTCCCGTCCGGCCTGCACGCAACGGAACGCGATACTACGCCAAATGGCGCTGAAACAATACGCCAGATAATTCTGAAAACAATAGCTGAGGCGAGGCACCAAGACACCATGTGGCAAAGATTGAATGGCTCAGGCATCCTTTCAACGAGGGATGAGACTTCTTATGACCGCACCAGACCCACAACTCGCCAGAAGTGTCTTTCTGCGAGTTCTCAATCAGAGCCAGGTTTTCCTGCTACTTGGGTCAGCGATCACGACGGTAGGCCTGATTGCGGTTGGCTTCTTGCTGCTGCGTCGACGGCTTGACGCTTTGCTTCTTTGGTTTGCTGCATTTGCTGGACTCTACGGGTTTGATTCGGTTGATCGAGATTCGTTCATACGAGGCTCGAAAGAGCCCGGAGATGGCCCTGCTGGGGAAGGCAACTTCTCCTGGCGGCGACGCTGCTTGGACAGAGATCCAGCCTGCCGAACGAGCTGGCGCTGCTCCAGGATGTTCGCGAAGACGGCCTGCTCTGTATTCATCCTCCGCCCGTCATGTCGTGCTTGCTTGTTGGCGGCCTCCATCTCCCAAAGCGCGATTGGCGGCTGCCGCAGATCGGCATACGGAACGGGCCAGTGCCGTCCGCACGGGTCCTGCACATAGATCCGTGACAAGTTCCGCGGGTCGTACTTGACCAAGAGCGGCTCCTTCAATCGTCCCGCCCATGGGCTGAGCACGTTGTCCCAGTAGCGAATGTTGTAAAAGTGAATGCCGTCTCTACGAATCTGTCGCGGGACGGCAGGAAGGAAGCTAAGAAAGAACTCCGTTTCGTCGAGTGGATCGCGGGGTAGTATGGTTGTCTCAGCATCGCTTGCCAGGCTGCAAGAGGAGTCTTCCCGAGAGCGGAATGGATCGAGAGATGGTAAACGCCGGCGATCTGGAGCGCGAGCCAGCGTTCGAGTTCGGGCAGTGTCAACGAGGCACGCTCTTCGGAGGCATAGGAGCCCTTCTCGCTGACATTCGAAAATGTTGTCCCTGGCAATAGATGGACTGCTCCCATCATCGTGCCAATCAACCTCTCTATGTGACCTCCGAAGTGCGGTCGCCCCGGGCGGACGGTGGTCAAGACGGATGCCATACTCCTGGCAGCCGCGCCCAGCGCTTCGGCGTGGAACTCCTTGGCATTGTCGACATGAATCGTTCGCGGCAACCCATGGACGGGCCAGTCGAGTGTCTGAAGCTCGCGGTCAGCCAACCAAGAGGTCTTCGGGAGAACCGCCTGGGAAAGGGCGAGAGAAAGAGATATCGTCGAAGGCGACCAGAGAGAAACATGAAAGCCCGCGACCATCCGTGTTCTGACATCGATGGCGAGAGTGAGCCACGGACGTCCTATCGGACGCCGATTCTGTTGGTCGACCACGAAGACGTCCACCGGTGTGTGATCGATCTGCAATACATCCATCGGGCGTTCGGGCTGCAACGTTAAGATCGCAACCGGGCCAAGCAGCTCTCTGGCTTTCTTGGAGCCCTCGCGTTTTGCAGTAGCCAATCGCAGGTCGAGCGTTTCGACCCGCTTACATATCGTGCGATAGTTCGGAGCCGGTAAGTCTTGTTCCGCAAAACGACGCCGAACTTCCAAGACAAGGGTCGCGAGTCGCGGTCGCTCCGGCTTTAGTAGAAATCCTGAATGGAAGAGCTCAGCAGTTGTTCATGGACCTGCTTGAGAACTGGCACTTTGGGCTCGCGCCCGCGCTTGCCGGGCAGCAGAGACGAGGTTTGTGAGCGCTGCCGGTAGCGCTTGAGCAGATCGTAGACGACGCTACATCCCAGCCCGAGCTGCAACGCGGCCTCCTACGCGTCGCACACCGACTTTCGATCGAGCGGCCAACGGGGCGATCACCGACTCTCGCTTTAGAGCCAGGAGCCAATCCGCCTCCCCCGCAGCTTCCCAGTTTCGCCACTTTTGCATCAAAATCCCGGAATGACTTTCGTCTGAACTTCGTCCGGGCTTTTAGTGCAACATTCCGGGAATTCAGTGCAATGAATCTGCCGTCAAATCCCGGAAATAGATTGATAATAAACGAGCGCAATTCCGGGAATTTAGTGCAGCGTGACAGAGGCATTCGAGGACACGTGGCACTGGAACGAGTCCGCAGAACGAGCCTTCGATGACGTGATGAACAGCGGAAATTGTGATGACGCGGAGATGCTGCGGGCCTTCCGTTCGTTCCTCAAAGAGAACGACATGATGGCCTATCTCACGATGATGGCTGTCCGACAGCTCGAACTTCACCGGGTTCTTAAGCCCCACCGGAACCCTGTACCTGTACTGCGATCCCACAGCCGGTCACTATCTGAAGCTGATATTGGATGGCATCTTCGGCATTCAGAACTTCATCAACGAGATCTCATGGAAGCGAACGAGTGCCCACAGCGATTCCAAGCAAGGGAGCACCCACTACGGCAGAATCCACGACATAGTTTTTATTTCTACTCAAAGTCATCTGAATTCAAATGGAAGCAGCTTTGGAAGCCACATGACGAGAGCTACATCGCCTCCCATTACGTGAACACGCATGCCTTGCGGCTTAATTCAAGCCATATGCTTGTCTGTCAATGGTACTTTCTACGCTGTTTGACGAATGGTTACCCATGCTATCCTTGGTAACCAAACCCGTGTGACCAGCTCGCCGAATACCTCACATGTGCGGAGGTAGACAAATGTCGAGAACAAATCATCCCGATAATCCAAATTTCAAGCCAGAGGGCGATCTAGAGTCGAACGGCGATGTAAATGCCCTATTTTCAAGCTTTCGACTAAACGAATCGTCCTATAGAACCTTTGGGCGTCACCGAAGCGCTAGGGTGCCCGAACAGACCAAGCCGGTGCTTGCGGACTCCTCGCAGCCGGAGCATGTACGCGTGGGGATCTTCTCCCCTATGGGAGGCGCAGGCAAAAGCATGCTTGCGGCTTGCCTCGGAAGCATCCTGTGGCAGCACGGCAAAAAGGTGCTGCTGGTCGATGCCGCTCCATGGCCAACGCTCGCCTTTCACTATGGAGCCACGACAACCCGCCCGGGAATGCGCTCGTTTTTCGCTCCTGGAGGAAAGGAACTTCCTGTTCGCATCCTCGCTCGCGACCCGAACGAACCGGCAATTCCCGAGATAAACGACCACCTCAGAACCGACCCCGCTGACTATGTCCTGTTCGATCTCAGTGGAGTCACTGGTCAGGAACTTGCGGCCTGTCTTCAGGTGTGCCAGGTTCTCCTGATCCCTCTCGTTCCGAACCCTTCGGCGGTGAGATATGCCGAGGCGGTGAGAGCACTTCTCGGCACGCTTCCGACCCCTCCCGACCGAATTCTGTATATCGTCAATCAGATGGACGAACTTCCGCTTGCGAAGACCGTCTATGCAAGCTTGAACCAGCTGCTCGGCGATCAACTCTGCAAAAAGCCGATCTACCGTCAGGCGGAGGTTCAGGAATCCCTCGCAGAAGGCGTTGTGCTTCCCTTCTTTGCTCCGAAGTCGCAGGCCGCAGCTGTTTGCAGCGAGATCGCGCAGTGGCTCGAGATTCCCAGAGCTGCCGCGCTCTCCAGGACCCAACAGAGGTGGAGCGAAAGATGAAGAAGGCTCGTGAGCTATGGAGTCACCTCGGAGCCAGTGACAGTATTGCAGGGCGAACAGGACGAACCATTCTTTACATCATTGCCGCCGTGCTGGCCTACCAATGCGTGACCCTGCGGTTTGACTGGAAGCAACAGGCCATTGTCGGTTCGCTGACTCTCCTTATCGGTCTTGCACTCTATACCTTTTCCCAAGCTTATGTCGCGACCCTTATGCTCATCGTCGCATCTATGCTGACTACCTGCCGCTACGCAGTCTGGCGCGTCACCCAAGTCTATGAGGCCGTCACCGATCCCAGCAGCAACCTGCACGTCCTCGATCTGTTCTTCATGTTTCTGCTGCTCGCAGCGGAGATGTACGCCTTTGCCATCCTTCTGCTCGGCTTCATCCAGATGATCTATCCGCTACACAGGCCACCGGCACCCCTTCCAGATGACATCGACGAGTGGCCTGACGTGGATCTTCTGATCCCTACCTATAACGAACCTCTCTCCGTCGTTCGCTCTACGGCTCTCGCCTCCATCAACATCGATTATCCCAGCGACAAGCTGCACGTTTATCTCCTCGACGATGGTCGCCGGCAGGAGTTTCGCGACTTCTGCGAAAAGATTGGCATCGGTTATGTCATCCGCCCCGACAATAGGCATGCTAAGGCGGGCAATATCAACAGCGCCCTGAAGCGCATGACCTCTCCCCTGGTCGCCATCTTCGACTGCGACCACGTGCCGACACGAAGCTTCCTCCAGGTCACCGCCGGTTGGTTCCTGAAAGACAAGAAGCTCGGCATGCTGCAGACACCACATCATTTCTACTCCCCGGATCCGTTTGAACGGAACCTTGGAAGCTACAGAAGCGTTCCCAACGAGGGCGAGCTGTTCTATGGCCTGCTGCAGGATGGCAACGATCTCTGGAATGCGACCTTCTTCTGCGGCTCCTGCGCCGTCCTTCGCCGGTCGGCCCTCGACGAGATTGGCGGTATCGCCGTCGAGACGGTGACCGAAGATGCGCACACCTCCCTGCGCATGCAGATACGTGGATGGAACACGGCTTATCTCAACCGGCCGCAGGCCGCGGGTCTAGCCACGGAGAGCCTTTCTGCGCATGTGGGCCAGCGCATCCGCTGGGCACGCGGAATGATCCAGATCTTGCGCACGGATAATCCTCTGTTCGTACGCGGTCTCAAGCTCGCTCAACGACTCTGTTATTTCAATGCGATGGTGCATTTCCTCTATGCTCTGCCGCGTCTCATCTTTCTGACTGCGCCGCTGGTCTACATGCTCTTCGGCCTGCGCAACATTCCGGGCCTGTGGATCACAATCGCCGCATATGCCATTCCTCACCTCGTTCTTTCTACCCTGACCAACTCGCGTCTGCAGGGAAAGTATCGCTACTCCTTCTGGAACGAGATCTACGAGACTGTACTTGCTCCCTACATTCTGGGGCCGACGCTACTGGCTTTGGTTAACCCCAAACTAGGTAAATTCAATGTGACCGCCAAGGGTGGAGTCGTCAAAAACCGGTACTTCGACAAGACCATCGCCCGGCCCTACAGCGTTCTGCTTCTGCTCAACTATTTCGGACTTGCGGTAGCTCCCTGGAGATTCTTCGTTCAGAACGCCGACCACAAGGGCGCCGTTCTGATGAATGTCTTCTGGATCATCTTCAACTGCGTTATCCTGGGCACGGCCAATGCCGTTGCCGTGGAGGCTCAGCAGCGGAGAGGCAGTGTACGCCTCAGCCGCAAGATGATCGTCTCCATCCGCACACTGAGCGGAGGAACTGTCTCCGGAATCTCTTCAGATCTCTCGCTCGGGGGCGGAGCCATCAGCCTGCAACAGGCCACCATGCTCGACCAGGGAGCTCTGATCGACATCATCTACACCGGTGGCGATGCGGTCGTGCTCCCCGCCAAGGTTGTCAGCAATAACGGCACCAACCTGCGGTTTCAGTACAGGCAGCTCACGCTTGAACAAGAAGAGGCACTCACGCTGGTTCTTTATTCGCGCGCGGATT
>Ga0193742_1002380_pt1 | contig 10842 bp, 13 predicted proteins | sample L2c1metaG_FD_165511 | JGI IMG/M metagenome (GOLD analysis project Ga0193742, IMG submission 165511) | Soil microbial communities from a riparian zone of the East river system, Colorado, United States - L2c1 | ecosystem: Environmental > Terrestrial > Soil > Riparian zone | place: USA: East River... | reverse complement strand
CGAGAACTCGGCCGTCCGGCGGGGCTCATCAATCCGTACCTGGTCTTCCTGCTCGTGCTCGGCATGTCGGTCGAGGACACCAGTGAGGGCGTCGACGGGGCCGAGGGAGCGTTCCTCGGTGTGCAGGCGGTCCGCTTCGTCCGCGATGTGGTCGCGGGCGACACCATCACTGCGCACACCAGCGTCACCGCGACCCGCGCCTCAGGCTCTCGTCCGGAGAGCGGCATCGTGACGTGGTCGACCAGCGGCCGCAACCAGCGTGGCGAGACGGTGCTGGAGTTCGAGCGCACCAACCTCACGTCGCGACGGCAGGACGCCGTGGCCGGCAGCCGGTACGAGCCGACGGGGACAGCACGATGAGCGGCCTCGGCGGACCCGACAATTGGTTCGAGGACTTCAAGCCCGGCGCGCGCTTCCGGCACGCCCGCGGCAAGACCATCACCGAACTCGAGAACGTGCTCATCACCAACCTGGTCATGAACACGGCGGACGCCCACTTCAACGAGCAGCGGATGAGCGACCGACCAATCGGCACATCGATCGTCTTCGGCGGCATCACGGCCTCGCTCGTCGTCGGGCTCGCGAGCCAGGACACCTCCGACAACCTCATCGAGGACCGCGGCATCGAGAACCTCGCGCTGCGCACGCCCGTCGTGCACGGCGACACGATCACCGCGGCGACGGAGGTGCTGAGCGCCGAATCCGTCGACGACGGCGCCGGAGTCGTCCGCTTCCACCACTGGGGACTGAATCAGCGCGGCGAGATCGTCGCCGAGCTCGATCGCACCGTCCTCATCGCCAAACGATCCGCCGCAACACGAAAGTCGAGTCCCCGCTGATGATCCTCCAGGGTTCCCACCACGACACCCGAGGCAAGAACCGGCCGCGTCGGACTTGCCTCGCCGTCCCCGGCTCGAGCGAAAAGATGCTTACCAAGGCCCAGGGCCTCGCCGCAGACCAGGTCTTTCTCGACCTCGAGGACTCGGTTGCGCCCGTCGCAAAGGCCGACGCGCGCCAGAACATCATTGCAGCGCTCCGCACCGGCGACTGGGGCGAGAAGATCCGCGTCGTGCGCGTCAACGACTGGACGACCCAGTGGACCTACCAGGATGTCGTGACCGTCGTCGAGGCTGCAGGCGAGCACATCGACGCCATCATGCTCCCCAAGGTGCAGACGGCAGGGCAGGTCGAGGCGCTCGACCTGCTGCTCACCCAGATCGAGACCGCCCGAGGGCTCGAACCCGGCGCCATCGGAATCGAGGCGCAACTCGAGAACGCCCGCGGGCTGGTCAACGTCGACGAGATCGCCGCGGCGTCCCCTCGGCTCGAGACGCTCGTGTTCGGGCCGGCCGACTTCATGGCCAGCCTGAACATGAAGAGTCTCGTCGTCGGCGGGCAGCCACCGGGGTACGGCGCCGACGCGTATCACTACATCCTCATGCGCATCCTCATGGCCGCCCGCATGCACGGCCTGCAGGCCATCGACGGGCCGTTCGGCCAGATCCGTGACGTGCCAGCGTTCGAGGTTGCCGCGAAACGCGCCGCCGCTCTCGGCTACGACGGGAAGTGGGTGCTCAACCCCGGTCAGATCGACCCGGGCAACGTGATCTTCAGCCCGGCGCAGGAGGACTACGACCACGCCGAGGAGATCCTCGACGCCTACGCCTGGTACACCTCCGAGGCCGGCGGCTCGCTCGGCGCCGTGATGCTCGGCGACGAGTTCATCGACGAGGCCTCGCGCAAGATGGCGCTCGTGATCGCAGGCAAGGGCCGCAGCGCGGGGATGTCGAAGACGCGGGAATGGACGCCGACCTGATGCCGGCCGACTCCGCTTCGTGAGCAGGGCGCCGGCTGAGAGCGGAGGTTTCCGCTGGTTGTCTGTCATCCTCCTCGCGGTGTTGCCGACGTTGCTCTTTGCGACCGGGCAGGGGGCGATCATCCCCGTGCTCCCCGCGATCGCCGGCGACCTCGGCGCCACCCTCGCCATCGCGGGGCTGATCGGAGCGACCCTCATGGTCGGCGAGCTGATCGGCGACATCCCGAGCGGCGTGCTCGTCGCGAGGGTCGGTGAGCGCAACGCGATGCTCGGCTCCGCGACGGTCGCGGTAGCCGGGACGATCGTCGCGATGCTGGCCGATGACCCCCTCGTGCTCGGCGTGGGGGTGCTCGTCATGGGCATCGCGTCCTCGGTGTTCGCCTTGGCCAGGCACGCGATGCTCACCACCTACGTGCCGGCCACCCACCGCGCGCGCGCGATGTCGACACTCGGAGGCGCGTACCGGCTCGGGCTGCTGGTCGGGGCGTTCGTCGGCGCCGCGGCGATCCAGCTCACCGGCTGGACCGGCAGCGTGTTCGTCGTACAGCTGGTTGCGTGTGGGCTCACGGTGATCGCGCTGCTCGTATTCGGCGATCCGGCGAAGGCGTTCGGCTCGCCCGGTCAGTCGCCGACGACGGGGGCGATCGAGGTGCGAGAAGAGGCCAAGGGGCTGCTCTCCACACTGCGGGCCAAGCGCGGCGTGCTACTCACCCTCGGGATCGGCGCCCTCCTGCTCATGGGTCTGCGCGCGTCGCGGACGATCGTGCTGCCGCTTTGGGCGGTGAGCATCGGCATCGACGAGGCCACCACATCTCTCATCATCGGCATCGCCGGCCTTGTCGATTTCTCGCTGTTCTTCGCGGGCGGCTGGATCATGGACCGCTTCGGCCGCATGTGGACCGTGGTGCCGTCGGCGCTCGGGCTCGGCGCCGGCCACGTCGTGCTGGCGTTCACCCACGACTTGCCCGCCGCCGCCGCTTGGTTCGTCGGGGTTGCATTGTTCCTGTCGCTTGCCAACGGCCTAGGCGCCGGGATGCTGATGACGCTCGGCTCGGACCTCGCCGACGGCCGCAATCCGGCCCCGTTCCTCGGCGCGTGGCGGTTCACGATCGATGTCGGTGCCGCGACTGCACCCGTCTTCGTCGCGGGCGTGACCGCGATCGCATCGATCTCGATCGCTGTCGGCGCGCTCGGCCTGCTCGGGCTGGTGAGCGCCGTGGTGATGGGGATCTTCATCCCGCGAAAACTCGAGCCCCGCGCGTGACGAACGCCTATTTCGAACGGGTCGATGACGTCGTCTTCCGCTCGACCTACGCCACCGGGGGCGGGTGGGATCCCGGAGAGCTCCACGTCAGCCCCCTCGCCGGGGTGCTCGTCCACGCCATCAGACGGCACGCCGCCTCGCACGGGACGGCGGGACTGCAGCTCTCGCGGATCGCGTTCGACATCCTGGGCCGCCTGCCGTTCGGGGAGTACACGATCGATACCGCGATCCGGCGGCCCGGACGGACGATCGAGCTGATCGAGGCGACCGCGACCATCGGCGGGCGGACGGTGCTCGCCGCGCGCGCCTGGCGGCTGATCGCGTCGGACTCCTCCGCCGTAGCGACCGATCGCATCCGTCGGATGCCGCCGCCCGACAGCCTGCCGGGGTGGCGCATCTCGGACCGCTGGCCCGGAACGTTCGCGGCGACGCTCGAGGTGCGCGTGCTCGAGTCCGGTGAACCGGGACCCATGAGCGCGTGGGTGCGCACGCGGCACGAGCTCATCGCGGGCGAGCCTGACCCCGTCGCGTCGTACGTCGCCCTCATCGACGTCGCCAACGCGATCGCGCCGCATCGCACCCCGGACGACTGGTTCTACCCGAACGTCGATCTGACCGTGCACCTGCACCGCACGCCGCGTGCGGGATGGGTCGGGCTCGACACGTCTGTCATTTTCGGAGCGACCGGGCTCGGGATCACGACCACGGTTCTGCACGACGAGTACGGGCCGGTTGGTTTCGCGAGCCAGGCGCTGACCGTTCGGCGGCGAGTGGCCTGACAGCCGGATGATCCCCACAGGGTGGGATCGTCAGAGTCGCGCAGGCTCCACCCTCGCGGCCGCGAACGCGGCGGGGTTCCTCTTCGCCGACCACAGCATCCCGATGTAGATCAGGTCGAAGACGCTGCACAGGAGGCCGACCCCGATGATGAAGGGCAGGTTTCCCAGCACCCCGATCAGGATCGTCGGAGCCAGGGTGCCCAGCCACTTGGCGACGGCGATCACCATGGACTGGCCGCGTGTGCCTCGCCGCGCCACCAGCATGGCGATGAACAGGCCGGACATCAGGAGATTCTGCAGGAACGCGGAGTATCGGGCACCGTCCATCCATCCGAACTCGGCGATGAAGAGCGCCTGCACGGCATAGGCGGTGGCGAAGATGACGACACCCCAGCCGATGAAGAGCGGCCGGTTCACGAACTTCGGCAGCTCTGAGCGGCCGAAGCGGAAGAACGTGTAGACGATCACGACGTCGGCCGCGGCCCAGAGCAAGTTGATGACGGTCTGGGCGTCGAGCGTCTCGGTGAGACCGTGGATGCCGTAGATCGTCTCCCATGCGATGTTCAATGCGAGTACGGCGACGGGCATCGCGTAGGTCTTGTACTTGAAGCCGAGTCGGATCGACTCGATGTAGACGATCGTCCACGCGAGTCCGCTGACGACGGTGAGGAAGAGTTCCATGGGATTTCTCCGTTCTAGTTGTGGCGCTCGGCCGAACGATCGCGAGCATCGGTGGCGGGCTCGGTCACGCGGTATCGACGAATGAGGTCGGCAACGGCCGCGCCCAGGCCGGTCGGATCCGGCGGGAACGGGCTGACCATCTGCACGAGCAGAAGCCCCTGCACCCCGGCAGCGACGGTCTGCGCACGACCCCGATCTCCTTCGTAGGGGGTGAGCAGATCCGCGAGCATCCCGTGATAGACCGCGACGACGGGCCGCAGGTCTTCGTCGTGCGCGGCGGCGACGATCAGCTCGAACACTGCCGCGGTCTCGACCCGTCGCTCCGTCACCAGTCGCACGGCATACGCAGCGCATATGTCCGGGGTCTCGTCGACGTTCGCGGAGGCAGCCAGGACCAGGTTGGCGAGCTCCAGCCCGATACTCGACCCGGCGTGCGACAGGGTCTCTCGCCGTAGCTCCTCGATCGATGCGAAGTGGTAGGTGACGGATGCGACGGAGACATCCGCTTCGGATGCGACCGCGCGGTGGGTGAGCGACCCGGATCCCGCGCCGGCCACCACACGGACCGCGGCATCCAGCAGCAGAGTCCGCCGCGCGGTCCCTCGGGCGCGACGCCCATCGGATTCACTCGTCACGGTCGCTCCTAACTATCGGTATAAATGTACCGATAGTTAGGAGGTCGCGCAAGATCTACGGGACGATGTGACCAGCCGCCCGGAAGAGCTCGTACCACTCGGCTCGGGTGAGGGGGAGATCCGACCCCTGGGCTGCGCCGGTGACGCGCTCGGGGCTCGTTGTTCCGAGCACCACCTGCATGTTCGCGGGGTGCCGCGTGATCCAGGCGGTCGCAATGGCGATCGGCGGCACGTCGTACTGGGACGCCAGCCGGTCGATCACGGCGTTCAACTCGGGGTACTCCGGCGAGCCGAGGAAGACGCCCGTGAAGAATCCGGCTTGGAAGGGCGACCAGGTCTGCACCGTGATGTCGTTGAGTCGGCAGTAGTCCAGGATGCCTCCGCCGTCGAGCGTCACCGACTGATCGCGCCCGACCATGTTGGCCGCGACGCCCTGGGTGATGATCGGAGCGTGCGTGATCGAGAGCTGCAACTGATTGGCGATGATCGGCTGCCGTACGGATTTCTTCAACAGGTCGATCTGCCGGGGCGTATGGTTCGACACCCCGAACGCACGCACCTTGCCGGCGGCCTCGAGTTCGTCGAACGCTCGCGCGACCTCCTCGGGCTCGACGAGGGCGTCGGGGCGGTGCAGAAGCAGGATGTCGATGTAGTCGGTTTCGAGAGCCGTCAGCGAGCCCTCGACGGACTCCATGATGTGCTCGTAGGAGAAGTCGAAGTATGGCCCTTCTCTGACGATTCCGGCCTTCGTCTGGATGGTGAGTTCGGCCCGCTCGGATGAGGTGAGCTGCATGGCCTGGGCGAAACGACGGTCGCTGCCATGGAGTTCGTTGCCGTACACGTCGGCGGTGTCGACGAAGTCGATGCCGGCGTCGCGCGCCGCGCGGACCAGGTCGCGAACCTCGTCGTCGGTCTTGTCGGCGATCCGCATGAGCCCCAGCACGACGTTGGGTGCCATGAGGTCGGTGCCGAGGGGGATGGTCTTCATGTGATATCTCCTGACAGCGCAGCGAATTCGTATGCGGTCAGTCGAAGACCGGCTGCGCGCACCGAATCCTCGATGCTGTGGGGCCGAGAGGCGCCGGGGATCGGGATGACGACGGGTGCGAGCGCGAGCTCCCATGCCAGGGTCACCTGCTGGGGGCTGACGCCGTGCGCGTCGGCGACGTCCTGAAAGGCCAGGTGGCGTGCTCCGACTTCGCCGGCTCGACGGATGCCGCCGAGCGGAGACCACGGCAGGAAGGCGATCCCTCGCGCCGCGCAATGTTCGAGCTCGGGCATGCTCGACCGGAAGGCGGGCGAGAACTGGTTCTGCACCGAGGCCAGCCGTCCGCCGAGGATCCTGTCCGCCTCGTCGATCTGGTCGACGCTCGCATTGGAGATTCCGGCCAGTTTGATCACCCCGTCATCGAGTAGGTCGCGGAGGGCGCCGATCGAATCGGAGTAGGGGACGGCCGGGTCGGGTCGGTGGAACTGGTAGAGCCCGATCGCGTCGACGCCCAGGCGTCGAGCCGAAGCCTTCGCGGCCTCCTTGATGTACTCCGGACGGCCATCGACCGTCCAGCTGCCGTCCCCGGGACGGAGGTGGCCGCCCTTCGTGGCAACGAGCACGGCGGAGGCGTCACCCGAGTAGGACTTCAAGGCTCGGGCGATGAGCTCTTCGTTATGCCCGACGTCGTCGGCATGGAGATGGTACGCATCCGCGGTGTCGATCAGCGTGACGCCGGCGTCGAGTGCCGCGTGGATCGTGGAGACCGATCGCGCCTCGTCCGGCCGTCCTTCGATCGACATCGGCATGCCGCCGAGACCGATCACGCTGACGGCCCGGCTGCCGATGAACCGCTGCTGAAGCGTCGTGGTGCTTTCTTGCACGGAGGTGCCTTTCGAATCGTTGGGGTTGCATCACCACGCTACGAGAGGACAAACTAGAAGTCCAACAACTAGTTGTGATGGTATTGAGAAGCGAGAGTCATCAATGGATCTGCGTCAGATGGAGTATCTCGTCGCTCTGGCGGACGAGCAGCAGTTCACGCGCGCCGCCGCTCTCTGCAACGTCTCGCAGTCGGGTCTCTCCGCTGCGATCCGTGGCCTGGAGGACGAACTCGGCACGATGCTCTTCTCCCGGACGACGCGCCGGGTCGAGCCGACCGACGCCGGCCGGGCGCTCCTTCCCTACGCGCGCAACATGCTGGCCGGTGCGACGGCCGGACGCGATGCCGTCGTTCGGGCAACCCGCGAGCTGTCGGGCCAGTTGCGCGTCGGCGCCGAGCAGTGCCTGGGCATCGTCGACGTGCCAGCCGTGCTCGAACGGTTCCGCCGCCGGTATCCCCTCGTCGACATCCACTTCACCCAGGCGGGTTCACACGAACTCGTCGCCCTGGTGCGCGAAGTCGAACTCGACGTCGCCTTCGTCGCCACGACCGAGCACATGTCTCTGATCTCCCGGACGGAACTCGGCCGGTGGCCCGTGGTCCTCTTATGCCCGCCGGACCATCCGCTGGCGAGCCGCGGACGCGTCGAGTGGGCCGACCTCCGCGACCAGGACTTCATCGACTTCCAGGAAACCTGGGCTGTCCGGTCCCTCAACGATGAAGCCTGCGCGGCCCAGGGTATGAGCCGACGCGTGCGGTGCACCGTCAACGATGTGCACACGCTTCTCCACCTGGTCCAGCGCGGCCTCGGTGTCGCCCTCGTCCCGGAGCACGTCGGCTCGAAGCCGGAAGCGGCGGGGCTCGTCTCCGTTCGCCTTCCCCCGAGCTCGACTCCCCAGTGGGTGGTGTCTGCGATCACCGGGAGCCCGGCCGCGGCGGCGGCTCCTCGCCTGCTTGAGCTCCTCGACGCCGACGTGCATCGCACGGGCGACGGGGGCCAACTCCGGCCGGAGCTCAGCCCGGCTCTGTGAGACGGCACAGACGTCGGCGCACGAGTGCAGAATTGGCGCATGTCCGACACTCACGCGGTCAAGCCGCTGACCCCCGAGACATTTCCAGCGTGGCTCGCCCTCGCGGAGAAGCACAACGGGGTCTGGGGTGGTTGCTACTGCTCGTACTTCCACGATGACACCGCAGAGACGGTCAAGAGCGAATACGACAGGCCGACGTTCAAGCAGCGGCTCGTGCACGAGGGCGTCGCGCACGCGGCGCTCGTGTTCGAGGGCGACGCCGCCATCGCGTGGTGCGAGTACGGCAGCCCGGCCGAGCTACCCGGCATCTACCACCGCAAGCAGTACGACGCCGGCGAGACCCATCCCGCGCCGTGGCGCATCACGTGCTTCTTCGTCGACCGCGACCACCGCCGTTCCGGTGTGGCCTACGAGGCTCTCGAGGGTGCATTGATGCTGATCGCCAACGCGGGCGGGGGCGAGGTGGTGTCCTTCCCGAACGAGCTTGTGCCCGGCAAGAAGACTTCATCCTCGTTCCTGCACAACGGGACTCGCGCGATGTTCGAGCGGGCCGGCTTCACCTTCGAGCGCCACATCGGCAAGAGCAAGACCGTGATGCGCAAGACGATCGCCGCCTCATGAATCGATCGATAGCCAGCACAAGAGGTAGCGTCGGGATTCGACGCCATCAGGTCGGCACTTCTCGGCTGTTTGGTGTCGAGACGTACACATCGACGGGAGGATCCACCATCTCTGAGCCACGAGACGAACGAGTCATTCGGCACCAACCGAGTGCACGGGCACGTGCGGTCAGCCTCGCTGGCCTCGCGCTGCTACTCCTGAGCGCTCTTGCGAGCTGTGCCCCCGTGAGCGTCACCCCGAACGAACCTTCCGGGGCACCAGCGCCCAGTGCCACTGATCCTTTCGCCGGCGTCGATCCGTGCGACCTGGTCGCCGAAGAGACGCGCCTGGCGTTCAACCTCACCGATCCGGAGAGCAAGCAGGTCGGCGAAGCGCTGGTGTGCCGGTTCCGGATCGAGGGCGATACCCTTCGCAGCAGCTACGCCGTCGGTATCGAGCTGTTCGCCACCCGCGGCATCGACGAGGTCGTGGCACCCGACATCGTGCAGATACCGGACATCGGCGAACACACCGCGATCCAGTTCTCCGGGGCCAATGGCGGTTGCGCGGTCGGGCTGGGAGTCGGCGTCGGCTCCCGCGTCGACGTCACGGCTGTCGGCGGAGACTATGGCCCCGCATGCGACATCGTCTCGGCGCTCGCAGCGGCGGTGGAACCCGCGATCCCCTAGCCACCCGCCGGAACTCGCGGCTCGACGAGCTCAGCGAAGGTCATCGCGTCGGGGCAGGCGTCACCCTCCCACCGGATGGCCTCGACCGCCACGAGGGAACGGAGCTGCATCTCCTCGGACAGGGTGACGGGAAACACCACGCGGCACCAGTCGCGGTTGTCCGTGATCGCGAGAACCGCCGCCTCGTGCGTACCGATGGTCGTCTCCTCGACGAGGTCGGCCCCGACGGCGACCTCGTCGTCGACGCCCCAGCCGACCACCACCGCCGTGACGATCTGCAGGTCGGAGCCGCTGGCGGCATCCACCCATGAGCACACCCGTTCGCGGTCATCGCTCGGCTCGATCTCATCGGGCACGACCTGATGGGCAAGGGCCTCGTCCTCGGTGATGAGTGCGCACGGGTCGAGTGCGTCCACGGGATCGGCGCTGGCCGTGATGGTCGGCGGCGACGGCGGGTCTGCGGGCGCACAGCCGGCGAGGAGGAACGGGCTGATTATCGCGATCGTGATCAGAGTGCGGATTGCCATCAAGCAATTACATCGGATGAGCAGCGTGTCGGCATAAAAAAGCCCCGCATCCCAAATGATTACGGGGCTTTTCAGTGGTGTGCCCGGAGGGATTCGAATCCTTACTCGCGTCCTCTGATGGCGGGCGAGGGGTTTCGCGGTCACATGGTGTTCACCCGTCCGTGAGCGTGACCCAGCGTGCCCAACGAGGCGCACTAGTCCCAGGGCGATCGGCACGTCTGCTCAGCGCTTGCATCCAGCGGATTCGGCGGCGGCGGTATGGGCGGCGTAGCCCGACGATCGAATCGGCTCGCCTCGCCTCGGGGCCGCGCGGGTAGCCGTCGGGCCCTTGCCGAATCCGCGGACTAGATGCGGCGGCGGCGTGTGGTGAGCATCACTCGGCGTCGATGCCCTACCGTTGATATCGTGGACGTCGATAGCTCCTCAAGGAATCCACTCCGACCGGGACGGCTGATCGGCCGGTCGATCGTGACGGGACTCATCGTCGGCACGGTCGGCGCCATCGCGTTGACAATCGACGGCACGGTGCGGCAGCCCAACTACGTGCCTGCGAGTTTCTTGATCACCCTCACCTGGATTTTTCCGTATCTCCTGCTGGGCGGATGGGTGATCGGCGCGCTGATCGGCCTGGTGTCCGGCGCTCTTGCTATCCCGTTCTGCCGTCTTCGCCGCGGATGGATCCCCTACGTTTTCGTGTTCGTCGCCGGGGTGGCAATAGCCATCGTGTTCGTGACACACCCGACCCAGTGGGCGACTCACACCCCGACGAACATCCTGGTCTTGGTTCTCAGCGCCGCGATCGTGATCCTCGCAGCGCGGCGAACGTTCCCTAGATCTGCGCGTTGAAGTACACGAGGCAGCCGGGGATCTCGAACTCGGGTGCCCCCAGGCACGGGAGCTGGACAGCGTAGCTCAAGTACGAGGATTCATATGCCTTGTAGTACTCACT
>Ga0193742_1002379_pt1 | contig 10843 bp, 12 predicted proteins | sample L2c1metaG_FD_165511 | JGI IMG/M metagenome (GOLD analysis project Ga0193742, IMG submission 165511) | Soil microbial communities from a riparian zone of the East river system, Colorado, United States - L2c1 | ecosystem: Environmental > Terrestrial > Soil > Riparian zone | place: USA: East River... | reverse complement strand
AGGGCCACGGCCGGCGAAGACCCCGACGGGCGGAAGGTCGGCGCGGCCGCGGTAGGGACGGGGTTCGCGGTAGTCGTCGAGTTCCGCGAACTGATCGAAGATGAAGAGGACCTCCACGTGCGAGAAGCCCTCCAGACCCTGGAGGCACGCCTCGCCGAAGCGCTCGTCGATGGTGATCGTGCTGCGGACGGCACCCCAGTTGTCCGTGTGCTGGACGTCCGTCCGATTGTTCCGGACCATGCCTATCGGTGTGACCTCGAAGCTTGGCATGGCAAGGTCCTCTCGGTCGTTGATCGGCCGTGCCCGGCCGCGCTGAATGGCGGCAGCGGAGATTCGGCCCCATGTCGCCGCGATGTCCTCGGTGCCGGGTAGCACGTCCATGCCGGCGAGCGCGCTCGCGCTGTTGGGCGCGATTGGCTAAGACTTGACGCGTGGCGATCGAATTCCGCGCTGCGCGCCTACTACGTCGCTCGCGGCTTCAAACTCGTTCGAGTCGTGCCAGACCCCACCGGATCAGGCGCCTGTTTCCAGCGCCCTGCCGCGCTCCGACTTGGTCGCGGACCGCGCATTATCCCCAACTGAATTCGAGGGGCAGCAACTAGCGAGCCCTAGCCATGCTCAATTCGTAACGACGGTGAGACCTTCGTGCTCGGCGAAATCTGCGAAGTCCTTTACGTTGAGCGTGGCCAACGGCAGGTTGTACACCAGGCAGCACGCGGCAATCCACGTGTCGTTGATCGGCCGTGCCCGGCCGCGCTGAATGGCGGCAGCGGAGATCCGTCCCCATGTCACCGCGACGTCTTCGGTGCCGGGGAGCACGGCCATGCCGGCGAGCCAGTGTGCGAGTCGGGAACGTCGCTCGGTTCCCCACTGGCGCAGGGCAGTCCACTTGGTCATCTCGCCGAGGGTGACGAACGTGATGAGGGGTTGTCGGCCGGCGAGCCGCGCGAACATCGACGTGGGCAGTTCACCCTTGAACCGGAGCGAGGCGACGTCGGTGTCGAGGACGATCGGGTCCACGCGTCACGCCAGCTCGGCGCGGCGAGCGGCGTAGGTGTACTCCAGGAACTCGTGCAGTTCCTCGTCGGTCTCGAAGATGTCCCGACCCTCCGGGTCCACCGCGTCCTGCATGGGCTGGACGTTCTTCTGCCGAAGCAGCTCGTCAACCAGCTCCCGGCCACGCGGCGACGGCGGCACGTGGTGCGGCCCGGCGTGCTCAGCGGTCATGGCGCTCACCTCCTCTGCACCGTCATTCTCTCATGCCCGTGGACCGACGAAGGGGCCGGAACGGCGCTGCGGAACGGGCGCGAAGCCGGGCTGTGACAGCGCCGAGGGTGTCCTAGCTGTCACACCTGTCACAGTGTCACTCAACATGGTTTGACCTGCGGAAACGGGTGTGACAGGGGTGTGACACCTTTATTGCGTACAACGTTCCCACTCTAATTTAGTGTCACAGCGTCACGGAAGGACGGCTGGACCAGAGTGGGGGGTGTGCAGGAGGGCAGCTCGAACCCCCGGCGACCCGTTGACCCAGGCCCTGCACGACACGTCGCGCCCAGCTGGACTGAACGCGTCGCGCCGACGCCAGGACGGACCAACGCTCCCCCTCGGCGGAGCCCTGCGACGGGGCTGTGCTGCGACGCCACGGCTCATCAGGAGAGTGATCCGAGTAACGGCGAACGGCGCCGGGAAAACGGGCGCTCAGATGGCCGTAGACGGCCGAACACGCTGGCGCCGGGTGGATCCCCCGTCTGGTCCAGCCTCGTGTTCCTGGCGCTCTCGGCTCCGCGACGTTGGCCCACAAATGGCCCACGATTCGCCGTAGTTCGCCGTGCGCGGCCGGACTCGGCCGGACGGCAAACGAACGGCCCGGTGACCTGTTCTTGCTGGTCACCGGGCCGTTTCGGCTGGTGTGGCGGGTGAAGGGTTCGAACCTTCGTAGCTTTCGCGACAGATTTACAGTCTGCTCCCTTTGACCACTCGGGCAACCCGCCGTTGGTGACCGGCCGTGACCGGACTCGCGAAACCCTACCCAACACCCCGACGCGGGGTTCAACCGGGATCCGGCGGGGAGCACTCGCCTTGGTTGGCGCGGCGGTAGCATCCAGCGGCCAGCGAAGTCTCTGAGGTGGAGGTGCGAGTCAGGTGGCGGACCCGTCGTTCGACGTGGTGAGCAAGGTCGACCGGCAGGAGGTCGACAATGCGTTGAACCAGGCAGGCAAGGAACTCTCGACCCGCTTCGACTTCCGGGGCACCGGTGCGTCGGCCAAGTGGGCCGGCGAGGAGGCCATCACCTTCGAGGCCGAGACCGAGGAGCGCTGCCTGGCGGCGATCGACGTCTTCAAGGACAAGCTCGTCAAGCGGAAGATCTCGCTGAAGGCGTTCGACGTCGGCGACCCGCAGGTGTCCGGCAAGATCTACAAGGTCACCGGCTCGCTCGTGCAGGGCATCGCCTCGGACAAGGCCAAGGAGATCGCCAAGAAGATCCGCGACGAGGCGCCCAAGGGCGTCCAGGCGCAGATCCAGGGTGACCAGCTGCGGGTGTCCGGCAAGAAGAAGGACCACCTGCAGGACGTCATCGCGTTGCTGAAGGAGTCCGACTTCGGGATCGCGCTGCAGTTCACGAACTACCGGTGAAGGGCATCGTCCTGGCCGGTGGCAGCGGAACCCGACTGCACCCGATCACGCAGGCGATCTCCAAGCAGCTGCTGCCGGTCTACGACAAGCCGATGATCTACTACCCGCTGTCGGTGCTGATGCTCGCCGGCATCCGGGAGATCCTGATCATCTCCACGCCCACCGACCTGCCGAACTTCCAGCGGCTGCTCGGCGACGGGGCGCAGTTGGGGATCGAGCTGCGCTACGCGGAGCAGGCGCAGCCCAACGGGCTGGCCGAGGCGTTCGTCATCGGTGAGCGCTTCGTCGGCGACGACGACGTGGCGCTCGTCCTCGGCGACAACATCTTCTGGGGCACCCGGTTCGGTGAGGAACTGCAGCGGCACGTCGCGGACCTGGACGGCGCCGTGCTGTTCGGCTATCCGGTCAAGGACCCACAGCGCTACGGCGTCGGCGAGGTCGACGCCGACGGGCGGCTGGTGTCGATCGAGGAGAAGCCGGCGCGGGCGAAGTCCAACCAGGCGATCACCGGGCTCTACTTGTACGACAACGACGTCGTCGAGATCGCCAAGGGACTGAAGCCGTCGGCGCGGGGCGAGCTGGAGATCACCGACGTCAACCTCGCCTACCTGCGGCAGGGGCGCGCCCAGCTGATCGAGCTCGGCCGCGGGTTCGCCTGGCTGGACACCGGCACGCACGACTCGCTGCTGGAGGCCGGCCAGTTCGTGCAGGTGCTCGAACACCGCACCGGCGTGCGGATCGCGTGCCTCGAGGAGGTCGCCATGGACCGCGGCTTCATCACCCCGGACGACTGCCACGCGCTTGGCGCGAAGCTCGCCAAGTCGGGCTACGGCGACTACGTCATGTCCGTCGCGCTCGCCGCGGGCGCGACCGGCTGACGCGGTCCTACGCCGGCTCCGCGCGGACCAGGAACGTGGTGACCAGGCGGGCGATCTGACGGGTCAGCTCCGCAGGGTCGTCCGTGCGGTCGGCCAGCTGGCCGTCCAGCCACAGTGACGCCAGGCCGTGGACCAGGCTCCACAGCGTGAGTGCCAGCACGTTCTCGTCGACCGGCCGCATCACGCCAGCCGCCATGCACGCCGCCACCGTGTCGTCCAGGACCGCGAACGCGTCCGCCCCGAACTCCTCGCCCTGCTGGCTCTTCTGGGACCTCTTCAGCTCGGGGCGGAACATCACCTGGAAGTAGGCCGGGTTCCGGCTCGCGAACAGCACGTACCCCTCGATGATCGCCGTCAGGGCCCCGTCCGGAGTCGCCGCCGCGCCCGCGGCTTCCCGGAGCGCGACGGCCAGGCGGCGGTAGCCCTCGTCGGACAGCGCGGTCAGCAGCGCCGCGCGGTCGACGAAGTGGTGGTAGGGCGCACCTGGGCTCACGCCGGCCGCCCTGGCCACCTGCCGCAGGCTCACCGCGCCGATGCCCTCGGACTCGATCAGCTCGATGGTCGCCGTCAGCAGCGCCTCCCGAAGTGCGCCGTGGTGGTAGTTCGTCCTGGTCACGTGACGAGCCTAGGTTGCCGGATCCGCATACCTCATGTATACAGTGCTTAGATAATCTGAACGGTGCATAGATAAGGGGTTGTCATGGCCGAGCGAGTGTTGGTGACGGGTGCGTCCGGGTTCATCGCGCGGCAGGTGATCGCCGAGCTGGTGGCGCACGGTTATGCGGTGCGGGGAACCGCGCGGCGCCCGGTCGACGGACTGGACGACGTGGTGACGGCCGACCTGGCGGCCGACGCCGGCTGGGCGGAGGCGGTGGCTGGCTGCGACTACGTGCTGCACGTGGCGTCGCCGTTCCCGGCCGGAGTGCCGAAGTCGGACGACGAGCTGGTGCGGCCGGCGGTCGACGGGACGCTGCGGGTGCTGCGGGCGGCGGCGGACGCCGGTGTGCGGCGGGTCGTGCTGACGTCGTCGATCGCCGCGATCGTCAGCGGGTACAACGACAAGCGCGTGCGGACCGAGGCCGACTGGTCCGATGTGGACCGAAGCTCGGCGTACGCGAAGAGCAAGACCCTGGCCGAGCGGGCAGCGTGGGACTTCGCGCGCGAGTCGGGGCTGGAGCTGGTCGCGGTGAACCCCGGGATGGTGCTCGGCCCGCTGACCGGGTCGGGCGTGAACACGTCGGTGGACGTGGTGCGACGGCTGCTGACCCGTGCCGTGCCGGGGTCGCCGAAGATGGGGTTCTCGTTGGTGGACGTGCGTGACGTGGCGACCGCGCACCGGCTCGCGATGGAGTCGCCGGTCGCGCCGGGCAACCGGTACATCCTGGCGGGCGACCACCTGTGGATGCGGGAGATCGCGGCCGTGCTGGCGGAGGAGTTCAACCCGCGCGGCTATCGCGTGCCAACGGGCTCGATGCCGACGCCGCTGCTGCGCCTCGCCGCCCTCTTCGACCCGTCGGTCCGGCAGGCGCTGAGTTTCGTTGGGCGCTCGGAACTGGTCACCGCGGACAAGGCCCGCAACGAACTCGACTGGACCACCCGCCCGGTCCGCGACACCATCATCGACACGGCGAACAGCCTCATCGAAGCGGGCATCGTCGAGAACCCGTCGAAGAAGAAGGTGGCCGTCTAGCTGATGCACGGAAGGCTCCCTTCGCAACGCTGAACGTTGCGAAGGGAGCCTTCAGTGCGTCGGGGCCTCAGCGCAGCGGACCGCGGCGCGCCATCTCCTCGAGGCGGCGGATCCGGTCGGACATCGGCGGGTGCGTCGAGAACAGCCGGGCCGCCCGCTCGCCGGGACGGAACGGGTTGGCGATCATCAGATGCGACTGGGACACGACCGCCGGCTCTGGTGCGAGCGGCGCGGAGCGGGTGCCCGCCTCCAGCTTGCGCAGCGCGGCGGCCAGCGCGAGCGGGTCGCCGGTCAGCTCCGCGCCGGACGCGTCTGCCTGGTACTCGCGGGAGCGGCTGACGGCCATCTGCACGATGCCCGCGGCTACCGGGCCGAGGATCGCCAGCAGCAGCATGGTGAGCGGGTTCGGCCGGTCGTCGTCCCCCCCGCCAAAGAAACCGGCGAAGATCGCCAGGTTAGCCAGCACGCTCACCACGCTTGCCAGCGCGCCGGCGACGCACGAGATGAGGATGTCGCGGTTGTAGACGTGGGACAGCTCGTGGCCGAGCACGGCGCGCAGCTCGCGCTCGTCGAGCAGGTCGAGGATGCCGGTGGTGCAGCACACCGCCGCGTTGCGCGGGTTGCGACCGGTGGCGAACGCGTTGGGCGCCTGGGTCGGGCTCACGTACAGCCGAGGCATCGGCTGCCTCGCGGACGTCGCCAGTTCCCGCACGATGCGGTAGATCTGCGGGTACTCCGCCTGGGAGATCGGCCGAGCGTGCATCGCCCGCAGCGCGAGCTTGTCCGACTTGAAGTAGGCGTAGGCGTTCATCGCCAGGGCGATGCCGAGGCCGATGAACAGCGCGGTCCGGCCGAACAGCGAGCTGATGAGGACGATCAGCGCACTGAGGCCACCTAACAGCAGGGCCGTCTTCAACCCGTTGTAGTGCTTGTGCACCGCTCGCACGCCTCCGTGGACTCCACCTGCTCCCCGTGGGATCTTCTTGCCAGGTAACGCTCCTGTGCGGCCCAAAGTTCCGGATTCGGACAAATCCCCAGGTCAGTTGCCGGGCTCGCCGCGCCGCCAGTACGTCGTCGGCCGCACCTGGCTACGCGGGTAACCGCACTCGTCCAACAGGTGTCCGCGCAGCGTGAGCATCGCGGTTCGCTCACCGGCGAGCCACGCGTCGACCTGGCCGTCCGGCAGGTCCGCCCCGGTGACGGCCGGCGCGAGCGTGGCGCCGGCGGCCCGGTGCAGCCAGGTGATCACCGCGTCGGCGTCGGTGGGCAGCGACTGCTCCTCGGCGGCGTCCTCGACCTCGACGAACACGAGCGTCCGCGCGCCGGCGGGCAGCTCCCGCAGGATGGCGGCGATGGCGGGCAGCGCCGTCTCGTCGCCGGCCACCAGGTGCCAGTCCGCGGCGGGATCCGGCCGGTACACCGGCGACGGGCCGACGAAGATCACCGGGTCGCCCGGCCGCACCCGCTTGACCCAGTCCGAGGCCAGCCCGGCGTCGTGCAGCACGAAGTCGAAGTCGACCTCGTTGCGCTCCGGGTCGTGCCGGCCGATCGTGTACGTCCTGGTCTGTGGCCGGACCTGGGACCACATCGCCCGCGCGGCCTGGAGGGTCAGCGGCTCGGGCAGCGTCACGTCGTCCGGGTAGAAGTACAGCATCACGTTCTGGTCGGTGCCGGCGCTGACGAAGTCGGCCAGGTCGTCCCCGCCGACCGTGATCCTGGTCATCCGGGGCGTCAGCTGCTGGATGACGCGCACCGGGACCCGCCACAGCTTGGTCGTCTGCCGGCGCGAGCGTCGCTCCGTGTTCGTACTCATCACCGCCATCTTCGCACCAGCGCCTCGACCGGTCCGACACTGTGCGGTACTGTTCGTTCGAACGAACAGCTGGGGAGGCGCTCATGACGACGCGAACGGAGCCCACCGCGCGATTCACCGGGCTCACCACCATGGCCGAGGACCTGGCCGCCGGCCGGGTGACCTCGGTGCGGCTGGTCACCGAGGCGATCCGCCGGGCGGCCGCGACGCGGGACACGCTGAACGCGTTCCGGCTGGTGCGCGCCGAGGCCGCGCTGGCCGAGGCGCGGACCGCGGACCGCCGGCTCGCCGCCGGCGAGCGGGGCGCGCTGCTCGGCGTCCCGATCGCGATCAAGGACGACCTCGACCTGACCGGCGCGCCGACCGCGTTCGGCTGTGCCGGCGACTACCCGATCGCCGACGCCGACGCCGAGCTGGTACGGCTGCTACGCGCGGCCGGCGCCGTGGTCGTCGGCAAGACCAACACCCCGGAGTTCGGGCTGTGGCCGGTCACCGAGGGCGACGCGTTCGGCGCGACCCGCAGCCCGTGGTCGCTCGACCACACCCCCGGCGGTTCCTCCGGCGGCTCGGCGGCCGCGGTCGCCGCCGGCATCGTGCCGGCCGCGGTCGGCTCCGACGGCGCCGGCTCGATCCGGATTCCCGCGGCGTGGAGCCATCTCGTCGGCGTCAAGCCAGGCAGGGACACGCTGCCCGCGCCCGAGGCGTTCAACGGGATCACCGTGTGGGGCCCGCTGGCCAGGACGATGCAGGACGCCGCGCTGCTGCTCGACGTACTCGCCGGCCACCACGAGCACGGTGACTCCCCCGGCCCGTTCCGCCGCGCGGCCCAGCGTGCGCCCGGCCGGCTGCGAATCGCGCTGTCGCTGCGCCCGGCGTTCTCGCTCGTACCGCGGGTCCGGCTGGATCCCGGCGTACGCGCCGCGGTGGTCGGGCTGGCGCGGGACCTGCACGAGCTGGGCCACGAGATCGTCGTCGCGGATCCGCCCTACGGCCTGATCGGCCTCAACTTCCTGCCGCGCTCGCTGGCCGGCGTGCACGACTGGTGCGCGGCCGCTCCGGACCCGGCGCTGCTGGACGCGCGCACCCGTGACACCGGCGCGCTCGGCGCTCGGCTCGGCGGTCGGCCGCTGAGCCTGGCCCGCTCGAGGCTCGGCCGGGTACGGCGCCGCGTCGGGGCGATCTTCGACCGCGCGGACGTGGTGCTGGCGCCCACGACGGCCACCCCGCCGCTGCCGATCGGCGCGATCGACGGGCTCTCCGGCTGGCGTACCGACCAGAAGGTGGCCTCGGCGTGCCCGTACGCGTGGCCGTGGAACGTGCTCGGCTGGCCGGGGGTGAACGTGCCGGCCGGCTTCGTCGACGGGCTGCCAGTTGGCGCCCAGCTGCTCGGTCCGGCCGGCGGCGAGGAGCAGCTGATTTCCCTTGCCGCGCAACTGGAAGGTGTCCGGCGCTGGGCGGACCGCGAGCCGCCGCTGGCGATTGGCGGCGCGTCATGAGCGAATCATCGGCACCGGGGCGGGCGGGCGGGCCGGACCTGACGACGCGGGAGCGGATCCTGCACGCGGTGCTGCGGGTGATCGGCACCGAGGGTGTCGTCGGCGTGACGAACCGCCGCGTGGCGAAGGAGGCCGGCGTCTCGCTCGGCTCGATCACCTACCACTTCGCCACCCAGCAGGACCTGCTGCGGGAGGCGATGCTGCTGTTCGTCGCCGAGGAGACCGGCCGGCTGGCCAGGATCGCCGAGGAGCGCCGCGCGGATGTCGGTGAGCTGGGCACGGCGGCGGCGCTCGTCGAGCAGATCGCGCAGTCGACGCGGTTCGGCCACGAGGAGATCGCCCCACTGGAGCTGTACATCCAGGCCGGTCGCGACGAGTCGCTGCGCGACGTCGCCGCGGCGTGCTTCGCCGCGTACGACCACATCGCGAAGACCGTGCTGGCCTCGCTCGGCGTACCCGACCCGGACCGCCTCGCCGGCCCCGTGGTCGCGTTGATCACCGGTTTCCAACTCCGCCGCCTGGCCACCGGAACCACCGGCGACACCGGCATCGCGGAGGCCCTCACCACCCTGGCCAGCGGCGCGCTCTGACCAAACTCGCTGTACGGGAGCGTTTCGCGGCGTGACCATCTGATGATGCCCACCGAACCGTGGACCGAACCGATCGGGTGCGACCAGTGTCCGCACCCGATCTCAGACCATGCCCTCTGGCCGCCGGACGACAAGTGCGGCGGCTGGATGCACTGCTGTGCCGACGAGTGCGGCAGCTGCTGGCACCAGTGGCCCATGATCACCGCTTCCCGCGAGCTGACAGGACCGCGAATTCGCCGCGCTTCGCCGATGAGATTTTGGCGCAGGCTCGGTCGAACCTCTCGACGCGACTGACTAGGAGTGGTTCGGGTGGATCTGTACAGCGTGATGTGCGTGCGCGACCGGGCGAAGGCGAACGAGTGGTATGGGGTGTTCTTCGGCCGGCCGGCGGACGTGGTCATCGGCGAGGAGTACCTGTGGCAGGTCGGGGAGAACGCGTACGTCGTCGTCGACGACCGTGACGTGCGGGCCGCCTACGTTGGCGGCGCCATGATCACGCTCGGGGTGACCGACCTCGACGACATCCTCAGTCGGCTCGCCGCGCACGGCATCGACCACGAACCCGTTGAGACCTATGGAAACGGCGTACGCCACGTCGTCGTGCTGGACCCGGACGGGAACAGCCTGTCGCTCGCCGAAGCACCTGCCGAATCGGGCACAGTGGCGGAATGAAGCCGCTCGCCGTTCTCGACGCGCCGTCGAATCTTGGCTTACGGCCACCGAAGCCGGGCGTGGTGCCCGGTTGCTACAAGCTCGCCGGCGCGCTGCGCGACCAGGGGCTGCTCAGTCGGCTCGGCGCCGAGGACGCGCGCTGCGTCGTGCCGCCGCGCTACGACCTCACGGACTGGTCGCCGGGTGACGGCGTCTTCAACGCCGCGGCCATGGCCGGGTACACCAGCCGCCTGGCCGAACGGATCGGCTGGCTGCTGGACAGCGACCGGTTCCCCGTCGTGTTGGGCGGGGACTGCAGCATCCTGCTGGGCGCCGCGCTCGCCCTGCGCGCCCGTGGCCGCTACGGGCTCGCGTACTTCGACGGCAGCGCGGACTTCCTGCGGCTCGCCAAGGCGGGCCGGATCGGGGCCGCGGCGGGCGAGACGCTGGCGCTGGTGACCGGCCGAGGGCAGCCGGACCTCACCGACATCGCCGGGCTCGGACCGTACGTGCGGGACAGCGACATCGTGGTGCTCGGCAACCGCGACGACGACGAGGACGTGCCCAACCTGGCCGAGGCGGGGATCCTCGGATTCACCGCGCCGACGATCCAGACCGACCCGGCCACGGCGCTGGCCAGCACCCTGTCGCGGTTCGACGGTCTGGACGGCTTCTGGGTGCACCTGGACGTGGACGTGCTCGACCTCGACGTCCTGCCCGCGGTGGACGCCCCCGATCCGGGCGGCCTGACCTACGCCGGGCTGATCGAGTTGCTGCGGCCCCTGCTCGCCGACGAGCGCTGCACCGGCTGCCACGTCACCATCTACGACCCCGACCTGGACCCGGACGGCCGCTACGCCGCGGAGCTGGCCGACGCGCTGTCGTCGGCCTTCCGCGGCTGAGGATTCCAGGGTTTCCAGACCTTCTTCGCGGGAACCGTTCCGGCGGCTACGATCGTGCCCCCGATCCCCGCTTCGAGAACCACAGGGAACGCACGCGCATGACGACTTCCCCGCAGGAGTCTGGGGACCAGCCGACCACGCACTCAGCCGACCCCGTCGGCGCGCCGGCGCCGGTGGCCTATCCCG
>Ga0193742_1002378_pt1 | contig 10843 bp, 8 predicted proteins | sample L2c1metaG_FD_165511 | JGI IMG/M metagenome (GOLD analysis project Ga0193742, IMG submission 165511) | Soil microbial communities from a riparian zone of the East river system, Colorado, United States - L2c1 | ecosystem: Environmental > Terrestrial > Soil > Riparian zone | place: USA: East River... | reverse complement strand
GTCGAACGAGCCGTCGACCGCCATGTGGCACCACGACGAGAACGGCAGCCCCACGCCCGGGTACTCGCGTAGCTCGTCGACCAGGATCCCCATCACGGGCAGTCTGGCGCGCCCCGCCGAGCGCCCACTCCGCCTCGGCCAGCTCCACGGCCCGCAGGCAATTCGGCGCGCCCCGCCGAGCGCCTCACTCCGCCTCGGCCACTACGGTGCGCACGCCCCCCGCCGGGCGGCTCACGCCGCCTCTGCCACTCCCACCGTGCGCGCGAGCAGGTCGATGACCGCGCCGAGTTGGTGCGCGAGCAGCTGCGCCCGCTCGATCTCGCCGCTGTTCCACGGCATCGGGAGGCGGCGGTAGAGCTCGAGCAGCCCGACGTCTCGCCCCCCGAACACGAGCGGCACCAGCAGCACCGCCTGCATGCCGGACTGCTCGAGCAGCGCGACCTCCGACGGGTCCGAGGCCGGGTCGCCGGCCACGACCTGGCCCGCCGTGCGCGTGCGCAGCACGTACTCCGTCGCCGGGTACTCGTGCAGGTAGTACCGCTGCCCGGGCCGCGACCAGCCGTGCCGGCTGATGTCCTCGACGCACCCCTCCCCCGGCACGACGCGCGAGACCGCCGCGTCGTCGGCGCCCAGCACGGCCAGGATCATCGTCGCGAGCACGCGGATGTCGTCCACGCGGCTCACGGTCGCGAGCCGGGCGATCAGGTCGCCGAGCGTCGGGACGGTGTCGTCCTGCGGCCCGCGCACGACGCGCATGCCGATCCGGACCTCCGCCGACGCCGCGGCCGCGGCCTGCGGCGCGAGCGCGGCCCACGGCGCATCCGGCCGCGCGAGCGCCCAGCCCTGGGCGTAGGTGACGTCCATGCTCGCGAGCACCGCGAGGTCGTCGAGCGTCTCCACCCCCTCGGCGCAGACCGCGGCGCGCGTCGTCGACGCGAACGAGATCAGCGCCTCCAGCAGCGCGAACCGGTGCGGGTCGTCGTGCACCCCGTCCACCAGCGATCGGTCGAGCTTGAGGATGTCGGGCGCGATCCGGATGATCTGCTGCAGGCCGGCGTATCCGTTGCCGGCGTCGTCGAGCGCGATCCGCGCGCCGCGCGCCCGCAGCAGCTCCAGCTCGCGGTCCAAGGCGAGGTCGGTCGAGAACAGCTCGTGCTCGGTCAGCTCGATCACGATCCCCTCGAGCTCCTCGGGCAGCGCCGCGCGCACCTCGGAGGAGAGCAGGGCGCCCGGGCTCACGTTCAGCGCCAGGAACGTCCGCTCCGGGCGGTCGTACGCCCGCAGCGCGGCCCGCAGCGCGGCCGCCTCGAGCGCGGGCCCGAGCCCGGCGCGGTGCGCCTGGTTGAACCACTGGTCGGGCGGGCGCAACGGGCCTTCCGGCATCCGCGCCAGCGCCTCGTAGCCGGCCACGCGGCCGGTCGCCAGCTCCAGCACCGGCTGGAACACCGGCACGATCGAGCCCTCCTTGGCCAGGAGGGCCTCGATCTCCGCCCGCTGCCCGTCGCCCGAAAGCTGGCCGGCGAGGCGGGAGTCGTAGCGGCGGCTCTTGTCGCGCCCCGAGCGCTTGGCCCAGTAGAGCGCGCCGTCGGCGAGCTCCAGCAGGCGCGCGCCGTCGCGCTCGTCGTCCGGGTACGACGCCACGCCGGCAGAGCAGGAGAGCGGCTGGCCGCCGACCGTCACCTCGGCGATCGCGGCGCGCGCCCGCTCGGCGGCCTCGGCGGCGGGCGTGCCGTCGACGCCCGGCAGGATGAGCGCGAACTCCTCGCCGCCCAGCCGCGCGACGGCGTCGTCCTCGCGCACCGCGGAGCGCAGCTTCTCGGCCACGGCCATCAGCACCTTGTCGCCCTCGCCGTGACCGTAGGCGTCGTTGACCGTCTTGAAGTGGTCGAGGTCGAGGACCACGACGCTGAGCGGCCGCTCGAGTGCGCCCGCCCGCTCGATCTCCTCGCCCAGCCGCTCGTGGCAGGCGCGGTGGTTCAGCAGGCCCGTGAGGCCGTCGGTCCGCGCCTGCTCGCGCAGCGTGTCGCGCTGGCGCGCGGAGTCGAACGCGAGCGCCGCCATCGTGGCGAAGCGCTCCACCTGCGCGACCTCGGCGGCCGAGAACTGCTTGTCGGTGCCGATCCGGTAGACGTTCAGCGCGGCCACCACGCGGTCGCCGACCACGAGCGGCACGGAGACGAGCGACTCGGGCTCCATCTCGGTGCCTTCGACCACCGCCACGATCGGGTCCTGGTCGGCGCGCTCGACGTTGCGCGTGCGGCGGTTCGTCACCACCCAGCCGGTGACGCCCTCGTCGACCGGGAACGAGTCGGCCATCACCTCGGCGGCGTACTCGCTGAGCGCGAACACCGGCACGAGCATCCCCGCCGCCCGGTCGACCTCGTACACCGACAGCTCGTCGTAGTCGAGCAGCTCCCCGAGATGATGCGCGATCCGCCCGAGCGTGTCGGAGAGCGAGTCCGCGGCGAGAATGCCCGCGGCAGCGTCGACCAGCGCCTCCAGCGCCGAGGCGTCGGCGTGACGCGATCCGGTCGGAACGGCCATCCTCCGACGTATCGTCCGGCCCGGGGCGGAGCTTGAACCAGCGGGCCTCGTATCCTGGCCCGCCATGACCCGCCTGCCGATCCTCCTCGCCTGTCTCCTGCTCGCCGCGTTCGCCGCCTCGTGCGGCGAAGACGAGCAGCAGGCCGCCGCTCCACCGGAGACGGCCACGGCTACGGCGACGCCGGAGCCCGCCGGCACGGTGGACGCCGCGACGATCGGCAAGGACCTGAAGAAGAAGCCGGAGATCGCCAAGCCGGCCGGCACGGCGCCCGCCGAGTTGCAGAAGACCGACATCGTCAAGGGCAAGGGCAGGGCCGCGAAGACCGGCGACACGGTGTCCGTCCAGTACGTCGGCAACTCGTGGTCGACCGGCGCGCAGTTCGACGCGTCGTGGGACCGCGGCAGCGAGCCGTTCCAGTTCCCGCTCGGCGCCGGCCAGGTCATCCCGGGCTGGGACCAGGGGGTCGTGGGGATGAAGGTGGGCGGGCGCCGCCTGCTCGTCATCCCGCCCGACCTTGCGTACGGCGACCAGAGCCCGAGCCCGGACATCGGCCCGAACGAGACGCTGATCTTCGTGGTCGACCTCGAGAAGATCAGCTAGGCGGTGCGGTAGCCGCCTGCTCGACGTGCACGCTCAGCGTGCGCGGCGCCGAGCGCTGCTGCGGACGCTTGGCGCAGCCGCCGGAGAGCAGCGTCACGGTGATCGCGTAGTCGCCGGGTGCGGCGTAGGTGTGCGTGAGCACGAAGCGCTCCTTCTTGCCGCGCCGGCGCCGGTCGGCCGCGCGAGTGCTCGAGGACTGCTCGCAGGCGCTCAGGCCCTGGCCCGGCTCGGCCTCCCCCCAGGCGACGTCGACGCCGCGCACCACGTCGTCGCGATCGCGTCCGACCACGACCACGCGGACCGAGCGCTCGGCCTCGACCATTGCCTCCGACGAGACGAACCGCGGCTTGGCGTTCTCGCCCGCGGGCACTGCCGCCGCGGGAGCTGCTGCGCCCGCCAACACCAGCATGGTCCCGACCGCAACCCGTGTCCAGCGCATTCCGCACCGGAGTATGGAGCGGTGCACTGGCGCGACACCCATCCATAAGTCCAGCCCGACTACCCTGGTCGCATGGACGAGTCCGGCGACTGGACGCAGGCGGAGCAGGAGGAGTGGCAGCGCACGCATCCGCGCCCGCCGACGTCGGCCGACGAGGAGCTGTTCGAGGCCGACTCGCCGGCGATCGTCTCGCAGCTCGACGACGTCGCGCGCGTGCACCGGATCCACGACGAGCTGCTGACCGGCTTCGCCGCCCTGTCGCACATCGGCCGCGCGGTCTCGATCTTCGGCTCCGCCCGTACGCCGCGCACGGACCCGATGTACGCCAAGGCGCGCGAGACGTCGGCGGCACTCGGCAGCGCCGGCTTCTCGATCATCACCGGCGGCGGCCCGGGGATCATGGAGGCGGGCAACCGCGGGGCGCGCGACACCGGCGCCACCTCGATCGGCCTCGACATCGAGCTGCCGAACGAGCAGTACGAGAACCCGTACGTCGACATCAGCCTGAACTTCCACTACTTCTTCGTGCGCAAGGTGATGTTCGTGCGCTACGCGAGCGCGTTCGTCGTCTTCCCCGGCGGCTTCGGGACGCTCGACGAGCTGTTCGAGGCGGCGACGCTGCGCCAGACGGGCAAGATCCGCCACTTCCCGATCGTCCTGTTCGGCAGCGCCTACTGGGACGGGCTCGTCGCGTGGCTGCGCAGCCAGGTGGCGCGCAACGGCAACATCGTCGACGGCGACGTCGACCTGCTGCTCGTGACCGACAGCGTCTCCGAGGTGCTGCGGATCGTCCAGGCGGCCGAGCACCGGCGCCCGCGCGCGGCCGCGTGACCGTTCACGCCCGCGCCGGAGCCTGCGATCCTCCAGCGTGATGGCGACGGGTGTGACATCGAAGCGCCTGGTTGGCCGTTCGCTCGAGCTCGCGCAGCTCCAGGCGGCGCTCGCCGACGCCGCGGCGGGGCAGCCCTCGCTCGCGTTCGTCGTCGGTGAGTCCGGGGTTGGGAAGAGCCGGCTCGTCGACGAGCTGAAGGCCCGTGCGGCGGCCGACGGCGCGCGCGTGCTGAGCGGCGACTGCGTTGAGCTGGGCGAGGGCGAGCTCGCGTACGCGCCGCTCGTGACCGCCCTGCGCCCGTTCGTGCGCGACGGCGACCCGGTGCTCGACGCACTGCCCGCCGACATCCGCGCCGAGCTCGGCACGCTGCTGCCGGGGCTCGGCGAGCCGCGCGGGCGCGCCGGCGGCGCCGGCGACCAGGCCCGCGTCTTCGAGGCGCTGCTCGCCGTGCTCGACGGGCTGTCGCGCACCGCGCCGGTCCTGCTCCTGATCGAGGACCTGCACTGGGCGGATGCCTCCACGCGGGCGTTCCTGCGCTTCCTGGCCGCCACGCTCGACGACGAGCCGCTCCTGCTGGTCGCCACCTACCGGCCCGACGAGCTGCACCGGCGCCACCCGCTGCGCCCGCTGCTCGCGGAGCTCGAGCGCGTCCGGGCGCTGCGGATCGACCTCTCCGCGCTGAACCGCGACGAGCTCGCAGAGCAGCTCGACGACATCCTCGGCGCGCCGCCCGACGCAGGGCTGGTCGACCGGCTCTATGCCCGCAGCGAGGGCAACCCGCTGTTCACGGAGGAGCTGCTGGCGGCCGGGATGGACGGCCTCGGCGCGCTCCCGCCCAGCCTCGCCGCCGCGCTGGCACTCCGGATCGAGCGGTTAGGCGACGATGCGCAGGAGCTCGTCCGCGTGCTGTCGGCGGGCGGGCAGCTCGACGACGCCCTGCTGGCCGAGGTCTCCGGCCTGGACCGGCGCGCGCTGCGCGAGGCGCTGCGGGAGGCCGTCGCCAGCCACATCGTCGTGCTCGACGGGGACCGCTACACGCTCCGGCACGCGCTGCTGCGGGAGGCCGTACACGACGATCTCCTCCCCGGCGAGCGCGCCGAGCTGCATCGCGCGCTCGCCCAGGCGTTGGAGGAGCAGGCGACGACGGCCGGCCGTTCCAGCGCGCAGCGCGCGGCGGCGATCGCGCACCACTACCTCGTGGCGGGCGACCAGCCGGCCGCGCTGGCCGCCGCGGCGCGCGCGGGCGTCGCCGCGATGGAGGTGCAGGCGTACCGCGAGGGAGCCGCGCTGTTCGAGCGCGCGCTCGAGCTGTGGGACCGGGTGCCCGACGCCGCGGGGCTGACCGGGACCGACGAGGCGCGGCTGCTCGAGCAGGCGGCGGCGTGCCACTTCTTCGCCGACGACCTCGCGCGCTCCATCACGGTCGCCAGGCGCGCGCTCACGCTGGTCGACGAGGACGCCGACCCGCGCCGCGCAGCGTGGCTGTACGGGATGCTGCAGCGCTCGCTCTGGTCGGTGCCGCGACCGGACGAGGCCGTCGCGGCGCTCGAGCGCGGGCTCGCGCTGCTGGCCGACGACGGCCCGAGCCCGGAACGCAGCGGCCTCCTCGCCCGCCAGGCGCGCATGCTGATGCTGCAGTCGCGCTACCACCGCGCGGTGAGCGTGGCCCGGCGCGCGCTGGCCGAGCAGGGCGCGCTCGTCGACCAGGGCGCGCCGCACCTCGACGAGACCGCGGCGCTGAACGCGCTCGGGGTGTCGCTCGCGGCCACCGGCGAGATCGAGGAGGGCGTCGCGGCGCTGCAGCGCGCGCTCGACATCGCGAACGACCGCGGCCACCTCCAGGAGGTCGCCGCGGCGGCGGTGAACCTGAGCGAGGCGCTCCACCGCGTCGGCCGCACGAGCGAGGCGCTCGACGTTGCGCGCACCGCGCACGCGCAGCTCGACCCGCTGCCGACGCGGCAGCTCTGGCTCACGCTGTCGATCGCGCAGTACGGGTTCGACTCCGGCGACTGGGAGACGGCGGAAGGCGCGTTGTCCGGCATCGGGCGGCGGCGGTTCGCCAGCGGCCACTCCGAGCTGGACGCGCGCCTGCGCCGGGCGGAGCTCGCGCTGGGCCGCGACGAGCGCGACGCCGCGCGCGAGCAGCTCGCGCGCGCCGCCGAGCTGGCGGTCAACTCGCGCGAGCCGCAGTACCTCGGCGTCCTCGGCGCGCTCCAGGCGGAGCTTGCGACGCGCGAGGGCGACGTCGCGGGCGCCCGCGACGCGGTCGACGAGGCCCTCGATCGGATCGAGTTCTGCTCCGACGACGCGCTGCGGATGGCGATGGTCTCCACCGCCGGCCTGACCGCCGAGGCGACCGCGGCGCAGCACGCGCGCGACCTCGGCGACGAGTCGCCGGTCGCGGCGGCGCTCGGCCACGCCGAGCTGCTGATCGCCCGCGTGCGGGCGTGCGCGGAGGACGGCGGGACGCTCGAGCAGGCCTACCTCGTCCATGCCGAGGCCGATTACCGCCGCGCGCTCGGGTCCGACCAGGTCGAGGGCTGGGCGCGCGCCGCCGGCGCGTGGGACTCGCTCGGCCGCCCGTACCCCGCCGCGATCGCGCGCTGGCGCCAGGCCGAGGCGCTGGTCGCCGCCGGCGACCGCGACGGCGCGGTGGGGCCTGCGTCGGAGGCGATCGCGGAGGCCGAGCGGCTCGGCGCGGCGTGGCTGTCGGGAGAGCTCGAGAGCCTCGCAGCGCGCGCGCGGCTGCAGCTCGATGCCGGCGGCGAGGCGGTGGAGCCGGTCGCGCGCGACGAGGAGGACGACCCGTTCGGCCTCACGCCCCGTGAGCGGCAGGTGCTGGCGCTCGTCGCGGCGGGTGCGACGAACCGCGAGATCGGCCGCCAGCTCTACATGGCGGAGAAGACCGCGAGCGTCCACGTCTCGCGGATCCTGTCCAAGCTCGACGTCCGCTCCCGCACGGAGGCGGCGGGCGTTGCGCATCGGCTCGGGCTCGACGCGGTGGTCTAGCCCCGCGGTGGTCTAGCCCCGCGGTGGTCTAGCCCCCGGGTGGTCTAGCCCTCGAGTGGTCTAGCCCCGAGTAATCTAGCCACGGAGTGGCCTAGCCCCGGGCCGTCTTGATGGGGGCCCGGTGCTCGGCGTCCGGCTGACCGTCTCGAGCGACGAGACCGCCCGCCGGGCAGCCTCCCGCCTGCGCTCCGGAGTTAGACGAGTGTCTCGTACACCCAGTCGCCGTTGGCGCGGCCGAGCGTGAGCCGCTCCTCGCGATCGTCCGCGGACACGCGGAAGACGGCCTTGTCCTCGTCGGTTCCGGGGCGGTCGACGATCTGGACCAGCGTGAGGTCGGCCGGTTCGGCGCCGCGCTGGGTGACGAACGCCTCGCGCGCGGCGGCCTCGAGGCCCTCGCGCGCCCAGCCGCGGTCCGCGGCGTGCGCGGCGGCGAGCTGGCGGTTGACCTCCTCGAGGGAGGCCTTGAAGTGATCATCGCCGGCCGCGAGCTGGCGCCGGCGCGCGTAGATCCCACCGAGGGCGAGGATGATTATGAGCGCCAGGAAGGCGCCGAGCACGATGGCGAGCCAGGTCGGCATGGCAGGGATTACAGCAGCACGTCGCGCGAGCGGAGGTGCACCCCCACCTTGCGCTTGACCCGTTGCAGCGCGTTGTCGACCGTCTTGCAGTCGCAGCCAAGCTGCTCGCCGATGCCCGTGTAGGAGTGGCCGTCGAGGTAGAGCCCCAGCACGTGCGACTCCAGCTCGGACAGCACGGTCGAGAGGCAGGCGACGAGCGAACGCAGCTCCTCGGAGGAGATGACCTGGTTGACGGGGTCGTGGACCGTGGAGCCCGGGAGCATCTCGTCGAGCGTCGGCTCGTTGTCGCTCGCGCCCGCCGGTGTGGAGGAGAACGACACGTAGCCGTTGAGCGGCGTGTGCTTGTTGCGGGTCGCGGTCTTGACCGCGGTGATGATCTGGCGCGTGATGCACAGCTCCGCGAAGTTGCGGAACGAGGACTCGCGATCGGTGCGGAAGTCGCGGATCGCCTTGTAGAGCCCGACCAAGCCCTCCTGGATCAGGTCGTCGGAGTCGCCGCCGACGAGGAAGTACGACGAGGCCTTGAGCCGCACGAACGAGTAGTAGCGGCGGACCAGGCGCTCGTACGCATCTGGGCTGCCCTGCTTCGCCAGTGCGAGCAGATAGCCGTCATCAACCTGAACCTGAGATTGAGACTTGGAGGAGATCTTGGCCACGAACGGTCCTCTCTCAGGCATTCTGCCTGCGAAATGTCGTGGCGCACACCTCCCCCGGCGCCGTATTGATGACCTCGAGGGACCAGCATTAACCCTCAAGCTCAACCTGATGCGCGGCAGTCTGGCACGCTTATGTGGACGCGTCAAGCCGTTGCTGCAAAATCTCGTACAACAGCACGGCCGCCGTGGCGCTCACGTTGAGCGAATCGATGCGGCCGCGGAGCGGGAGCGCGACCAGGTCGTCGCACGCCGCAGCGACGCGCGGCCGCAGCCCGCGGCCCTCGGCGCCGAGCACCAGCACGACGCCGCCGCGCCAGTCGACGGACCGGTAGCCGGTGGTCGCGCCGGCCGCGGCGCCGTACGTCCAGCAGCCCGTGGCCTTCGCGTCGGCGAGGAAGTCGGCGAGGTTGCGCACACGGGCGATCGCGAGGTGCTCGACCGCCCCGGCCGACGCCTTGCAGACCGCCGCCGTGACCTCCGCGGAGCGGCGCTCCGGCAGGATCACGCCGGTCGCGCCCGTGCACTCGGCGGTGCGGCAGACCGCGCCGAGGTTCTGCGGGTCGGTGACCTCGTCGAGCGCGACCAGGACGGGGTCGGGCACGCGCAGCAGCGCGGCGGCGTCCGCGTAGCGGTACTCCTCGACGTCGGCGCAGACGCCCTGGTGGGCGTCGGATCCGCAGCGCTGGGCGATCTCGCCGGCGGTGGCGGGCAGCGCGCCCTCGAACTCGCCGGCGGCGCCCCTGGTCGCCCACACGGTCCGCACCTGCCGCGGCCCCCGGATGGCCTCGCGCACGGCGTTGCGCCCGTACACGATCATGCGCGCGGGCGGGACGAGGGGCGCCGAGCGGCGCGCTCGAGGGCGGCGGCGGCCGGCCGGCTCACGTTCCGATCGGCACCAGCTCGGCGCCCGCTGTGCCGTCCCGGACCTCCCAGCCGCGCGTGCGCAGCTCGTCGCGGAGGCGGTCGGCCTCGGCGAAGTCGCGCGCGGCGCGGGCGGCGTCGCGTCGTTCGGCCAGCTCCACGACCTCGGCCGGCGCCGCCTCGTCGCGGTCGAGCAGGTTCTCGAGTCCGAGCATCGAGAGCATCTCGCGCGCGTGGGCGTCGCCGACCGGCGCGCCCGCGCTGTTCGCCTCGCGGATCCACTCGGCCAGCGCGGCCAGCGCGCGCGGCGTGTTGTAGTCGTCCGCGAGCGCGTCGAAGAACGCGTCGCGGTGCGGAGCGAGCGCGTCCGGCGACGGCCCGGGCACGAGCCGCCGGCCGGCGTTGCGGATCCCCTCCACGCGCCGGGCGGCGTCGTCGAGCTTCTCCGGCGTGAACGCCAGCGGCTGCCGGTAGTGGCCCTCGGAGAAGTACATCAGCAGCGCGTCGCGGCCGACCTCGTCGATCACGTCGCCGAGACCGCGGATGTTGCCGACCGACTTCGACATCTTGCCTTCGAGCTCGAGCATCCCGTTGTGCATCCAGATCTGCGCGAGCTCGTGGCCGCGCGCGGCGAGCGTCTGCGCCGCCTCGTTCTCGTGGTGCGGGAAGATCAGGTCGTTGCCGCCGCCGTGGATCTCGAACGGCGCGCCCAGCGTCGCCTCGGCCATCGCCGAGCACTCGATGTGCCAGCCGGGGCGCCCCTCGCCCCACGGCGCGTCCCACCACGTGTCCTCCATCGGCTTGCGCGCCTTCCACAGCGCGAAGTCGAGCGGGTCCTCCTTGCGCCCCTCGCCCGCCAGGCTCTCGCCCTGGTCCATCTGGTCGACGTCGCGGTGCGAGATCTCCCCGTACTCGGGCAGCGAGCGGACCCGGAAGTACACGTCGCCCCCCGCCACGTAGGCGTGCCCGCGGTCGATCAGCTCCTGGATGAGGTCGACGATCTCCTCGACCATCAGCGTGGCGCGCGGCTCGTGGTCCGGGCGGCCGATGCCCAGCCGCTCGGTGTCGTCGAGGTAGTCCTGCGTCATCTCCGCCGCCAGCTCGCCCGACGGCCGCCCGGCGAGACGCGCCGCGTCGTAGATCTTGTCGTTGATGTCGGTGATGTTGGCGACGAGCGTCGGCTCGTAGCCCTCGTGCGCGAGGAAGCGCGACAGGAGGGAGAAGACGACGTACGGCCGCGCGTTGCCGACGTGGATCCGCGCGTACACGGTCGGCCCGCACGCGTAGATGCCGACCTTGCGGCCCGCACGAGGCCGCAGCTCG
>Ga0193742_1002377_pt1 | contig 10845 bp, 9 predicted proteins | sample L2c1metaG_FD_165511 | JGI IMG/M metagenome (GOLD analysis project Ga0193742, IMG submission 165511) | Soil microbial communities from a riparian zone of the East river system, Colorado, United States - L2c1 | ecosystem: Environmental > Terrestrial > Soil > Riparian zone | place: USA: East River... | reverse complement strand
AAAGGTCCTCTCCGACGATGATTGGCGTGTCGTTGGTGCCGACCAGTGTCACCGAGACGTCCCGCGTTACCTGCGCGCCGTGGTTATCCCTGACGGTGACGGTATAGATTTGGGTGACGGTCTGGCCCAACGACAGCGACTGCAGCACCGGATCGTCATGCGCCACAGTAAATCGCCACCCTACGGTCGCTGTATCGTTGGTATCGGTTGTGATCTCGCTGACCCCTGCGGGCCCGGAGGTCAGCGCAAGGGTTCCGATCTGGCTGACGTTGTCGGTAAAGCCGGGCAGGTGCGCATTCGAGGCCGATAACCTGAGCGCAATCGTCGCCGTGTGGGTATCGATCAAGTCGACATCCCGGAACGCAATTGTGCCGGTCGCCGATAGGTCGAGGTTTGCCGCCAACGAGTCCTCCGTTAGCGTCGGTGTGTCATTGCTCGAGGATGTGATGGTCGGATTGTCATTGGTGCCGATAAGCGTCACCGTGACGTCGTGCGTCACCAGCGCGCCGTTGTTGTCCCTGACAGTTATCGTATAGATCTGGGTTAGCGTCTGATCCTCCGCCAGCGATTGCAACACCGGATTGGAATCCGCAAGCGCAAAGCGCCAGCCGACCGTTGCGGTGTTGTTGCTGGGGTCGCTGGTGATTTCACCCAGCGCAAAGGTCCCTATCTGACTGGTGTTATTGATAAAGCCGGGCAGGGTGGCATTCGATGTCGATGATCTGAGCGTAACTGTTGCGCTTTGGGCATCGATTATCCCGACGCCCGTGAGCACGATCGTTCCTGCCGTCGTCAGGTCAAGGTGCGGGGCCACCGAATCCTCGATCAGCGACGAAGCATTGGTTGACAGGGTCGTCTGCGCGAGAAGCAGCATCTCGGCTGCGTTGTCAAAGAGGGAAGCAGTCGAACTGGTGCTCTTGCGAATCGCGGGAATCGTAACGTCGAAAACGATGGTGCCGTCTGCATTCCTTGGGAGACCTCCGCCATCCGCAAGATTGTTTACGCTGGATCCTGCGAACTGCGTGGGTTTCCGGCTGATATCGTCCATGTTGAATTGAGGAAACGCGATCGAGTAAACCAGTTTAACGACATCCCGTTCGTTGAGCAGGTCAGTCGACGTCTTCTGCAACTCAACCACGGTCAACGGTTGATTGACGCCTGTTCCCGTTACAACGGTTACAAGGCCGGGCTGGGATATTGTCCCGATTGGCAAACCGGTTCTCTTGTCGGTCAATGTGTAGGAGCCGATCCGGCCACCGGGCTCAAGCAGAACGGAAAATTTCGCAGGGCCGACACCGGCGCTTATTTCCACCAGGACTGCAGTGCCGCGTATACCCAGCGTGGCAACTGGCGTATCGATCACCATCTTGCCGTTTTGTGCTGTTTGGCCGGCGACAAAGGAAATCGCTCCCTGCACCAGGCTCAGAAATGAGCTGTTGGATGATCCGTTCAGCTCATAGATCATCTCGTTGAGCACCATACGGGCATTCGATGACAAGCCGAACGCAGTTCCATCAATGAAAGAGATCCCCAGCGCGGAATCACTCCCCGACTGAACGACATCGCCCTTATGGAGTTTGTCACCTATGTTTAATTCGACGGCGACGCCGTTGCGGATTGCCGTTGCGCTGCCGGTGAGCTTGACGACCGTGCCGATGACTATGGCGGGACTGGTGCCGGTTCCGGCCTGGGCAAGGTTGACGTGGCCCGTCAGCGCATCGACGACATCACCGGACAAGCTTGCGCCATCCGGCGCAAACAATGTTGGATGCTTCTCGCCCTTGAAATAGTCGCGAACGACGAAGTTCCGATCCTGATCGGATAGAATCAGATCGAAATGGGATCGCTTGAAATCACCGGAGAACAAGAGATGAGCGTCCGGGATGACCACCCCACCACTCTGAGAGGCGCCATCCAGGGGTAAGGCAAACTCAAACGACTCGCCGGAATGACGAGCTGAAGTATTGGCTCTTTCTTCAAAGCCAGCGTCAGAGCCGGCGAGCATTGAAAAGATCCCAAAACTAACGTTTCAAGTGGTTTTCAGACGAAGGCACCGTGCTTAAGGCACTAGGGCTCTTGGTTCCCGCCGCGCGCAAAATCACCCGCCGCCGCCATTGGCGTTGCATTCACTACCGAAACAAAGCGCATTCATAGTTGACCGGAGGAAGGCGAACTTGACGGATGTCAATATCGCGCGCGTGGCTTACGCGAATACCAGGCCAACGGCCTGATAGTGCATGAAGGTGTGGGAAATTCCCCGCTCCAGTGCTCTGGATGGTGTGCGTGCCGTCAGGCCTCGCCCGTTGGAGGCGACCCGATCATGGACCGACCTCACCGACAATTGCCTCAACACAACGGAATCACGCTTCCCGGGCTGGCTGCAAGAGTTGCATTCGAATGGCGGCCAAGACAAGCCGGTTCTACTTGACTGTGATGGTAATTTTTTCTGACACGACCGGTGGATTGAACGGATAGTGCTCGGCGTCGCCCAGCACGAGTTGAAGGGTGTGTTTGCCGGGCGGAAGTTCGATGCGGGCCTCGGTTTGGCCGGCACCAAAATGAAGATGCGCCTTGTCTTGCGGAATCGGTTCCTTGGGATTGAGAGGCCCGCTGACATCAATCAGCAGATGGTGATGGCCACTGTTCGGGTAATTATCTCCCGCATGAGTTACGCCCATGTTGCGCAGGCCAAAGCGGCACCAGAATCCGCCTTTGATGACGGCGCCGTTCTGCGGCCACACGAAATAGAGGAGCGCATCCTTTGGTGCAGGCTTTCCCTGCGCATACGCCGCAAAAGGCAGGCAAGTCAGGGTGAAGGACAGTGCGATCAGCCGGATGAAATGCATGACACGTCCTCCTTCAACTGTCCTAGGGGGACAATGCAACGCGGAACCCGTGGGTCGGATATCGCACATTGGTGTCGTAACCATCGCGGTTCGATGGTCGGACATAGCGCGAATCTTTCCTCCAGGAACCCGATCGAATGACATGTGAGGGGCACTGATTTTCGACCCACGCCGATCCGTCCGCCGGAGCCCCCTGGTAAGTCCTGTGCCAGCAGTCCTCGACCCACTGGTCGACGCTGCCGCCCATATCATAAAGTCCGAACGGATTCGGCTTGAAGCTGCCGACCTTGATCGGCTGCTCAGTGACTGCAGTGTCCGTGCAGTTCCTGCAATTGGCCATGCCGTTCTGAAACTGATCGCCCCACCAGTATTTTGTTTGCGTCCCTCCACGCGCTGCGTATTCCCATTCGGCCTCGGTCGGAAGCCGATATGACTTTCGAGTGACATCCGCGAGCCACGCGACATATTGCCTGGCATCACTCCAACTTACATTCGTAACCGGCGCGTCATCGTTTCCGGCTGCCACGAAGCCGCATGCTTTTGCGGCAGCGCACGAATTCCATTCACGCACCGTGACAGGGAATGTGCTGAGAGCGAAAGGCTTGATCGTTACCTGATGAACCGGTTTCTCCGAAATTTCTTCATTGCTGCCCATTGCGAAGGTTCCGCCCTTAAGCGCGGTCATTGCGGGCTCTTTGACCGCCGAAGCCAGTTGCATCGTCGGTGCGGTCGCGGGTGCCGCGGAAGGTGAGGGCTGCGGCAGTGGCGCCGCCTGTTTCTCTTCGGGGGAGGGCTGGGACTGCGGCGCTGCTTGCTTGACAGCGGGCGCCGGCGATGCGGACACATTCGGCTGCTCGGCCGCAGGGGAGACCGGCGCCGACGCCTGATCTGGGGCATGCGGTTGCAAGAGCATGTACCAGAGAATACCTCCGCCAATGGCCAGTAGCGTGAGGCTGAGCAGGAAGATCAAGATGTTTTCGCGCCGTTTCCGCCTGACCTGATAGGCGGCGGGATCCGGAAGTACGCGGTAAACTCTCACCGGATCGGTGATGTTCTTGATCTTGCGATCACCAAGCGACTCGTAGCCGCAAACCAGTTTATGTTTTATCTGTTCGTAAATGCCTCCTGAAATGTAAACCTGGCCGGGATCGGCAATGCCCTCAAGGCGGGACGCAATGTTGACGCCATCACCGTAGACGTCGTCGGGTTCAATGATGACATCCCCGAGATTGACACCAATGCGGTACTCGATCCAGGAGGTTTTCGGAAGCGACGCGTTGCGACCGATCAAGTTCTGCTGGATGACGATGCTGCACCGAACAGCTTCAACGGGACTATCAAAAATCGCGATGAAACCGTCGCCGGTGGTCTTCACGAGTCTCCCGTGGTGTTCGGTTATGCTGGGTTCGATGAGATCGCGTTCGATCCGCTTGACGCGATTATGCGTTCCCTCTTCGTCGATTTGCATCAGGCGGCTGTAGCCCGAGATATCACCCGCAACGATCGCAGCAAGACGACGCGGCATCTGCGCGGGGGGCGGCTCACCACCTCTGCCTGATTTGATCTCACGAATTTCGGCCATACAGCGGGTCCCGTGAACTGCACCCCACAGTGGTAGGTAAGCCAACCCCCCGTTCAGGTTCAAATGGTATCACATTGTGGAATTGAGGAAATACCCAGTTCCATAGTCGAAAAGGCCATCTTCAAGCTTGTTCGAACGCGTGGGGGCAGCACGATCCCCGAAACTATGGGCGGCCTGCAAGTTGCAACCAATTGCCCATGTCGGGCGGTAGTTGATGGTGTAGCCGTTGGCGGCCGCGTCTCGTTATCATGGCTCGCTCTGCTCTCTCGCACGTAAGTTCCACTTCACCTCGATCTTCTCGCGGGTCTTACCAGCGCGCTCCGAATTTCAAGGTTCCTGTGTCAGCGGCCGGGCCGACGCCGCACGCCATCTGATTTATTTCTGATTGTTCCCGCCCCCAGGTCGAGCCGCAGATCAGTGCCGAAATCGAATACCGGGCCAAATCGGCCGAGGGCGACAAGCCGCGCTAAAATCTGGGCAGGCGATGGCGCCGTTGATAAAAACGAGATAGTCTATTCAAATGCTTGGCTGATATTTATGAGAAGCATTCATGGCAACGGTCCTGATTATTGTCGGCATATGGTTGTTAGTAAACGTGCTGTTTGTTGTGGTGATGGCGCCCCCGCGTAAGCCGCGAAAAGGCGATCCGACCTCACACTCAGATGCGTCACTCGCGCCCGCAAGAATTAGCAAGGAAAGGTATCCGTTAGACGAAGAGGAGGAGTTTTCGATCAGGCACGTTATCGTGTCAGTTGGGTTGGGCGCCTTCTTCGTGCTCTCGCCTCCAATAGCTCAGGCGATTGATTTCGTAAAACGTGCGTTTCAGAAGCGGTCGCCTAATTAGTAATTCTTCTGACGGTGGCGGGAACGCTAATGGAAGAAAAGCGACGTCAACGAAGCGAACCGGAGCCGCGGCCGTGGCCCGCAGAAAAATCAAGACTATCGCCTTTCCGTCGCCCCGATGATGGATTGGACGGACGGAGCGGGAAAAGCAAAATAAAATACCATCAGCACTTAAGCGGGATCGAGGTCAGCCGTGCAGTACCAAATGCTGTACCACGCCGTCGGCAAGCGGCTTTTGATCAGGCTGCGTCCGAGATGTGCATTTCGACATGCAAGCCAGCAGCTCCGATCATATTGACCAAGGTATCGAGGCCAAACAATTCGATCTTGCCACGCATGAGATCAGAGATACGTGGCTGGGTAACACCAAGCAGCTTGGCGGCCTCTGATTGGCTCAGCCCTGTCCGAGCGATATGATCCTTCAAAGCCATGATCAACGCTGAACGAAGCTTCATGTTCTCAGCCTGCGCAGGAGTATCCTCAATTGCATCCCACACATTGGCGAAGCGTTTCTTGCTCATTGACTTAGCTCCTTTAGCAAATCCCGGTAACGCTGCGCGGCAAAATTCAGATCCGCTTTGCTCGTTTTCTGCGTCTTCTTCTGGAAACAATGTAGCACGTAGACCGCGTCGTCGAACTTCGCCACATACAGAACTCTGAATGCTCCCGCGGTATCGCGAATCCGAATTTCCCGCACCCCTCGGCCGACGGTATTCATGGGCTTCCAGTCGTCCGGCTCGCGCCCATGCTGGATTTGGTCAAGCTGATGTCCCGCCTCACGCCGGGCTGCTGCCGGAAACGCACGCAAATCGTCGAGTGCGCTGCCTCGGAATTCAACGGGTTTGGAATCGACCATTGGATTGAGTATACAAAATTTTGTATGTAATGGCAACTCCTTTCCGCCGACGCCGCCTTGCCGGCCAACGGCGATTAGCGATCCGCGAGTTAAATCGCTACGTTCAAGTTTGTTGTTCGGATGCCTGCCAATCTCGATGTCACAGACGGATACCAGAATTTCGGAACTCATGGCCCGGCTTACTTCGCTGGAGCGCGAGCGCGCAGAGATCGTAGCTGAGACGACGGGGCGGAGCGGCTACGCACCCGCCTGTGCTAACGAATGGCGCCGTGGGATTTGCGAGAAGCCGAAAGTCAAATGTTCGGCATGTCCACATCAGGCTTTCCTGCCCGTCGATGACGTGTCAATCGAACGTCATCTACGCGGGACCGACGCGAACGGCGCACCGTTCGTGATGGGCGTCTATCCGACGCTTGCCGACAACACTTGTTCGTTCCTGGCCGCGGATTTCGACGAAGGGGATTGGCGAAGGGATGCCTTTGCGTTTAGGGACGCCTGCGAGCGTCATGGAATACCTGTTGCCATTGAGCGGTCTCGATCAGGAAACGGTGCTCACGTCTGGATCTTCTTCGACGAGCCGATCCCAGCGGCATTGGCGCGCCGTCTCGGGGCCTTCCTGATTACCGACGCGATGGAACACGTCCCCGATATCGGATTCGGATCCTACGATCGGTTTTTTCCGAGCCAGGATTCAGTGCCAGTGGGTGGATTCGGCAACCTGATTGCCTTGCCGCTTCAAGGGCTCGCGCGAAGTTCTGGCAACAGCGAGTTCATAGACGAATCGTGTTCGCCGTATCCGGATCAGTGGGCCTTCCTTTCGGCGATTGGACGTATGCCTCGAGGAAAGATGGAACATCTGGTCGAGGAAGCAAGTTCATCTGGAAAAATCCTGGGCGTGCGTATTCCTCTTGTAGACGAAGACGAAGAACCGTGGCTTGCCCCGCCGTCGCGGCGACCGACGCCGCCAGCAATCCGCGAGCCATTGCCAGGTACGATTACTGTTGTACAGGCGGACCAGATCTACCTCCCGCGTCACGCGCTGCCTCCGTCGTTGATCGCGCGCCTTATTCGCCTTGCTGCGTTCCAGAATCCCGAATTTTACGCCGCGCAAGCAATGCGCCGATCGACCCATGACAAGCCTAGGATCATCTCTTGCGCAGAGTTGACCAGCCATCATGTTGCTCTCCCTCGCGGCTGCTTCGGCGCCGTCCTCGACCTGCTTACGTCACTTGGAATTGCAGTAACGATCGAAGATTGCCGTTTTTCTGGTACGGCGATTCCACTTGCCTTCACCGGCGCGTTACGCTCGGATCAGGAAACCGCAATTGCGGCTCTATTGCCGCATGATACCGGTGTGCTCGCGGCAACGACGGCGTTCGGCAAGACGATCTTAGCCATCCGGATGATGGCCGAACGCGGACGGAATACGTTGGTCCTCGTTCACCGCCGTCAGCTGATGGATCAATGGATCGAGCGGCTCACAGCATTCTCAAATATGCCGCGTGACGCGATCGGCATAGTCGGCGGCGGTCGTCGCAAACCGAAGGGTCAGGTTGACGTCGCCCTGATCCAGAGCCTGGTTCGCAAGGGAGAAGTCGATGATATCGTCGGCAATTATGGACATCTCGTGGTCGATGAATGCCACCATCTGTCGGCGGTAAGCTTTGAACTGGTCGCGCGCCGTAGCAAGGCCCGCTATATCCTCGGCTTATCAGCAACGGTTACGCGAAAAGACGGACATCACCCGATCATCGTTATGCAATGTGGTCCTGTTCGCCACCGCGTAGATGCGCGATCCGAGGCAGCCAAGCGCCCATTCGATCACGTGGTGCGGATCAGGGATACCAGATTCCAACTTCAACCCACGTTGGACACTTCTGCTCCTTCCATCCAGGATGTTTTCAAGGAAATGGTCACCGATGAAGTACGCAATGATCTCATATTCGATGACGTCTTGCGGGCGCTGGAAGCGGGCCGTTCTCCGGTCGTGATAACCGAGCGGACTGCGCATTTGGAGATCATCGCAAAACGCCTTGAGCGTTTCGCAAGGCATGTCGTCGTATTGCGCGGTGGGCAAAGCGAGAAGCAGCGCCGCGACGTTGCCACGCGCCTCGCAGCAATTCCTCAAGCCGAGGAACGAGTCATCGTCGCGACCGGGCGCTACCTCGGCGAGGGTTTCGATGATTCCCGCCTCGATACCCTTTTTCTTACCATGCCGATTGCTTGGAAAGGCACGCTTGCTCAGTATGCGGGCCGCTTGCATCGTCTCAACGACGCCAAGCGCGAAGTGATCATATATGATTATGTCGACATGAGAGTGCCAGTTCTGGCCCGGATGGCAGCGAAACGCCGTGTTGGCTATCAAGCGATAGGTTACAAGGTGTTGGGTACGCGTGATCTGCTTTCTGATCGGGCGGTTACGTCGAACGAATCCACATAAGTCTCGCGCGGATCGCTGATGGGGCAGGCGTCTGCGTCAGACAGTCCCATTCCTATTTCAAATTCGACGAGCTGGCGTAGTTGGGCGTAGCCAAAACACTTTGTCGAGTAGCGGTACTGCACGGGCATTTTGGTACTGCCGCGCAGTACCGGGGCATCGTCGAAATAAGCGAAAATAATCGAGTGATCGGATCAAGCCGTTGAAAAGAAAGGAAAATGCTTTAGGTCTATTCCTTCGATTATTTGTCGGTCCAGAAATCGGTTGGATCGCCTCAATTTGCGAAGATCAATGAAAACAACATGTTAGACCACCGCTTCTCCGTCGCCCCGATGATGGACTGGACTGACCGGCATTGCCGCGTGTTTCACCGGCTGATGACGCGGCGTGCCAGGCTCTACACGGAGATGCTGACCACGGGCGCCATCATCCATGGCGACCGCTCCCGGCTGCTCGGTTTCGATGCCAGCGAACATCCGGTCGCACTGCAGCTCGGCGGCTCGGATCCGCGCGATCTCGCCACCGCTGCGAAAATCGGCGAGGATTTTGGCTACGACGAAATCAATCTCAATGTCGGCTGTCCGTCGGACCGGGTGAAGGACGGTCGCTTCGGCGCCTGCCTGATGGCGGAGCCGGCGCTGGTCGCCGAGGGCGTCCACGCCATGAAGCGCGCGGTCGGCATTCCCGTCACCGTCAAATGCCGGCTCGGCATCGATGATCAGGATCCGGAGATCGCGCTCGATACGCTGGCGCGCAGCGTCGTCGCTGCCGGCACCGATGCGTTGATCGTGCATGCCCGCAAGGCCTGGCTCAACGGATTGTCGCCGAAGGAAAACCGCGACATCCCGCCGCTCGATTACGACAGGGTCTATCGGCTGAAGGCAGCGATGCCTGATCTTCCCGTCATCATCAATGGCGGCATCGCCGATCTCGCCGCGGCGAAGGCGCACCTTGGCCATGTCGATGGGGTGATGCTGGGGCGCGCGGCCTATCACGACCCCTGGCGATTGCTGGCGGCCGATCCCGAATTGTTCGGCGAGCCCGCGCCATTCGCGGCGATGAAGGACGTGTTCGAGGCGATGGTGCCCTATATCGAGGATCAACTCGCGCAGGGCACGCGGCTGCATTCGATGACGCGGCATTTCGTCGGCGCGTTCTTCGGCGTGCCGGGCGCCCGTGCGTTCCGCCGCCACCTCGCCGAGAACGGCGTCAGGCCGGGCGCCGGCGTCAATGTGCTGCGCGATGCGATTGCGCTAGTTGACGGCCGTGCGGTCGCGTCGATTGCGGCCTGAGACATCGGGATAGCCGTGCAGCTTCAGTCTGTCGGCCTGAACACCCCAGCTTTCCAGCCGGTCCAGAAAGCTCATGCCGAGCAGGTTGGTCTTCATCTGCCCCCGCTGCACCACCAGCGCCGGCACCGAACGCTCGACCAGCTTGCCGACCGCGAGGCGGTCCAGCGTCAGCCGCGCCGCCTTGGTATGGCCGCCGGCGGTTTCGACGTCGACATTGTATTCGAGCATTTCAAGCGGCAGTCCGATCGCCTTCGCGGTCTCCCAGGTCAGCACCACCGAGGTCGCACCGGTGTCGATCACCATCGGGGCGGTGACGCCGTTGATCTTGGCGTGCAGGGCGAACTCACCGCCCTGACGGCGCGGGATCTGGACGGCGTGCGCCGGCGATACGGTTCGATTGCGCAGCATGTCGGACACGCTGTCGCTGGCGCGCGCCAGCTGCTCCGGATCCCTGTAGGCGATCACAGCAGTGGCCGTCACCGCCAGCATGATGAGAACCAACAGAAAGCGGCTCACAGCGCGCCTCCCTTGCAAGTAGAGGTGCACATGCGGCCGCTGGTCAGTCCGGCTTCGGGCCGGCCGCCATTTCGGGCTGCGCGAGGCCGGCGTCGGCCATGCGCCCAGCCAACTGCGACATCACCGCCTGCCGCTCCGCGGAGTCCATCCGGTGCCAGCGCGCGATCTCCGGCAGGGTACGTCCGCAGCCCAAACAAAGGCTGGTTCTGGGATCCATGATACAGACTGCGATGCACGGCGTTTCTTTGCTCATTCTGGAATAGTGATGCGGTTTCGGTTGGTTGCGCAAGCGCTCCGATTACAGCCCGGTGCCGGCGCTCATGATGGGCTTGTTGCGGATCCGCCGCTTGTCCTCGGCGGTCACGGTGCTTTCCGGCTGCAGCGGCGGCGCCTCCTCGGCCATTGGTGCCAGCGCCGACATCACGCGCTCCGGCGGGAAGGTGACGATGACTTCGGTGCCGATGCGAAGTTTC
>Ga0193742_1002374_pt1 | contig 10849 bp, 5 predicted proteins | sample L2c1metaG_FD_165511 | JGI IMG/M metagenome (GOLD analysis project Ga0193742, IMG submission 165511) | Soil microbial communities from a riparian zone of the East river system, Colorado, United States - L2c1 | ecosystem: Environmental > Terrestrial > Soil > Riparian zone | place: USA: East River... | reverse complement strand
GGGCGGGGCGGGGGGCGGGCCACCCATCCCACCGCCGGAGACGCCCGACGGACCACCGGGCCGAGCCAGATAGGCCGCACCCGCGCCCGCCGCCGCGCCGGCGCCGAGACCGGCCGCCACCCCGGCGGACGGACCGGAAACCGGCGGGCGTCCCTGCGTCATCAGCCCAGCCGGCGGCGGAGGTGCGTGCCGGGCGGCCTGCGGCTGCGGGGAGATGGCCAGCGCCGCGCCCATCGCGATCGCCGTCTTGGGGTCGGCGTCCACCGCGACCGGACGGCCCAGCTCGTCGGACACCAGCTGGGACACCAGCGGAATCCGGGACGAACCGCCGACCAGCAGCACCGCACTCAGGTCGTCCGGGCGCAGGCCCGCCGAGCTGACCGCGCGGCGCAGCGCCACGATCGTCTCCTCCAGCGCCGGGCGGATCATCGCCTCGAACTCGCCGCGGACCAGCCTGGTCTGGGTGCGCAGGTCGGGCAGCAGCACCGGGATGGTGGCCTCGGTGTCGCTGGACAGCGCCTCCTTGGCCTCCACGCATTCCCGGCGCAGCCGGGCCACCGCGGACAGCACGTCCGGGTCCTCGGGGTCCAGGTTGTCCAGCTGGCCACCCAGGCTGTCCCGCACGTGCCCGAAGACGACCTCGTCGAAGTCAACCCCGCCGAGGCGCTCGATCCCCTCCGGCTGGCCGAGCAGCTCGAACGTGCCGTTGTTGTTCTTGCGCACCACGGCGGCGTCGAACGTGCCACCGCCCAGGTCGTACACCGCGACGGTGCTCCCGGCGTCCACCCGCTCGGCGGAGGCGTAGCTGACCGCGGCGGCCTGTGGCTCCGCGAGGAAGGTGACGGTCAGGCCGACGTCCCGCAGCGAGCGGCCGAGCAGGTCCTTCTTGTGCGCGCCCCAGCTGGCCGGGTGGGTCACCGCGATCCGCCTCGGCGGCCCGCCCTCCCGCTCGCTGACCAGGTCCACCACCCAGCGGATCATTCGGGCGCCCAGCTCGTGCGCCTGGTACGGACGGCCGCCGATCATCAGCGGGATCTCGTCGCCGATCCGCCGCTTGAACTCGCGGACCACCCGGTCCGGGTCGGTCAGCGCGCGCCGCTCGGCCGCCTCGCCGACCAATACCGCGCCGTCATCGGCCAGGTAGAGCACCGAGGCGATGGTCGCCGAGCGGGCGCCCAGAGTCACCACGTCGGCGTCGGCGGGCGCCCGCTCGCTGCCGCGACAGATCGCGGCGGCGGTGTACGTGGTGCCCAGGTCGATCCCGAGCTGGTAGCTCATCGCGCGTTCCCCTAACCCCGCGGACAGTGCCGAAATCCCCTACCGATGGGGATCGACCCTGCTCGCTACGTCGTTATCGGCAGCCAGCCCCGTAACCGGATCGTGGGACCTGTCCCCCAATCCCCCAACGCGCAGACTTCCATACCCCGTATGCGGGGTTTCCGGGAACCCTGTCCGATCCCCGATGGCGCTGAGGCCCCGGCGCCATAACTTTGCGGCAGCCAGAACAAACGCCCAGCCAGCCAGCCCGGACGACCTCGACCCACCACCGCCCGCCCCGGCCGTAAGCCAGTTCGGAACCCCACCTCCCACCCGTGCCAAGCAGTCCGGCACCGCTCACCCCCGGAGATGACCGACATGTCCACTTCGACCTCACTACTTGACTGGATCCTCAGTTTGCTCAGGGATCCCGACGCCCGGGCCGCGTTCCAGAGCGACCCGGACAGCTACGCGGCCGATCACGGCTTCCAGAACCTGTCCTCCGCGGACGTGCACGACGCGCTGCACCTGATCGCGGACAACAGCTCGGCCAGCTACGACCACAAGTTCGCGTCCAGCGACGTGCATTACCCGCCGCCCCCGCACTACGACTCGCACCACGACGCGCCGGAGTACCTGAACAACTACATCACCAACAACTACAAGATCATCGAGGAGCACAACACCGAGATCGACAACTCGGTGCACCAGCGCATCGACACCGACGGTGGCGACTTCGACCAGCACATCGACAACGACCCGGTGGTGGCCTCCGGGGACGGCGCGGTGGCGGCCGGCGGGGACATCGAGGACAGCACCATCACCACCGGTGACCACAACGTGATCGGCGACCACAACGAGGCGGTCACCGGCGACGACAACACCACCGCGTTCGGCTCCGGCGACGCCACCAACGCCGACCTCGGCGACACCCGGATCGGCGACGGTGGCGCGGTGTCCATCGGCGGCGACGCGGTCGGCAGCAACACCGACAACGACACCCGCACCTCGGTGCACAACTCCGGCGACGGGGACACCTCGGTGAACGCGGCGGGCAGCCACGGTGACGCGTCCCAGTACGCCGACCAGCACGAGGCGGACACCAGCACGCACACCAACTACGAGGACAACTCGGAGACCGACAGCCACGACCAGGTCGCGTCCCACAACGACGTCAGCTACGACGACAGCCACGATTACGAGACGCACCACTGACCGGTTTCAAACCCACTGATCGGGTCTATTTCCGGTCAGCCTCACGCACCACCCCGGCCGGCGCCGCGATCTCGGGAAAACCGAGGTCACGGCGCCGGCTTCACTATGTCCAGGACGCGATTGAGCCGTCTATCCGGACACGTACCGGCTCTACCAGGGTTGCCGTTCATCTTTCTGGGGGACCCCACCCGGCGCATATCGGGATTGCTCTGAATAGCCGAGCTGCTAGCGTGAGCCCGGTCTCACGGGGCGCCGAAGCTTTCTCAGACCAGGTGCGCACAGCGAGACCCGGGGCGTCGGGCAGGGGATCCCCCAATCCCCCAATCGGCCCATTGCCCCATCCCGTAGTGCCGGCCCGCCGGAACCCTGTCCGATCCCCGATGGCGCAGGGCACCCACGGCCATAGCTTTTGCCTCATCGCCGGAGCACCTGCCCGGCAGCACGGACCGCATCACCAAGTTCGACACCCTCAGATGCTCGAGACCCCAGGAGATCACCGCGATGACTACTTCCACCTCGTTCTTGGACTGGCTGCTCGACCTGCTGCGGGACCCCGAGTCCCGGGCCGCCTTCCTGGCCGACCCGGAGGACTACCTCCACGAGTGCGGCTTCTACAACCTGTCCAGTGACGACGTGCAGGACGCGCTCGACCGGATCTCGGACGACGACGACCACGGCTCGCACTACCCCCGGCCGCACGACGACGACCACGACGACGAGCCGTCCCGCTACCTGCGCAACTACATCACCAACCACTACACGACCATCGAAGAGCACAACACCTACCTGGACAACTCGGTCCACCAGAACATCGACACCGATGGCGGCGACTTCAGCCAGGTGATCGACAACGACCCGGTGGTGGCCTCCGGGGACGGCTCGGTGGCCGCCGGCGGGGACATCCGGGACAGCACGATCACCAGTGGGAACCACAACGTGATCGGTGACGACAACCAGGCGGTCACCGGCAACGGCAACACCACCGCGTTCGGCTCCGGCGACGCCACCACCGCCGACCTCGGGCGCACCCAGATCGGGGACGGCGGCTCGGTGTCCATCGGTGGCGATGCCTACGGCCACAACGAGGACAACGACACCACCACCGCGGTGCGCAACTCCGGTGACGGCGACACCGCGGTGAACGTGGCCGGTGACCACGGCGACGCGAACCAGTACGCCGACCAGAGCGAGACCGACAGCAGCTCGCACCGCAGCTACGAAGACAACTCGGACACCGACAGCCACGACGACGTCAACTCGCACAACGACGTCAGCTATGACGACAGCCACAACGTCGACGTCCACCACTGAACACAAGCCGGTGAGGGAAGACCGGCGACCCACAAGATCAAAGAGTCACGCGCTAGCCTGAGCGGCAGGCCTGGGAGGTTGCCGGGCGACGCGGAGTCCGCGTCGCCCGGCAGCCTCCGCGAGCGGCCGGCTCCACACCCGGTACGGGGGTGGGGCCGGCCCTTTGGCGTGACGGCCGGGCGGCCGATCGCGGCCGGCCGGGCGCGCACCTAGCGGGCCGGGTCAGAAGCAGGCTTCGAACGGGAGGGGGAGCGGCGTGGCGCTACCTGATGCGGTCGCGCTGGTGGACCTCGCACTCAAAGCCACCACCGCCTACAAGCGACCCGATCTCGCCCGGCGGTTGCAGCAGACCCGGCAGCGACTGGCCGATCCCAACGTCCGGGTGCTGATTGTCGGCGAGTTCAAGCAGGGCAAGAGCCAGTTGCTGAACGCACTGGTGAACGCCCCGGTCTGCCCGGTTGACGACGACATCGCGACGGCCGTGCCCACCGTGGTGCGCTACGCCGAGGCGGCCGGGGTGACCCTGGTCAGGGAGAGCCAAACGGACAGCGGCGAGCCGCTGCCGGCGCAGCGCAGCGAGGTACCCATCGAGCAGCTCGCGCAGTACGTCTCCGAGGCGGGCAACCCGGGCAACCGCAAACAGCTGTCCTACGCCGAGGTGGGCATCCCACGCCGGCTGCTGGAAGGCGGCATGGTGCTGGTGGACACCCCGGGCGTGGGTGGCCTGGGCTCCAGTCACGGCGCGGCGACCATGGGCGCGCTGCCCAAGGCGGACGCGGTGTTGCTGGTCTCCGACGCCGCCCAGGAGTACACCGCGCCGGAGCTGGACTTCCTCGCCGCGGCCAGGCAGCTGTGCCCCAACGTGGCCTGCGTGATCACCAAGACCGACCTCTACCCGCACTGGCGACGGATCGTCGACCTGGATCAGGGACACCTCCAGGTCGCCGGCGAGACCCCCCGGATCTTCCCGGTGTCCTCCACCCTGCGGCTGCACGCGCTGCGCACCGAGGACAACACGCTGATGGAGGAGTCCGGCTTCGTCGAGCTCATCCACTACCTGCAGCGGGACGTGGTCGGCCGCGCCGATGACCTGGATCGCCGCTCGGTCAGCCAGGACGTGGTCGCGGTGAGCGAGCAGCTGGCCACCGGGATGCGCTCGGAGTTGATCGCCCAGCAGGACCCGGAGAAGGCTGCCGCGCTGATCGAGCAGCTCAAGCAGGCCAAGAGCAAGGCCGACGACCTGCGGCAGCGCTCGGCCCGCTGGCAGCAGACCCTCAACGACGGCGTGCAGGACCTGACCTCGGACATCGAGTACGACCTGCGGGACCGGCTGCGCGGGGTGAGCCGGGAAGCCGAGCACGTGGTGGACCAGAGCGACCCCAAGGACACCTGGGACCAACTGGTCACCTGGCTCGAACAGCAGGTCTCCCAGGCCGTCCAGCAGAACTTCGTCTGGGCCATCCAGCGCGCTCAGTACCTCGCCGGGCAGGTCGCGGACCATTTCAGCTCGAGCGGGGCGTCACTGCTGCCCGAGCTCAACTACGGCCAGGAGGACTTCCAATCCGCTCAGGTGCGGGCGCTGGAGAGGCCCGATCTGGAAGCGGCCGGGGTCGGGTCCAAGCTGTTCACCGGTGTGCGCGGTGGCTACAGCGGCTTCGTGATGGGCGGCATGGCCATGGGGCTGGCCGGGATCTCCATGCTGAACCCGCTGTCCATCGGCGCCGGGCTGCTGTTCGGCGGCAAGACCCTGCACGACGACCTGAAGAACAAGAAGCAGCGCCGGCAGAACGAGGCCAAGGTTGCCGTGCGCCGACACATCGACGACGTGACCTTCCAGGTGGGCAAGGACATCAGGGACATGCTCCGCCAGCTGCAGCGCACCCTCCGGGACCATTTCTCCTCGATCGCCGAGGAGATGTCGACCTCGTTGAACGAAGCGGTGATGTCCGCGCAGAAGTCGGTGCAGACCGACGAGTCCGGGCGGGCCAACCGTATTCGGGACCTCAAGGCCGAGCTGGAGCGGATCGACAACATGGCCCAGCGGGCCCGCACGCTGGACGGCGCCGGCGCACAGGCGGCGTTCGCGTCCGGATCGCCGGCCCTCGGGATCGCTCGGTGACCGGACCGATGAGCTCCACCGGGGGGCCCGGGTCCAGCCATCTCGGCGTGGCGGTCCGCGACCTGCTGCGCCGGGCCGTGGAGACCTACGCGGACAGCCCGCAGGCCGCCGGCTGGCTGCGGATGCACCTGACCCGGTTCGACGAGCCGCTGCGGGTGGCCATCGCCGGCAAGGTGAAGGCCGGCAAGTCCACCCTGCTCAACGCGCTGGTCGGGGAGGAGATCGCGCCTACCGACGCGGGTGAGTGCACCAGGATCGTCACCTGGTACCAGGACGCGCCGAGCCCCAAGGTGCTGCTCTACCCACGCGGCGGCGGGTCGGCCCGGCAGCTCAGCATCCACCGCCAGGACGGCGCGCTGAACTTCGACCTGGCCGGCACCCCGACCGACCGGGTCGACCGGCTGGTGGTGGACTGGCCATCGCAGAGCCTGCGCGGCACCACGCTCATCGACACCCCCGGCATCGACTCGCTGTCCACCGACGTCTCGGCGCGCAGCCACCAGTTCCTCGCCCCGGACGACTCACCCACCGCCGCCGACGCGGTGGTCTACCTGATGCGCCACCTGCACTCCGGTGACGTGCGGTTCCTCGAGTCGTTCCATGACCAGGGGGTGGCCAAGGCGACGGCCGTGAACACCATCGCGGTGCTGTCCCGGGCGGACGAGATCGGCGTCGGCCGGCTGGATGCGCTGATGTCCGCCAAGAAGATCGCCAGCCGCTACCGCTCCGACGACAAACTGCGCGACCTGGCCCAGACCGTGGTCGCGGTGGCCGGGCTGCTCGCCCAGACCGGCCGCACCCTGCGCCAGGCCGAGTTCGCCGCGCTCACCGAGCTGTCCACGCTGCCCCGCGACGATATGGACGCCCTGCTGCTGTCCGCCGACCGGTTCGTGAAGGCGGAGACCAAGGCGAACCTGACCACGGAGACCCGCGGCGCGCTGCTCGAGCGGTTCGGGCTGTTCGGCGTGCGGCTCGGCGTCACCCTGATCAGGCAGGGCATCACCGATCCGACGAAGCTGTCCACCGAGCTGGTCCGCCGGTCCGGGTTGGACGACCTGCGCGAGGTGCTGGCCATCCAGTTCACCGAGCGCCGCGATCTGCTCAAGGCCCGCTCCGCGCTGCTTGCGCTGGATCTGGTGCTGCGCCGCGAGCCGCGGCCGTCGTCCCAGCCGCTGGCCATCGAGTTGGAACGGATCATGGACGGGGCGCACGAGTTCGCCGAGCTACGGCTGCTCACCGCGCTGCGTTCGGGCGGGATCAAGGTGCCCCAGGACGCCCGCGTGGAGGCGGAGCGGCTACTCGGCGGGGACGGCGGCGCCACGCCGGCCCGGCTCGGCCTGGACCCGATGGCCGACCCGCGCGAAGCCCGCGCCGCCGCCATGGACGCGCTGTCCCGGTGGCGACGGCGGGCGGAGAACCCGCTGTCCTCCCGGCAACTGGCGGACACCGCCCGCGTCGTCATGCGCAGCTGCGAAGGCATCCTCGCCACCCTCCCCCGCTAAACCCGCGCCCGCCCCAACTCCCGCCGCCAACCCCCGTTCCGCGAGTCGGGGATTTCAGCACACTGAGTCGGGGTTTCTGGCACATCTGGGGTGTGCTGAAACGCGCGACTCGATGTGCTGAGAGTCCCGACTCGCCGGCAGTTAGTCCTGGCTCGCCGGTAGTTAGGGGCGGGGGACTATGAGGCGGAGGTGGGCCATTAGTTCGGCGCGACTGCCGGAGCCCAGGCGCTGGCGCATCCGGGCTACGTGATGTTCGACGGTCTTGGCCGAGATGAACAGCCGCTCGCCGATCTGCTTGTAGGTCAGCCCCTCGAGGACCAGCTCGGCCACCTCGACCTCGCGGTCGCTGAGCGCCCCGTTGGACTCGCTCGGCAAGCCGATCGGGGCCGGTGCTGGGGCACCTGTGGGGCCGGGGGGCGGCGGGGTGGGGGCGGCGATAACCGTCGGGGCGGTGGCCGGGGGCGGAGCCGTGTCGGGGTGCGGGCCGCTGTTCTGCAGGCCGCGGGCGCAGGCCAGCAGGGCGGTCATCGCCCTCCGGTCGGTGGTGCGGATGGCTCCTTGACCGGCCAGTTTGCCGCCGTCCCAGGACAGGCCCACGGCGTGCAGCCCGCGCGCCGCCGACTCCACCGACGCCTGGTCCACCTCGCCGTGCAGCACCGCCAACCAGCTGCGCGAGGCCACCGCCATCGCCGCGGCGTACCGGCTGCTCCCGGTCGGGCGGGCGGCGGCCGCCTCCAGGGCCTCGGCCTGCCGCTCGGCCTCGGCCCAGTTCTCCGCCGCCATCGCCGCGTGCAGCTCCGACCAGTAGACCGACGCCGACCACAACACCGGGTAGTTCAGCTGGGCGAGCAGCGCATGCGCCTCCTCCAGGTGCGGGCGTACCCAGGCCTGCTCGCGCAACCGGGCCGAGGCGACGATCAGCTCACCCAGCGGCTGCAGCACGTAGAGGTCCACCGGGTGGCGCACGATCGCCTCGCGGGCCCGTCCCCAGGCCGGCATGAGAGCGGCCAGGTCGCCGGCCCGGCGAGCCAACCCCACCTCCAGCGCGGCGGCCACCAGCTCGTCCCTCGGTTCCAGCCGACCACCGGCGTCCACCTCGGTGAGCAGCGCACGGGCCGTCGGGGTGGCTCCCCGGGACATCGCGATCCAGGCCTGCAACAGTCGGTGTCGAGCCGCCGCCGGCCGGCCGCCCAGCCCGGCGGCCACCGCGCGGTCCAGCACCGACTGGGCCACGTCCAGCTCGCCGCAGTGCGCCGCCACCAGTGCGCCCAGCGCGGCCGGGGAGTCCGGCAGCAGCACGCCCGCCCCGGCCGGCTCGAGCAGCGCGGCGGCCCTGGCCAACTGGGACAGCGCGGCGGTCGGCGACCCCTCGATGCTGTCGTACACACCCTTGGCCATCAGCGACTCGGCCCCGGCCAGCAGGGTCGGTGGCCGCAACAGACTCCCGGGCCCGGCACTCGGCCCACCTGGGCCGGCGCTCGGCGCGGCGGCCCCGTCGCCAGGCCCGGCGAACCCCGCGCCCGGCCCGCTCGGCCGCTCGATCAAGGCGCGCGCCTCAGCCAACGCCCCGGTACCGATCAACGCGGGCACCGCGACCACCGCCGCCGCGCCCATCGCCTGGGCACCCAGCCAGCGGTAAAGCTCCGCGCTGCGCGCCAGCAGGCCACGTTGGGCGAGCGCCGCCGCGGCCACCGTGACCGCGCGCGCCCGGTCCGCCTCGGTGACCGAGGAAGGGTCGGCCAGCACCTGGTCGGCCAGCTCCAGCGCCCGGTCCAGGTCGCCAACGCGGGCGGCCGCCTCGGCGCCACGGGCGGCCAGCCTGGCGGCCGGTGCGCCGGCGGCGATGGCGGCGTCCAGCAGCCGGCCGGCCAGCGGCGAGGAGTTCCGCAGCGCCTCGTCGGCGGCGGCCTCGAACACCGCGGCCACCCGCGACCCGGTGGCCCCGGTGTCCAGCAGGTTGGCCGCGGCGGCCAGCACCGAGCCACCCCGGTCCAGTTGCACCTCGGCCAGCCGACGGCGCTGGGCCAGCCGACGCACTGCCGGGGTACGCCGCAGCACGGCCGTGGCCAGCACCGGACGCAGCGCGCCGCTCTCCGCGAGCAGTCCGGCCGAGCGGGCCTGCTCGGCCAGCTCGGCGATCTCACCGGCCGGCACCTCGAGCAGCGGGGAGAGCACCTCCGCGTCCAGCGGGGCGCCCACCGCGAGTGCCAGGGCGAGCTCCCGCACCGGCTCCGGCTGCCGGTCCAACTCGTAGAACAGCTGCTCAGCCAGGCCGGCGGGCAACTCGGTACCGGGCCGCGCCGACTCCAGCTGGCCGGCGTCCCGCAGCGCCCCGAGCAGCCGCTCCACCATGGCGGGCAGCCCGCCCGTCTCGGCGGCCACGAAGTCGACCAGGCCCACCGGCGGCCGGCCATCCAGCAGCAGCGCGGCACGCCCGGCCACCCCGGAACGGTCCAGGTTGCCCAGCACCAGCGGAGCCCGCCCGCTGGCCAGCGAGCCGCCCAGCGCGGCCAGCCCGGGCGGTCGGGGCCACGGCCGGTGCGCCACCACCAGGCGGGGCAGCCCGCCATGCCCGGCGGACTGAGCCGCCTCGGCGAGCCGGGTCAGCGCGGCCAGCACCGGCTCCGCCAGCCGATGCGCGTCGTCCACCAACAACACAGCGCCGGCGTCGAAGTCGTCGAAGTCACCGGTGGCCAGCGCCGAAACGTCGCGCACCACCCGGGCCCCGGTGTCGGCGTACACCCGGGCGAGCGCGTTCAGCAGCACTGTCTTCCCCGAGCCGCCCACCCCGACCACGTCCAGGGTCAGCGGGGCCTCCGGCGCGCCGGTTATCTCCCGGTAGATCCGGCGGGCGATCGGCGCGCCGGTCAGTACCGCTTCTCCGGCGGGGCCTCCCGGCCGTACCGGCGTGCGAGTGCTGGCAGGCACGACGTGTCTCCCCTCAGGCGCGCACTGGCGCTTCCTCGATGTCCGCCGGCCCGAGGCAGGCCGGGAACACCGGCCGCCACCGAAAGACCGGCGGCTCCCAGACCAGCACCTCTCAGAGTGCGCTGCGCGAGCACTGAGCGTGGCACCGAAGCCGGGCTGCTCACCCCATCGTGACGAGTCCGGGAAGGATACTGCCCCCGAGGAACTGCCCCGGCGACGGTCGGGTTGCTGGCGGTAGAGCCGGGAACCTCAGCCCGCCGCGCCCAGCAGTCGCTGCCAGGTCACCTGGCTCACCGTGGCGGTCAACCGGAACGACCGCACCTTGGGCCGCGCCATCAGCGCCTGCAGCGCGGCGTCCACCTCACCGCCCTGGCCTAGCCGGGCGGGCACCGCGAGCAACGGCCAGGAACCGCCGCCGATCATTCCGGTGAGCTCCATCTGGTGACGGCGCTGGAACTCGAACACCCCGTCCGCCGTGGTCCGGCCGAAGGCTCCGTCCGCCGGTACGCCGGGTACG
>Ga0193742_1002373_pt1 | contig 10852 bp, 9 predicted proteins | sample L2c1metaG_FD_165511 | JGI IMG/M metagenome (GOLD analysis project Ga0193742, IMG submission 165511) | Soil microbial communities from a riparian zone of the East river system, Colorado, United States - L2c1 | ecosystem: Environmental > Terrestrial > Soil > Riparian zone | place: USA: East River... | reverse complement strand
AAAGGCCCTGCTCATCGGTGATGATTTTTTCCGTAACCAGATTAACTTCCGGAAACATTCTTCTGAATTCATTAGCTGCCATCCAGTGCGTAGCGCATTTTTTACCATTTAATAAACCGGTTGATGCCAGTAAAAATGCACCCATACATAAACTGGCCACTTCGGCACCGTTATTATATTGTTCGGTTATCCAGGGTAAAAACTCTTTATTATTTTCAACCTCTACACTGATATCACCATCAATTGCGGGAATAATGATCAGGTCGGTTTTTTGGACCTCACCAATTGTTTTGTTAGCATTAACTGTAAATAAACCACCGCTAACAGGGGTTTCTTTGGTAAGCCCTACCAGCTCAACCTTAAAAATGGGTTCTTTACCGGCAGCCATAAAAAACTGGTTAACCTGGGTAAGCAATTGGCGCGAACCTTCCAAACTTCCAAGGATGGCTCTCTTAGGAACCAATATTGATATATGTCTCATATAGATAAATAGGTTTTGTAACTTAGTCGTAATCAGCCCCTAAAATAGCCGCATTAACACCTTATTTAATATGCCAATGTAACCTTAATTTTACAGGAGTAATAATTATTAACCTAAAATAAATCAATCATCATGAAAAAGACAAAAATTATTTACTGGATTTTAACCGGCCTGTTTGCATTCTTTATGCTGGGTTCAGCTATACCAGATGCACTTGTTATGCCTATAGCTGTGGGCGGTTTCAAGGAAATGGGGTATCCTGTTTACATCATTCCATTTTTAGGGGTCGCTAAAATATTGGGTGTAATAGCAATTTTAATTCCTGGTTATCCCCGAATTAAGGAGTGGGCCTATGCCGGATTAACGTTTGACCTTATTGGTGCTACTTATTCCATCATAAACTCTGGTAAATCTATTGGTAACTGGGCGCCTATGTTTATTATACTGTTCCTGGCAGCCGGCTCATACATTTATTATCACAAAAAACTTAAAACAGCTGCTCAGCACGATAATAATGATTTAGTTGGAGGAACAGTAAATGCAATAAGTTAATTTGGTGTATTTAATAAATTAATTTTCAAATACTTATATTTATTAATTAAAGTTGCTATTAATAAATATCTACATAAACAAAACCCCGAAATCATATAGTTTCAGGGTTTTGTTTTAAATAGGTCGGATCAAAATAAAGGACCCTTAGCCTCTAAATGTCCATTAAAAACTATTTACGTTTGGTTATTCTTTTTGTTTTTAACATTATATAATTAGCTATTCTTTCAATATCGGCCTTACTGATGGCTCCATTCCACGATGGCATGCCCTTTTCTATAATGCCGTTGGTTATGTTTTTGATAATAGATTGTTTATCGGCACCATATTGAAACTGCCTGTTGAGCATGTTTTTTGCTTTACCGGCGATGCCCTGCAGATTGTTACCATGGCAGCTTGCACACAATTGCTGGAACATTATACTTGCTGATTGCCTTTGTAAGAACTTACCTGTTTGTTTACCCACAATCAATCTTTGTGATGACAACGCAGTATTCCTACTCCCGGTTGGGCGCATCCGTAGTATCATATCATACTGAGGGCGCGGCGAACCTTCGGCCGGATCAATTTGCGATGTGGAAAAATAAATATATCCATCAGGACCGGTGACAAGTGATCTGATTCTACCATATTGTTGTTTTAGCAATACCTCCTGGCCAACTACTTTATCTTTATCAAGATGAATTTTAAGAATGGATTCTCCCCTTAAACAAGCTACCAATAAAAATCCCCTAAGTTGAGGGAATGCCCTGGCAGAGTAAAACATGGCTTCAGAAGGGCCGACGGATGGCGTATATTCAATCAGAGGAGATTGCATACCTTCTTTGATATCCCGATGATGAATTACAGGCCAGCCATAATTTTGCCCCTTTTTAATGATGTTTATTTCGTCTCCGCCGGTAGGCCCATGTTCAGAATTAAATAAAACACCTGTACCGGGTTCAAATGCCAATCCCTGGGTATTACGGTGCCCATAGGTCCAGATCTCTTTAAGCGCGGTGTCATTATTTATAAACGGGTTATCTTTAGGAATAGAACCATCATCATTTACCCTTAAAATTTTGCCATTATAGGCTTTAAGATCTTGTGCCAAAGCTGGTTGATCGGCATCGCCTGAAGTAATATAAAGCTCTTTATCGGAACCGAATACCAAACGGCATCCAGTATGATTTTGATTAGCAGGTATATTTTCAAGGATAGTAAGCGGGTTTAACAGGGTGTCGTTTTTGAACTGATACCGCCTTACTCTCAACCGCATTTTATTATCCTGTAAATAATTATTAGCAATGTATATGAACTGGTTATTTACAAAATCAGGATGAATGCACATCCCCAGTAAGCCCGATTTATTATGCAGTGGCATATCATGAATAATAAAGGCTGGTTTAGGTTTTAAAGTGCCATTTCTATAGATCCTTACCCTGCCCGGTCTTTCGGTAAAAAGCATCGTATTATCTGGCAGAAAGGTAATTTGCCAAGGCACTACCAGGTTTTCGGCAAGTGTATCAATTTTATAACCCGCAGAGGATGGCCCTTTAACCGGTTTTTCCTGATAAACAAAAGCACTCATCATCCAACCAGAAAAGATAATAAGGGGTAGATGTTTTTTTATTTTCATCAGGGTAAAAAGGTTACATAGTTGGTGCCTGGTGATAAATATTCCAATGCTGATCAGCCGAATTTCGTTTTTTAGCCAGAACTATTGCCGAATTTACGCCGCCTTTAGGATCAGCAGGGGTAATGTACCAATCCGTTCCCTTAAGTTTAATCAGGTAGGTATCTTTTTTTACCTGTATAAATTCATATTGTTGATTGAGCGCACCCGCTATCAGTGGTTGCTCCTCAAAAGGGACATCAGCACCGCTTGGAGCTGAAGGCTGAAATGTTTTATTGGTTAAAAGATTTTGTAACTGATAGGTATTTTCTCCGGTATTCTTAAAATTCCAGGTCATGCACTTCCAATTTTCAGGATAATAAGCTACCAAAGGAGTTCCGTTTTTTGAGCCGGCATCTTTTACGCGTAAAAGCATTCCTGTTGGCACATTCTTAATGGCATAATTACCTTTAATATCCTGCGAAAAACCCAAACCAGAAATGTTTACAAGAAATAATAGGATCAATAAGTGTTTCATGCTTTGCTAATATAAGTTACTGATAAACAAATATTAATGTAAGTAATTTGTTTTAAAATTGTTTATTTAAATATATTGTGTTAAGAAATTGATAATCAACACATTATCATAAATTTCAATTTAAATTAGTAGGTCCGTTTAAATAATTATTAAAACTTTAACTGAATACTTGCCTGGCAAATTTGCCGTTTAGTTACCGGCACAGGATAATGCTGTTACCGGGCCATTTCAAACAAAATGGCTGGTAAATGCTTTATCCATCAATGTGTTATATTCAACTCAGGTTGAAATCACTAATATTTTTTATGTTTACAAAAAAACAAAACTTAGCTATGAAAGCTTTAAAAACACCTTTATTTACCCTAATCTTCGCGTTATTAGCCATCACGGTATTATCATGTAAATCAAAAAAACTGGCTCAAAAACCTGTACCGGTTGCCCCACAACCAGCACCTGCGCCGGCTCCTACACCAGCTCCTGCGCCACCACCGCCAGCTCCTAAGCCTAACTATAATTTCAGCAATATCCAGTTTGAGTTTAACTCTGCTGTTTTAAGAACAACTTCTTACCAAAGTTTGGATCAGGCTGCTGCTGAAATGAAGAAAGATAACACTGTAAAATTTGTATTGAACGGTAATGCTTCGGCCGAAGGTACACCAGATCATAATATGGAACTATCTGTTGAAAGAGCTAACTCCGTAAAATTATACCTGGTGAACAGTGGTATCAATGGCGATAACTTAACTGTGAAAGGTTATGGCGAAAGTAACCCTGTTGCAGACAATAGCACAGAAGATGGAAGAATACAAAATCGCAGGGTTGAGATCAAGGTTAATCAATAATCTATTTAAAACTCCTGCTTAATTTAAAGCCCTGGTAAATCATTTACCAGGGCTTTACTTTTATAGCTGGCAACCATTATGCTTGCTGTACCGTAATGATAATTAATTGCAATAATACTTATCGAGCACCTTGAAGCACATAATTAAGGGGATCTTAACCCTGTTGAACACCAAAGAAAAAGCAAGGCTGTGCAGGCTTATCCTGTTCGACCTGGTTATTAGCGTGCTTGATATTGCTTTTTTGGGCTTGTTGTTACTGGTAATAGGCTTTTATACTTCAAATAAAGTACTAGGCTCAGGTTCTACCATGCTACCTGCAGGTTGGTTTAATAAAAATTCTATACTGCTGATAAGTCTTTTTTTAATTCTTTTCAGCCTTAAAAACTGGTTTGGGTATTTGATATTGCGCTTTCAGCATCATTTTTTTTACGGAGTAGCCTCAAGGTTATCGAAAAAAAATATCATCCATTACCTGAAGGATGATTATACGCGCTTTGTACATGTTGACTCATCCATTCATATCCGGCAAATCAGTCAGCAACCCATTGAGTTCAGTCATTATATCCTGACCAATGTTCAGCAGGTAATTTCCCAGAGTATCCTCATCTTATTTACAGTATGTGCCATATTGATCTATCAGCCGGTATTATTTTTATTATTGCTGCTATTGTTATTACCGCCCATCATCGTACTGGCTTATTTCATAAGGCGGCGATCAAAACAAGTTAGGGTATATACCAAACTGGCCAGCGAAAAAACTATTCAGCATTTGCAGGAATCCTTATATGGTTTTGTGGAAAGCAATATTTACGATAAAAGTGATTTTTTAACCAACCGCTACTATAACTACCAGGAGCTACTAAATAATAACCTGGCCACACAGCAAACTTTGCAGGGGCTACCCTCGCGCCTGGTGGAGGTTTTTGCCATATTTGGTTTTTTTATACTGGTGGTCATTAACAAATGGTCGGCACACGGGCCGGTAGTTGATCTGCTAACCATCGGCGTTTTTATGGCTGCGGCGTATAAGATCATTCCCGGCATTATTAAAATACTGAACAGCACCGGGCAGATAAAAACTTATGAGTTTACCTTGAATGATCTACTAACGGTAAAAGAGCCAGTAGTACCAACCAGTCATACACCCGATATTGTTTTACCTATCATATCTATCCGGTTTGATAACATCGGCTTTAGCTATAAAAATCAGGAGATACTAAAGGGTACCAGCTTCCATATTAATAAAGGCGATCTTGTTGGTATATCGGCCGCATCCGGACGTGGTAAAACAACACTGATCAATTTACTGTTAGGTTTTTTAATACCCGAAAGCGGAAATATCTTGTTTAACGAAAAGGTGGCAGATACCTGTGTACGAAAACAATACTGGAAAAGGATAGCTTATGTAAAACAGCAAAACTATTTTATTCACGATAGCATCCTGAAAAACATTACGCTTAGCGATGATAAAAGTAATGATGAAAAATTGGCCGAAGTAATTACCTTTTGCGGACTTAATACCATACTTGTAGGCAACGCCGAAGGATTAGATAAAGTGATAAGGGAAAACGGTAAAAACCTAAGCGGTGGGCAACGGCAAAGGGTCATGCTGGCCCGGGCGCTTTATCATGATTTTGATGTGCTGATACTTGATGAGCCTTTTGGCGAAGTAGATCAGGAAGCCGAAGAAGCTATTCTTTTACAACTAAAGCAATTGGCCGCATCAGGTAAGATCATTATGTTTATTACTCATAATTCCGCAAGTCTTACTTATTGCAACAAACTGATAACCATTGAATGAACAAACAAAAAGCATTGGTAATTCTTAGTCCCGGGTTTCCGGCTAATGAAGGCGATACTACCTGCATGCCACCCATGCAAATTTTTGTAAAAGCTTTAAAACAGCAAAACCCGCAGCTACATGTTATTGTGATAAGCTTTCAATATCCTTTTATCGCTTCGCGATATTGGTGGAATGGGGTTGATGTGATTGCTTTGGCAGGTAAAGGCAGAGGCCAGTTATACAGACTGCTTACCTGGAGACGTGTATGGAAAACCCTACAAAAACTTCATCATAAGTATGAGCTGACGGGATTGTTGAGTTTTTGGATAGGTGAATGTGCCTTTGTTGGCAACAGATTTGCAAAAAAGTACAGTTTGCTACATTACACATGGTTACTTGGCCAGGATGCGAAAGCTGGGAATGAATATGTAAACCGTATAAAACCTGAGCGGGGATCACTAATAGCCATATCTGATGCTTTAGCAAAAGAGTTCAGGATAAATTATGGCTTACTGCCTGAACATACAATTCCAACAGGTATCGACACTACTCTTTTTAAAACAGTACCGGCAGGCAGGGATATTGATATTATGGGAGCAGGTTCGCTTATTCCGTTAAAGCAATACCATTTGTTTGTTAATGTAGTTAAAAATTTAACCGCTGAATTTCCGAAAATAAAAACCGTTATCTGCGGTAAAGGTCCCGAGATGGAGAGTCTTAAAAAACAGATAAGCCGGCTAAAACTTGAAAACAACATTCAATTAAAAGGAGAACTATCACATCCCGAAATACTTGCGCTGATGCAGCGTTCAAAAGTATTTTTACATACATCGGCATATGAGGGTTATAGCACTGTTTTAAGTGAGGCCTTATACGCGGGGTGCCATGTGGTGAGCCTGGTTAATGCTATGAATACCCGCCCTGTGCAACACTATGTGCCCGATAACGCGGAACATTTACCGGATATAATTAAAGAACTGCTAAAAAATGAAAACCTGGTTCATGAACAGGTATTGATTTACCCGATCCAAACTATTGTGGCTAAAGTTGCAGCATTATTCAGCCATTAAATATTTGCAAATATCCACCAGATCATTAGCTATGCTTTTGAAGGTGAGATTTTGGTTAAAATAATTAAAATTTTGGGAAGAAAATTTCTCCCTGTCTAAATTATTGATGATACCTAATAATCTGGCAAGGGCGGTAGCATTACCAGGCGGGTATAAAAACCCACATTTACTACTACCCACTATTTTTTGATAGGATGGAATAGCTGTAACAACAGGAATACAACCGCAAGCCATAGCCTCGAGCAAAGCATACCCGCTGCCTTCTTTATGGCTGCCTGATATATAAAAATCGGCAGCGCTGTACCAATAGGGTAATTCAGTGTTAGGAACTTTACCTACCAATACCACCGCATTTGATAATATCCTGTTCGATGCAAACAATTGCATCACGTCATTCACTATATCTTCTGTTTGATAGATCATGTAAAGCTTCGCATCCGGGTTTATTTGCAGGTATTGCCCAAACCCGGTTAAAACAGTAAGCGGGTCCTTATTGGCGTTTAACCGGCCAACCCACAGAAAATTGGTTTCACCTGTTATTTCAGTGTGATTTTTGCTTTCTTGCTTATCTTTTTGGGTAAAGTTGGTTGATGCCTCTAACAGTTCAAATATATTAGCGTCTGGTTTAATGATGCCACTCTTTTTCCATATCTCCGCATTGCCCGCAGCTGTGAAAATAAATGCGTTCACCATATTACATGACAACTTTTGCAGCCATCCCTTTATTCCGCCGAAAGGTAATTCACCATGATGCTGAATAACTATTTTAAAGCTTTTGCCGCAAAACAATCGCAAAAACATTACCTGCAATGGAAAAACAAGCCCCTGTACCAAAACTATATCCGGCTTTAGCTCGCTGATGAATCGATGGGCTTTAAAAGATATTGACCAAAATCTGTTATGCCCTTTAAAAAAATGATAGGGGATGCCATCAATAACAGTATGCTCCTCAAAAGCGGCATGTTTTACAAAAGTAAAATCAAGCTTATTTTTAAGATGGGGCGCAAAAGCTAAAGCAGGCGCATGGTTTTCAACAACCTGCCCAAACCAGTTATAATTACGATGCGCGTAGTAAGTAAGGTCAACGAGCTTTATCAATTTTTATAGTATTTGATGGCCAATAACTTCCATAGGAAATACAAACCCTGGTAAATATAATTTGATCAGTTTGACCAGGTCATCTATATTTCCATCTATGTATTTATAAGCGTCATTCATTTTAATCAAACTAAAATGCCTTCCCTTAAGATGATGCGCCAATTGTGCTAATAATTCCTGATCAAACAACCTGATATTACCCCGGTGCATGACCAGCAGAAGATCTGCCGGTGCAACTCCATAAAAAGCATCAAGATCAACGTCGCTTCCTTTTGTCCGTGCAATAACGATATCGGCATCTTTGCCATTCTTCAACTCACCAGTATTTATCCCCCATATTTTTGCAGGATTAATATGGAGCGAATCGTATAATTCTTCGTCGGTTAGCAACCCAGTTTTATGAGCCATGGCTATATGATCCCAAATGTTCCAGTTACTGGTAAGGGTAGAATCGGTACCGAATATAATGCAGGTATGCTGCTTTAATTGCTGTATGGCCGCGGTTTTATTCAACAGAAAATAGTTTGATTGCGGGCACCATACTATGCCTTTAAAATTAACAGCTTGTTGTGCTGTCATGGCAACAGCGTGGATGCCTACTAAATTTCTATGCAGCTTATTCCAGTATATCAGGCGGTCAATTTCATCAGAGGCAGCCTCATCTGTTCCTTCACCGGTATGGATCACTACGGGTAAGCCTTTTTTTAGCGGATTATTCAATTTAAGTTTCCAGGCTTTTTCAAATGCCGCCGAATGCAAGTCGTGCGTATCTTCGTAAAGAGTAATAGGCGCATTGTTAATGGTTAAACGTTTGCCATGGTTAACAACAGTTGTTACCCCACATAGCAGGTTTTTATATATGCCCCAAAGTATACGCAAATGAGCGGGAACCCTCAATACATCCGTTATTTCCTGCTTAAATTGCTGATGAATATAGGTTCCCCATTCGGTATAATTTTTATAAATACGATTACCTAACTGCGGGAACAAGTTAAAATCAAGATGATCATGAGAGTTAATAAGCCCAGGGAAAACTATAGCATCAGCAAAATGAAGCTGTAAAGCAGTAGTATCAGATATTGTTGTGGGAGTTATTTTATCAATTTTGCCATGACTTATCCTAATATCCACTGCTTGCCCATTATTAGCCAACTTCGCACCACGGAGTATCATTTATTCTTTCTTTAAGTGGATGCCATATATTACCGGAAAGCCTTTATATTTTTCATATACATGCAAAGCATTTTGCTTGGCGTAAAAAGGTTTCATGCTTTCGTCTATTTTAATCTCCTCCTGGCTCAATAAATGAAAACCATTTTTTAGCAGCACTTCCTTAATGGTATAAATAGGATGAACATAATTTTGCACTGCCAATACCGCATTGTCATGTTTAAAAGTTCTTTTGCCGCCAAATGCCAGTGTATGCGGATGAAAATCGGTGATGATCATTTCGCCGCCATTTTTTAGTAAGCGGCACCAGGCCAGCATAGCTTCCTCAATATCTTCAATATGGGCTACGGTAAGGGTAGATACTATTACATCAAAAGCATCATCGGGAGTGTTCAAGAATAGGTTATCGGTAATGAGGCTGGTATGTGCTGCCGGGTACTTTTCCTTTAGTTTCCGGAGCATTCCACCAGATACATCAAAGCCAGTTAAACCTACAGGCTGTTTGTTGAACATAGCTGGCCAGTGCCTGCCTGTACCGCAACCAATATCAGCCACCTGTTTGCCTTTAATATCCACCTGGCTAATGAGGTATGAAAATAATTTGCCATCAAGGTGTAACATCAGGTTATCGGGTTGCATGTCATATTCAGCCGACCACAAGTCATAGGCCTCTACAACACTTTTTTCGGTTACTGCCGGGGCAGATACTTTGCTTTTTATGTAATTTTTTAGAGTGGCTAACATAGTATCGGTCTTTATAACAATTACGGGTTTTCTGGGCTTAAGGTTGCCCGTAGCTTTTTTATTATTATCACAGGCAACCACCGCTAATTATACAGCGTATTATATAATGAACGATTTAATTTTTACGATTTGGGGCTGTGTAAGCGATGGAGGTAAAATGCCATCGCTTTCATTTGAAACCCTTAAAAAATGTCGGGTTTAGTATAAATAATCAATGATTATTAATTATCAATATGGTAACAAAGAAGATCAATAAAGTAATACTTTTTAATCCTAAAAGTGCTATAGCCAAATACCGGATACCCAATTCCATTTTAAATATTGCAGCTTCTGTTGAAGGCAAATATGATTGGGCAATTGTTGATGGAAACTGCGAGGCAGATCCATTACTGAAGATGGAAAGCTATTTAAAAACCGGCGAATACGGATATATAGGCTTTACCGTAATGCCTGGCCCACAGCTAAAGCAGGCCATCGAAATAGCGAAAGTTATTAAAGAACGCTACCCTTATACTACCATGATATGGGGTGGATATTTTCCTTCAAATCAGCCTAATGTAGTTCTGAATTCGGGTTATGTTGATTTTATCATCAACGGCCCCGGCGATAATGCCTTTCCGCTGTTGATTGATTCGCTCGAAAACCACAAACCCTATGAGTTTATCAAAAACCTGATCTATAAGGCAGATGGCAAAATAACTAAAACCATAAAAGAAGACCTGCTTGATCAGGATTCATTACCGCCATTGCCTTATGATAAGCTGAATAACTTTTATCCTTTAGGTAAATTTTTAGGAAAGACTTACCTGGGCGAACATACTATGGCTTACCATTCCAGTATTGGCTGCCCTTTTACGTGTTCTTTTTGCGCGGTAGTACCTATTTACGAGGCAAGATGGAAGGCTAAATCGGCCCAAACCGTTTATAAGGATATTAAATATATTAAGGATAACTGGGGTGCAGATGCCATTGAATTTCATGAC
>Ga0193742_1002372_pt1 | contig 10853 bp, 14 predicted proteins | sample L2c1metaG_FD_165511 | JGI IMG/M metagenome (GOLD analysis project Ga0193742, IMG submission 165511) | Soil microbial communities from a riparian zone of the East river system, Colorado, United States - L2c1 | ecosystem: Environmental > Terrestrial > Soil > Riparian zone | place: USA: East River... | reverse complement strand
TGAAGCGTAAAGTGGCGAAGCCGCGGCGCTGGAAGGTCTTGTAGAGTTCCTGCACGATACGATTGTTCATCGTTCCGCCCGACGCGGGATGCGGGTGCAGAATCATCGCGACCGGCGCACGCGGACGGGGTCCGGGCGCGAAACGGCCTTCGAGACGGCCTTCGGGGCCGGGGAAAATAACTTCGGGCATTTGACCTGCCGTCGCAAATGGGGTTCAGACAGTCGCGGTCCGGTGCGGATCGCGGCGGAGAATGGGCCTATATAGGGCCGGCTTCCGCCATGGCAATCGCGGAGGGTTTCTGGTCGCCGAACGCCTCTATCTGGACCACGCCGCCACCACGCCGGTGATAGCCGCCGCGCGCGCCGCCGTCGCGCATGGATTCGAGCGCTGGGCCAACCCGTCATCGCCCCACGCCGCAGGCCGCGCGGCGCGCGCCGCGCTTGAGGATGCCCGCCGCCGCATCGCGATCGCGCTCGATTGGGACGGAGACGTGATTCTCACCTCCGGCGCGAGCGAGGCGATCATGATCGCGATGAGCCGCGCGAAGGCGGACGCGGTGCTGATGAGCACGGTCGAACATGACGCGGTGCGCCGCGCGGGCGGCAGCGATGCGTACAACATACCGGTGGGCGACGATGGGCTGGTCGCGGCGGACGCGCTGACCGGCCGGCTGGGTGCGCTCGACGCCAAATCCCCGCTGGTCGCGATCCAGACGGTCAACAACGAAACCGGCGTGATCCAGCCGCTCGACCGACTGGCCGCGGTGGTGCGGGAGGCGGGCGGCATCCTGTTCGCCGATGCTTCACAAAGCGCCGGGAAGCTGCCGCTGCCCGATGCGCCGCTGATCGCGCTGTCTGGCCACAAGCTGGGCGCGCCGCCTGGAATCGGCGCGCTGCTGGTGCGCGATCTGGCGCTGCTGGAGGCGACCGGTGGACAGGAACAGGGCTATCGTTCGGGTACGGAAAATCTGCCCGGTACGCTTGGGCTCGCCGCCGCATTGGAAGCCCCGCACGGCTGGACACAGCGTGCCGACGACCTGCGCGCGCATTGCGACGCCGCGATCGAAGCCGCCGGCGGCGATGTGGTTGCCCGGAACAGCCCACGGTTCGGCGGCATCGCCAGCTATCGCATGCCTGGCGTGGCGTCGTCGGCGCAGCTGATCCAGTTCGACATGGCCGGGATCGCGGTGTCGGCAGGCAGCGCGTGCTCATCCGGCACGCTCAAGTCCAGTCAGGTGCTGGCGGCGATGGGCTGGCACGTCGAGCCGGCCAGCGAAGTGATCCGCGTCAGCTTCGGCCCCGAGACCAGCCGCGCCGATGTCTATCGCTTCGTCGATTGCTGGCGCCAGATCGCGGGCAAGGCGGCGTGAGCATCTATCTGGACTATCAGGCGACGACGCCGCTTGCCCCTGAGGCGCTGGCGGCGATGCTGCCGTGGCTGGAGAAACAGCACGCCAACCCGCATTCCGCCCACGCCGAGGGGCGGGCGGCCAAGGCGGCGATAGAGGTGGCGCGGGCCGAGATTGCGAAGCTGCTTCCGCCGGGCGGGAGCATCAGCTTCACCAGCGGCGCGACCGAGGCGATCAACTGGGCGATCAAGGGCGCCGGGCGGGACAGGACCGTCACGTTCGCAACCGAGCACGCCGCCGTGCTGGATACCGTTCAGGCCAGAGAGGACGATCCACAGATACTCGGTGTGGCGCGCGACGGACTGGCCGATCCGGATGAGGTGAAAGCGGCGGCGCACGGCGCGGCGCTGAGCGCGGTCATGCTGGTCAACAACGAAATCGGGGTGATCCAGCCGGTCGCGGTACTGGCCGAGCAGGCACATGCCGCCGGCGCGCTTGTCTTGTGCGATGCCGTGCAGGGCTATGGACGCGTGACCATTCCCGAAACGTGCGATCTGATCGCCATATCCGCGCACAAGATCCACGGACCAAAGGGAATTGGCGCGCTGTGGATACGCGACGGCATCGATCTCGCGCCCTTGCTGCATGGTGGCGGCCAGGAGGCGCGTGGCCGGTCGGGCACATTGTCGCCAGCGCTCTGCGCCGGGTTCGGCGCTGCCGCCCGCCTGATGCGCGAACGCCGCGAGCAGGACATGGTACATGTAGAACGCCTCTGGGCGGTCGCGCTGGAGACACTTGGTGAAGGCTGGACCGTCAACGGATCCACCGAACATCGCTATCGCGGCAACCTCAATGTCCGTCGCGACGGGCTGGACGTCTCCCGGTTGATGTCCGATCTGCGCGATATCTCGTTCTCCGCAGGATCGGCCTGCGCCAGCGGATCGGGCCGCCCTAGCCACGTGCTGCGCGCGATCGGGCTGTCGGATGCGGAGGCGCGTTCGAGCATTCGCATCGGCTTTGGCCGCTATACGACCGAGTCAGAACTGATCGACGCGCTCACGCGGATCGACGACGCCGCCCGCGCGCAGCGTTTCGCCGCATGAAGATCACCTTCATCCAACGCGACGGCTCTCCGCTTACCGTCGAAGCGAACGACGGCGATCGCCTGCTCGACGTCGCCCAGGCGCACGATCAGCCGCTCGAAGGCACATGCGAAGGCCAGATGGCCTGCTCGACCTGCCATGTCATCGTAGCGGCGGAAGATTTCACGCGCTTACCTGTGGCCTCCGAGATGGAGGAGGACATGCTCGATCTCGCCGCCGGAGCCACCCGAACCAGCAGGCTATCGTGCCAGATCTGGCTGAATGCGGCGCTTGACAGCCTATCCGTCCGGATACCCTCCGAAGCGCGAGACATGCAGGGCCGGTGATCAGCCCGTGCGGTATCTCGCCACGATCGTCGCCAGCACTGCTTCGTTGATCAGATTGCTGAAGCTGCCACCCACCCCGCCGTGGTTGTTCCAGACGATTTCCGATTGCAGCCCGGAAAGGCCGGGCAGCGTCAGCCAGCAGCGCGCACCTTCGCGCATGCCCGTCACCACATCGCAGGCAAAGCCCGCGACCGACAGATTGGTGACGATCACCTTGAATCCCGCCTCGCCCGACGGGCGCAGGATGGAAGGAATATATACTTCGTATCTTTGCGCGCAGCGATCTTCGTCCGCCGCCAGCGCATAAGGCAGCGGCACCGTCTGCCGGATCATGCGACCCAGCACAGCCTCTCGAATTCCGTGACCGGTCCCCATCACCAGTTCCTTTCAAGTCGGGTGATTGTGGGCGCTTTGGGCTAACATGCGCTTGCCAGGTGCGGCTAACGGTGGATTCATCACGCTCCGTTGCAAATAGCGGTCGGTTTCGCCATATGCCCGCACGGGAGTCGGGCGGACGTGGTCGTCGCCAACCTGGTCAGATCCGGAAGGAAGCAGCCACAACGATTTCGCCGCGGGTCGTTCCGGCTCCCACCGCGAGCAGCAGCTACGCTGCTGCGAGCGCGGCGGACGGCGCTAAAGCGCCGTTCCACGTCACGGCTCCGCCGGGACGCTTTCGGAACCAACCTTTCCCTACCATCCCGAGCGCCGCCGCCCTAGATACCTCCGCATGTCCGATTCCTTCGATCTGGGTGAACCCCCGCAGCCCGTGCGTGCCGAAGCCTACCGCGTTCTCGCGCGCAAATACCGGCCGCAGACCTTTGCCGCGCTGATCGGGCAGGATGCGATGGTCCAGACGCTGGCCAACGCGATCAAGCGAGACCGGATCGCGCATGCGTTCCTGCTCACCGGCATTCGCGGCACCGGCAAGACGTCCACCGCGCGGCTGATCGCCAAGGGGCTCAATTGCATCGGGCCGGATGGAAACGGCGAGCCGACGATCGAGCCGTGCGGGATGTGCGAGCCCTGCCGCGCGATAGCCGAGGGGCGGCACATCGATGTGGTCGAGATGGACGCCGCCAGCCACACCGGGATCGACGATATCCGCGAGATCATCGAGGCGGTGCGCTATTCGGCGGTGTCGGCACGCTACAAGATCTACATCATCGACGAAGTCCACATGCTGTCCAAAGCGGCCTTCAACGGCCTGCTCAAGACGCTGGAGGAGCCGCCGCCGCACGTGAAGTTCCTGTTCGCCACGACCGAAGTGAACAAGGTGCCGGTGACGGTGCTGTCGCGCTGCCAGCGGTTCGATCTGCGGCGGATTCCGGCGGATATGCTGGCCGCGCATTTCGCCTGGGTGGTGGGCGAGGAGCAGGTTTCGGCGGAGCCCGAGGCGCTGGCGCTGATCGCGCGCGCGGCGGAAGGGTCTGCGCGCGACGGGCTGTCGATCCTCGATCAGGCGATCGCCCATGCGGCGATGGAAGGCGAGGGGCGGGTGACCGCCGAGGCGGTGCGCGGGATGCTGGGCCTGTCTGATCGTGGTGCAATCCGCTCGCTGTTCGCGATGCTGCTGGAGGGCGATGCGCCGGGGGCGCTTTCGGCGCTGCGCCAGCAATATGATCTGGGGGTCGATCCCGCGGCAGTGCTACGCATCCTGCTGGAAACGGTGCATGCGGTAACGCTCGCCAAGGTGCAGCGCGACGGCGATCCCTCGCAGAGCGAGGAGGAGCGCGAGGCGCTGGCCAACTGGTCTGGCAATCTCTCCTTCGCCACGTTGCACCGGCTTTGGCAGCTGCTGTTGAAGGGCCATGACGAGGTCCAGCGCGCGGCATTGCCGATCGAGGCGTGCGAGATGGCGCTGCTGCGCATCGTCCACGCCGCCTCGCTGCCCGATCCCGCCGATCTCGCGCGTCGGCTGGCGAATGGGGAGGGTACAGATACCGCTCCTGCAGCCCCGGCGCCTGCGCCTTCGGGGCCAGCAAGCTTTGCCCAACTGGTCGATCTGCTCACCGCGCGCGGCAAGCATCAATGGGCGCATCGCCTGCATGACGACGTGCGGTTGGTGCGTTTTGCGCCGCCCGAACTGGAGATCGCGCCGATCCGCCCTCTGGGTGCCGATTTTCATCGCGATCTCAGCGTGTGGTTGAAGGGTGAGACTGGACAGGTCTGGCACATCGCCGATGGCGAAGGGCCAGCCGAACCCACGTTGAAGGAACAAGAATCCGCTCGCGAGAGCGCGGCGCGTGATGCCATCCTCGCATCGCCTAACGTCCGCGCGATCATTGAAGCCTTTCCCGAAGCCGAGCTTGTCGGCTGGACAGATAACCGGAGTGCCGCATGAAGGATTTGAACGACCTGATCGCCCAGGCGCAAAGCGCCGCGGAGACGGTGCAGAAGCAGATGGCCGAAGCGCAGGCGACGCTCGACAAGATCGAGGTCGAAGGTGCGTCGGGCGGCGGGTTGGTCAAGGTACGCGCCACCGCCAAGGGCCGCGTGATCGGTATCAGTATCGACGACAGTCTGATGCAGGTGAGCGAAAAGCAGATGCTGGAAGACCTTATCGCCGCGGCATTCAACGATTGCCGGACCAAGGCTGATGCCGTGTCTCAGGCCGAAATGGGCAAGATGACGCAGGGCCTGCCGCTGCCCCCCGGATTCAAGCTGCCATTCTAAACCGTTACGCATCGGGAACATGATTGGCGCTCGGCTCGTTTCATGCACCGTCCAACAGGAGGGACCATGACATGAGTGAGGAGCGCATCACCGAACGAACCGACGGGGTGACCACCGAACGCGTCGTTGAACGCGGCGAACCGACCCACACCACCGTCGTGGAGCGGCGCGGCGGGGGCGGCGGGATGCTGATCGGCCTGGCGGTGCTGATTGCCGTGCTGGTCGGTGCATGGTTCCTGTTCGCTGAGGGGCAGAACGACGCAGCAGAGACCAAGGCGATCACCGAAGCAGCACAGACCGTTGGAGACAGTGCCGAAAAGGCCGGCGATGCAGTCGTCGATGCCGTGGACGGCGAAAACAAGAAATAGCGATCAGTCCGATGGTTGGCCGGGCGTCGTCGGGCTGCCATCGGACGTCGCGGCCAGATCGAACACGCAGATCGCGCGCGACACCGCGTGATCGGCGCACAATGCGCCGATATGGCGGTATTGCGTGCCCAACAGCATCTTGCGGTGGCCGCGGCTGGCGACGCCATCGTCGACGATCAGCGATCGGACGATCCCGGCGGCGTCGAACGGGCCATAAGCGATCGACTCCGCCACATAGATATCGCCGCCATGCCGCTGCACGCGTTGTCCGGGATTGCTGCCGTCGCGCCCGACATGCCCGCGGGCACCGGCGTCGCCCTGGCTGATCGCGTGGTCGGTCGCCGCGTCGGCCAGAATTTCGCTCCAGCGCAGTGGCGGCAGGCTGGGCTGGCGTTCGAGCGCGGCGATGGCATCATCCAGCGCGGAAACGCCCTCAGCGGTTTGCAAAGCGTAGGCGCCCGGTTCCATCAATATCTTGCCGCGATACCAGCCGCGCTGCGATCGCAACTCTTGCGCATACCTCCCTGGATTGACGCGCAGGGTATTGATTTCGGCGAGCAGGTCTTCGCCCTGGGGCATATCGTCCTGCGCCAGCGCCGGGCTGGCCAGCCCGATCGCCAGCGCGGTAATCAGCGCACGCATGAATCGAGGCCCTCGCGCCGGATCACGCCGATGCGGCTGCGGATCGTGTTGCCGTAACGCCGGGTGAAGCCGCCGGGGGCGACGCCGGCGCGCTTCTTGGGCAGCGGCAACACCGCGGCGATGCGGGCGGCTTCGCTGGTCGTCATCGATGCCGCGCCGTGGCCGAAATAGCGGTGCGATCCCGCCTCTATACCATAGGTGCCGATGCCGGTCTCGGCGACGTTCAGATAGACTTCCATGATCCGCCGCTTGCCCCAGATGCCCTCGATCAGCAGCGTGAACCACGCCTCCAGGCCCTTGCGGAAGAAGCCGCCGCCCTGCCACAGAAACACGTTCTTGGCGGTCTGCTGACTGATCGTCGAGCCGCCGCGGATGCGGCCGCCACGGGCATTGCGCACTGCCGCCCCGGCGATCGCTTCGAAATCGAAGCCCCAGTGCGAGCAGAATTCGCCATCCTCGGCGGCGATGGCGGCACGCGCCATGTCCGGATCGATGCCGCTGAGCGGGGTCCAGTCCTTGGTGACACCGCGCCCGCTAAGCAGATCGCCGGCCATTGTTGCGGTGAAGGGGATGGGGACGAAGCGGAAGATAAGGACCAGCAACAGCGATATGATGACGAACCACAAGATCAGCCGCCATATCCATTTGAACGCACGCCGCACCCAACGCCGCTTGCGCGGCGGGGGTGCGGTTATCGTGGTCGCGTATACGCCGGGCATCGCGGCGTCATCGCAGGATCAGACGGCGGCGAGCAACCTCTTTTCGCCGGCCAGCCGCATCATCGCCTTTTGCAGCTTCTCGAAGGCGCGAACCTCGATCTGGCGGACGCGCTCGCGCGACACACCGTAGACCTGGCTCAGCTCCTCGAGCGTCTTGGGATCGTCGGCCAGACGGCGCTCGGCGAGAATGTGCTTCTCGCGGTCATTGAGGTCGTCCATCGCCTCGTTGAGCATGTCGTGGCGCACCTCGGCCTCCTGCGCCTCGGCGACAGTCTGGTCCTGCAGCGGCGCGTCATCGGCAAGCCAATCCTGCCACTGTCCTTCACCATCTTCACGCATGGGAACGTTGAGCGAGGTATCGCCGCCCATCGACATGCGGCGGTTCATGCTGGTGACCTCGGCCTCGGTCACGCCCAGATCGGTGGCGATCTTGGCGACGTGTTCAGGGCGCAGATCGCCGTCCTCGAACGCGTCGAGGCGGGCCTTCATCCGGCGCAGGTTGAAGAACAGCTTCTTCTGCGCGGCGGTGGTGCCCATCTTCACCAGCGACCAGCTGCGCAGGATGAATTCCTGGATCGACGCGCGGATCCACCACATCGCATAGGTCGCGAGGCGGAAACCGCGATCGGGCTCGAATTTCTTCACGCCCTGCATCAGGCCGATATTGCCCTCCGAAATCAGCTCGGACACGGGCAGGCCGTAGCCGCGATAGCCCATCGCGATCTTCGCCACGAGGCGCAGATGCGACGTCACCAGCTGTGCGGCGGCGTCGGTATCGCCATGCTCCTGAAAGCGCTTGGCGAGCATATATTCCTGCTCGGGCGCCAGGATGGGGAATTTCTTGATCTCGGCCAGGTAGCGATTCAGGCTCGCTTCGCCGCCCAGAGCGGGGATCGTTGCGGGCACATTGCTGCCGGTTGCCATGGTGAAGTTCTCCCTAAAATCCGCGAAGGGCGACCAGCATGGTCGGAGCCCGCGGGAAACCTCGAAATGCTATACGAAAATTGCCCTGAACAGTTCCTGCATGTCGCCCGGCATTTCGCTATCGAACGACAAAGCGTTTCTTGTCACCGGATGGATGAAGCCCAACCGGGCGGCGTGCAAGGCCTGACGTTTGAAACCCAGGGTTTCGAGCAGTGACCGGTGAACCGGCTTCGGGCGGCCATAAACCTGATCCCCAAGCAGCGGATGGCCGATCGAGGCCATGTGCACGCGCACCTGGTGCGTGCGCCCGGTTTCCAGCCGGCATTCGACCAGCGCGGCGTCACGAACCGCCCGGATCGTCGAATAATGCGTCACCGCGCGCTTGCCACCCGACACGATCGCGATCTTCTTGCGATTGGCCGGCGAGCGCGCCAGCGGAGCATCGACTTTGCCCGCCGCGGGCATCGGTTTGCCGCTGACGATCGCCTTGTAACGCCGATCGATCGAATGATCGGCGAACTGCTTGGCGAGGCCGGCATGCGCCCGGTCTGTCTTGGCGGCGACCATCAACCCCGACGTATCCTTGTCGATGCGGTGGACGATGCCCGGCCGCGCGACACCGCCGATGCCCGACAATGAACTACCGCAATAGTGCAGCAGCGCATTGACCAGCGTGCCGTCCAGATTGCCGGCGGCCGGATGGACGACCAGCCCTGCGGGCTTGTCGATCACGATCAGATGCTCGTCTTCGAACGCGATGACGAGCGGAATGTCCTGCGCCTCGTTATGCGGTGAGGCCGGGACGGGAATCTCTACGGCGAAGATAGCATCGGCGGCCGCCTTCTTCGCGGGATCGCGTACTTGCGTGCCGCCCGCATCCCGCACCGCGCCACTGGAGATCAACACCTTCAGCCGTTCGCGTGACAGGGTGGGCACCGCTTCGGCGAGCGCACGGTCCAGTCGCCAGCCATCGGCTGCCGCTGTGACGCTCACGTTGATGGTGGAAACCCCCCGACTCATTCTTGTATAAAGATGGGAATGAGCGCGCATATTTCAAGATCGGTGCTGGACGCGCTGACCGCCCTGACGCGCGCTGCATCGAGTTGGGAAGTTTGTGGACTGCTGATCGGGGAGGGCGACCGGGTGACGGGTCATTTGCCCTCCAGCAACGTCGCGGACGATCCGGCAATGCGTTTCGAAATCGATCCGGCGACGCTGCTGGGGGCGCTCAAGGCCGAGCGAAACGGCGGGCCGGCGGTCATCGGCTGCTATCACTCGCACCCATCGGGCGATCCCGCGCCTTCGCGCACCGATGCGCACGACGCGGCGCCCGACGGCAAGTTGTGGCTGATCCTGGCGGCACATGAGGCCGGGCTATGGCGTGCTGTCGCCGATGGCGCGCGTTTCAGCCGGTTCGACCCCGTTCCCTGGGCAGTCATGACGCCATCCGGGTTGCACGATGGGGTTGGCTTCTCCAAAAGGCCGGGCGAACCGCACATCCGGAGCCTCGACGCTTGAATATCAGCCCACTCGACTTCGCCAGCCTGCTTTGCTCGCGGCTTTGTCACGATCTGCTCAGCCCGGTCGGCGCGCTCAACAACGGCCTCGAATTGCTCGCCGACGAGCAGGACCCGGACATGCGCGCGCGCTGCCTGGAACTGCTGACCGAAAGCGCGCGGGCATCGGCCAATAAACTCAAATTCTTCCGTCTCGCCTTTGGGTCCGCGGGCGGATTCGGCGAAACCGTGGACACCCGCGAGGCGCAGGTCGCCATCCAGGGCCTGTTCGCCGATAATCACCGTCTCGAAATCGGCTGGATGGTCGAGTCGGCGACCTTGCCCAAGCCGGCGATCAAGGCGCTGCTCAACCTCGCGCTGATCGGCGGTGATGCACTGATCCGCGGCGGGCGGCTGGATATCGGTGCTGAGGAAACCGACGGCGTGGTTGAGATGGTGGTGCGCGCCGAAGGCCAGCGCATCGTACTCGATCCAGAACTGCGCACCGCGCTTGCCGGCGAGATCACCTCTGACGGACTGACCCCGCGCGCTGCCGCCGCCGCGCTGGTGGCCGAGTTGGTAAATCAGCACGGCGGTGCAGTCCGGATTTCCGATCCCGAGGAACCGGTGCTGGTGTTCGGCGCGGAGATGCGCACGGGGTGACATCAAGGCGGTGCCTGAGATATCTTCCTGCTCTCGCGAGCTATGTCGAAGGCGCGTTCGGACGTGTGTTCCGTTCATTTTACGATCAAGTTTATCCGGTCTATAGTTGGGTATGACCCATTTGACGCCACCGTGCCTCCGTGCCTTTCCGATGGCGCTCGCCATTATCGGGGGAGCTTCTTTCTGGTCGACGACGTCATTTGCCCAATCGGCACCGGTAACGACGACGACTCAGCCCGCGCCATCCACGACCACCGATACGATTCGCCTGACGGACGAGGAACGTGAGGAGATACTAAACGGGAATACCGAAGACCGCGCCGCTGCTGCCCGCGGCGAGTTGGCAGGCTCGGGCGACATTGGGCGAGATGTCCATGGCGAGATCGGGGTGATGATTGGATCGCATGGCACGCGCGGTGTCTATGGCGCAGCCGAGATTCCGCTCGGCGACAATGCTGGGGCCACGGTGTCGTTCGAAAGCAGCCGCTTCGGGTACCGGCGTTAGCGTTAGTTTCTCTCCCGCCACCAAAGACTTGCTGCCGTCAACGTCCGCTTTCCGCGCCCCGCAGTCCCGTTAGTAGCGGCTCTTG
>Ga0193742_1002371_pt1 | contig 10853 bp, 7 predicted proteins | sample L2c1metaG_FD_165511 | JGI IMG/M metagenome (GOLD analysis project Ga0193742, IMG submission 165511) | Soil microbial communities from a riparian zone of the East river system, Colorado, United States - L2c1 | ecosystem: Environmental > Terrestrial > Soil > Riparian zone | place: USA: East River... | reverse complement strand
TGAAGCCGTCCGGGAGAATACCCATACCGACAAAGCCACCGGCGGCGGCACCCGTAAAGTGACTATAGGCGATTCTTGTTTTACCGGAATCCGACTTGTCCACGAAGGTTAAGACGAGTGCGTGAGCCGTACGGGTAAGCGGGTTTGTGCTGACCGGAGATAGCGAGGGTCTTCGTCCATGATCACCTGGGTCATGAACTCAGCCGTGTTCCTGGATGTGCGCGTTGCGATCTGCAATCCGTAATTTCTGCCATATGCCCCTGCTCCATCCTTCCAATCCTTGGGATAGGTGCTCTTCGGATTCGCCATGCCTATTCCAGATGTAATGGCAGGCAGAATAACCGAAGGGGGACCGAAGGTCCTGTGGACATATATGTGCAATTTATCTTGCGTGGTGAGAGGCACCAGGGCGACCAGCCTTGGGGGGAGAAGTGGAAATTGATTGGTGTGCTTACCCGGGTCAGCCGATTGATCCTGCTGCCCCTGTGGAAGTGGCGCGTCTGGAAGAGAGTCCGTACTTGAACTCGAGCTGCTCGATCGGAGATCAGTAGCCCCCGAATATCCCAGGGATGCGAGCTGCAAGGAGACCTCGCCCGTCGGTCCTGCGATTTGAGAACTCTGTGCAACGGCGGACTGTGAACGAGTAGCAAATGCGGTAACAAGTACCGCAGCTAAACCAAAGAGACGCCTGTGACTGAAGCGCTTGCGATCCATAATTCTCCGGGCAGGAAAGATTTCCTTTTTTCACGATAGGGCGCGGATCGCATCGGCACCGTCAGGAAATGTGTGTCGCTTGTAAGGATTTGTATAGGGCTTGCCGGGTGCTACGATACGGACCGTAGCTTCATCAAAAAAAATGATCATGACGGCCTTTTTTACTGCCCGTTTTGGGATCTGCTATCACGGTGGCGGCCTCGCCTCAAACGATGCCACGATACGTGGTGCATGGATATCTGTGCTGCCTGGACGTAGTCACTTCTCAGCAGATTAGTTGCCTATCGTTGTATCTTCCAGTTCTATACAAATCCTTACATTGAACTGACGCTTCTTTACTGCACCGCCTCTTCATCACCCTCAAGCTAGATACATCGTTGGAGGACTCATGGTCAGAGCATGGGTGCTTCACAAGTCTTATGCGGGTCCCTTGTTTCTGTTCCGCATGATCGGCTCAACGCGCAGGTTCGTCTAAGGATTTCAAAAGGGAGCTGGAAGTGACGCAACATCTCGACGAAAGCAAAGAAAAGATCGAAGGGAGTGAACTTCCGCGGAGGATCGAAGCGGAGGGACGAACTCCCCGATCAAGAGCAAAGGCCGTCTTTGTCCTGATTGCCGTTCTGGCAGCCGGTATCTACCTTGTACTGCATTCGAAAGGACACAAGGAGATTTCTGCAAGCTCCGGGAACGAGAGCCAGGCTGTCATCATTCACGCGGGAGTGGCGAGTGTGGGCGACATTGGCGTTTATATAAACGCGCTTGGTACCGTGACGCCAATATCAACAGTCAATATCTACAGCCAGGTGAGCGGAAGGGTCGTTGCGGTTCATTACCGTGAAGGTCAAACGGTGCGCAAGGGGGATTCACTCCTCGAGATCGACCCACGGCCCTACGAAGCACAATTGCAACAAGCCGAGGGTTTACTCGATCGGGATCGCGGAATCCTTAAGCAGGCGGAGATCGACCTTGCGCGCTATAAGGAGGCGTTCGCAGAGCACGCTGTAGCTAAGCAAATTCTCGATGATCAAGAACAGTTGGTCGTTCAGGATCAGGGAACCGTCAAATACGATTTCGGACAAGTTGAGAACGCCAAGGTTCAACTAAGTTATTGCTACATTTCGTCCCCCATCTCAGGGAGAGTGGGCCTGAGGCTTGTTGACTCCGGCAATCTCGTCGCTTCGGGAACCTCGAGCCCGCTGCTTGTGGTCACTCAGCTTCAGCCGATAACCGTCGTCTTCAATGTGTCGGAAGACCATCTCGGTGAAGTTCAATCGCGGCTACGCCAACATACTCCTCTCGTTGTTGATGCGTTCGATCGTGCCGCGCAAACCAAAGTCGCTACGGGAGCGCTGTTGACGCTCGATAACCAGATTGATACGTCAACTGGAACAGTTCGTTTCCGGGGTGAGTTCACGAATCGTGATCTCGCTCTATTTCCGAACCAGTTCGTCAACGCGCGTTTGCTGGTGAACAGCTTGAAGGGCGTTGTTCTTGTCCCAAGCGCCGCAATCCAGCGCAATGGAACGCAAGCCTTTGTGTTTGTCGTCAACAGCAACAACACAATCTCAATTCGCAACGTTGACGAACAGAGCACGGATGGCAATGCAACAGCAGTGGAAGGTTTGCATGCGGGGGAGAGAGTGGCACTGTCGAGCTTCGACAAGTTGCAGGACGGAACTCCGGTCACGATCGCGCAACGAACCGATGGCACGAACGGTCTTTCGACCGGAGGCGGGTTGTGAGTCCATCTCGTCCCTTCATTCTTCGCCCAGTGGCGACCGCGCTGCTTATGGTGGCGATCCTGGTCGTCGGCGCTGCCGCCTACCTCAAACTGCCGGTATCGGCATTGCCTGAGGTGGAGTATCCCACGATTCAAGTGCGAACCTTCTATCCAGGCGCCAGCCCGGACGTGATGTCCTCGGCTGTCACAGCTCCTCTCGAACGGCAGTTTGGCCAGATACCCGGCCTGACGCAGATGACCTCCACGAGTTCGGACGGTAGTTCGTCTATCGTGCTGCAATTCACCCTAAGCCTGAATATCGATGTCGCCGAGCAAGAGGTCCAGGCGGCCATCAACGCTGCTCAAAGCTATCTGCCGACAGACCTTCCAGTACCTCCTGTGTATAGCAAATCAAATCCGGCCGACGCGCCAGTATTGACGCTCGCTCTGACGTCCAAGATCCTTCCATTGTCGAAGGTAGAGGATCTGGCAGATTCGCGGCTTTCCCCAAAGATCTCGCAACTTAGTGGAGTGGGACTAGTAACTATCAGCGGTGGCCAGAAGCCCGCTGTTCGGATCCAGGTCAATCCGACGGCGTTGGCGGCCTATGGGATCAGTCTCGAGGATTTGCGAGCCGCGCTTGTCAGCACGAGCGTGAATTCCGCAAAGGGGACGTTCGACGGGCACACGCAAAATTATCAGATCAACGCTAACGACCAGTTGCTCTCCAGCAAGGATTATCGGGATGTGCTAGTCGCCTACCGAAATGGTGCTCCGGTCACACTTTCGGATGTTGCCAAAATCAGCGACGGCATCGAAAACGTCCGCCTAGCGGGATGGATGAACCAGACGCCTGCGGTAATCCTCAATATTCAGCGGCAGCCGGGCGCGAATACCATTGCAGTGGTCCAAAGCATTGAGGACCTATTGCCCAAGCTGCAGGCTGGACTTCCGGCAGGAGTACAACTCACAGTACTCACCGATCGGACCACCACGATCAAGGCATCGGTCGCCGACGTTGAATTCGAACTCGTTCTAACGATCGGCCTAGTTGTTATGGTCATCTTCGTCTTTCTGCGCAATCTCGCTGCAACGATCATTCCTGCCATCGCTATCCCGATCTCTCTCGTCGGAACACTGGCCGTGATGTATCTGTTGGGATACAGCCTCAATAACTTGACGCTGATGGCTCTTACAATTTCCACCGGCTTCGTCGTCGACGACGCGATCGTAATGATTGAAAACATCTCTCGCTATCTTGAAGAGGGATATGGACCTCTCGAAGCCGCGCTCAAGGGCGCCGATCAGATCGGCTTCACTATTATTTCCCTCACTATTTCTCTTATAGCCGTCCTCATTCCATTACTTCTCATGGGAGATATCGTAGGAAGGTTGTTCCGCGAGTTTGCAATCACACTTGCGGTGACGATTCTTATCTCCGCCGTCGTATCGCTCACGCTGACCCCGATGATGAGTGCTCGCATACTGCGGCACAAGCCCATATCCGAGCAGGGCCGTTTCTACCACTGGTCTGAGCGCATGTTCGAGCGCCTGATCGAACGGTATGGACGTACGTTGCAGTGGGTCCTTCGTCACGAAGTCTCCACCCTGCTGGTAGCTGCCGTGACGTTGGTGCTCGCGATCTACCTTTATGTCGTCATTCCAAAAGGCCTGTTTCCTGTTCAGGATGTGGGCATCATTCAAGGCATCTCCCAGGCCCCGGAGTCTACCTCGTTCGAGTCCATGGCGATCAAACAGCAGGAGCTGGGAGACGTGATCCTGAAGGACCCGGCTGTTGCCAGCCTGTCTTCCTTCATCGGAGTCGACGGTACCAATGCGACTCTGAACAGTGGGCGCATTCAAATCAACCTGAAGCCTTTCTCTCAACGCAACATCAGCGCAGCCCAGGTGATTGACCGTCTGCAGACCAATCTGCAGACGGTAGCCGGAATTCATCTCTTTATGCAGCCGGTACAAGACCTTATGGTGGACGACCGCGCCAGCAGCAGCCAGTATCAGTACACTCTGGAAGATGCGGATCAGTCGGAGCTGGACACCTGGACGGCAAAGATGGTCGCGGAACTGCGGAAACACCCGGAGCTGAAAGACGTCTCTACCGATCAGCAACCGCATGGGTTGGCGGCAAAGTTTGTGTATGACCGTGCGACTGCGTCACGCATGAACATCTCCGCAGACCAGATTGACTCCACCCTGTACGATGCGTTCGGACAACGACAGATTAGTACCCTGTATACGCAATCGAACCAGTATCACGTCATTCTTGAGGCATCTCCAGAATTCCAGAGGAGCCTGCAGAGTCTGGATGATATCTACCTGCAAAGTTCCTCCTCCAGCGCCAGTTCTACTGCTGCTTCGACCTCGGGGCGAACGTCTTCCAATAGCACAGCGACTGCAGTGCCTACGTTGAGCTCCTCTTCTGCGAGCGGAGTGGGAACGGCGCAATCGAGCAGTCTATCGAGTTCTGGAGTGAGCTCGTCGCTCTCATCGCAGAGTTCCAGTGCGCTATCCTCTTCCGCGAGCACGTCCTTGTCGACAAGCACATCGTCCAGCCTGTCCGGCACCTCAAGTCAGTCTTCCAGGTCAAGTAGTTCAAGCACAGCAGCCCAGTCTTCGCCGATACCGCTCTCTGCCTTTACCCACATTGAAAAGACATCCAGCCCTCTGACCATCGCTCACCAAGGCCAGTTTCCGGTTGTGACCGTCTCGTTCAACCTTGGACCAAATACCTCGTTGAGCCAGGCGATTGCCGTAATCGACAAGGTGCAGCAGGAGATGAAGATGCCTGCCAGCGTGCAGACGAGCTTTGAAGGGACAGCCGAGGCTTACAAAGCCGTGGGAGGCAACGAGGGACTGTTGATTCTTGCGGCTCTCGTGGCCGTCTACATCGTGCTTGGTGTCCTTTATGAGAGCTTCATTCATCCGGTCACCATTCTTTCTACTCTTCCGTCTGCTGGCGTCGGCGCGTTGCTGGCCCTTATGTTTTGCAAGCAGGATCTAGGCATCGTAGCCATCATTGGCATCATCCTGCTGATCGGCATCGTGAAAAAGAACGGCATTATGATCGTCGACTTTGCGTTAGAAGCGGAGAGGACGCGCGGTCTCTCCTCGGCGGAGGCAATCTACGAAGCTTCGTTATTGAGGTTCCGGCCGATCATGATGACGACTCTCGCCGCGCTCTTTGCCGGTATACCGCTTGCCTTCGGTTCCGGCATCGGCTCGGAGTTGCGCCGGCCGCTAGGCATCGCGATGGTCGGCGGTCTGTTGCTCAGCCAAATACTGACGCTCTATACCACTCCTGTGATCTACATCTTCTTCGACGGGCTGGGGAAGCGTTTTGCACGAACAAAGACGCCTGAAACCCATTTCATCACAAGGGAGCAGGCATGAACATCTCTGCCCTCTTTATAAAACGGCCTGTCGGGACTACGCTTCTCGCCGTTGGTGTTTCTGTCGCCGGATTGATCGCGTTCAAACTTCTGCCTGTCGCTTCCTTGCCTCTGGTCGATCTCTCGGCGATCAGTGTGACGGCGGCACTCCCTGGTGCGAGTCCGGAGAATATGGCGTCTTCGGTCGCGACTCCGCTCGAGAAGCAGTTCAGTCACATCGCTGGCATCACGACAATGAGTTCGACGAGCACTCTTGGTGTGACGCAGATCAGGCTGGTCTTCGATATGAGCAGAGATGTGGATGGGGCAGCTCGGGACGTGGAAGCTGCCATCAACGCCGCTCGAAGCTATCTCCCGACCAACCTTCCGGCAAATCCAACCTATCGCAAGCTCGATTCCGCAAGGGCGCCGGTTCTTGTCCTCAACCTTGCTTCTATTCAGCAAAAGATTTCGCAGATCAAAGGGGTAGGCCAGGTGTCGATTCTTGGTGGCTCCTTACCAGCTGTCCGGGTCGAACTCAATCCGCAACAGGTGAGTCACTATGGCCTGGGGATCCAGGACATCGCGAGTGTAATCAGCAAGCAAAACGCGAACCGGCCAAAAGGGCAGATCTCCGACGGAGACACGATTTCCGATGTAACGGCCAATGATCAAATCAGAAAGGCCAGCGATTATGCGCCGCTGGTCGTGGGGTCGAAGGACGGTGCCGTGGTACGGCTCACGGACGTTGCGAGCGTGACCGATTCGGTAGAAAGCGTACGATCGGTCGCCTATGTCAATGGCAAGGAGTCGGTCAGCCTCTTGGTCTACTGTTCTCCGGGAGCGAATGTCATCAGTACAGTCGATCAGATCAAGACAGTGCTGCCCGCGATTCGCGCTTCTATACCCGCCAACCAGCAGCTCCTGGTCACCGGCGACCTTACGACCACGATCCGTGCTTCCGTGAAGGATGTGGAAGGGACCCTTGTTCTATCGATTGTGCTGGTTGTCTTTGTCGTGTTCCTGTTCTTACGGAATGCCAGGGCCACGCTGATTCCTGGAGTCGCGGTGACGATTTCGGTGATTGGCACCTTTACGGTGGTGTACCTCTGCGGCTATACGCTGGACAATCTATCGTTGATGGCGCTGGCGATCTCGACCGGGTTCGTCGTGGATGATGCCATCGTCGTCATGGAGAACAGCGTGCGTTTGATGGAACTCGGCGTTCCTGCGAGGGAGGCAGCTCTCAAGGCGCGGAAGAAACCGGTCCGACCGTGCTCTCGATGAGCTTGTCTCTTATCGCGGTGTTCATTCCGATCCTGTTCATGGGCGGAATCCCCGGGCGGCTCTTCCACGAGTTCGCGTTCACACTGGTGGTCTCGATTGCGATCTCGATGGTGGTCTCCCTCACGCTAACACCCATGATGTGCGCTTACGTGCTTCGCTCGGAGAAGGACGTGGTGCACGGCTGGCTCTATCGATTCAGCGAGCGTGGATTTGACCATCTTTTAGCCGGCTATCGTCATAGCCTGACCTGGGTATTGAAGCATCCCGTGATTGTCTTGTTCATCTTCCTGGGGACGCTTGCCCTCAACGTTGTTCTGATGGGAAATGTCTCGAAGGGCATGTTTCCCATACAGGACACAGGTTCTCTCCTCGGCGGAATTCGAGGGCCGCAGGATGCCTCTTTCCGAGCGATGCAACATTCCTTGAAGGCGATCGAAGCGGTGATCCAGGCCGACCCGGCCGTAGACGTGGTCACGGGGTTCACGGGAAGCAGTTCCGGGCCGGGGAGCGGAGACGGGAGTAACTCCGGCTTCCTCTTTGTGACGCTGAAGCCGTTGGAGCAGAGAAAATTGAGCGCATCTGAGGTGCTCGACCGCTTGCGCCCGAAGCTGGAGGCGATTCCTGACGCAGCTACCGAACTCAAACCCTTCCAGGACATCCCGTCGGTAGGCAAGTCAACCAACGCCGAATTCCAATACGAGCTGTCCTCCGATAACGTAGCGGACCTGAGCAAGTGGGGGCCAATCTTTTATCAGGAGATGAGAAAGCTCCCTGCGATCACAGACGTCAGCATCGATCAACAAGACAAGGGGCTGCAGGCCCTTGTGAACTATGACCGGCCCACGGCAGCTCGCTTTGGCATTACTTCCCAGCTCATCGATCAATCCCTCTACGGTGCGTTCGGGCAGGCTCAGGTCTCCACCATCTACACGTCCCTCAACCAATATCACGTGGTCATGGAGGCTGCACCGCAATACACTCAGAGCCCATCAGGCCTTAGTTCCATCTATGTTCACCCTTCCGGAGGGACATCGGTTCCCCTGGATGCCTTCGCTCGATTGACAAAATCCACCTCTCCTCTTGCCGTCAACCACGACGGCCTCTTTCCTGCAGTAACCGTGTCGTTCAACCTGGCTCCGGGCGCCTCTCTCGGACAGGCAACCGTAGCCATCGGGCAGTTGCAGCAACGGCTCGGCCTGCCGCAGACGGCGCGTGGCAGCTTTCCCGGAACCGCCGGAGCTCTCAATAAATCTCTGATTGACATGATTGTGCTCGTGGTGATGGCGTTATTCGCGGTCTATATCGTACTGGGTGTGCTCTACGAGAGCCTGATGCACCCCATTACCATTCTCTCGACATTGCCTCCAGCCAGCGTCGGAGCTGTTCTCGCCCTTATCCTCTTCAAGAGCGAGTTGGATGTGATCTCGATCATCGGTATCGTCTTGCTGATCGGAATTGTAAAAAAGAATGCGATTATGATGATCGACTTCGCCCTCCTGGCAGAGCGAGTCGAGGGTAAGAGCCCAGAGGATGCCATCTTCGAGGCGTGTCTTCTCCGTTTTCGCCCCATCATGATGACCACGGTGGCCGCCTTGTTCGGAGCACTCCCACTTGCCATGGGTCGCGGTACCGGATCAGAGCTCAGGCGCCCACTAGGTATTGCGGTCGCCGGTGGTCTGGTACTCAGCCAGATCCTCACGCTCTATACCACCCCCGTGATCTATCTCTTTCTCGACAGGCTTCGGCTTCGCTTCCGGAGTAAACGCAATACACCTGAACTGGCCGCTCACGGAGGCGTCATCTAATGGGACCTACAAAGAAGATCACCGCACTGCGATTGCTGGAGCTGAACGCTAACAAGCGTGGCTGGTGCGCCGCTCTCTTCCTTTCTGCGATGTGCGGATTGCAGGGGTGCAACGTCGGTCCGAAGTACCACCCGCCCGCAATGCCCGCTCCGCCTGCGTTCAAAGAGCAGGGATCACAGGAGGCGCCGGATGGCAGTACCTGGAAGACGGCACAACCGCAAGATACTGCACTTCGTGGGAAATGGTGGGAGATCTATCAGGAACCGGAGCTGAATGCGCTGGAAGAGAAGGTCATCATCTCAAACCAGAATGTAGCTCTGGCGTTTGACAACTTCACGGCTGCCCGGGCCCAGATAGGGCAGGCACGCTCGAGCTACTACCCAACCATCAGTGTCGGTCCCTCGTACACTCGCGGTCGATCGTCCCAGACGACAACAACATCGTTCAACGCAACAAACAATCCAAATACCAATTTGTTCAACCTTCCCTTCGATGTTTCCTGGCAGCCTGATCTCTGGGGCCGTGTCCGCAATACAGTACATCAATTCTCCTACGCAGCGCAGGTGAGCGCAGCCGACCTTGCAAATCTGACGCTGACCGAACAGGCCAATCTTGCGATCTTCTACTTTGAACTGCGTGGGCAGGACGCGTTGGAGGAGTTGTTTCAGAAAACTGTAGAGGCAGACCGCCAGTCGCTGGCACTGACTCGTATCCAGTACAGAACCGGTCTGGCAAATGATGAAGCGGTCGCACAAGCCGAAATCGCTCTGAAATCGGCGGAAGCATCTGCGACCAATGCCGGCATCGCGCGCGCGCAGGATGAGCATGCCATCGCGTTGCTTATCGGAGAGGCTGCTTCGTCCTTCTCGATTCCAATCCAATCCTTGACGACCCAGGTTCCAGGCATACCGGTAGGAGTCCCTTCTGCACTATTGGAGAGGCGCCCTGATATCGCTGCCGCGGAACGGACCATGGCGGAGGCGAATGCATTGATCGGTGTGGAAAAGGCTGCCTACTACCCCACTCTGAGTCTCTCCGGTGCCGCCGGACTTGAAACCACGAAGTTCTCAAAGTGGATGACCTCTCCAAGCCGCTATTGGTCGGTGGGGCCAACCGCCTCCGAGACCATCTTCGATGGTGGTTTGAGGAAATCCACGGTAGCGCAATACAAAGCTCTGTACAACGCAGATGTCGCCAACTACAGGCAGGTTGTCCTAACGGCATTTCAGCAAACTGAGGACTACCTGGCTTCACAGCGACTGCTCAAGGAGCAGATCGCGCAGCAGCAAGAGACAGTCCAGTCCGCGCAGCGCAATCTCGATGTTGCATCCGCGCGCTATAGGACCGGACTTGATCCCTATCTGAACGTCTTCACCGCGCAAACAACTTTGCTCACGAATCAGCAAGCGGTGATTGTACTGCGCGTGCAGCAGATGTCCAGCAGCGTCCAGTTGATTGAAGCTCTGGGAGGCGGCTGGAATGTCTCGCAGTTGCCGACGGAGCGGGAGGTCAGTGCGAATAAACCAAGATGATTGGTACGATTCCGCTAATCGGCTCCCCTGTTCTTCCTCGCCTGGAGTCGGATGCATTCCCAAATCCAGCCACCAACTAAGATTCAGATTCACTGATCACAATAAATAGCTCAACAATAAGGAGATCATTATGAAGCTTCTGTTTGCCGCACCAACCCTTCTATGTGTTACAGCATTGGTCGTATGCGACGCTGGTGCTATGTCGATGCCAGCCGCACGCCCCGCCGGTTCCTCTTCATCGCTCGCCTCCATACAGGATGGGGCACAGGCCAGCCTCCCCGATGCCGTGTCAGGTGTCTGGCTACTCACGTTTGCGACAGGAAAAGGTGATACAGGGCACCTGACCCTTCAACTTCAGCGGGATGGTGGAAGGTTAGGCGGCACTGCCAAAATGGAGGACGGAATGATG
>Ga0193742_1002370_pt1 | contig 10854 bp, 7 predicted proteins | sample L2c1metaG_FD_165511 | JGI IMG/M metagenome (GOLD analysis project Ga0193742, IMG submission 165511) | Soil microbial communities from a riparian zone of the East river system, Colorado, United States - L2c1 | ecosystem: Environmental > Terrestrial > Soil > Riparian zone | place: USA: East River... | reverse complement strand
GTCGAATGTCGTGCGGACATATCCTCTACCGGTTCTTGGATCGGTCGCGGTCGTGTAGTCGCCCCGGTGTTTGCCCCACGCGGCCATCGCCCGTTCGGGAAGAGCTTTGGAAAGTGCTTCTGTCACCGCCTCAATGATTTGTGTTCCAATGGCCACCGGGCCTCCGCCGACAGTTGCTGGATAACGCGCGTTTGTCACCGATCCCTCAGGCGCGATCACCGTGATTGGAGCCAGAGAACCCTCGTTGTGAAAGTCGGCAAGCGCAGGGTCCATCATAAGAATGGCCGATCCGACGGCCGTACCGTACGTCACCGCATAGACCCGATTGACGAAACCCTTGCGTTGGAGATCTGACCGGGAAAAGTCGATCGTCATCTCGTCTCCCTTGATGGTGACGTCGACGCGGATCCACACCGGCTCGTCAAGTGTCGTGCCATCATCGTCGGTCGCGGCTTCTCCGGTGTAGGTACCATCGCGGATAGAACGGATCTCGGTACGGACGGCCTGTTCAGTGCGCCGAATCATCTGATCGATACATGCCATCACTGTGTCGCGGCCGTAACGTTGGAGCAAAGCGTGTGCGCGCTCCTCGGCAAAGCGTGTGGTCGCAATCATGGCCTGGCAATCGATACGCATGGCGTCCGTGTAGCGGACATTGTTGTAAATCAACTCCATAATATCCTTCCGCTCGACACCAGCCTCGATGATACGCGTCGGCGGTATGCAGAGCCCCTCCGCATGAATATCATACGCGTTAGCGAAGTAGCCGCCCGGGAAAGAGCCGCCCGTGTCCATCACATGTCCGCGCACCAGCGTAAAAAACAGAAGCTCGCCTTCCCAAAAGATCGGACGGATGAAGCCCCAGTCCGGAAGGTGAGGGCTGTGGCCTCCGTGATAGGGGTCGTTGGTCAGAATGACGTCACCCGGCTTGAGATCGTCAAATCGTTCTTTGATTGATTCGATTACGAATTTCGTTCCGAGAAACTGGCCGAGCAGCCCCTCGGGCATCGCAACCGTGGCGCCATCCATTCGCCAGAAGCCCACTGAGACGTCCTTGAGTTGCGCCATCAGGAAGCTTTGAGCCGTCTTGGTGATCAAATGACGCATCTCGCGGCACGCCGTCTGAAATCCATGCCACACCGTCGCAACCGTGATCGGGTCCACCGCCGTAGTATCGACCATCGCGATCTCCTTCTTCATGTTTATTCCGCCGCTCGGTCGGCATGCGTCAGTTGACCCATGGTGGAACGCGCGCGTGTCCGCAGGACGATATTGAGGTGCTCATCTATTTCCGCGTCAAAGGCGGTTGGTACGAGCACGGTAGTCGTGGCGCTGTCGATCAGCGCTGGACCTGAGAAACGGTGTCCGGAGAGGAGCAGGGACCGGTCATAGTCCGGTATCGATCGACGCCCATCGACCATGGTGCATTCCCGGCTTCCGCTCCGGGCGGAGGCGGCGTCTCCGTTTTTTCGCTCGGTGGCAACGAACTTGAAGGGATCGTCGCGGCGGCCGCCACCTCTCAAATGCATTTCGAGAAATTCGACTCCCAACTGCGGCATCGAATATCCGTAGGTGGCCTCATAGAGTTCGTGGAAGCTCTTGAGCAGCGTCGCGATGGTTTCGGCGACGATCTTTCCGGCAGGTACGGCGATTTCGAGGTGGTGATACTGCCCGATGTATCGCATCTCGATTGAGCGGCTGAAGTCCACGCGATCTTCGGGAACGCCGGCGCGGCGAAAGCTCGCCAACGCCTCCGCCGCCATAGCATTGAACGAAGCCGCCACTCGCTCCGCTGTCACCCCTTCGGCATCATTCCAAGGCTCGGATTTTGCCAATTCTTGCCCGATGTCCATGGTCAGCATTCCCATCGCGCTCAGCAGCGCGCCGGCTGCGGGGAAGATGACCTCCGGAATCCCCAATAGCTCGGCGACAGCCGCGCAGTGCAGACCGCCGGCCCCCCCACCGGCAACCAGCAGAAAATCACGCACATCATGGCCCTTTTTGGTACAGGTCTCGGTAATGCCATTCGCCATGACCGAATTGATTGTTCTGAAAACGGCGAGGGCGGTTTCCTGCGCATCCAAACCGAGTTGCTTGCCTATTTCCGAAAGCGCATGGTGAGAGCGGTCGAGGTCCAACGACATTTCACCGCCCAGGAAATACTCCGGGGATAGATAACCGAGGACCAGGTCAGCATCGGTCACCGTCGCCAGGTTGGATCGTCCGTAAGCAGCCGGGCCCGGATCAGCGCCGGCGCTTTGTGGTCCAACTCGAAGCAGACCGAGACGGTCGATACGCGCGATGGAACCGCCGCCGGCGCCGATCGCATTGACATCGACCATCTTAATGGCTACGCGCTCCTCGCCGACCCATGCGTCCTTGGTGGTTGGCACCTTTCCATTGCGAATGACGCACATGTCGAAGCTGGTGCCCCCCATGTCGACCTCGATAACGTTGTCGATTCCGCGTGTCTGCGCGATCGCAAGCGCGGCCGAGGGCGCCGCCGCCGGGCCCGATACCAGGAGTTCGACGGCTCTACCGATGCACTCGTCCACCGTCTGCATCAGCCCGCTACTCTGCATAATGAGGAGCGGAGCCGAAAAGCCGCCCTGCTGAAGTCGTTGTTGAAGCTGGCGTAGGTATCGCGCGATTGCCGGCTCGATGTACGCACTTACGATCGTGCTTGAAAAGCGCTCAAACTCACCTTGGGTTCGAAGGATCTCATGCGAGCAAACGACATAGGTGTCGGAAGCTTCCCGTAAAACAATCGATTTCAAGGCCTGCTCGTGAGACGGGTTGACGTGAGCGTGCAACAGACAGATCGCAATCGAATTGCAGCCATCGTCGAGCAATCGACGGACTAGGTTTGCAGCGGCCTGCTCGTCGAGGGGATCGACGACTTCGCCGGTATATCGCATCCGTTCGGGCACACCGAGGCGACGGTTGCGCGGTACGAGAGGATCATACGGTGGGTGAAACTGATCGAACATAGATCGGTTCAGATTGCGGATCCCGCGTCGGATTTCGGTGACGTCTCGGAAACCGCCAGTCGTTAATAGTCCTACCTTTGCTCCGGTCTTGGTTAGCAGGACGTTTGTGCCGAGCGTCGTGCCATGAACGAACAGGTCGACGTCGCCGAGGAAATCGCTGATCGTGCGTCCGGTACCGGCCGCTGCTTTGCGCAGCGCCTCGAATACGCCCGTTGTCGGATCAGCCGGCGTTGTGGAAGCCTTGAACATCGCGAGTGGATGACCCGGCTGATACACGAGACAGTCCGTGAACGTCCCGCCGACATCTACAGAAACTTGAAACATGAATTCTCACCCCCTGGCAGGACGCCTGCGGTCATCTTCGCCGCATTGGTTCCGTACGTGCACACCGCAATCACGGAACGGCAGCATAGTTGCAGTGCCGAGGGATCAGCGTACGGTCCAATACCGTTTTTTGAGCTTTTGAGATGGCTTTGATATTAGTCGCCCTGAGACGCACGCCCGCGTTCCGATGGAGTGTCGAACGAGGAAATCAGCAATCCATCGGATCGCGATCGCGCAAAGTCGCAATTTGGAAAAGCTCCGCGCCGTTTGCTCACCCCAGTCGTTGAGACGGTATTCGCTGCCTCGATGCCTGATGGCGGTGCATCGATATACTCTACGGCTCCCGACCGCGATGGCGATATATATCGTCGTGCTATTTATGCGGGCTATAAAGATATTGGACATAATGCATGCTGCGCCTATTTTTGCGTGCAAGACGAACAGATTCAAAGGATCCTCACATGCGAAAAAGACCTGTTATTCTAGGCATTGGAGGAACCTTGCGTGTGAGCTCCACCAGCGAGCGCGCAATCGAATTGTGTCTGGCTGAGGCAGCAAAGTACGGGGCGGAGACTATTCTAATTCGGGGCAGTGAACTGGTGCTGCCTCCTTTCGACCCGAGCAGCATTGACCGATCAGCAAATGCGAAGCGGCTTGTTGAGCTCATTCGGCGCTCCGATGGATTAATTATCGGGTCCCCAGGATATCACGGTTCGATTTCGGGGCTGATCAAAAATGCTTTGGATTATGTCGAGGACCTCCGCGACGAAAAGCGCGCCTATTTGGAAGGCAGGGCCGTCGGCTGCATTGCATGCGCAGAAGGAGCGCAGTCCATAGGCTCGACATTGGCAGCGCTGAGATCGGTTGTCCACGCTCTTCGAGGTTGGCCCACGCCGCTGGGCGTCGGCGTCAACTCCTCTGAAAAACCCTTCAACGCCGACGGGGATTGCGCCGATGAGAAAGTCCGGCAGCAACTCAGTGCACTGGCGGGCCAGGTGGTCTCCTTTGCCGATGCGTTTGGTGAGCACAAAATCTTAACCGATCACATTCGAAAAAGCGCCTGATTGTCGTCGAATGCGGTTAGTCCTGCTTGGTCGCGGATCTCTATTGCACGAGGCAGCTGAGGCCAACTGAGTTCACGCTTACGGCGCACCACTGCGGCGACGCTTTCACTCGGTTGCCAATGAAGGGAGTTGTTCTTGACTGTACACCGATTGTATGCCATTTCGCAGTTCAGTAAAAATGAGTTCCCAGGCGGTGCTTTCGTCTTCCGAACATGAATGCAGCAAACCCGCCGTCCCAACGCAAAGGTTGTGTGCATACCTCAAAGACGTAGCCGCACGTTTTACTTTCGTCAGGCGCCGCGTTGATCGGTTGAAGCCGCTTCGTGTCGGGCAAAAATGTGCGGATGGGATTTTGGCTGCAACGATTTAGGAGCAACGCGTGCGAGTGAACCGAAATGTCTTCATCCCTATGAGGGATGGTACGAAACTGTGCGCAGACGTTTTCTTGCCGGAAGGCGAGGGGCCGTTTCCTGCTCTTGTTGCTTTGTCACCATACGGTAAGGAAATTCAAACGCTGCAGATGCCCCCGCAGCCATTAGGGTCACCGGTCTACGAACGGGCGATCGAGGCCGGTGACCCGCAATACCTCACTGATCACGGTTACGTCCATGTGATCGCAGACCTTCGTGGTATCGGCAAATCGGAAGACGTCTACCGAGGCTGGATGTCCGACGAAGGACGCGACGGCCACGATCTGGTGGAATGGGCCGCGGCGCAGTCATGGTGTGATGGCAAGGTTGGAATGGTGGGCGTATCGTATTACGGCGCCGTCCAATTGATGGTCGCTGCAACTCGGCCGCCCCATCTCAAGGCGATCATGCCGTTCAACGCGCCAACCGACTTTTATCGTGAAGGTACTCATCACGGCGGCATTCGACACGTTTTCTTCAATCTAATTTACAAGATGAAGACAACCGGTGCGAGCGTATCGACTCTCGTAGAGGCTCTCGAGCCCGACCAACTCGACGATTTGATCGCTAAGTTGGCGGCAGATCCTGATCTTCAAATGTATCCTGAAATCTACAATGCGGCGATAGATCCGAAGCGCGTACCCAACTTCTTCGATATTCTTGCACAGCCTTTCGACGGACCGTTTTACTGGGAGCGGTCGGCGTACACGAAATATGCCGATATTCAGGTCCCAGCCTACTGCGGGTCGGGGTGGTGGGCATTTGCACACATGCATCTACGCGGTGCTTTCCAGAACTTCAAAGGCATCAAGGCGCCAACGAAGCTTTATATTGAGAGTCGCGTCGAGGCGGCTGCTCCGATGGACCAAAAGTATAACGCCGAGGTCGTCCGCTGGTACGATTATTGGTTGAAAGGGGTCGACAACGGGATCATGGACGAGCCTCCGATCCGAATTCATGTTCGTGGATCCGGATTCCGTGAAGAACGCGAGTGGCCTCTGGCGCGGACCGAATGGACGAAATTCCACTTACAGCGCTGGAGCGCTCTATCGACCGATCCCGAACCGGTTGACGGTTACCCTGACACGTTTGTTCAACAGCCGCCTTACATAACTGCAAGCGTTCAACGGGCCGACTACGTCACTCCTCCACTACTTGCTCCTTTGGAGATTGTCGGGCCGGCAGCGCTGTACCTGTATGCTGACATCGATGCAGAAGATACGAACTGGATCGTGGCGCTTGCGGATATTGCGCCGAACGGCGCCGCCGTCGAACTTACGCGAGGCTTTTTGAAAGCCTCTCACCGCGCACTCGATAAAGAGCGTTCACAGCCATATCTGCCATTCCATCCGCATCGAGAGGCCGAGCAGGTGCCGCCTGGAAAGGTCATTGAATATGCGATCGAGCTATCACCGATAGCTAACGTTTTCCGGCCCGGTCACAGGCTCCGACTTTCGGTCATGGCTATGGACCATAAATTCTATCCGCCGACCGATCCGGAACTCGGTGGTGGCCACCTGCCATGGCACGTCTGCAGAAATGCTGTGGTTACACATCGCGTCCATCACGGTCCTGCCACACCTTCTCATCTGCTTCTTCCGGTTATACCGCGGGCGGGTGGCAAGCCCCAATGAAGCGCCCGCACGGGTGCCGGCAAGAAATTCGTCCGCTTTCCAAGTTGGCGGACGATAGACGGGGCCTCCCTGGGGTCCTGGTCGAAGGCCCTTACGGGCTTCCTCCCTAGACTGCTCGCCCATGGCGAACCCGAGGCCTCGGCCTCGGGTCTTTTTTGGTGAGGCGACGGATCGGATGCGCGATGCTGACGTGTTTCTCTTGATCAGTTTCGGACCTTCATCGCCTATGTCCGTGAAGGCAGCTTGCCTATCCCGATCTTCCTCCGCCCTTGCAGCGGGTGGCCGAAGAGTTCTGGGCCGGCCACGGCGCCACCGGGGCCGACCGAAGGCGTTTCGACGAAGTCTTTTTCTAGTACCGCGCTCGTCACACGGTGCGCTGGAACTGCCAAGCCGGCGACGTCGCGGCTTGGACAATCGTGCCACGCAGCATTACGCGCTCAATGATTACGGCGATCAGCAGCGTCGTACGCCGCGCCATCATCGGTGGCGACGTCCCGGTCGGCGTTGACGGACGGCGCAGTGTGCCGCGCATCAAGATGAGCAAGGAGCCGGCTGCGAAGGCGGCTTTCGACCCGAAGGGTCGAGACTCTGTCCTCGCTATTCAATTAAGACGATCTCCATATCAAACAACAACAGTAGTTGTATTGGACAAGACTCATCCTGCAGACACAAATCAGCAATAAAGCGCATCCTGATTTTGCGCCATCTACTCTTTCCGCGCTTCGTGACGCCGTCGAGCCAAACCAGGTCATGGGCGAAGTAAGGTTGCAGACCAGTTCGTCACTGCAATTATTGGGAGGTTGTCCGCGCTTATGCTCGTACCTAAGCTTAAAATCGAAGACGTCCGCTGCTCGTTCGATGTGGAAGGCGATTTTCCACTTACCGTACTCGACGGTATCGACTTTTCGGTCAACGAGAATGAGTTTATTGCCGTGATCGGCCCAAGTGGCAGCGGAAAGTCCACGCTGTTCAATGTGATCTCTGGACTGCTTACGCCCGATTCCGGGAGGGTCCTGCTCGACGGTACCGACGTCACTGGCACGCCCGGTTGCTTAGCCTACATGATGCAGAAAGACTTGCTGCTGCCTTGGCGCACGATTCTCGACAACGTTACCTTGGGCCCCGAAATCGCGGGCAAGCCGCGTTCGGAAGTCCAAGCCGATGCGCGCAAGTTATTGCAGCGGTTCGGCCTGGATGGATTTGAGTCTTTCTATCCTGCAGCGTTGTCTGGCGGCATGCGCCAGCGGGCGGCGCTCATGCGCACCATATTGTGCGACCGACAGGTGTTGCTGCTCGACGAGCCCTTTGGCGCATTGGATGCGCTCACGCGTTCGTCCCTCCAGGAGTGGTTGCTAAACATCTGGCATGATTTCAAACGCACCGTCGTCCTTATCACCCATGATCCGGATGAAGCGGTGTTCTTGGCCGACCGCGTGATAGTTACTACCTCTCGTCCAATGTGCATTAAGGGCCTGGTGGCAGTGCCCTTGGGCCGCCCGCGCCGGCGCGACGTAACAACGAGCGTTGAGTTCGCGCGGATCAAGGGCGAGGTGCTGGATCTTGTGACCAGCGATGGAAGCAAGATGGCCGCGGCTGGTACAATACGGACAAGCGCGGACCGCGGAAGCTCCTCGGAGGCACTTTTGTCATGAGCCGCCGCTCGGGACAGCTAAACGAAGGTGGCCTTGTCGCTCCCGGATTCGTTCTTCTCGGGTTGCTCATCGCCTGGGAGGCAGCGGTGCGCGTCTTCAGCGTGCGCACTTACATTCTCCCTCCGCCGAGCGGCATCATTGAACGTCTTATCGCCGACTGGCCGCTCCTGGCCAGCAATCTGCATGCTACGCTCGTCGTGATAGGGCTGGGCTTTTTGCTCGCAATCTTGATTTCGTTGATTCTCGGCATCCTGATTGCTCATTCGAATACTTTCCGACGCGGTGTTTATCCGCTAGTCATTGCTTCTCAGACCATACCGGTAATCGCCGTGGCACCGGTACTCGTGATCTGGTTCGGTTACAATATCGTACCGCGGGTGCTGATCACCGCGCTGATCGCGTTCTTCCCCCTTACTGTTAATGTTGTCACCGGTTTTCGGTCCGTGGATCGGGAAACGATTGACTTCGTTCGCTCCCTTGGAGCCTCTCGATTGCAGGTATTCTTGAAAGTTTCCATACCGACCGCAATGCCCTTCATCTTCGCCGGCCTCAAGGTTTCCGCAACGCTTGCGGTAATTGGCGCGACGGTCAGCGAGTGGATGGGCGCCGATCGCGGACTCGGCAATCTTATTTTCGTCGACACGTCGCAGTTACACACGGTGAGGGTTTTCGCGAGCATCGCGCTGCTATCGGCCTGCGGTATCACGCTGTTTTGCCTGATCGTGCTGATCGAGCGTCTCTCGCTGCCGTGGCACTACAGCGATCAGGCTATCGGTATCCGATTGCGGGTAATGCCGGGCAGGGCTCGGCGGCCGCGATCGACCGATTCATAGGTTTCCGACAGGAGCACTCAAATGAAATCGCGTCACCTAGTTGCGCTCGTGGGCGGGATTGCCACTCTCGCGGCGCTGCAGCCCATTTCCGCGCCTGCCCAGAAGTTGCAGCAGCAACTTACGCCCGTAACTATGTCCTTCCTTTCTCGAGGAGATGGAGCGGCCGCCAATTTAGTTGCCGCGCTCGACCAAGGCTTCTTTCGGAGGGAAGGGCTCGACGTTACGTTCCTCGTCCCCTCCAACCCGGCGGCTGCGATGCAACTCGTCGCTGCGGGAACGGTCCAGTTCGCGGTCGCTCATTCAACCGATGTGATTCTCGCTCGTAGCCGCGAACTGCCGATCGTATCGATCGGCGTCACTCACCAATACGGCTTGGCGGGAGTGATGGCGCCCGCCGAGCGGAACATCCGGTCTCCACGCGATCTGGAAGGGCTAACCATTGGCATCACTGGCATCCCCGCAAACCGGATCATGTTGCAACACATGCTCCAAACCAACGGTGTGAATCTGGATAAAGTGCGCATTCTTTCGATAGGGTTCTCGCTGACGCCGTCCCTACTAGCGGGCAAGATAGACGCGTTAGGCGATGCCATCCAATGGGCCGATCCCATCACGTATAATCTAGCCAAAGGTCGCGACGGAAACGAGTCCGGTGCTTATACCTTCCTTCCCTTCTATTTGCATGGTGTCCCGCGCTACTACACATTCGGTATAGTCACCTCGGAGAACTACCTGCTTCAGAACGCTGATATCGCTCAACGCTTCATGCGCGGTTGGGCGGCGGGACTACAATGGTCGGTCGACAATCCTGAGAAGGCCGTTGAATTCCTCCTAAAGCATTATCCCGAAAATGACCGCAGGGCGGCCCTCGGCATGTGGCGTGCGCTTTCCGCTGTCGTCAGTAGCGAAGAAACTAAGGCGCACGGCTTGGGTTGGCAAAGTATTGATGTTTGGCGCACCCAGGAGGCATTTATGCGCGACAAGAGTCTCATCTCAACTACCGTTGATGTGTCTAGAGCAATGACCAATCAATACCTGCCCGGTCGATAAGCGGTTGTTGGACGTTTTCCGAAAAAGGAGAGAACTGATGAAACCGAAGTTTGTTTTCCACGAGCCGCCCCGCGTCTATGCGAAGGCCTGCATTTATGGAGACTTAATCTTTCTCGCCGGCGAGGATGCCAAGGACGAGAGAACCCAAAAGGTACAGGGCACCACGACCGCAGAACAGACCGCGGCGACGTTCCGCAACCTTCAGGCCACCCTTGAAAGCCTCGGAAGCTCGCTCGAATACGTTGTAAAGACGACTGTCTACCTGAAAGATCCGCGCGACCGAAACGAATATGGATCCGAGCGGGCTAAATGTATGCCACATATGCCACCCGGGACGATGATAATGGGCGTCTATCTTGCCGAACCAGAAATGTTGGTCGAGGTCGATGCAATTGCCGTCATCCCGGGCACACGACTGTAAGTCGGCTGCCGCCGACACGGTCCGCTCAACGGCGTGAGGGCACGCCTCCCAACTCCTGCATGAGCCAAGCCGCAAGCGCGAAAGTCGCAGCATCCCGGCCTTCAAATCCCGTCACCTGAAGCCCAAGTGGCAAGCCTTCTTCCTGAAGCAACGGCAGCGAAAGAGCCGGCACACCAAGCAAAGAGAACGGCACATTAAAGACTGGATTGCCGGTAGAGGAAAGACCGACGGGTGCTGCACTCGTCGCTGATAGGGTGATGCACCCATCAATATCAGATGCGAGCGCCTGGTAGAGACTCCGGATACGGGCGCGCTCGGCAATTGCCGCACGATAGTCATCCACCGTCATGGATTCTGCCTGCGACAAACGAGATTGCATCGCAATGCTCAACTTGCTGGCGTCGCGAGCGGAATAGGTGTTGAGCGGCCAGCGGCCTTCCCAGGCGTTGATCCTCTTTGACAGTGAAAAAGCGTCG
>Ga0193742_1002369_pt1 | contig 10855 bp, 11 predicted proteins | sample L2c1metaG_FD_165511 | JGI IMG/M metagenome (GOLD analysis project Ga0193742, IMG submission 165511) | Soil microbial communities from a riparian zone of the East river system, Colorado, United States - L2c1 | ecosystem: Environmental > Terrestrial > Soil > Riparian zone | place: USA: East River... | reverse complement strand
GCCAACCCCGCCAAGGTCCGTCAGCAGCTCACCGAGTACGGGCTGGTCGCCGAGGAGTACGGCGGCGACACGATGTTCGTCGACGTCTCGGCGCGGGCGAACACCAACATCGAGCAGCTGCTCGAGGCGATCCTGCTCACCGCCGACGCCGCGCTCGACCTGCGGGCCAACCCGAACATGGAGGCCCAGGGCGTGGCGATCGAGGCGCACCTGGACCGCGGTCGCGGTCCGGTGGCCACCGTGCTGGTGCAGCGCGGCACGCTGCGGGTAGGCGACTCGGTGGTGGCCGGCGATGCCTCCGGCCGGGTCCGGCGGATGCTCGACGAGCACGGCGGAGACGTCACCGAGGCGCTGCCGTCACAGCCGGTGCAGGTCATCGGGTTCACCTCGGTGCCGGGCGCAGGCGACACGTTCCTGGTCGTCGACGAGGACCGGGTGGCTCGCCAGATCGCCGACCGGCGCCGCGCTCGGGACCGCAACGCCGAACTGGCGTCGCGTCGCAAGCGGGTCAGCCTGGAGGACCTGGACGCCGCGCTGAAGGAGACCGACAGCCTCAACCTGATCATCAAGGGTGACAACTCGGGTACCGTCGAGGCCCTCGAGGACGCCCTGATGAAGATCGAGGTCGGGGACGACGTCGAGCTGCGGGTCACCCACCGAGGCGTGGGTGGCATCACCGAGAGCGACGTCAACCTCGCCATCGCGGACAACACCATCGTGCTGGGCTTCAACGTCCGGGCCGAAGGCAAGGCCACTGAGCTGGCCAACCGCGAGGGCGTCGAGATCCGCTACTACTCGGTGATCTACCAGGCCATCGAGGAGATCGAGCAGGCACTGCGCGGCATGCTCAAGCCGGAGTACGAAGAGGTCGAGCTCGGCCGGGCGGAGGTCCGCGAGGTCTTCCGTTCCTCCCGGGTCGGCACCATCGCCGGCTGCATGGTGCTCGGCGGGGAGATCCGGCGGAACGCCCGCGCTCGGCTGCTGCGGGACAACGTGGTGGTCGTGGAGAACCAGCCGATCAGCTCGCTGCGGCGGTTCAAGGACGACGCGGTCGAGGTCCGCGAGGGCTTCGAGTGCGGTCTGACCCTCGGGTCGTTCAACGACCTCAAGGTCGGCGACATCATCGAGACCTTCGAGATGCGGGAGAAGCCGAGGGCCTAGTCAGGCGGCCGGGCGCGGGGCTCCAGGTGGAGCGCCGCGCCTGGCCTCTGTATTGCTGGGCGGACTGGCGACCATCATGTACGTGGGAGCGTTGGAGCTCGATGTGCTGCTCGGCGACGTCGGCTCGCTGAAGGCGAAGCGGTCGTTGGTCCGTCCGGTGCTGGCCGAGTTGCGCCGAAAGTACGAGGTGGCGGTCGCCGAGGCCGGGTACCCGGACCTGCATCGCAGGACGCTGATCGGGGTGAGCTGCGTGGCCGCCGACGCCGGGCACGTGACCGAGCTACTGGACCGGTGTGAACGGTTGGTGGCCGCACGACCGGAGCTGGAGTTGCTCTCCGCCCGGCGGCGGCTCATCGGCCCACACGACGAGTGACACATCGGGGACGGGAGAGACATCGTGGTGGACCAGGCGAGGGCCAACCGGCTGGCCAAGCGAATCGCCCAGATCGTGGCATCCGCGATCGAATTTGAAATCAAGGATCCCCGGCTCACCCGGGTGACCATCACCGACGCCCGGGTGACCGGCGACCTGCACGACGCCACGGTGTTCTACACGGTGATCGGGGAGACGGTGGACGCCGAGCCGGACGCCGAGGGCGCGGCCGCCGCGCTGGCCAGCGCCACCGGCGTGTTGCGGACCATGGTCGGCCAGCGCACCGGGGTGCGGTTCACCCCGACGTTGAGCTTCATCCGGGATGCCGTGCCGGAGGGCGCCAAGCGGTTCGACGAGCTACTGGCCCGGGCCAGGGACTCCGACGCGGAGGTGGCCAGGCTGGCCGCCGGGGCGACCCCGGCAGGCGATCCGGACCCGTACAAGGCTCCGCGCGAGGACGACGCGGAGTAGTCGCCGCGAGCGCTAGCGGCGGATCACCGCGTCCAGCACGCCGGGGAACCGGCTGTCCAGGTCGTCGCGGCGCAGGTGCAGGTACAGGTTCCGGCCCTCCCGGCGCTGGGCGACGATTCCGTTCTCCCGCAGCACCCGCCAGTGATGGCTGGCGCTGCTCTTGGTCATGTCCGGGAGTATCTGCCGGCAGGTCTGCTCGGATCCGTCGGCCAAGGTGCGCACCACCCGGAGCCGGACCGGGTGGTCGAGCGCGGCCAGTACCGCCTCGATGCTCAGGTCCTCGCGGGAGGGGTGCTCCAGTTCCGCCACCCCTTTATTGTACGAGTGGATTCGAACTGTTGTGAGCTACTCCACCGTGACGGCGCCAGCACCAGTGGATAGGTTCGAATTGATTCGAACTGTTAGCCGTCAGAGAGGGCCGCGATGACCGCCACCGTCCAGCACCAGCTGGCCACCACCTTCCACCGGGCGCTGATCACCAGGGACTGGGCGCTGCTGCGAGAGATCATGGCGCCCGAGGTGACCTGGACGCTGCCGGGTGACAACACCGTCTCCGGCACAGTTGTCGGCATCGACGAGGTCATCGCGCGCGCCGAGCTGATCGCCAGCTTCGGGCTCACCTTCACTCTGGAGCACGTGCTGGTCAGCCGGGACAATATGGCGCTCGGGCTGCACAACACCGCCCGCCGCGGCGATCTGGTGCTCGACGAGCATCTGGCCACCGTGTGCACCCTTCGCGACGGGGTGATCGTGGTGATCGAGACCTACCTGTCCGACCTGGACGGAATGAACGCCTTCTTCGCGCGAGACGCGACTCGCTAGGGCAGGCTTGCCTGGTGGGCGACGCGCAACCAAAGGCGGTGACCGAGGCGAGCGCCCGGGAGGTGCTCCGGCTGGCCGGGCCGGCGTTGCTCGTGCTGGCCGCCGAACCGCTGTACCTGCTGGTCGACACGGCGGTGGTGGGCCATCTCGGGGCGGTGCCGCTGGCCGGACTGGCGATCGGCGCGGTGCTGCTGGCGCAGGTGTCCACCCAGCTGAACTTTCTGTCCTATGGCACCACAGCGCGGACCGCTCGGTTGCACGGCGCCGGACGCCGGACCGAAGCGGTGGTGGAGGGGGTGCAGTCCACCTGGCTGGCGGTGGGCGTCGGCGCGGTGCTCCTGCTGCTCGGCGAGCTGCTGGCCGGTCCGGTGAGCAGGGCGTTGGCCGGCGGCCCCGGTCCGGTGGCCAGTGAGGCGGTGGCCTGGCTGCGGATCGCGCTGATCGGCGCGCCGCTGGTGCTGATCACGCTCGCCGGAAACGGCTGGATGCGGGGGGTCCAGGACACCGCCCGGCCGCTGCGCTACGTGCTGCTCGGCAACGGGTTGTCCGCGTTGGCCTGCCCGGTGCTGGTGTACGGGCTGGCGGGGGCGCCCGCGCTCGGTCTGGTCGGCTCGGCGGTGGCCAATGTGGCCGGCCAGATTGTCTCCGCGGCGCTGTTCCTGCGCGCGTTGCTGCGCGAGCGGGTGCCGCTGGCCCCGGTCCCCGCGCTGTTGCGCGGCCACCTGCGGATGGGCCGCGACCTGGTGCTGCGCAGCCTCGGCTTCCAGGTCTGCTACCTGTCCGCCGCCGCGGTCGCGGCCCGGTTCGGGGCCGCCTCGGTCGCCGCGCACCAGGTGGTGCTGCAGCTCTGGTACTTCCAGGCGCTGGTGCTGGATTCGCTGGCCATTGCGGCGCAGGCGCTGGTCGGGTCGGCGCTGGGCGCCGGCGGGGCGGCCCGGGCCAAGGCGGTGGCCCGGCGGGTGTCCTCGTACGGGCTGGTACTGGGGTGCGCGTTCGGCGTGCTGTTCGCCGCGCTGGCCGGGGTGCTGCCTCGGTTGTTCACCAATGACCCCTCGGTGCTCGCGGCGATGCCGGTGGCCTGGTGGTTCTTCGTCGCGCTTCAACCGGTGGCCGGGCTGGTGTTCGCCCTGGACGGCGTGCTGCTCGGCGCCGGGGACGCGGCATTCCTGCGCAACTGGACGCTGATCGGTGCGGCGCTCGGGTTCCTGCCGCTGATCTGGCTGTCCCTGGCGTTCGGCTGGGGCCTGGCCGGCATCTGGACCGGCCTGGCTATGTTCATGCTGATCCGGCTCGGCAGTGTGGTGGCCAGGGCGCGCTCCGGGGCGTGGGCGGTGCCCGGCGCGGTCCGCCGCTGACGCTGGCCGCCTAGTCTGCGCCCGTCATGACCACCCGTTGCCGCGGGTGTGTCCGGCCGCGGCAGGATCGGCGGTATGAGCACCCCATCTGGCCTGGTGGTCGTGGACAAGCCCGCCGGGCTGACCTCGCACGACGTGGTCGGTCGGCTGCGCCGGCTGCTGGGCACCCGGAAGATCGGGCACGCCGGCACACTGGACCCGATGGCCACCGGCGTGCTGGTGCTCGGCGTGCAGCGGGCCACCCGGCTGCTCGGCCACCTGGCCCTGGACACCAAGGCATACGACGCCACCATCCGGCTCGGGGTGACCACCAGCACCGACGACGCCGAGGGCGAGGTCACCGCGACCGCGGACGCCGGCGGGGTCGACGAGGGTCAGGTGCGCGCCGGAATCGCCGCGCTGACCGGCCCGATCGAGCAGGTGCCCAGCGCGGTCAGCGCGATCAAGGTCAACGGCAAGCGCGCCTACCAGCGGGTCCGGGAGGGCGAGCTGGTGGAGCTGGCCGCGCGCCCGGTGACGGTCAGTGCGTTCGAGCTGGATGCGCTGCGGCGCGAGGGGGCGTGCACCGAGCTGGACGTGCGGGTGGAGTGCTCGTCGGGCACCTACATCCGGGCGCTGGCCAGGGACCTGGGTGCCGGGCTCGGCGTCGGCGGGCACCTCACCGCGCTACGCCGCACCCGGGTCGGGCCGTTCCGGCTGGACACCGCGCGCACCCTGGACGAGCTGGCCGAGCACCCGGAGCTCACGCACACCCTGGAGGCGGCGGTGGCGGCCGCGTTCCGGGTGCGGGTGGCCGACGCCGAAGAGGCCACCGCGCTGTCCTTCGGCCGGCCGTTGACCGCCGTCGGGATCGCCGGGGTGTACGCGGTGACCGATCCGGCCGGCCGGGCGCTGGCACTGGTCAGCGAGGTGGACGACCGGGCGAAACCGGTGCTCGTGCTGGCCCCGGCCGACGGGTCCTCGGCGCCTGCGTAGGCTCGACAGCGTGCTGCGCTGGCGAGGCCTGGACGATGTGCCCACCGGCTGGGGGCGAAGCGTGGTCACCGTCGGGGTCTTCGACGGGGTGCACCGAGGCCATCAGAAGCTGATCGGTCGCGCGGTGGCGGTGGCCGCCGCCCGCGACCTGCCCTCGGTCCTGGTCACCTTCGACCCGCACCCGACCGAGGTGATCCGTCCCGGTCACCACCCCGCCCAGCTCACCACGCTGGCCCGGCGCGCCGAGCTGGTCGGGGAGCTGGGCATCTCCGCGTTCTGTGTCCTGCCGTTCACCACCGAGCTGGCCCGGATGCCGGCCAACGAGTTCGCCCACGAGGTGCTCGTCGAGCGGCTGCACGCGGCCGCGGTGCTGGTCGGGGACAACTTCACCTTCGGGCACGGGGCCAAGGGAGACGTGCCGCTGCTGGGCCAGCTCGGCCGCCGCTTCGGCTTCGCCGTGGAGGGGCTGGAGCTGATCACCGACACCACCGACCCCGGCAACGGCATCACCTACTCCTCGACCTACATCCGGGCCTGCATCGACGGCGGCGACGTGGCGCTGGCCGCGCAGGCGCTGGGCCGGCCGCACCGGCTGGAAGGGGTCGTGGTGCGCGGCGACCGGCGCGGCCACGAGCTGGGTTTCCCGACCGCGAACCTGGCGCCCCCGCCGTTCGCGGCGGTACCCGCCGACGGGGTCTACGCCTGCTGGTTCGTGCACGGCAAGCGGCAGCTGCCGGCGGCGGTGTCGGTCGGCACGAACCCCACGTTCTCCGGCCGGCAGCGCACCGTCGAGGCGTACGTGCTGGACGTGAACGAGGACTTCTACGGCCACCACGTGGCGCTCGACTTCGTGGACCGACTGCGCGGCATGGAACGGTTCGACAGCGTGGACGCGCTGGTCGAGCAGATGCACCGGGACGTCATCCGCACCCGGGAACTCCTGTCCGAGCCCGCCGCCGACTGACCGCTCGCCCTCACCGTCGCTACGGCAGCGCGGCTTCCGGGCGATTGCCGGGGGCGAATTCCGCATTCGGCCTCGGGGGAACCGGTCCGGCTGCGAGCATCGGGGTGTCCGGCGGAGAGATGAGGGCAGCGTGACACTCCAGGAGCGGGAACAGCTCGGCGGCCGGAGCGCGGCCGAGGGTGACCGACCCGTCGAGGCGCCGCCTCCCGCGACCGCCGCCCCGGCGACGGGCCCCGCTACCGCCTCGGCGACCGGGCCGGATGCCGCCGCCCGATCCACTTTCGCTCGGAACGTGGCCCGCCAGCGCGAGCTCTACGGGGAGCCGCTGGGCGACCGGATCCGTCGGCTGCAGGCCGCGCTGGGGGTGTCCCAGGCTCGCCTCGCGGACGGGCTGGGGCTGTCCACCGCGATGCTGAGCCAGCTGGTCAGCGCCCGGCGGGTGAAGATCGGCGATCCGGCGGTGCTGTCCCGGCTGGCCCTGCTGGACAGGTACGTGCGGCGGCTGCCGGCCGGCGAGTCGGTGCGCGCCGATGAGCTGCTGGCCCAGCTACGGCAGACCCGCCCGCACCTCGGCCTGCCCGGCGCGGTGCCCAGGGATCCGGGTGAGGCGCTGCGCGCGGTGGCGCCGCCGGCCCAGTTGGCCGCCGCCGCGAGCGTGCTGGGGCCGCGCTTCCCGGCCATCGCGGAGCTGCTGCGGCGGGCCGCGGCGGACCAGCGATGAGCACCCTGCCCCGGTTGTTCACCGCGCTCTGGCCGCCCGCCGAGGCGCTGTCCGCGCTGGCTGGCGAGCTCGCCGAGCACCCGGACTGGCCGCCCGAGGGTTGGCGGCCCATCCCGACCGCGCGCTGGCATGTCACGCTGCGCTTCCACGGGGAGGCCGAGCCCGGGGTGTTGGCCCGCCGGCTCGAGGCACGGGCGAGCGGCCTGGCCGCCCCATGGTTGCGGCTGGCCGGGGCGGTGTCGCTGCTCCGGGTCGCCTCGGTCGCGGTGCACCCGTACGCCGAGTCGGACGCCGCCGCGCTCGCCCAGCTGGTGCGCGCCGCCGGCGGGGATCCCACCGACTTCGGTGTGCACCTCGCGGTGGCCCGGACCGCGCGCCGCGACGATGCGCCGCCGCCGGCCGGCCCCCTGGCGAGGTACCGTGGCCCGCGCTGGCGCCCGGCCGAGGTCTGCCTGGTACGCAGCCAGCCGATGTCCGCGGGCACCCGCTACACGGTGCTGCACCGGGTGCCGCTGAGCGAGGGTGCCGGGCCCGCGAGCCGGGTCCGGCCGACCGAGAGCGGGCCCGCGAGCCGGGTCCGGCCGGCTGACGGCGAGCCGGTGCCCCGGCCGCGTCCGGGGCGCAATGGGGACCGTCCACCGGGCGCCGAGCTGGCACGTGCCGGCCGGCGTCAGCCCGTGGATAACGCCTGGTAACCTATTGCTCGGGTGCGGCTGCGGTCCGTGGCGGCCAGCACCGACTTTCCCACCGCGCCGGCCGAGCCGAGCGCGGGACCGCACGGCACAGCACAGAATCGAGGAGTACCCCGCCCGTGGCACTTGACGCCGCAGAAAAGAAGACCATTCTCACCGACTACGGCGTGCACGAGTCGGACACCGGCTCGCCGGAAGCTCAGGTCGCCCTGCTGACCAAGCGCATTGTTGACCTCACCGAGCACCTCAAGCAGCACAAGCACGACCACCACTCACGTCGTGGTCTGCTGCTCATGGTCGGCCGTCGCCGGCGACTGCTGAAGTACCTGAGGCAGGTTGACGTCTCGCGCTACCGTGCGCTGATCGAACGGCTCGGCCTACGCCGCTGAGCGTCCGTCTGGGGGAGTGTCCGCGTCGCGGCGCTCCCCCTCCCGGCATTCCGGCCGGCTAAGGAGTCAGGCCGGAAGCAGACCGGAGAAAACTACACATCGACGGGTACCGCGGTCCCGGAGCGGGAGCAATTGACCCGCCGGTCCTCGGTAGTGGCCCCCGGGCACGGCGCGGCGCCGTGCCGAGGGCTTCGATCGAAGACCGGCCTCGTTCCGGACCATGCGGTTGCCCTCACCGTGAACCAAAGAGGAGCGTTTCCTAGACATGTCAGATCCCACCCGAGAAGGGGTGTTCGAAACCACCGCGGTGATCGACAACGGGAGCTACGGCACCCGTACCGTGCGGTTCGAGACCGGCCGGCTGGCCCAGCAGGCCGCCGGTGCCGTCGTCGCCTACCTCGACGACGAGACCATGCTGCTGTCCGCCACCACGGCGTCCAAGCACCCTAAAGACAACCTCGACTTCTTCCCGCTCACCATTGACGTGGAGGAGCGGATGTACGCCGCCGGGCGGATTCCCGGCTCGTTCTTCCGCCGCGAGGGCCGGCCGTCCACCGACGCCATCCTGGCCTGCCGGCTGATCGACCGGCCACTTCGCCCCACCTTCGGCGACGGGCTGCGCAACGAGATCCAGGTCGTGGTGACCGTGCTCTCGCTGCACCCCCAGGACCCGTACGACGTGCTGGCCATCAACGCCGCGTCGGCGTCCACCCAGATCTCCGGGCTGCCCTTCACCGGGCCGGTCGGCGGTGTGCGTGTCGCGCTCATTGACGGGCAGTGGGTCGCCTTCCCGACCTACGAGCAGCTCGAGCGCGCCGTGTTCGACATGGTGGTGGCCGGCCGCATCGCCGGTGACGACGTAGCGATCATGATGGTCGAGGCGGAGGCCACTACGCGGACCATCGAGCTGGTCGCCGGTGGCGCCGGCGCGCCGACCGAGGAGGTCGTCGCCGAGGGCCTGGAGGCCGCCAAGCCGTTCATCCGCACGTTGTGTGAGGCCCAGCGGCAGCTCGCCGACTCGGCCGCCAAGCCGGTCGGGGAGTTCCCGACCTACCCGGCCTACCAGCCGGACGCGCTGGACGCGGTGTTCGACGCGATCTCCGGTGAGCTGGCCAAGGCGCTCACCATCGCCGACAAGCAGACCCGCGAGTCCCGGTTGGACGAGCTCAAGGCCGAGGTGCTGGACCAGCTCGGAGACAAGTTCGAGGGCCGCGAGAAGGAGCTGGGTGGCGCGTACCGGGCGGTCACCAAGAAGCTGGTCCGCCAGCGCATCCTGCGTGACCAGGTGCGCATCGACGGGCGCGGGCTGACCGACATCCGTCCGCTGGGCGCCGAGGTCGAGGTGGTGCCGAGGGCACACGGTTCGGCCCTGTTCGAGCGCGGCGAGACCCAGATCATGGGCGTCACCACGCTGAACATGCTCCGGATGGAACAGCAGATCGACTCGCTGTCCCCGGAGACCAAGAAGCGCTACATGCACAACTACAACTTCCCGCCCTACTCGACCGGTGAGACCGGCCGGGTGGGTTCGCCGAAGCGCCGCGAGATCGGTCACGGCGCGCTGGCCGAGCGGGCCCTGCTGCCCGTGCTGCCCAGCCGGGAGGCCTTCCCGTACGCGATCCGCCAGGTCTCCGAGGCGCTGGGCTCGAACGGGTCCACCTCGATGGGCTCGGTGTGCGCGTCCACCCTGTCGCTGCTCAACGCCGGTGTGCCGCTGCTGGCCCCGGTCGCCGGCATCGCGATGGGCCTGGTGTCCGACGAGGTTGACGGCAAGACGTCCTACGTGGCGCTGACCGACATCCTGGGCGCCGAGGATGCCTTCGGTGACATGGACTTCAAGGTCGCCGGCACCAAGGACTTCGTGACCGCGCTCCAGCTGGACACCAAGCTGGACGGCATCCCGTCCGAGGTGTTGGCCAAGGCGCTGTCCCAGGCCCGGGACGCCCGGCTGACCATCCTGGAAGTGCTCGCCGAGGCGATCGACGAGCCGGACGAGATGAGCCCGTACGCACCCCGGGTGACCTCGGTGAAGATCCCGGTCGACAAGATCGGCGAGGTGATCGGGCCGAAGGGCAAGATGATCAACGCGATCACCGAGCAGACCGGCGCGGACATCTCCATCGAGGACGACGGCACCATCTACGTCGGTGCGGCCGACGGCCCGTCCGCCGAGGCGGCCATCGGCATGATCAACGCGATCGCCAACCCGCAGCTGCCGAAGGTGGGCGAGCGGTTCCTGGGCACGGTGGTCAAGACCGCCGCGTTCGGTGCGTTCGTCTCGCTGGTGCCGGGCAAGGACGGCCTGGTGCACATCTCCAAGCTGGGCAACGGCAAGCGCATCGGCAAGGTCGAGGACGTCGTCAAGGTCGGCGACAAGCTGCGCGTCGAGGTCGTCGACATCGACAACCGCGGCAAGGTCTCGCTGATCCCGGTGGCCGAGGGTGAGGCCGCCGCGGCGGCGGGCGCCGAGTCCGGCTCGACCGGCGACGCCGGCTCGGGTGACGAGGCGGAGAAGGCCGAGATCAGTTGACCCTGCTCGCACCGTCGGGGCCGACACCCGGCGGCGCGGGCGCCCCGGAGCCGGACTCGGTCACCCTCAGCTCACTGCCCAGTGGGCTGAGGGTGGTCACCGAGTGGGTTCCGGGTGTGCGGTCGGCGGCGGTCGGGGTGTGGATCGGCGTCGGCTCCCGGGACGAGACGGCAACTCAGGCCGGCGCCGCGCACTTCCTGGAACACCTGCTGTTCAAGGGCACCGCGCGGCGCACCGCCACCCAGATCGCCCAGGAGATCGATGCCGTTGGCGGCGAACTGAACGCGTTCACCGCCAAGGAACACACCTGCTTCTACGCGCACGTACTCGACTCCGATCTACCGCTCGCGGTGGATCTCCTCGCCGACGTCGTCACCGCCGCGTCGATGGCCGCCCCGGATG
>Ga0193742_1002368_pt1 | contig 10856 bp, 11 predicted proteins | sample L2c1metaG_FD_165511 | JGI IMG/M metagenome (GOLD analysis project Ga0193742, IMG submission 165511) | Soil microbial communities from a riparian zone of the East river system, Colorado, United States - L2c1 | ecosystem: Environmental > Terrestrial > Soil > Riparian zone | place: USA: East River... | reverse complement strand
CGTTGCCGGGCAAAAGGCGCGAAGCGCCGTCTTCAACCCTGACGCCCGGCAACCCAACCTTCCTCAGAAGATGGATACGCGGGTCAAGCCCGCGTATGACGCAGAGAAATAATCCTCTACGGTCCAAGGAGAAAGCATGACAGACCGCCTGCAGGGCAAGCGCGCATTCGTGACCGCGGCGGCGGTCGGCATTGGCCGGGCCTGCGCCCTGGCCTTTGCGTGCGAAGGCGCCACGGTTTTTGCAACCGACATCGATGAGACAAAACTTGCGCTGCTCTCCAAGGAGGGCGTATCCGAGGTGGCGCGGCTCGACGCCCGCGACAGTGAAGCGGTCGCCGCGATGGCCAAGCGGGTCGGCAAGGTCGACATCCTGCTCAACGCCGCCGGCTTCGTGCATCACGGCAGCGTGCTGGAATGCTCCGACGCCGACTGGGACTTCTCGTTCGACCTCAACGTCAAGTCGATGCATCGCACGATCCGCTCGTTCCTGCCGGCCATGCTGGAACAGGGCGGCGGCTCGATCGTCAACATCGCCTCTGCCGCCGGTGTGTTCAAGGCAGCCCCCAATCGCTACGTCTACGGCGCGACCAAGGCAGCTGTCGCGGCGTTAACCCGCGCGGTCGCCGTCGACTTCATCACCAAGGGCATTCGCTGCAACTGCATCTGCCCCGGCACCATCGAAACGCCGTCAATGCTGGATCGCGCCGCCGCCGCAGGACCGAACGGCCGCGAGATGTTCGTCAGCCGCCAACCGATGGGACGGCTCGGCACCACGGACGAGATCGCCTCGCTCGCGGTCTATCTCGCCAGTGACGAGAGCGCCTTTACCACCGGCGTCGCGCACATCATCGACGGCGGCTGGACGTTGTAACAAGGAAGACCTCATCCTGGGGAGCGGCGCGCTCGCGCCGCGTCTCGAAGGATGAAGAAACGATTGCAGTCATGGTTCGAGACGCGCGCAGGAGCGCGCTCCTCACCATGAGGACTCTTTCGGGAAAGGACCCATCCCCCATGAACAAGATCGATCTGAACGGCCGCTGCGCCGTCGTTACCGGCGGCGCGCAGGGTTTTGGGCGCGCCATCAGCGAGCGTTTTGTCGCCTCCGGCGCCAAGGTTGCGATCTGGGATCACGATTTGCCGTTCGCCGAGAAAACCGCCAAGGAAATCGGGAAGGAAATCGGCCCTGATGTCACCGCGTTCAAGGTCGATGTGTCCGATCTCGCCGCGGTCGAGAAGACCCGGGACGCCACGCTGAAAGCGTTCGGCAAGATCGACATCCTGATCAACAACGCGGGCATCGCCGGCGTCAACAAGACAGTCTGGGAAACCGATCTCGAGGAATGGCGCAAGGTGCTGCGCATCAATCTCGACGGCCCGTTCATTTGCTGCAAGGCGATCGTGCCTTCGATGGTGAAGCAAAATTACGGCCGCATCGTCAACATCGCTTCCATCGCGGGCAAGGAAGGCAACCCCAACGCCGCGCACTACTCGGCTTCAAAGGCCGGCCTGATCGCGCTGACGAAATCGCTGGGCAAGGAGCTCGCGGGCCACGAAATCGCGGTCAACGCGGTCACCCCCGCCGCGGCCAAGACCGCGATCTTCGACCAGCTGACGCAGCAGCACATCGACTTCATGCTGTCGAAGATTCCGAAAGGACGCTTTGTGCTGGTGGAAGAACTCGCGGCGATGGTGGCGTGGCTAGCCTCGGAGGACTGCGCGTTCTCCACCGGCGCGGTGTTTGACATCTCCGGCGGGCGCGCCACCTACTAGGCCTGAAGGCAGAGGCACTATGGTCCGGGAAGGTGGATGTCTGTGCGGCGCGGTGCGCTTCAAGGCCGTGGGCGAGCCGGTCAACGTCCGCATTTGCCACTGCCGCAACTGCCAGAAGGCGATGGGATCGCCGTTCTACGCCCGGGCCTTGTTCGACCAGAAGGCGCTTGCGATTGAAGGCGAGACCGCCAGCTACGCCTCGTCGGAGCGGCTAGGCCGGGTATTTTGCACGCGCTGCGGCACCCGGCTGTTCTCCTGGCGCACGGATGGCACCATGGCAGGTGTCGCTTTGGCTGTCTTCGACGACCGCAACGCCTTCGCCCCGACCGAACACATCTGGGTCAGCGAGAAAATGACCTGGGTGACGCTAGAGGATGGTTTACCGCAATATCCGCGGACGGTTCCGGCCTGACGCTTTTACGTGCTAGCGTCGCGATTGGTTCAACCGGACGGGGATATCGATTGCTCCAAAACAGCACAGTCTATGCGGTGTCGGTCTGGGTATTGCCGGTCGTGATCGCCATCACATTTCATGAAGCGGCCCACGGCTTTGTCGCGCACCGGCTCGGCGATAACACGGCCTGGCAGCTCGGCCGCGTCAGTTTCAACCCGCTCAAGCACATCGATCCGTTCGGCACCCTGCTGTTGCCGGCCATCCTGCTGTTGTCCAATTCACCGTTTCTGTTCGGTTATGCCAAGCCGGTGCCGGTGAATTTCCGGGCGCTGCGCCATCCCCGCCTCGACATGGTCTGGGTGGCGCTCGCAGGCCCGGCGACCAATATCGTGCTGGCGCTGGTCGCCGCGGCGGCCCTTCACCTCCTGGGCTTTGCCCCCGAAAACGCCGCCCAATGGATCTTCGACAATCTGAAAAACGCGCTTGTTATCAATGTCGTGCTTGCCGTTTTCAACATGCTTCCGATTCCCCCGCTGGATGGCGGCCGGGTCGCCGTCGGGCTCTTGCCGAACGCGCTCGCGGTGCCGCTGTCCCGCCTGGAACCCTATGGCATGCTGATTCTGATCGGCCTTCTGATCCTGCTTCCGATAGTCGGCACCCGACTCGGTCTAAATCTTGATGTTATTTCATCGATACTTCGGACGGTGACCGGCTATGTAATCCGGCTACTACTCGTGGTCACCGGCAACGCGTAGTTGTTGTTTCCGAGTGGTTATCCAAGAATCCGCCGCCTGATGCACCTGAGGCCATTTTGATTAAAGCTGCCGACATGATGATTGCGCGCCGGGCCGACACCAAGGCTCGCGCGGACTTCGCGACCTGGAAAATGATGGCGAAGCTGAACGGTGCCTCCGCCCTGCCCGACGAAGCCCAGACCTTCCTGGTCAGCTACAAGGAGCTTCTCAAGCAGATGACGGAGCCGGAGGCCACCGACGCCACCATCAACCTGATGTATCGGGCTTACTACACCGAAATGGGCGGCAAGGGCACCGCGCCCGACGTCCGGGCGCATTTGAGCGAACCGGTGGTCGGCAACGTCACGGCCTTCAAACGCCCGGTACCGCAAAAGGCCAAACCCAAGAGCGGCCCGGACGCAAAGCCCCGCCTTCCGGTAGCGCTGATCTTTGCGTGCCTCGTCGTGGTATATGTCGGGTTCCGATATCTTTGGCGCTGAGGCGATCGATAGCGGCGTTGAAGCGATGGCTCTCTTTGTTTGAGCGCGATCTTTCCGCAAGCGCTTGGCGTTTATCGCGCAGGAAAACCAGCCTCCACGTTCAGGACCAGGCTCTACCGCACGCTCTACTCGAATGAGTTTTTCATCGGGTTCTTAGCACCCCCAACAGGCCCCATATCGCCGCGGCTATGCGAGGCTGTTAAGGCAGGGCATAATGGCTGTCATATTCCGGCGTAAATCGGAAGTGACCTTGGGAGGGGGGAAATGAAACAATTGGCTGCGGCGTTGCTGCTGACGACGGGTCTGGTGTTCGCCGGCAGTGCGCTGGCGCAGGAAAAGCTCGACAAGGTCGTCAGGGTCGGAGCCCTCGGCGATCAATCGGGGCTGTATCAGGATATCGGCGGCCCCGGCTCTACCGTCGCAGCCCAAATGGCGATCGAGGATTCTGGATTGTTGGCCAAAGGCTGGAAGATCGATGTGATCTCGGCCGATCACCAGAACAAGCCCGACGTCGCCGTCAACATCGGCAAGCAATGGATCGACGTCGAGAAGGTCGACGTGTTCGTCGATCTCGCAGCTTCCAACGTCGGGCTCGCAATCGCGAACCTTTCCAAGGAGAAGAATGTCGTCAACCTGAACTCCGGCTCGGGCTCGTCCGATCTCACCGGCGCGCAGTGCACGCCCAATACCGTGCACTGGGCTTACGACACCTACATGCTCGCCAACGGTACCGGCAAGGCACTGGTGAAATCCGGCGGCGACACCTGGTTTCTTATCACCGCAGACTATGCATTCGGCCAGGCGCTGGAGCGCGACACGACGGCGGCCGTCACCGCTGCCGGCGGCAAGGTGCTCGGGGGCGTCAAGCATCCGCTCAACACATCCGACTTCTCCTCCTTCCTGCTGCAGGCGCAGAGTTCGAAAGCCAAAGTCATCGGCCTTGCCAATGCCGGCGGCGACACCACCAACGCGATCAAGCAGGCCGCCGAGTTCGGCATCGTCGCCGGCGGGCAGAAACTCGCGGGCATGCTGATGTTCATCACCGACGTCAACGCGCTCGGGCTCAATGTCGCGCAAGGCCTCAACTTCACCGAGACCTTCTACTGGGACATGAACGACCAGACCCGCGCCTTCAGCAAGCGCTTCATGGAGAGGTTCAAGAAGAACCCGCCGACCATGGTGCAGGCCGGTGTCTATTCCTCCTTGATCCATTACTTCAAGGCGCTCGAAGCGCTCGGTGGCAATCCGCATGACGGCCGCGCGGTGGTGGCCAAGATGAAGGAGTTGCCGACCGACGATCCGCTATTCGGCAAGGGCTCGATCCGCGCCGACGGGCGCAAGATTCACCCGGCCTATCTGTTCGAGGTGAAGAAGCCCTCGGAATCGAAATACCCGTGGGACTATTACAAGCTGATCGCCACCATTCCGGCCGACGAAGCCTGGCTTCCGCTGGAGAAGAGCGTTTGCCCGCTGCTGAAGAAGAGCTGAGCTAATAAGACAGCCGCCCAATCGGGCGAGGCAAGAAAACCGGTACTGACGATCCATCCGAAAGATCGCGGCGGCGATGCCGATTATTCCAGGACCTAGCTCTTTCCCTTCGGGAAGATGACATCCAGCGTGAAGTTCAATCCCTCATCCGCCTCCATGGGGGGCGGCTGCGGCACGGGATCCGACCTGCGGATCATCGCGAGCGCCGCCTCGTCATAGGCCGCATCGCCGGAGCCTTCGATGACGCGCATCGACACCACATGCCCGAGACGATCAAGCACGAAACCCACCTTGACCTTGGTCTCCTTGGTGGTCTTCACCTCGGGATAGCGCTTGTGGAGATTGAGATAGGCGCTGAGTTGGCCGCGCCATTTCGCCAGCAGCTTTTGCGCGTCCTTGCCGATGCCCTGATGAACGACGGTCGGGGTGTCGGCTTGTTGCGCGCCTTCGATCTTCTGTCGCGCCGTCGCTTCCTGCGCCACGGACTCGTCCGATGCCGAGGTCTGTACCGTGGCAATCTTCGGATCGTCTTCCTTGGGCTTGTTGTTGTCCGTCGTCGTCACCACCCGGTCGGGATCTTCGGTTTCGGTCGGGGTATCCTTTGGCAGGTCGGTTTGCTTGGGCTCGGCCTTCTGCTCGGCGAGCGCGGGCGAGGCCACCGACGCGTCGGCGTCCGGTCCGGCCGGAAGATCGGTATCCTCGGCGCTGGCCGAGGTGAGTTCGATGCCGATATCGCCCTGCGAGCCCAGATATTCGGTTTCGTCATCCCCCCGCAGATGCGCGAGCGCCAGCGCGCCGCAGCCGATATGCAGCGCGACCGCGCCCACCGCCGCCAGAATCCAGAGGCGCCGCGATGGCTTTTGCTCGGTATCGAGGCCGGACATCTCGAACTAGCCGCCGATCAGGGTTTTGGGGTTGCTGGCGCGGATGGCGATGCATCGGCGTTCGGAACGCCTTCCAGCGCCACCAGCTTGATCTTGGTATAGCCCCCGGCGCGCAGGATTTCCAGCACATCCATTAATTCGCCGTAGGGTACCGCGCGGTCCGAGCGGAGAAAAATCGGGCGATCCTTGCTCGAATCCGCCATCGCGTCGAGTGTGCGAACCAGATCGACCCGCTTGACCGGATTCTCGCCGACCGCCACCGCAAGATCCGGCTTGATGCTGACATAGGTCGGCTTGTCCGGCTTCTTCTGCGGGGTCGCGGTCGACGATGGCAGATCAATCGGAAGATCGACGGTCGACAGCGGCGCCGCCACCATGAAGATGATCAGCAGAACCAGGATGACGTCGATGAACGGCGTGACGTTGATTTCAGGGGTCTCCCCGAAATCGTCGTCGTCGGCATCGCTGTCCGAGAGCGAAATGGCCATCGCTTACTCCGCCGCGCGCGAATGCGTGCCGCCATGGGTGCGGTCGAGATCGCGCGACAACAGGCGCGCCGCGGCGCCCGAGGACCGGCTGACCAGTTCGAGATAGGCTTTCGTCACGCGCGCAAAGTGATTGTAGATGATGACCGCCGGGATCGCCGCGACCAGGCCGATCGCCGTTGCGAGCAGCGCTTCGGCGATACCAGGTGCGACCACCGCGAGATTGGTGGTCTGCGATTTCGAGATGCCGATGAAGCTGTTCATGATGCCCCAGACGGTGCCGAACAGGCCGACGAACGGCGACGTTGCGCCGATCGTCGCCAACAATCCCATGCCGACCCGGATCCGGCGCCCCTCGGCGCGGACGATTTCGCCAAAGCTTGATGCCGCCCGCTCCTTGATGCCCTCGTCGCTCGAGATTCCAGCCGAGGCCCGGGCCTCGCCCATCGCCGCAGCAAGCAACGCCGACAGCACGCTGCCCTTGGCGCCGAGCGCAAACTGCGCTTCCGCCAGTGATCTTGCGCTGGCGATCTTGCGCAGCGCCGCGCGCAATCTAGCCTGCACGACCGACAGCTCGATCGTTTTCGCGATGAAGACCGTCCAGGTGACCAGCGAGGCGAACGCCAGGCCGATCATCACTGCCTTGACGATGATGTCTGCCGCCAGGAACATCGACCACGGCGATAATTCGTGCAGCGCAGCAACGGTCGATTTCAGCGCTTTGCCGCCGCCATCGGCGGGCGGTATCGATGCATCGGAGGCGGCCTGCGCGGGAGCAGCCGATGGTGCTGGCGCGACCGGCACATCCTGTACCGGCGCGACGGCCGGCGGCGCGGCCGCAACAGGCGGCTGAGCCGCAACCGGGGCCTGTGGCGCAACCTGCGCCCTTGGCGCAGCCTGGGTCTGAGGCGCAGCCTGGGTCTGAGGTGCCTGGGCGGTGTTCTGCTGCGCCTGCAGCGGCCGTGCTGGCGACAGCATCGCCAGCATCAGGACTGCAGCAACGGTCGCTCGAAACCAAGTCGCTCGAAACAGTGACGTGTTCATACTTCGGCCCAGTAGCGGATCAGATTGTGATAGATGCCGGTCAATTTGACCGTTTCAGGGTCATCGCGTCCAAGACGCTCCACCAGGGCCTGAATAGCAACGTCGAGATCGAAAATCAGGCTGCGGGCATGAGCATCCCGTATCATGCTCTGTACCCAGAAAAAAGATGCAACCCGCGTCCCCCGGGTGACCGGGGTGACCATATGCAAACTAGACGCAGGATAAACTACGAGATCACCGGCCGGCAGCTTGATTTCATGGGATCCATAGAGGTCTTCGGCCACGAGTTCTCCGCCGTCGTACTCGTCGGGCTCCGATAAAAATAACGTGACCGACAGATCGGTCCGGATGCGCAAGCCGGTCAGGCGATCGCCTCGCACGGCGTTGTCGACATGGATGCCGAAATGGTGGCCGTCCGCAGCCCGGTAACGATTGAACAGCGGCGGGAAGATATGGAGCGGCACCGCCGCCGAGATGAACCGCGGGTTGGCGGTCAGCGCCGATATCACGCGGTTGCCGAGCTTGCGCGCGATCTCGCTGTCCGGCGGCAATTGTTCGTTGCTTTTCACCAGTGCCGATTGCGCCCCGGCAGTTGAACGGCCGTCTTCCCATGAACATTCGTTCATGATGCGGCGGAAATCCGCCACATCGCTTTTGCTCAGCACATTCGGGACGCAGATCAGCATCGCATCGACAATCAGTACCTCGCTGAAAGCACCACCGCCACGGTGCGGCCAGGCGCTTCCAGAGTGAACGGCGCCGCACTTTGATAAAACGCGGTGTAATAGAGCTTGTTGAAGATGTTGTTGACGAACAGCTTCGCAGTCCAGTGCTGGTCGATCTTGGCTTCCGCGAAGGTATCGAAGCGCCAGAAGCTCGGCAGCACCGTGCCCTGGTTCGCGGCAAGCAAGGTGCCGCCATACATCGCGGAACGATAGACGGCCTGCCCGCCAACCTCCCACCTGTCATCGATTTGATATTTGCTCAGCAGGCTGAACGACTGATTGGCGATGTTGGCCAGCGGCAAGCCCACGTTGGTCGGGTAAAGAGCGGGGTCGGCCGAGGAAACTAGCGACTTCGTCACCTCCGACTTCATCAGCACCAGGCCGCCGAACACGCTCCATTTGTCCGTGATCTTGCCGGCGACTTCGAGATCAATGCCGCGGATTTGATACGCCGCTCCGGCGCTGACGCAAGGCTGCGTACCCCCGATCGACGTATTATAGGGGCAAGCTGCCGTCTGGTTTGCTGTTGAGGTTACGTTCACCGACTCACGCGCATTGGTGACATTGGTCTGGAACAGCGCGCCGGTCAGGAGCAAATGGCGCTCAAACAACTCCCATTTGTTGCCAACCTCGATCGCGGTGTTCTTCATCGGCCCAAATATCTGGTTCGACCCCCCGTTTAGGACCGGCGCAAGTCCGCCATAGGCCGCGCTGGTGCCGTCGAATTCGGCACCCACCGGATTAGACGACGTGGCGTAGGCAACATAGACACTGGTAATCGGCAGCGGCTTCAGCGTGAGGCCCAGATTGAAGTTCGGCATATCAAACTGCGCGGCCTGCGAGCCGAAGGTGTTCGCGACCCCATTCGATGTGCCGTAACCACTGGCTTTGATGCCGTAGTCGTCCAAGCGGATGCCGCCATTGAGGATCAGCAAATCGCGGTAATTGGCGGAATCGAGCAAATAGCCGCTCGTCGTATCGATCGCGATTTGCGTCGGCCTCCCCGTGAGCGTGGGCGTCGTCGAGAACGGTAGGAATGTATATTGCGGATTGGTGATGCTCACATTGGTTGGCGCCCCGCTGCTGTTGAACAACGTGCCAACAGCTGCTTCAGAGGATAGCCCCGTATACGTATCGATACTGGAAGTTTCGCGCGAGACCTCGACGCCGGCGACCGCGGTATGGTGCCAGTTGCCGGTATCGAACTTGTACGTGAACTCGCTCTGGTTGGCGACGACGTCGGTCGGCTGATAGCGGCTCAGCGTGTTGGCGGTCAGCGTGTTCGCCACAACGTTGGGTGACTCCGGAATCGTGCCGATGTAATTCAGCAGCGACTGCGAGCCCCGAACCCTGTCGGTAAAGGTCAAGTCGGGAGTGATCTTTACTTCGGTGTTGACCGTGGCGATATCCTGATGGACCTCAAAGAAATCGCGGTTGACGAAGCCGTAGAAATTGTCGCGATTGACGCCAAATTCCGGGGCCGGTCCGCCAGCGGTGGTCGTATATTGACCGAGGGCGTTGGTGGGTCCCGTCCGGAGGTACGGCACGCCGAAGTCCGGCAATCCGTGGATATCGGTGTGAACGTAGTCCGCGGTCACCTTCACCGCATCAACCGGCTTCCACGTCAACGCCACAAAGCCGCCGCCGCGATCGTCAGAGGTAAAGCTTCGGCCTTCGACGCCCGCATCCTGGAACAGGCCGCCGGCGCGAATGGCCAATGTCGGGCTGATCACCTGGTTGACGTCGAGCGTGACGCGCTTGGTGCTGTCGCTCGCGTACGTCGTGTCCATGTTGTAGAAGGACCCGTCGGTGGTCGCTTGCTTGGTGACGATATTGATCGCACCACCCGTCGTGCCGCGGCCGGCAAACGACGAACCGGGTCCGCGCAGAATCTCGATCTGCTCGGTGAAGAAATTCTCACGCACGCTGACGCCGGAATCACGGACGCCGTCGATGAAGACGTCGTTGCGGGTATCGAAGCCGCGAACGAAAAACCGGTCGCCGAAGGCGTTGCCGCCCTCGCCGGTGCCGAGCGTCACGCCGGCGGTGTTCAGCACCGCCTGCTTCAGCGACGTGGCGTTCTCGTCTGCCAGCACTTGCTTGTCGATGACCGTGACGGTCTTTGGCGTATTCAGCAGCGGTTCGGGAAATTTGCCCGAGGCCTGGAGATGATCGACCTTGTAGGGTGCCGCCGCATCCGCATAGGGGTTGCGGTCCGCGCTCAGCGCGCCGGCGTTGGGATACGGCACCGGCGCCGCCGCAGTTTGTTGCGACCGCCGCGCCGCGCGCCGCAGGGCATTGCGGGCGCGGATCTGGTCCGGCGTCGGTTTCGAAACGGCCGGACGCGGGCGCGCGACGGGAGCATCGACCGTCACCGGCGGGAGGTTTGATTGCTGCGCTTCGGCGCCGGAAAACGTGGCGACCGCCATCAAGCCGGCAACTGCCGACACCTTGCGGCCGGAATGGTTCTCGAAGGTTTCGCTGATCGAGTTCAGAGCCGCGTTCGAACGCAGCGAACTCGGCGTCTTTGCCGTATTCATTTTAAATGCCCCGCTGACCTAAGTTCAATCTGCTCGCGCGCCCCATTTGCGATGAGCAATTGCATGTTGGTTATCGAGCAAAGGAGGATCGGGTCAATGCGATTACGGCAACAGGCTGTTTGAATCGGTCCAGTTAAAAGCGATTCTAAATCGTAGTTTGAAACGGTTCTAAGTTACGTTTTGAAGCGTTCTAAGTTAATGCAGAAATTGCCTGTAAATCGGCCTTCTTTCGCTTTCCGCGAACGGTATTCTCAATCGGCGCTGGGCGGCTTCATCAGCGAAAACAATTCGT
>Ga0193742_1002367_pt1 | contig 10860 bp, 9 predicted proteins | sample L2c1metaG_FD_165511 | JGI IMG/M metagenome (GOLD analysis project Ga0193742, IMG submission 165511) | Soil microbial communities from a riparian zone of the East river system, Colorado, United States - L2c1 | ecosystem: Environmental > Terrestrial > Soil > Riparian zone | place: USA: East River... | reverse complement strand
AGTTCTTCGTCGTGAGCTGACCCGCTCCCGCCCGTCCTTCCCCGGCGCTCCGTCGTGGGCCGATCCCCGGATGCGGTGGTCGCCGCGATCGAGGGCGCCCGGATGCGATGGGCTGGTCCCGTGCTTGTCGACCCGCCCCGCGAGCGCTTCAGCCTGCCCGCCGCGCCCGCCCCGCCGGCACGCTCGGGATTCCCGGTCGCCGCGACCCTCGCCCCCGTTGCCGTCTCGCTCGCCCTCTGGGCGGTGACCGGGTCGATCTACAGCCTGTTGTTCGCGTTCCTCGGACCGGTCGTCGCGCTCGGCGGGCTGGTCGACGGCCGGGTGCATCGCCGCCGGGCCGCACGGCGGGAGCGGGCGCGTTACGCGACCGCCGTCGATCGCCTGGCGGAGCGCATCACGGGGGCGCAGGAGCGCGAACGCGAGCGCCTGATGCGGCTGTCACCGGGCACCGCGCCGGGCGACGTGCCGGCGTGGGGAGGGTCGCACGGCCGACCTCTGCCGGTCCGGCTGGGCACGGGGACGCTGTCCGGGTGCGTCGAACTCACCCCCGCCGACGAGGCCGGTGAGCCGGACGACGCGACGGCGCAGATCGTCGCGGCGCTCCGGCGCGCACGAGCGGCCGCCGCCGAGCTGCCCGACGCGCCGATCATGCTCGATGCCCGGAACGGCGTCGGCGTCGTGGGACCGCCCGCGCTCGCGGCGGCGGTCGCGCGCGGCATCGCCTGTCAGCTCGCGGCGCGGCTCTCCCCGGCCGACGCCGTCGTCGTGGTGCCCGCCGGGGAGGAGTGGACCGGCACCCTGCCGCACGGGGTCGTACCGGCCGAGCGATCGGAGTACCGCTGGCGCCAGGGGGAGGATCCGCCCGTCGTGATCGCGTGGGCGGAAGCCGAGCCCGGGTTGCCGCTCGGGTGCGGAATCGTGGTCCGGGTGGGCGGCGAGTCCGGTATCGGCGGCGGCCCGATGGGCGAGGCGCCCCGTGATGTCCGGCCGCACGCGGTGACGGCTGCCGAGGCCGAGGAGACCGCCGGCCGCCTCCGGGCAAGGGCGGAGGCACACGGGCTCCGGCCCGCGGGGGCGCTGCTGCCGGATCGCGTGGCGCTCGCCGACCTGCTCGCCGCCATCTCTACCGATCCCGCGGCCGATCGCCCCGCCCGTGCCTCGCATCCGGGGCCCACCTCGCTCGCCGCGCCGATCGGTCGTGACGCGGACGGGACGGTCGTCGTCGACCTGGTCGCGCACGGGCCGCACGCCGTCATCGCCGGCACGACGGGATCCGGCAAGAGCGAGCTGCTCGTCTCGTGGGTGCTCGGGATGGCGGCGGGCCGCTCTCCCGACGAGGTCTCCTTCCTGCTCATCGACTTCAAGGGCGGCGCGGCGTTCGCCCCGCTCGCGACCCTCCCGCACGTGCTCGCCACGCTGAGCGATCTGGACGGCCGGCTCACCCGCCGTGCCATCGAGAGCCTGCGCGCCGAGATCCTGCATCGCGAACGCGTGCTCGCCGGCTCAGGGGTCGGCTCGATCGCCGCGCTGCCGCCCGGCACGCTGCCGCGATTGGTGATCGTCGTCGATGAGTTCGCGGCGGTCGTCGCGACCGGGCCCGAGTTGCACGAGGTGTTCGCCGACCTGGCGGCGCGGGGTCGCTCGCTCGGCCTGCACCTCGTGCTGTGCACGCAGCGGCCGGCGGGCGTGATCCGGGATGCCGTGCTCGCCAACGTGGGACTGCGACTGTCGCTGCGGGTCACCGATCGCGGCGACAGTCTCGCGATGATCGGAACGGATGCCGCATCACGCCTGCCCGTCGATCCGCCCGGACGCGGCATCCTGCTGCACGACGGCGCGACGCGCGAGATCCAGCTCGCGATCGCGGAGCCGGCCGATGCCGAACGGATCGGTGCCGAACGGATCGGTGCCGAACGGATCGGGGCGGAGCACCCGGAGGCCTCCGGCGGGGCGGGGCGACGACCGTGGTGCCCGCCGCTCCCGGCGAGCCTGGCGCTCGATGACCTCCCGGCGGCCGAGCACGGCCTCGCGTTCGGGCTCGTCGACCTCCCGGCCGAGCAGCGGCAGCCCACCGCGGCGCACGATCCGGCCCGGCACGGTCATCTGCTCGTGCTGGGCACCGCGGGGGCGGGTGCGTCGACGGCGCTCGACACGCTCGCGGTGTCGGCGCAACGCCGGGGCACCACCGTGCGGACCGTGCCGCCGGAGCCCGCTGATGCCTGGGCGGTGCTCGCGCGGGAGGTCGCTAGACCCGGCCCGGCGCCGGACGGCGGTGTTCTCCTCCTGATCGACGACCTCGACGCCGTGCTCGCCCGGTTCGACCCCGACTATCGGCACGAGTTCCTCGACCTGGTGAGCGCGATCGCCCGTCGACCGGCCGCCGACGGCGCCGCGCTCGCCGTCGCCGCGCGCCGGCTCAGCGGACCGCTCGCCGGGATCGCGGGGCTGTTCGGCTCCCGGTTGCTGCTGCGCCAGAGCGCGCGCGAGGAGCACGTGCTCGCCGGGGGAGACCCTGGCGCCTTCGATCCGGACCTTCCCCCCGGCTCCGGAACGTGGCGGGGCGCGGTCGTGCAGGTGGCTCGCGCGTCGGGGGCCGACCGGACGCGGATTCCGCGCGCCGCCGCCGCGGATCCGGTGCGCGTCGTGCCGGGAGACCACCCGGTGCTCGCGATCGTCGCCGCCCGACCGCGCGCGCTCACCGACCGGCTCATCGCATCCGGCGCCCGGGTCATCGAGCTCGGCCGCGGCCGAGCCCCGGCGCCGGATGAGTTGCACGAGTTGCACGTCGAGGTGCAGGGCGTCCATGGGCCGGCGCCGACCGTGCTGATCGGCGATCCCGACGCCTGGCAGGGCGAATGGGCGCTGCTCACGGCGGCCAGGCGTGAATGGCCGATCGTGCTCGTCGACGTCACGGCCGCCGACCATCGCGCGCTGCTGCGCGACCGGGAGCTCCCGCCGCCGCTCGGGTCCCTCCCCGGCGAGTGCTGGCTCGCGGTGGACGGCCGGACCGTGCGCGCCGTGCTCGACCCCATTGATCCCGGGCCGCGATCCGCGGGGATCCGACGCGCGATTCCGTAGGAATCGACCATCCAAACCGCTGATTTCGTGAAATCTATGTTTCGGTATGGACGTTTCCGCCCCCGGATGATTCCGGGCGCGTCCCCCATATGTCAGTATCGTCACACGGCACGCCGCCGCCGCCTTCCGAGCGTCCTGAAGGAGCACCGAATGACCAGGTCCCTGCCCGAAGATCCCCTGATCCGCTCCCTCGTCCTCCAGGCCCGGCGCTCGCAACTCAGCCGCCGCACGATGCTCGCCGGCGCAGGCGCCGGAGCCACCGCACTCGCGCTCGCCGCGTGCGCCCCGAGCGGCTCGACCAGGCCGACGCCGCCGCCGGACAACTCCGCCAACGACAAGACCCTGACCTGGGCGAACTGGGCCCTGTACCTCGACGAGGACGACGCAGGCGCTCACCCGACCCTCGACCGATTCGTCGAGGAGACCGGGATCCAGGCCCAGTACAAGGTCGATGTCGACGACAACAACTCCTATTACGGCAAGGTCAAAGACCAGCTCGCGCTCGGGCAGGACATCGGTGCCGACACCGTGTGCCTCACCGACTGGATGGTGAGCCGCTGGATCCGCTTCGGCTACACGCAGACCTTCGACGACGCCAACATCCCGAACAAGGCCAACCTCAACCCCGACCTGCTGAACGTGGACTTCGACGAGGGTCGCACGCAGTCGCTGCCCTGGCAGGGCGGGTTCGCCGGCATCTGCTGGAACAAGGAGAAGGTGCCGAACGGCCTGCGCACCGTCGACGACCTCTGGAACCCGGACCTCTCCGGACGCGTCGGCGTGCTCAGCGAGATGCGAGACACCCTCGGCCTCATCATGGCCAACAACGGCGTTGACATCTCGAGCGCCTGGAGCGAGGACGACTTCAACGCCGCGCTCGACATCTTCCGCGAGCAGGTCACGAGCGGTCAGATCCGCAACATCAAGGGCAACTCCTACATCGAGGACCTGCAGAACGAGGACACCCTCGCCGCCATCGTGTGGTCGGGCGACATCACGGCCCTGAACGCCGAGGCCGGCGACCGCTGGGAGTTCATCATCCCGGAGGGTGGCGGCACCCTGTGGAACGACAACTTCCTGATCCCCATCGGATCGCCGCGCAAGGCGAACGCGGAAGCACTCATCAACTACTACTACGACCCCGCCGTCGCGGCCGAGGTCGCGGCCTGGGTGAACTACATCACCCCGGTCGTCGGGGCCAAGGAGGCGGCGGCCGAGATCGATCCCGAGCTCGCCGAGAACCAGTTGATCTTCCCCGACGCCGACACGCTCTCCCAGGTGAAGGTCTTCCGTACTCTCACCGGCGCCGAGGAGCAGACCTACGGCGCCGCGTTCCAGAGCGTCCTCCTCGGGGCCTGACGGTGGCGAGCAGCTTCGCGGAATCCGGCGCGGACCTCGAGCTGGTCGGCATCACCAAACGGTTCCCGGGCTTCACCGCGATCGATCACCTCGACCTCACGATCCCCGCCGGCTCGTTCTTCGCGCTGCTCGGGCCCTCCGGGTGCGGCAAGACCACGACCCTGCGTCTCATCGCCGGTCTGGAGGACCCGACCGCGGGTCGCATCCTGATCGGCGGCAAGGACGTCACGAACACGAAGTCGTACCGCCGGCCCGTGAACACGGTGTTCCAGAGCTATGCGCTGTTCCCGCACATGACGATCATCGAGAACGTCGCGTTCGGACTGAAGCGCCGCGGCATCCAGAACCCGATGGGCCTTGCCCATGAGGCGCTGCGCCTCGTCGAACTCGACCATCTCGCGCAGCGCCGCCCGTCGCAGCTCTCGGGCGGGCAGCAGCAGCGCGTCGCGCTCGCGCGCGCGGTCGTCAACCGTCCCGCGTTGCTGCTGCTCGACGAGCCGCTCGGCGCGCTCGACCTCAAGTTGCGCAGGCAGATGCAGATCGAGCTGAAGCAGATCCAGGGCGATGTCGGCCTCACGTTCCTTCACGTCACCCACGATCAGGAGGAGGCCATGACGATGGCCGACACCATCGCGGTGATGAACAAGGGCGAGATCGAGCAGATGGGAGCCCCGGAAGAGCTCTATGAGCTGCCGCGCACCGCGTTCGTGGCGAACTTCCTCGGACAATCGAACCTGTTCACCGGACCGGTCATCACGTCGAAGGGCGACACGCTCGTCGTCGACATCGCGGGCCGCAAGCTCGAGGTGCCGCGCGATCGCGCCCAGCGCCACGCGGGCGAGGTCACGATCGGCGTGCGCCCCGAGAAGCTCGCCCTGCTGACCGATGAGCCGAAGCAGGAGGCCGGGGTCAACCTGGTCGGGCCGGGTCGCGTCGTCGACGTCTCGTTCAGCGGCGTCAGCACCCAGTACCAGGTGCAGGTGCCGGGTCTCGGGCTCATGACGGTGTTCTCGCAGAACATGGTGTTCGGCCCCGTCGTCAACGTCGGCGCTGAGGTGTGGCTGACCTGGGGCGTCGAACATGGATTCGGCCTCGCCGACGACCCGGCCACGGCACCCCGGTTCGAGCCGGATGAGGACACCTCGCAGATAGCGACGCAGCGCCGGGAGCGGCTCGAGACCGAGTTCGAGGAGGCCTAGTGGCCTTCGGGGCGTTCTCGTCGGCGACCCCGGTCGCCGCGGAACCCGCCGTCCGGCGCCGCAGTCCGATCGCGCTGTTCCTGCTGCTGCCGGGGGCGCTCTACCTCAGCCTGTTCTTCCTCGTGCCGTTCGTGTCGCTGATCCTGACCAGCTTCCAGGCGCCCCGCGAGTTCGGCGACATCGGGCAGTACGACTACGCGTTCAAGTGGGAGAACTACGTCGCGGTCATCCAGACCTATCTGCCCCACATCCTGCGATCGTTCGGATATGCGGCGATCGCGACCGTGCTCGCGCTGCTGTTCAGTTACCCGCTCGCGTACTTCATCGGCGTGAAGCTGCGCCGGTACCCGCTCTGGCAGGCCCTCGCGCTCACGCTCGTGATCGCGCCGTTCTTCATCAGCTTCCTGCTGCGCACCCTGGCATGGAAGCAGATCCTGAGCGACGAGGGACCGGTCGTCTCCGCGCTGCAGGCGCTGACCGTGCTTCCGGAAGGCGCGCACATCACCGGGACGCCGGTCGCCGTCATCTTCGGGCTGACCTACAACTTCATCCCGTTCATGACGCTGCCGATCTACACGTCGCTCGAGCGGCTCGACCTGCGGTACGTCGAGGCCGGGGGCGACCTGTACGCCAGCCCCGCGACGACGTTCCTGCGGGTAACCGTGCCGCTCTCGCTGCCCGGCATCATCTCGGGGACGCTGCTCACCTTCATCCCGGCGTCCGGCGATTACATCAACGCGAGTCGCGACTTCCTGGGGTCGACCGACACGGCGATGATCGGCAACGTCATCGAGGCGAACTTCCTGCAATTGCAGAACTATCCCGCGGCCGCGGCCCTGTCCATCGTGCTCATGGCCGTCATCCTGGTCTTCGTCAGCGTCTACGTGAAGCGCAGCGGAACGGAGGAACTGTTGTGAGCGTCCAGGGAGGCACCGCGATCGCCGAGACCGCGAAGGCGACACCGCCGCCCGGGCCGCGCCGCCCGTTCCGGCTCGGGGTCGGCAGGTGGGGACTCGGCGTCTACGCCGTCATGGCGTTCGCGTTCCTGCTCATCCCGATCGTGTACACGATCGTGTTCTCGTTCAACGACGTCCGGCGCACCAACATCGTGTGGCGCGGGTTCACGCTCGACAACTGGCTCAACGTCTGCGACCAGCAGGAGGTCTGCCAGGCGTTCGGCAACAGCATCCTGGTCGCCGTCGTCGCGACCGTGCTCGCCACGACACTCGGCACGGCGATGGCGATCGCGCTCGTGCGCTACCGGTTCCGGTTCCGGTCGGCGACCACGCTGCTGCTGTTCCTGCCGATGGCCACGCCAGAGGTCGTGCTCGGCGCCGGGCTCGCCGCCCAGTTCCTCGCGGCGGGGATCGCCAAGGGGATCCTCACGATCATCCTGGCCCACACGATGTTCTGCATCAGCTTCGTGGTCGTGACGGTGCGCGCCCGGGTGGCGAGCCTGGATCCGGCGCTCGAGGAGGCCGGACGGGACCTGTACGCGAGCCCCGCTCAGGTGTTCTGGCGGATCACGTTCCCGCTGCTGCTGCCCGGCATCATCGCGGCGGCGCTGCTGTCGTTCGCGCTGAGCTTCGACGACTTCATCATCACGACGTTCAACTCGGGTGCGGCGGTGACGTTCCCGAAGTACGTCTACACGGCAGCGGCCCGCGGGATCCCGGCTCAGGCGAACGTCATCGCGTCCGCGGTGTTCCTGATCGCGATCATCGGTGTCGTCATCGCTCAGGTCGCGGCCGGCATCCGGCGCAAGCAGCTCGCCCGCAACGGCTGACGCGGGCCGCGTGAGGGGCGGCGGGGCTAGAACGCGACGCGGAGGCCCGGCGCGAGGGTGCGGGCGAGCACGGCGTCGGCGCGGTCGCGTGGCACGAGGCCGGCGCGCACGAGCAGTTCGAGCCCGACGAGGGTGCGCGCGCGATCGGTCCCATCGAGGATCTTGACCGCCACCGCCTGACCGGCATCGGTGGCGAGCACAAGCACGCCCTCCGCGCCGACCTTCGCCAGCAGGCCCGTCTCCTCGATCGTCACGGAGTTCTCGCGGCCCGGTCCGTCGATCGCCCAGGGGTGGGCGTGGATGGCGGCGGGCAGCGCCCCCTGCGGCGTCCCCGGTCCGGATGCAGCCACGCGCCCGAAGGAACGCGCGAGCCCCGCGAGCGACATGACCGGCGTCGGGGCGTTGCACCCGTCGATGCCCCAGTGCGCGACCGGCTCGCCCGCGTACTCGGCGACGGTCGCGGCCACGGCGCGCTGCATCGGGTGAGCCGGTTCCAGGTAGTCGGCGGTCGACCAGCCGGCGTGCGCCGACGCAGCCAGGAACGCGGCGTGCTTCCCCGAGTAGTTCATGGTGATCCGGCGCGGGCCCGCTCCGGATGCTGCGGCGGCCGTGCGAGCAGCTCCGTCGAGCGGCCAGTCGGCCGGGCACCGCAGGGCGCTCTCGTCCAGGCCGGCCGAGGCCAGCATCCGCTCGACAACGGCCACATGCGCAGGCGTTCCGGCGTGGCTAGCCGCGGCCAGCACGAGCTCTTCGCCGGCCAGCGGCAGCCCGGTGCCGAGCACGGCCGTCGCCTGCAGCGGTTTGACGGCGGAACGCGGGTAGATCAGGGCTGCCGGGTCGCCGAGGGCCTCGAGGACGCGACCATCGGCATCCACCAGCACGGCCGCGCCGAGATGTCGCGACTCGATCTCGCCCGACCGCTCCAGGACGGCGAGCTCGACCGACTCGCCGGCGCCGATCATGCGCGACGGGATCAGAGCGTGGCCAGCGCGTCGTCGAGCACGCCGACCGCGTCGAGCAATTGGGCGTCGGTGATCGCGAGGCTCGGCAGGAAGCGCACGACGTTGCCGTAGGTGCCGGCCGTCAGGATGAGCACGCCCTGCTGCGCCGCGAACGCCGCGGCGGCGGCGGGGACGTCGGCGCGCGGGGCGTGGGTGTCCGGGTCGGCGAACTCGAGCGCGAGCATCGCGCCGATGCCACGGACCTCGGCGATGAACGGGTACTTCTTCTGCAGCTCGAGCAGCGCGGGCTTCAGCGTTGCCCCGATGCGCGTGGCCTCGGCGAGGAGGTTGTCGCGCTCGATGTGCTCGAACACGGCGACCGCCGCGGCGCACGACACCGGGTTGCCGCCGAACGTGCCGCCCAGACCGCCCGGCTGGGAGGCATCCATGATCTCGGCGCGGCCGGTGACCGCGGCGAGCGGCAGACCGCCCGCGATGCCCTTGGCGGACAGCACCAGGTCGGGCACGAGACCGAAGTGCTCGCTCGCGAAGTACCTGCCGGTGCGGGCCATTCCGCTCTGGATCTCGTCGGCGATGAACACGACGCCGTTCGCCGTGCACCACTCCTGCAGGGCGGGGAGGTAGCCCTCGGCGGGCACCATGAAGCCGCCCTCGCCCTGGATCGGCTCGACGACGAGGCACGCCAGATCGGCGGCGCCGACGGTCTTCTCCAGGTACGAGATCGTGCGGTTGGCGGCGTCCGCACCGGAGAGGCCGTCGTGCAGGGGGTACGAACTCGGGGCGCGGTAGACGTCGCCCGCGAACGGCCCGAACCCGGTGCTGTAGGGCGACGCCTTGAAGTTCATCGCCATGGTCAGGTTCGTGCGGCCGTGGTACGCGTGCTCGAGCACTGCGATGCCGTTACGGCCCGTGTACTTGCGCGCGATCTTGACGCCATTCTCGACCGCTTCGGCACCCGAGTTGACGAGCACCGACTTCTTCGCGAACGTCCCGGGCGTGTGCTCGGCGAGCAGTTCGCAGACCCGCACGTACTCCTCGTACGGGGTGATCGTGAACAGGGTGTGCAACACCTGGCCGAGTTGCTCGCGGGCGGCCTCGACGACCGTGTCGACCGTGTGACCGACGGTCGTGACGCCGATGCCGGCGCCGAGATCGAGGAACGCGTTGCCGTCGACGTCCTCGACGATGGCGCCGTGCGCGCGGGCGATGTACACCGGCAGCACGGACGACACGCCGTCGCTCACGACCGCCGTGCGGCGCTGGTGCAGGGCGATGGATTTCGGCCCAGGGACGGCCGTGACGATGCGGCGCTCGGTCGCCCAGGTCTGTACCGTGGAATCCTGCGAAGTCGTGGGACGCAGCGTGTCGGTCATGTCAGCGAGTCTAGAACGAAGGATTCCGATGAATCTGGATCACTCCTACGCGGTATCCGTCGAGTGGACGGGCAACCGCGGCACCGGAACGTCCGCGTACAAGGCGTACGGACGCGAGCACGTGATCACGGCCGCGGGGAAGCACGCGATCGAAGGATCGAGCGACCGGGTGTTCCACGGCAACGCCGAACGCTGGAACCCGGAGGAGGCCCTCGTGGCCGCCCTGAGCCAGTGCCATCTGCTGAGTTACCTACATGTCGCCGTGAACCACGGGATCGTCGTCGAGGCGTACACCGACGCCGCCACGGGCACGATGCGGCAGGACGACGAGGGCGGCGGCGCGTTCGTCGAGGTCACGCTGCGCCCGGTCGTGACGATCTCGGCGGGGGACCCGCACGTCGCCCTCGAACTGCATCGCGAGGCGAGCGAGAAGTGCTTCATCGCGGCGAGCGTGAACTTCCCCGTGCACCACGAACCCGAGATCCGGCTCGCCGACGACGACGTCTGAGTGCGCGGGCCCGCGTCCGCTGTGGGCGAATCCGGCGTGTGAACGGATGCGGTCGGCGGGGTCCCGCGGTTAGGGTCGAGCCATGTTGCTGAGGTACGCGATCGGATCGGCACTCCGCCGCATCCGCCTGGATCGCTCCCTGACCCTGCGCACGGTGGCCGACACCGCCCGCATCTCGATGCCCTACCTCTCGGAGATCGAGCGCGGCCGCAAGGAGCCCTCGAGCGAGATCCTCGAGGTGATCTGCCGCGCTCTCGGGCTCACGCTCGTCGATCTGCTGGCCGAGGCGACCGATGAGGTGCTCGTCGTCGACCTCGCAGAGGAGCGCACAGAGCGCATCGCGGTGGTGAGCTCCCTCGCCCCGCCCGCGCCCGCATCCGATGCCGTCGTCTTGGCCGCATGACGATCAAGAACCCGTTCACGAACCTGCGAGGCTCCGGCTTGCTGCGGGCGGAGACCTCGCGCGAGGGTGACCGGGCGACGACGCTCGAACTGTTCTTCGACCTGATCTACGTCTTCGCGTTCACCCAGGTGAGCGCGCTGATGTCGGTGGGACACGACGGTCTCGCGGTGCTGCAGGGGCTCGTCATCCTGG
>Ga0193742_1002366_pt1 | contig 10873 bp, 7 predicted proteins | sample L2c1metaG_FD_165511 | JGI IMG/M metagenome (GOLD analysis project Ga0193742, IMG submission 165511) | Soil microbial communities from a riparian zone of the East river system, Colorado, United States - L2c1 | ecosystem: Environmental > Terrestrial > Soil > Riparian zone | place: USA: East River... | reverse complement strand
AGACCGTTACGATCTGCATCCACATGATGTCCGTCGCCTCCCTGGTCTTGGCTCATTGAGTGCGACGTGTCAGATGGTCTGCCCGTTCCGTGCGCAGGAGTGGCAGATCCTCCGTGACACGCCGAGCGGGCTCACCCGATCGGCTGACCGATGGTCCCGCGCGAACCAGCGGCCACGGGCGTGGTGGCACGGTCCTGCCAGTCGGTACAGTCGCGCCGTGCCAGCACCCAGCACCCGTCCCGGCGCCGGTGCGGTCGCGCTGTGGACCAGCGCCGACCTGCCAGGTCTCGGTGATCAACTGCTCGGCCGGGTCATCGAGCAGGAGCTGTCCGCCAGGCTGCCCGGCTGGCGGACGACCCGGTATGCGCCACTCGGTTGGGATCGCCCGAGCGTGACCGACGGTGGTCTCGTGGCCGAGCCGCTCGGCGCCCATTCACACGCCCGCGCCACCCAGCTCGCCGACGCCGCCACGCTCAGCGTCGTCTGCCCGAGCTTCCCGATCGGCATCGACGCCGCGGCGTTCACCCGGCTCTACGGGAACTCCGCGGCGGCGCCGTTCTTCACGATCGGCATCGGCTCCCGACTCGCGGCCCGGCACGCGGTGCTGCCGTTCGCCGTCCGAGTCGCCGACCCGGTACCCGACCAGCTGGCCGCCGCACTGGCCGGGGCGCCGCGGATCGTCGTGCGCGACTCGGCGTCGGCGCAGCGGCTCCGGACCGCCGGCGTGGACCGGGACATCACCGTCGTGGCGCACCCAGGGACCCGGCTCGACCGGGTCGTGGACACCGCGACGCTGCCGGTGCGGGTCGCGCAGCTGCGCCAGCTCGGTCTGCTGCCCGACGACGACTACGTGGTGGCCGACCCGACGCTGGCCGCCGCCGCGCGCGAAGCGCTCGACACCACCGTCGTGGTGTTGCCGACCGGTGCCGAGACCGGGCCTGACCTGTTGCCGGCCGACCTGGTCTTCGAGGACCGGCTCGCGGTGCTCGCCGGGGCCACCGCCGTCGTCGCCGCCGACGAACACGTCGCGGCCGCCGCCGCGGGCCTCGGCGCGACGTGGGTGCTCGTCGACCCGGACGGCACACATCGCGCGGTGGCCGCCGAGTTCGGCGCGGCCGCCCAGCTGCTCGACTCCCCGGCCGGCCTCGCCGGCGCCGTCAAGGCCGCCAGCGACCTCCGGCCCGACCGCGACGTCAACCGCGACGCCGACCTCGCCGCCTATGACCGGCTCGCCGCGACGGCCGAGCGCGCGCTCGGCGACACCGGCGGTGCCCTGGACAGTCGGGCGGGGGTGCTGGCGGCGGAGAACGCGGCCCTGCGCCGGGCACACTCCCAGCTGCGGCAGCGGATGCTCGTCGAACGGCAGCGCCTCGCCGAGCCGCTCGCGCAGGCGTGGCGGGAGCGCGACGAGGCCGTGGCCGACGCCGCCGAGGCCAGGGCGGAGCGCGACGAGGCGACCCGGCACAACACGGAGCTGGCCGCGCGGGTGGCACACCTGGAGGGTGAGCTGACCGCGTGGCAGGGCACCAAGTTGGTGCGCTGGACCAAACCGCTGCGCCAGGCCTACGGGAAGACCAGAGGATGACGACCGGGATGACCCCGCGGGTCACGTTCATCCTGGTGTCCTACGGCGGCCGGGACCTCGTCGTGCGCTGCCTGGAGCTGCTCGCCGAGCACACCCCGGCGCCGTACCGGGTGATCGTCGCCGACAGCGCGTCGCCGGACGGCACCGGTGAGTGGCTGGCGGGCAATCTCACCGACGCGACCGTGCTGCGGATGTCCGAGAACCTCGGCTTCGGCGCCGGCGGCAACCTCGCGCTGCGCAAGGCGGACACCGAGTTCGTCTGCTTCCTCAACGCCGACGTCGAGGTGACCGTGGGGTGGCTGGCGCCGCTGCTGGTCATGCTCGACACCCGGCCGGAGATCGGCGCGGTCGCCCCCGTCATGCTCAACCAGGACGGCACCGTGCAGGAGGCGGGCAGCGTCATCGGCGGCGACGGCTGGTGCCGCGCGTACGCCGAAGCGGAGGACACGCTGTTCCCCCGTGAGGTCGACTACGCCTCCGCGGCCTGCCTGCTGGCCCGGCGGGCCGCGGTGAACGCCGTCGGCGGGTTCTCCCCGGAGTACGAGATCGCCTACTTCGAGGACGTCGACCTGATGCTGGCGCTGCGCGCGCACGGCTGGCAGACCTGGCTCGAACCGGCCTCGCGGGTCACCCACCAGCGGCACGGCAGCAGCGGATCGGCCCGCGCCGAGGAGCTGATGCGGCTCAACCACACCACGTTCACCCGTCGCTGGCCTGACGAGCTGGCCCGCCGCGTACCCGTCGTCGGGCTGGACGACGAGCCGCACCGGATGTGGTGGCTGCGCGACCACATCGCGCCGTACCGCGTGCTGCTGATCGACGACCGGGTGCCGCAACCGGACCGCGGCCGCGGCGATGGCCGCACGATGGCCGTGGTCAACGCCTGGCGCGCGGCCGACCCACGGGCGCGGGTGACCTTCTACGCGGTGTCCGCCGACCGGGCGCGGGAGTGCGCGCCGGCGTTGCGCGCCAAGGGAATCGAGGTCGTCTGGGGCGTCGAGGACGCCGCTCGCTGGTCGGCCGAGCGGGCCGGGCTCTACGACGTGATCGTGGTGTTTCGGCCGCACAACTTCGCCATCATCGGAGCGCCGGTGGCGCGCCACCAACCGCAGGCCGTGCTGGTGTACGACGCGGAGGCGCTGTTCCACCGGCGACCGGAGCAGCACTTCGGCAGCACTGCCGACGTGGCGCGGCGGCGCGGCTTCGCCGTCGAGGCGCATCTGTTGCGGGAGCAGGAGGTGCGCGCGTTCACCTCGGCGGACGTCGCGGTGTGCGTCAGCGAGGACGAGGCGCACTGGGCGCGCCGGGTCGCGCCGAGCACCTCGGTGCACGTGGCCTGCTACCCGTCGACCGTGCCTGCGGACGTGCCCGGCGTCGAGGGCCGCCGTGGGATCGTGTTCTTCGGCGGATTCGACGCGACACCCCGCACGCCCAACGAGTTCGCCGTGCTGGAGCTGGCCGGCGAGGTGCTGCCGCCGCTGCGGGAGCGGCACCCGGACCTGACGCTGCGAGTGGTCGGCGCCGACCCGTCACCCGCGGTGCTCGACCTGGACGGCACCGACGGCGTGACGGTGGTCGGCAAGGTTCCCGACCCCCGCCCGGAGCTGGAATCCGCGCTGCTGCACGTGGTCCCGATGCGCTACGGCGCCGGCGTGAAGATCAAGTTCGTGGACTCGATGGCGGCCGGCCTGCCGTTCGTGACCACGCCGATCGGCGGCGAGGGCCTGCACCTCGGCTGGACCGCCCGCCACCTGATCGGCACGTCAGCCGCGGAGCTGGTGGAACTGTGCCACCGCCTGCTCACCGATGCTCCATTGTGGACGGACGTGCAGCAGGCGCTGCTGGACATCTGCCGCGAGCACTTCTCCCAGACGGCATTCGCCACGGCCATGCGCGGCGTCCTCGCCGACTGTGGTGTCTGTCCAGCCCCGGCAGCGCTGACTCCTTCCGCAACGTGATCCGCGTGGCCCCCGACCTGCCCTGCCGTGCGACCCTGACCTGCGGTTACGCGCGACTTCCCGACCGGTGATCCATCCACACCCTGTGGACAACCCCCGCTCGGCTCCCGTCTCTGTCGGTGCCCCCGAGTAGACTGGCCAAGGGGCCGCCCCCCGGAGAGGGTGGGGGCTGGCTCAAGGTGTCCGCGCGCGCGAGGGTTTTGTCCGCCGGCTGAGGCCGATCGCCGATCCTCGCCAGTCGGCCCGGGTACAGTGGGTCCCAAGAGGAAGGAAGGGAGGGACTCGTGGCTCGGTTGTCCGCACTGCTCGCGGTGTTCCTGCCCGCCTTGTTCGTCGTTCTGCCGACCGCGGGTGACCTCAACCCGGTCGCCGTGGCCACCGCACTGACCGCCGGAATCACCGTCGCCCTGGTCGTCGTGGCGGTCACGCTGACCGTCGACGTCGGCGCCACGCCGGCGCAGGCCAGGGTCACCACGCTGCGCGAGTGTGCGCGGCTGGCCGCCTTCCTGCGGCTGCGGGATCCGGACGCGCGGGGGCGCACCCGGCCGCGTGCTCCGTCAGGCTGCCAAGCGGCCTGACGTTCTCCTTGGTGTTTGGCCGCTTCCGCCTGTCCTGACCACGTTCAGCACGACGGAGTGTCCCCTCATGTTCGATTTCATCCTGTATCCCGTGTCCGCCATCCTCTGGTTCTGGCACACCGTGTTCGGCGCCGTCCTCGGCGCGGCCAGCGGCATCGCCTGGGTGCTCGCGATCTTCTTCCTCGTCTTCACGCTGCGGGCGCTGCTGGTCAAGCCGGCGCTGAGCCAGCTGCGCGCCGGGCGGGCCACGCAGAAGCTCGCGCCGGAGATCAAGAAGATCCAGCAGAAGTACGCCAAAGACCGGCAGCGGATGGCCACGGAGGTCCAGAAGCTGCACGCCGAGAACGGTTCCAGCATGCTCGGCGGCTGCCTGCCGATGCTCATCCAGCTGCCGGTGTTCCTCAGTCTCTACTGGGTGCTGCGCGGGTTCACCCCGGACGCCGCGTCGAACCAGATCTTCGACCGGCACGGCGTCGAGTCGTTCCTCAATGCCGACCTGTTCGGCGCCAAGCTGGGCAACTGGGTCAGCCAGCCGGCCGCCGAGCTGGCCGCGTTCGGCACCGACAAAACACACATGCTCGCCGTCGGCATACCGCTCATGCTGATCGCCGGGCTCGCCACGTTCTTCTCGATGCGGCTGACCATGAAGCGGCAGGCGACGCAGTCCACCGCGACCAACCCGCAGCTGGCGGTGGCCACGTTGGTGATGTCCTACCTCGCGCCGGTCGGCATCCTCGGTTCCGGACTGTTCTTCCCGGTGCCGATCGCCGTGCTGCTGTACTTCCTCGCCACCAACACGTGGACCTTCGGCCAGACGCGGCTGCTGTCGGGCAAGGTCGACCGCGAGGAGGAACGGGCCAGGGCGGTGGCCGCGGAGAAGAAGAAGGTCGCCGCGCCCAAGCCGGGGCAGAAACCCAGCCGCGCCAAGCGTTAGCGGTCACGACCGGCAACCCACCGGTTCCGCAGTTGCGCCGTCGCCCGCGCCGTCGCGGCTACGTTGCGGTCGTTGAGGTAGGGCAGCACCACCCGGCGCCGCCGCGCGTCGTAGAGCGTCGCGCCGTGGATGGTGATGCGCGCGGCCGGGGGAGAGACCTGCTCGAAGCGGATGTCGGCGATCTCCGACCACCGGTAGGCGGTGGTACGCCAGGTGTGCCGCACGACGACGCCCTCGTCGGTGACCGTGGTCGACGACCGGCGCGCCAGCGCCAGCAGCAGGCCGATCACCGCGGCGTAGCCGGCGGCGGCGACGATCAGCCAACCGTTGTGCACGCCGCTCCTGTACAGCCGCAGCAGGAGCAGCAGGCCGGGGATGGCGCAGATGCCGCCAACGGCGCCGACGTTGGTGGTGGTCATCCGGTAGGTCACGCGAACGATGCTGGCACTGGCCGAAGGGACTGGTCCCGGTCGCTACCGGGACCGGTCCCTTCGCCGGCGAAGCAGGCCGACGACCGCGGTGCCGACGAAGGCCAGCAGCGGCAGCACGAGCAGGAGCAGCGAGGCCTGCGGGGTCGCGTCGGGCAGCGCCTGCGCCACCATGACGATGCCGAGCAGCGCGAGCAGGACTCCGACGGCGGCCGCGACGATCGCGTGCTGCCACACCTGGTTGCGGCTGCGGCGGGTCTCGACCAGCTGCTCGACCTCGGTCGTACGCGGCTGCCAGAGCGGGCCGCGGGCCGCCACCCACCGCTTGTGCAGCTCGGCCGTCGCCAGCTCGGCCGCCGTCGTATCGCTCAGCCTGCGGTCGGTGAGGTAGGGCAGCTCGCGGCGGCGCAGGTCGGCGTCATACAGCACCGCGCCGCGCACGGTGATCCGCGAGAACGGGCCGGTCACCTGCTCGAACTGGATGTCGGCGATCTCCCGCCACGGGTGGACGGTGGTGCGCACGAGCCGCCGGACCGTGATGCCGTCACCGGTGATCACCGTCGCGGGACGGATCGGCGGCACCAGCACCACCGCGGCGAACACCAGCCAGCCGGTGATCAGCCAGCCGGTCGGCCAGTCGGCGTACTCGGCCAGGCTGACCGTCTGCGGGATCAGCAGCACGCCGCTGAGGACCACCGCGCCGACGACGATGGCGAGTTGCAGCGGACCGATGCGGTAGCTGTCGCGCATGGGTCAGTCCAGTGGGATCGGTTGCCGTGCGGGGAGGCGCAACCGCCTGGGGCGCAACGCCTTCCAGCGCAGCGCGGCGGCCAGCAGGTAGCGCTCGGCGCCCGCCGTCTCCGCTCGGTCGGGGCCGGCCAGCAGCGCCCTGGTGACCAGCGGCACCGGATCGCGCTCGATCCTGGTCAGCTGACTGATCCGGTCGCGGGTCGCGGTCGCCAGCCGGTGGCTCGCCCGGATCAGCAGCACGGTGGCGAACTGGGCGACGCGGCGCAGCTCGTACTCGGCGACCGCCTCGAGTTCGGCGCCCAGCTCGGCGCCGAGGCCACGGGCGGAGCCGAGCGCGAGTGGCAGCCAGCCGGTGCGCGTCGGCAGGTTCTCGTCCAGCCGGTTGTCCCGCCGGCCGCTCACCGCGCCGGCGTGCTGGCGGTAGGAGTGCAGCGGGCGGTCGACGAACGCGACCCGGCCGGCGGCCAGCGCGGCCGCGCCGATCCACTGGTCGTGGAACGCCGACGGGGTGCCTGGCGGGAACGGCAGCACCATGGACCGCACCACCTCGGCGCGCACCAGGCTCGCCGCGCCGGTGATCGTGTTCAGCAGCAGCAGCGAGTCCAGGTCGTGGCACTGGTTGCGGCGGTGCCGCCAGAACGACGGCGCCACCAGTTCGTCGTGCTCGTCGATCAGCCGCATGTCCGCGTACGCCAGGGACACGGCCGGATCGACCAGTTGCTCCAGCAGCACCTCGAGTTTGTCGGCGTCCCAGACGTCGTCCTGGTCGCACAGCGCCACGGCGTCCGCGTCGGCGGGCACCATGGCCATGGCGCGCTCGAAATTGCGGTAGAAGCCGACGTTATCCGGGTTGCCGACCACGACGAACCGCTCGTCGTCCTCGGTCAGCTCGGTGATCATCTCGACGGTGTCCGGTCCGGAGCCGTCGTCGCAGACCAGGCACACCCAGTTGGGGTGCTTCTGCGCGCGCAGCGAGTCGAGCTGCTTGGCGAGGAAGTCCTTGTCGGGGCGGTAGCTCGCCAGGCAGATGGCGACCTTCGGCCCGTCGGCCGGCCAGCGCACCCGCACCGGCCGCGTCGACGCGGTCCGCACGAGGGTGAGCGACGGCAGCTCCCGGCGCAGCCTGGTGCCGTCGTCCAGCTCGACGTGCAGGGTCAGCGGCAGCTCAGTTGGCGCGTCGGTGGCGGCCACCGGGATGCGCACGGTCACCCCGCTGCCGTCCGGGGCGCGGACCCCGGCGGCCCGCAGCGCCGCCGCGGCGTCCGGCTGGTGGTGGCCTCGGCTGGCGGGCACCCGCCTGGTGCCGGCCTCGACGGTGACCGCGTGCACGCCGACAGACGCGTGGGCCACCCACCCGGTCAGCTCGACGACCTGCCCGGCGCCCACCGGCACCGGGCCGTCCGGCACCGGCAGGTCGAAGCGCAGGCCCTGGTCCCGGTGCACGGCGGCGGCCCGGCGGTAGCGCCCGGCGAGCCGCGCGGTCAGCCGGGGTGCCCGCTGGCCGACCCGGCGCAGCAGCCCGTCCGGCTCGTCACCCGGCCTGGCCAGCGCCAGGTCGCGGACGCCGCGCACGAGCCGGGCCGCCGGCCACAGCGAGCGATGGGCGACGCGGACCAGCGTCGCGCCCTCCAACGAGTCCAGCGCCGCCCTCGTCCTGGCGAGCCGGTCGGCCAGTGAGCCGGCCGCCGCCGCCGCGGCGGCCTGAGCCTGCTCGGCGGCCGCGTTCGCGTGCCACGCCGTCTGCGCCTCGTCCACGGCGGCGGCCAGGTCGGCGAACGCCTGGCCGATCCGGTCGTCCTTGGCGTCCAGCTCCGACCGCGCGGTGGCCAGGCCGTGCTCGGTCAGCCGCAGTCGCGCGGTCAGGTCGTCGATGTGTGCGCGCTGCCGAGCCAGCTCGTCGGCCAACTCCCGCTCGGCGGCGGCGTCGCGCCGGCCGGCCAGGTTGTCGCGCACCGCGGTCAGCCCGCCGGGCACCTGCCACAGCGGCTGGGCGGGCCGGGCGTCTGCGTCGTTGGCAATCTCGGTGGCGACCAGCTCCGCGGCCCGGCCGCTGACCGCGGACTGCAGCGCGGCCTCCGCGGCCACCAGTTCCGGCCAGCGCTGGGCAAGGGCATCGGCGAGGCCGACGAGCGCGCACAGCTCGGCGAGGATCTCCCGCACGGTCGCCCGCGGGTCCCACGGGTGCGGGGCGTGGCCGTGCACGATGTCGCGGACGAGTTCCGCGAGCGCCCGCAGCATGGCCAGCTCGGCGTCCACCCCGTCGGTGGCCAGCCACTCCAGGTCGACCCTGGTGACCGAGCCGTCGGCGTCGACGATCAGGTTGCCGGGGTGGATGTCCAGGTGGTCCGGCGGCAGCACGGGCACGCCGGCGTGGTGCGGCAGGAACGGGTGGCGCGCCAGGTCCGCGCCCGCCGGCCGGGCGTGCGCGGTGCAGGTGGTGCGCCAGACGTCGAGCAGTCGGCGGGTCTCGGCCAGGTCCGCGGTGCGCAGCGCGTCGAGCAGCAGCGCGTCGAGCGGCCGGCCGGCGCGCAGCGGCTCGGTGGCCAGATGTTGTTGGCGCAGCCACGAACTGACCTCACCGGGTCCACTGTGGACGGTGTGCAGCGTGGTGTCCTCGGTCAGCCGGCGCACCCGGCGCCAACCGGGCAGCCGGCCGCCGGAGATCAGCCAGCCGAGGCCGGGGTCGGCGGCGCGGGCCAGCGCGTCCGGGGTGCGGGCGGCGAGCACCAGGAACGACGGCGCGGTCGTGGCGCCGAGCCCCTCGGCCATCGCCAGCCGCTGCGCGATCCGGCCGGACACCGCGGCGTCGTTGCCGGCGAACGTGCCAGCCAGGGGATCGCGGACGAGCTTCTCCACCAGCTCGTCCGCGTCGGGGCGGGTGAACACCGACTCGTCGAGCACGAGCCGGGGCATCTTGTAGTCCGGGTAGGGCAGCAGCCACCGCTGGGCGCCGAGCCCGGCCCCGGTGAGCAGCGCCGCGAGGGTCTGCCTGGTCCAGGTGCGCGGGCCGGGTGTGCCGCCGGGGTAGTCGGCGAGGCCGACCCACGCCGTGCCGAGGTGGTCCTCGGCGCCGCCGAGCAGGTACTTCAGGCCGAGCTGGTTCTCGATGGCGAGCACCAGCACGCCGTCGTTGGCCAGTGCCTCGGTGACCGCGGCGAGCACCCCGGCCGGGCCGTTCGCGAACTGCGCGCTGTACTCCAGCACCCCGCACATCAGGGCAAGGTCGAACGGGCCGCGCCCGGCCAGCTCGGCGACGATGTTGCCGGTCCGCACCGACACGTTGGGCAGGTCCCGGCAGCGTTCCCGCGCGGCGGCCGCCCGGTCCGCGGCGCCCTCGATGCCCAGCACGTCGGCACCGCTCTCGCCGAGCACCCTGGTCAGCACGCCGGAGCCGCAGCCGAGGTCCACGACGGAGCGGTCCGGCGCCAGCCGCAGCGGCGCGAGCAGGCCGAGCCGCGCTGGGGAGAAGTGGTAGGCCAGCTCCCACGAGCGCACCAGCGCGGCCAGCTCCGCTGAGCCGGCGCGTACGTCGGCGGCGGACCGGAGTCCGGTCAGCACCGCCGACTCGGTGCCGTCGGCGTAGTCGACCGTCATGTCTCCGGCGGGTACTTGTCGAGCATCTGGCTCTTCAGTTCAGCGAACCGGGAGTTGACGACCTCCGTGGTCGGGCCGACGCTCTCCAGCCGTACGACGTAGCCGTTCTTGGTGACGTAGTGCGCCCGGATGGTCAGGTAGGGCACGCCGTCGACGGTGTTCGTGAGTGTGCGGATGAAGAGCCCGTTTTCCTGCGTGAGCTGGAAGCCCGCCTGGTTGTACACCTGGTCGATCGCCTGCAGCACCGCTGCCGAGTCGCCGCCCTCGGCGATCTTGAACGCCCAGATGCCGGCCCGGTTCTTCTGGTCGTCGTCGGTGACGAGGCCGGACACCGACTCGATTGTGGGGTTGTTCTGGATGATCGGCACGTCGGCCTTGGACGGCGACGACGCGGCGATCGCCTCGTCGCGGGTCCGGGTGCGGTTGTAGGCGATCTTGCCGCCGAGGTCGCCCTTCAGCTCGATGAACGGGCCGTCGGGAATGTCGGGCTTCGGCTCCTCCGTCGGCTTGTCCGTCGGCTTGTCCTTGGTGGTCTGCGCCTGCTCCTTGTCGTCACCCCCGCCGGACTTGTTGAAGCCGAAGTACCAGACGCCGGCGCCGATCAGGCCGAGCACGAGGATCGCGGCGACCACGATCGCGATGACCCGGCCGGTGTTGCCGGACCCGGACTCCTCGAACACCTCGGGGCCCTGCGTCGGCCAGCTCTGCTGCCCGAACTCGGGCGGCAGCGAGTCCTCGCCGCCCCACGGCGGCGCCGACAGGTTCTGTTGTTGTTGTTGGTGCTGCTGCGGTTGCTGCTGGTGGCCGGTTTCCCACGGTGGCGGTGGCGGCGGTGGCGGGAACTGTGGCTGGTGGCCGGCGGCCTGGGCCCCCGGCACTACCTGGGTGTTGTCACTGGAGTTGTCGTGGCCACCGACCACCTGGGTGCGGTCCGCCCCGCCGACCGGCGGGACGATCTGGGTGCGCTCGCCCGGCGGTGGTGGCGGCGGCGACACTGGGCGTACGACCTGGGTGGCCTCTCCTGCCGGGACGTGGTGCTGGTCGGG
>Ga0193742_1002365_pt1 | contig 10875 bp, 9 predicted proteins | sample L2c1metaG_FD_165511 | JGI IMG/M metagenome (GOLD analysis project Ga0193742, IMG submission 165511) | Soil microbial communities from a riparian zone of the East river system, Colorado, United States - L2c1 | ecosystem: Environmental > Terrestrial > Soil > Riparian zone | place: USA: East River... | reverse complement strand
CTGGTCGGACCTGATCGCCGCCGCCGACAAGGCGCTTTATGCCGCCAAGGCCAACGGCCGCAACCAGACGGTGCTCGCCAACTTACCGCGATTGGCGATGGTGGCTTAGAACTGGTGGCGTTACAACGGTGAGAACACCCCGAGGCGTCATCCTGAGGTGCGAGCCATCTTCGGCGAGCCTCGAAGGATGGAAGTATGCCCGCAGCCCATCCTTCGAGGCGCGCAAGAGCGCGCACCTCAGGATGACGTCGTCATTTGACGCGACGAGTCTTCCTTATTTTTCCAGATACTTCTTCATCTCGGCGCGCAGGCCGTCGCGCAGATCGGGGCGCGCCATACCGTAGGCGATGTTGGCGCGCAGGAAACCCGGCTTCGAGCCGCAATCGTGCCGCTCGCCCTCGAACTCCAGGCCGTGGAATTTTTGCGTCTTGGCCAGCTCTCGCATGGCATCGGTGAGCTGGATCTCACCGCCGGCGCCGCGCTCCTGGGTCTCGAGAATCTTGAAGATTTCCGGCTGCAGGATGTAGCGCCCGGTGATCGACAGGTTCGACGGCGCGGTGCCTTGCGGCGGCTTCTCCACCATGCCGTCGACCTCGAACATCTTGCCGGTGCGCTTGCCGACGCCGCAGATGCCATATTGATGGGTCATGTCCGCAGGGACCGCTTCGACCGCGAGCAGGTTGGATTTACCGCCGAGCTTGTTGGCCGCCTCGATCATCTGCGCCAGGCAGCCCGGCGCGTTCAGCACCAGTTCGTCCGGCAGCACCACCGCAAAGGGTTCGTCGCCGACGATGTCGCGCGCGCACCAGACCGCATGGCCGAGGCCCAGCGGCGCTTGCTGGCGGGTGAAGCTGGTGGCGCCGGCACCGGGCTGGTCGCGCGCCAAAATGTCCTGCTCGGCCTTCTTGTTGCCGCGCGCGGCGAGCGTGGTGTCGAGCTCGAACATGCGGTCGAAATGGTCCTCGATCACGCCCTTGTTGCGCCCGGTGACGAAGATGAAGTGCTCGATGCCGGCTTCCTTGGCCTCGTCATAGACGTACTGGATCAGCGGCTTGTCGACGATGGTCAGCATTTCCTTCGGCATCGCCTTGGTGGCGGGCAGGACGCGGGTGCCGAGGCCGGCGACCGGGAAGACGGCTTTGCGGATTTTCATGGCGATGTCGGGAGCCCTAAGCGAGAGGAACCGGCTGGCGGAGAATATGCGTTTGCTGGCACGTTGGTAACCTGTTTGCAGCCGCTAACAAAGGCGGATGTGTGGTGCCGTTCGGCCGTCCGCCCCCTTGCGCGACATAGCGGCGCGGAACAAAATTCGGCCCTTGTTAAGCGGTTGGAAACCGTGACAGGGCCTTCTGAACGGGGATGTCTCAGCGCGGAGCCGACATGAGTTGGACGGGAACAGCGGTAGCGATTCGAGTGGCGGCAATCGCAGTCGCGCTCGCGCTATCCGGCGAAGCGGTCGCCCAATCCTCGGGCAATGGCGTATCGAATTTCCTGGGCAATATCTTCTCCGGCCAAAAATCAGCCACCTCGCCGCAGGCGCAGGCAGCGCCCGCCCCGGACGGCGCACCATCCGCGCCGCCGCCGTGGAGCGGCGAAGACGGCGCTTCCGGCCATCCCCTGATGACCGCGAGCGCGATCCGGCAGGCGGCGGCGAATTTTCCAAATTGCGTCGCCTCGATGTGGCCCGATGCCGCACGGCGCCACGTTACCCAGGCGAATTTCGAACGCTTTACCGCGGGGCTGACGCCCGACCTGCGGATCATGGACCTGATGGATTCGCAGCCCGAATTCACCAAGTCGATCTGGGACTATCTCGACATCCTCGTGAACGACAACCGCCTCGCCAAGGGCCGCGAGATCCTGGCGAAACACAAGCCGATCTTCGACGCGGTGGAAAAAGCCTATGGCGTCGACCGCTACGCGATCGCGTCGATCTGGGGCATCGAGTCGAACTACTCGACCCAGATGGGCGATCGTAACGTGCTCAATTCGACCGCGACGCTGGCCTGCATCGGCCGCCGCCAGGGTTATTTCAAGGACGAGTTCCTGACCGCGCTGGAAATCCTCAACCGCGGCGATTTGCGTCCCGAACAGCTGCGCGGCTCCTGGGCCGGCGCGTTCGGGCCGACGCAATTCATGCCGACCGCGTTCAAGCGCTACGCCGTCGATGGCGACGGCGACGGCCGCCGTGACGTCGTCGACAATCCATCCGACCTGATCGCCTCGACCGCCAACAACCTCAAGAAGGATGGCTGGCAGTCCGGCCAGACCTGGGGCTACGAGGTGGTGCTGCCGCAGGGCTTTAATTTCATGCTGGCCGACAAGGCCAGGGCGATGACGATCGCGCAGTGGGAACAGCAGGGCCTCAAGCGCGCCGGCGGCAAGCCGTTCGGCAACCAGGCCGACAAGGCCTATCTGCTGGCGCCGGCCGGCGCCGATGGGCCGGGCTTCCTGATGCTGCAGAATTTCCGGGTGATCATGAAATACAATCCGGCCGAGGCCTATGCGCTGGCGATCGGGCATTTCGCCGACCGCCTGCGCGGCGGCGCGCCGTTCGTGCAGCCATGGCCACGGCAGGAACGGGTGCTGTCGCGGGCCGAGCGGCTGGAACTGCAGCAGTTGCTGGCCCAGCGCGGCTACTACAAGGGCACCCCGGACGGCCAGTTCGGCGGCCAGACCCGCGAGGCGCTGCGCGGCTTCCAGGCCTCGATCGGGGCGCCCGCGGACGGATTTGCCTCTTCCGACGTGCTGGAACGGCTGCGCGGCCGCTGAGCCAATCGCGAAGTTATCGCGCTGCGCCCACAGGATACTGGACCGGCCGGCCGATCTGTCATACGATTGCAATCATTCGATTACACACATTTAGATTGAACGCCCATTCTGCGTTATCGATTGCGACCACTCTTGAACCGCACCGTCATTTCACGGCGCCGTCGGTAGCAAGCGCAAGGGCACAACCAAGCGGAGGCCGCCATGGCCAAGGTCGTCGACGCCCGCGCCTTCTGCAACAACGAAGTCGCGTATCTGGCCTGGAAGACCGACGGCAAGATTACCGATTGCCTGGGCTTCATGATCACCCGCATCGACGTCGATACCGGCGAGCGCCGCGCGCTGCCGAGCTGGGTCGCCTTCAACACCCAGTCCAATCCGGATTGGGAGCCGCAGGACACCACCGTCTGGCCGATACAGAAATTTTCCTGGCGCGACCTCACCTTGCGCCGCAGCCGCGACACGCTGGCGATACGCGCGCCGTTCCGCGCCAAATACGAAATCGTGCCGGTCGGCCGCGCCGCACCCGGCCGGGTGGCGGTGCCGCCTTCGCCGACCGCGCATCCCGGCAAATACAAGGGCGATCCGATCCCGCTGTTCGTGTGCGGCGAAGCGGGCCTGACCAACGAATTCACCGTGACCGACAATTTCGGCGACGTATCGGCCTTCTTCAACAACGGCGTGCTGTCGACGCAGAACCTGCGCAAGCAACTCGAGACGCCGGACGGCAAGGCGCCGACCAAGCCGCAGATCGACGCCCATATCCAGAAGCCCGGCGATCCGATCCGGACCTTCCTCGGCGGCGACGTGCTGCCGGCGCTCAAATCGATGTTTGCACGCGCGGACCGGGACGACGGCACGCTGCACTTGGCACTTTACGAACTGAGCGATCCCGAACTGATCGATCTGTTGGTGCAAAATCAGGCGCGACTGCAGATCATTCTCTCCACCGCCGGCAACAAAACGGTCGCGGCCAAGAAGCCCGCGAGCCGGCCGGCCGCGGCGAAGGCCATGGTGAAACGGTCGGCTGTGAAGAAGGCCAAGAAAAAGAAAGTCGCGAAGAAAACGGCGAAGAAAACTGCCAAGAAAGCCGTCAAGAAAGCGGCCAAGAAGGTTTCCAAGAAAACGGCCAAGAAAACAGCAAAGAAGACAGCAAAGAAGACAGCCGCAAAGAAAACGGCTGCCGGCGCCAAGCCCAAAAAAATCACGATCTGGGATGTCACCAACGCAGATGCGCGCGAAAAGCTCGCGGCGCTGATGGGTGACCGGCTGCAGAACCGCATGTTCAATAATTCGGCCCATATCGGGCACAACAAATTCGCCGTGCTGCTCGACAAGACCGGCAAGCCGGTCGCGGTGTGGTCGGGCAGCACCAACTGGACTCCGACCGGGCTTTGCGCCCAGTCCAACAACACGGTCATCGTCGAATCCGACGAGGTGGCGAAGGCCTATTTCGACTACTGGACGCGGCTGCATGCCGACGAATTGCCGGAACCCGATCCGCTGAGCGCACCGCTTGGCAGCGATCAGGGTTTGGTCCTGCGCAACGCCAATGCGAAATCGCGCCCGGCGACACTCGACGGCGGCAAGACCACGGTCGACCTGTGGTATTCGCCCAACACGCCGAAGACCGGCTCGCCGAAGACCCGCACGGTGCCGCCCGATCTGGAATTCGTGTTCTCGCTGATGAAAAAGGCCAAGGACGCGATCTTCTTCCTGGTGTTCAACCCCGGGCGGACCGATCCCGACACCGAGGGCGAGGACGTCAACACCGTCGTCTCCGCCGGTATCGATTTCGGCAGGCTGGATCCGAAGCTCACGGTGCTCGGCGCCATCAGCGATCCGACCGCCCTGCCCGGCTTCGTGGCGCGGCCAAAGGATGAGCCAAAGGACGCCCCCAGAATACCCAACGCCGCGATCTTCACGCCGGACGGCGTGCCGAACGTGCTGATGATTCGCGCTGCCGCCATCAACGACATGATCGGCGATTTCCAGCGCGAATTGCTCAGCGCCGGTCACGCCATCATCCATGACAAGATCGTCGTGATCGATCCGATGTCGGAGACCGATTGCGTGGTGATTACCGGAAGTCACAACCTCGGCTTCAAGGCTTCCTACGCCAATGACGAGAACATGCTGGTGCTGCGCGGCAACAAGCCGCTGGCGCTGGCCTATACTACGCACGTCCTCGACATCTACGACCACTACAAGTTTCGCGCCGCGCTGGAACAGCAGGCGCGCGAGGCGATGCTCAAGGGCAAGCCGAGGCCGAAACGGCCGACCGGAAAGGGATTCCTGCAAATCACCGACAAATGGCAGGATCCCTATATTGCCGGCGAAAAGGGCAAGGAATTGGCCTATTTCATGCGGTGAAATGGACTTGGTGCCCATTTCACGTGGTGAAAAGGGCGTGGCCGGCCATTTCTGGCCGCGATAAGGGCCAAGATGGCCCGTTTCATGCGAAAAAGGCGCTTTCCTGCGATAAGGCCGCAGGCGCGCGGTTACCCTTAAAGCGCACATTTTCGTGCCGCCCTTGACGGTGGCGGTTCCCGCCCGTTTATGGTCGCGAAATCTGCCCGCTTGCGGCCTGATTCCGCTATTATAGCTGACGCCTTCACAACCCATTGCGACCGAGCCGGATGTCGAAGCCAAAGTCATTTTTCCGCGTGTTCACCGAAGGCGGCCCGCTGGTCGCGCTGGCGGTTGCGATCGCGCTGTTGATCGGGATCGCGGGACCGGCTTCCGCGCAGTTCTTCAATTTCGGCGGTCCGCCACAGCCGCAGCCGCGACAGCAGCGCAACAACAATGGCAACTGGTTCGGCGGCGACTTCTTCACGCCGTTCCAGCAGCCGGCTCCGCAGCGACGCGCTGTCGTCCAGGAGGATTTTTCCAGGGCACCCGCCCCGGCGAAGCGCGAGACACCTGCCGAGCGTAATGTGCTGGTGCTCGGCGACGCCATGGCGGACTGGCTGGCCTACGGCCTGGAAGATGCCTACTCCGAGCAGCCCGACATGGGCGTGATCCGCAAGCACAGGACCGTTTCCGGCCTGATCAAATATCAGCCGAGGGGCGAGCCGGCGGATTGGGCGGCCGCCGCGCGCGGCATCCTCGCCACCGAAAAGCCCGACGCCATCGTCGTCATGCTTGGCCTCAACGACCGCGTCGCGATGCGCGAGCCGGCCGTCGATAAATCGAAGGCCGACAAGAAGACGGCCAAGCCAGCCGACGCCAAACCGGGCGCCAAGAACGATGTAAAGCCCGATGGTTCGGCGGATAGCGCCGCCAAGCCCGATGACAAGCCGGCCGTCGATGCCGAAGCCGCCGATGATGCCGACAGCGATACGCCGGCGGCCGCAACACCCGAGAAAAGCACGCGCGCGGCGGGCGGCCTCTACGAGTTCCGCGACGAGCGCTGGGTCGAGCTCTACAGCAAGAAGATCGAAGAGATGATCGGCGTCCTGAAATCCAAGGGCGTGCCGGTGCTGTGGGTCGGTCTGCCCGCGGTGCGCGGCGTCAAGGGCACCGGGGACATGCTGTTCCTCGATGCGCTGTATCGCGACGCCTCGGCCAAGGCCGGCATCACCTATGTCGATGTCTGGGATGGCTTTGTCGACGAAGCCGGCCGCTTCCTGCAGAAGGGCCCCGACTTCGAAGGCCAGATCCGCCAGCTGCGTTCCTATGACGGCGTCTATTTCACCAAGCCCGGCGCGCGCAAGCTCGCGCATTATGTCGAGCGCGAAGTCACGCGCCTGCTCGCGTCGCGTTCCGGACCGATCGCGCTGCCGATCGAACCGGCGACGCCCGACGCCAACGCCGTGCCGGGCGGGCCCGCGCCAAGGCCGCTGGCCGGACCGATCCTTCCCCTGATCGCCTCTTCCGTTGGTACCGATCAATTGCTCGGCGGACCCGGCACACGCCCGGCATCGGTCGATGCGCTGGCCGCACGCACGTTGGTGAAGGGCGAAGCGCTGGCCGCACCGGCCGGCCGCGCCGACGATTTCGCCTGGCCGCGCCGTGAGATCGGGCGCGAGCAGGCCAAAGAACCGGGCAAGGGCGAAGCGCCGGTCGCGTCCACGGCGCCGGATGGAACGGTGCCGGCGGCGGCAGCGCCCGCAGCACCGCCAAAACCCCCTGCGCCGAAGCGGCAATTCCGGCCGGCCCAGACCGAACAGCCGCGCGACTTCTTCGGCTTCGGCACCACGCCGCCACCGCGCCAGATTGCACCGCAGCCGCGTGCGCCTGGACCGATAGCGCCGGGCGTGCCGCGCCCGCCGGGTAACGTCGGACGGTCGGCCGAAGTGCCGCCAGGCGCATTAACGAGATAACATCACAACGAGTCATTCCGGGGCGATGCGAAAGCATCGAACCCGGAATCTCGCACTACAATCTCGGGATTCCGGGTTCACGCTTTCAGCGCGCCCCGGAATGACGGAAGAACTCAGCCGTAATAGCGCCAGCGCGGTGTTGGGCGGCGTGGCTGACGCGTCATCAGCAGCGCCAGCGCAAATCCGATTCCGCCGGCGACCAGCAGCGCGCCGAGCGGATTGTCCTGCACGGTTTTCGCCATCGCCTTCTGGCCGTCGCGGATGGTGTCGCCGCTGTTGTCATAGGCGTCCTTGGCGTAGTTGACCGCGGCATCGGCGACGTCGTTCGCGGCATCCTTGGCCTGGCCGTACAGATTCTGGACGGTGCCCGCGGCTTCACGCGCGCGGCCCTCAGCCTGCGTCTTGGCGTCCCCGGTCATGCTGCCAACGGCGCCTTCGACCTTGCCGGCGAAATCCTTGGCCGATCCTGCAATCCTGTCCTTGTCCATCGCGATCACTCCCTGTTTCAAGGAAGGTAACCGATGAAACTCGTTCGAGTTCCGATGGCTTAAAGTATGAGCCCGCCATCGACGACGATGGTCTGCCCGATCACATACGACGCCAGCGGCGACGCCAGGAACAGCGCCGCGCCCGCCATATCGGCAGGCGTGCCGAGACGCTTCAACGGAATTCGTTCCAGCGCGCCTTCGAGACGCTTCGGATTGGCTGTCGTCGCCTTGGTCATCTTGGTGTCGACCAGACCGGGTGCGATGCCGTTGACGCGGATACCGTTCTCGGCCCAGGCCTCGCCGAGCGTGCGCGTCAGTCCTACCGCCCCGGTCTTCGAGGCGTTATAGGCCGGGTTGCCCATGGTCGAATGATAGGCCGCGGTCGAACTGACGATGATCAGCGATCCCTTACTCGTGCTCAGCATCGCGTGGAATTTCGTCGCGCACGCCATCAGACTCATCAAATTGACTTCCAGCACCTTGCGAAAACCATCCATCTCGAATTCGCCACGCCGGTAGATTACCGCTCCCTGCGCCTGCACCAGCACGTCGAGTTTTTCGAACGGAGGTTTGAACTGCTCGATCGCCTGCGCGCTGCTGACGTCGAGTTGCGCATAGTCGAGGCCTTCGAGATGCGAGCCTTCATCGGGCGAATAATCGGTGGCCTTGGCGCGGGTGCCGCAGACCGCGACCCGCGCGCCCTTGGCACGGAACGCCTGCGCGATGCCGTTGCCGATCCCGCTGGAGCCGCCGACCACCAGCACCTGCTTGCCGCTGAAATCGAGTTCGTTCATCGGGCGCATCCTTTTGTTGTTGTGCTTTAGATTCTTTATTTGACGCGTTTTCTTAGCGCGAACCGGTCTCCACTTCGCTTGAAAACGCTCTAGTCATCGAGGAAGTTGACCATGTGAACTTCATCGTAATACCGCCCATCGTGCTTGAGCGCATTCTTCTCATAGCCAAACTCGACAAAGCCCATCGCGCGGTAAAGCCGGCGCGCGGCTTCATTCTCGCTCACCACGCTCAATTGCACCATCTCGACGCGGCCGCGCGCATGGTCGAGCACTGCCGCGACAAGCTTTCGTCCAAGGCCAGAATTTCGAGCCGTGGCCCGGACATACATGGTCCAGAGCAACCCCTTGTGCGCCTGCTTCGAATTTTCCTGGGCGGAATATCCGGCCATTCCGACGAGTGTCCCATCGAGGAACGCACCGAAAATATCTGCGGCAGCAAGCCTCGCTTCAAACCACGACAGCGGTTGCACATTCTCGCGCTCGAACGCGCTGCCGAAGGCTTCAGGATTTTTCTGCAGTGCCTCCAGCCGGATGTCCCGGAAAAGGATGGCATCCGGAGTCTCCAGGCGGCGAATTTGCAGACCGGAATTATTGGCCACGTGGTACCCCCTGCTTGGTTTGACCTGTCTGCGGATCGATGCCAGCCTTGTCAATCCTGCAACGCAATGCACAAATTCCGAGAGTTCTTCCATGTCAGATTTCAGAGAGCTCAGCCGTTCGGTCAAGGGCCTGACCGTTCTCGTCACCGGCGCCGCCAGCGGCATGGGCCGCGCCACAGCGCTTGTGTTCGCTAGGGAAGGCGCCAACGTCGCCGTCACCGATATCAACGCCGAAGCCACGCAGGCGGTCGCCGATGAAATCAAGGCAAGGGGCGGCACCGCAAAAGCCTGGACGCTCGACGTCGCCAAGGGCGATGACATCATCAAGGTCGTCAGCGCCGTCGCCGCGCATTTCGGCGGGCTCGACATCCTGATCAACAATGCCGGCCTGTCGCTGCGCGCCGCGATCGACGCGGACGGCTATGACGAGGCCTGGACCAAGGCGCTGGCGGTGATGCTGACGGCGCATCCGCGCATCATCCGTGCCGCGTTGCCGCATTTGCGCCAATCAAAATGCCCGCGGATCGTCAACATCGCGTCCACCGAAGCGCTCGGCGCCACCGCAACCAACAGTCCCTACGCGGCCGCCAAGGCGGGCGTGACGGGTCTGACCCGCGCGCTAGCCGTGGAACTGGGCCGCGAAGGCATCACCGTGAACTGCATCTGCCCGGGGCCGATCCGGACCGGGATCACCGAACGGATTGCCGAGGAGCACAAGACCATCTTCGCCAAACGCCGCACCGCACTCGGCCGCTATGGTGACCCGGAAGAGGTGGCGCACATGACCCTGAGCCTGTGCCTGCCTGCGGCCTCGTACCTGACCGGCGTGGTGATACCGGTAGACGGCGGTCTGATGGCGCGAAACGCGTGATCCGTTCCCCGGATGCTGCGCAGCATGAAATGCTGCGCAGCTGATCCGGGTCCATGTTACCGCGTGTCTGGGTCCCGGCTCTGCGGTGCATCGTCAAGAGGACGCTGCACCGCGTCCGGGACACGAGTTGGCGCAATGCCGCATGCGCTCCCGAACGTTGACATCGCGCTGCCCAAGAGTAGTTTTTTACCAAACGAAGCGGGACGAACCGCCCGCCGCCTAACGGAGAAAACGCCATGACGGTCACGATCCGGCAGCTCGGCAAGCATTTTTTCGGCGAGGTTTCCGGCGTCGATCTGCGCAAGCCGCTGACGCCGCAGGAGGCCCAGGACATCGAGGCCGGCATGGACAAATACGCCGTGCTGCTGTTCCGCGACCAGAATATTACCGACGAGCAGCAGATGGCGTTCGCGCTGAATTTCGGCGAGCGGGAAAATCCGCGGGGCGGCAGTGTCGTCAAGCCGGAAGATTCGCGGCTGGCTCAGACCGGGCTCAACGACGTCTCCAACCTCGGCAAGGACGGCAAGCCGCTGCCGCGCGACAGCCGCATCAATTTGTTCAACCTCGGCAATTGCCTGTGGCATTCCGACTCTTCGTTCCGCCCGATCCCGGCAAAATTCTCGCTGCTGTCGGCGCGGGTGGTGAACCCGAAGGGCGGCAACACCGAATTCGCCGACATGCGCGCGGCCTATGACGCGCTCGACGACGAAACCAAATGGACGCTGCATGACCTCGTGATGTGGGACAACCGCCAGACCATGCACCGCGTGCGGCGCTACGATCAGTCGCAGCCACGCGACATGCGCCGCGCTACGGTGGCCGGCAATGCGCCGACGGTAGCGCAACAGGCGGCGGAGTAGTCGCTGCTCGCGCCTCAACGCGCACTCGTCATACGCGGGCTTGACCCGCGTATCCATCAATCTTGAAGAAGGATTTCCGAAGTGGATGGATTGCCGGGTCAAGCCCGGCAATGACAGTTACCCGCCTTCGACGCATCCTTCCATGATCGTGTCGATCTCGGCGCGCGAG
>Ga0193742_1002364_pt1 | contig 10878 bp, 11 predicted proteins | sample L2c1metaG_FD_165511 | JGI IMG/M metagenome (GOLD analysis project Ga0193742, IMG submission 165511) | Soil microbial communities from a riparian zone of the East river system, Colorado, United States - L2c1 | ecosystem: Environmental > Terrestrial > Soil > Riparian zone | place: USA: East River... | reverse complement strand
CGCTATTTAGTTCGGGTGATCCCGATCCTCATGTTCCCTGGGAGCGGGTAAGTCAATCGGCAGATCTGCTTGTGGAGATAGGCGCTCAGGTATTTGTAGAGCGGTATCCGGGACGACCACATACCATCTTGCCCATTGAAGTCGAACGAGGGAAAGAGCTATTGTCCGCGATGAGTTCTCTCTAACTTCCCGTATCTCCGTCAAGATCAGGATTGTATGCGTAAGACTCTCTTGGCCGTCTGCCGGTATCACCGAGTTGTCAAGATAGACCCCACTCTCTTTGGTTGGCACTATTGCATATGGCCGAGTTGCGCGATCAACAAGATGGTCCTCTCGCTGCGCAGGGGCATCTGAACACAAACTTCTGGCTCGCGTGCATGCCCTTGAGGCGCAAACCTTAGGCTGCGGTGCATCGTTGCAGAGTTGCTGGGGAAGAATCAGGAACTTCGGTTTGCTGTGTCGCGGGGCCTCGGGATAGGCAAGGAAAAGACTTCGCGGAAGAACTCAACGATGAGGAACCTATGAACTATCGAGACCAAACGCCTCTTCCTTTGCGTGGAGCCAGGACGTTCGGCACCTCAGACACGGACGATGCGTGGAAAGGCATCCAGAAATGACAAACAAGATTCCAGTAGTTGTGATCGTCGGAGGTGGATTTGGCGGTCTTGCTGCGGCGAAGTCCCTACGACGAGCTCCCGTCAACGTACTGTTGATTGACAGGTCAAATCATCACGTTTTTCAACCCCTCCTATATCAGGTAGCGACATCGGTTTTGGCTCCCGACCAGATTGCCTCTCCGCTCCGCGGTCTCTTAGCCGACCAAGAGAATGTTTCTGTGATGCTTGGCAATGTGACCGGTATCGATTCGGCCATGCGGCATGTGATCGTCGATGCAGGCGATAAAAAAGAACTACAGGTTGCATATGACTATCTGGTGCTGGCGACAGGGGCTACCCACAACTACTTTGGACATGATGAGTTCGCGCACTTCGCTCCGGGATTAAAAAGTCTCGCGGATGCTGAATCCTTACGCAATCACATACTCACGGCCTTTGAAAACGCAGAGATTGAGGAGAATCCCGAGCGCCGGAAGGCACTGATGACATTCGTCATGGTGGGCGCTGGACCGACCGGTGTAGAGATGGCGAGCGCACTTGCCGTCATGGTTCGGACGACGTTACGGAAAGACTTCCGTCGGATCGACCCAAAATCCGCGCACATCATCCTGGTTGACATGGCGAAACGCCCCCTTGGGACGTTCGCGGAAAGTCTCTCGGAAGCAGCAAACTTTCGTTTATTGCAGTTGGGCGTAGATGTGCGGCTGGAGAAAGCAGTTCAAACAATCGATGGAGAAGGCGCGGTCGTTGGTGATGAGAGGATTCCGAGCAAGACGGTGATATGGACAGCAGGGGTTGCTCCATCGCCCGTCGGCAAATGGCTTGGCTGCGAAGTTGATCGGGCAGGGCGCGTCCGTATCCGACCGGATCTGACGGTCCAGGACCATCCTGAGATATTTGTAATTGGCGATACAGCGTCGCTTAATCAGGATGGACGGCCACTCCCTGGGGTTGCGCAGGTCGCTATGCAGCAGGGACGTTACGCCGCAAAATCAATCCTACGGCAGGTGACCATGAGATCGCAGCTTTCGCCTTTTCGTTACTTCGACAAGGGCAACCTTGCCGTAGTCGGCAAGAATTTTGCCGTGTTGCAGATCGGGCGTGTCATGATGAGCGGATTCTTGGCTTGGCTCGTCTGGGCCTTGATCCACATACAGTTTCTGGCTGAGAGCAGCTTGCGGTTCAGTGTCTTCTTCCAGTGGGTCTGGACCTACCTCAGTGCAAGGCGCGGTGGCCGGTTGATCATTGAACAGCGCAAGAATAGCTGACGAGACGTTCGCAATGTCAGTTGAGGAAGCGATCTACACGGTTCCTATGAATGCCATCTGAGGTCGAAGTCGCTATGTTTCATTTAGATTAGCTCTCTTGATTTCTCACCGTTTTGGCGACTGTCCTCGTCGGTCGGAGATCGTGGGCGGGACTTCTGATATCAATTGTCAAGAACATGATCGTTTGCGTAATCGGCTTTCGCACGTCGTGAGTGATTCCTGCCCGAACGTAGGAGCAGCATTGGATTTGGCAGGTGGGATTGACAGACATGCGTTGTGTCTGGCGGATAAGAGATGGCAAATGAGCATAGGCGACATGCGTCAAAACACCCTACCGGCGTACAACGTGCAAACTGCCGTTGACGCGGAATATGCGTTGATCGTGGCGCACGCTGTGATACTTGATGCTGCTGACAGCCGCTGTCTGCAGCCAATGGCAAAGAAAGCCCTCGAGGTGGATAGGTTCCAAATCGTGGCAGACGCCGGCTACTCCAACGGTGAACAGGCCGCACTGTGTGAAGCAGCAGGCATGCTGCCTCATGTCCCATTATGCGCACGGTTAGCAACCAAGGCGACGGCACTCTGTTCGGGCGTGTGGATTTTCGCTACGAACCCAAGACCAATACCTATATCTGCCCCTGAGAAAAGATGCTGCGACGCAAGAAGATCCGTCGAAAAGAACGCTACATCGTTTATGAGGCTGCGGCTAGCGACTGCGGTACATGTTTGCTGAAACCGCGCTGCACTCAGGCTCAAAAGCGCAGCGTATCTCAACACCTGTACGAAGGCGCGTTAAACAGGATGCAGGAGCGAGTCAGGCCTGCAGCAATGAGACTACGCCGATGGACGGCCGGGCATCCATTCGCAACCATAAAGTATGGTATCTTCGGCCACCCGCGCCTACTGATGCGCGGATTGTCGGGCGCGGGTCGAAATTGGGCAGGCAACGATGGCATACAACATCAAACGCATGTTGAACGTGCTCGGCGCAACCAAACTCCCAAAATAACCTGTATCCGAATGGGGAACCGCCATCTGCACCAGAGCCAAACCTCATTACCGCTCTTTTCTCCCGTGAGCATACAGCACGCCTGATTGAATTGACGCAAGGTACAGAATTGGCGTCGACGCCAAAAGTGGACGCCAAATACGGCGTTTGACCGCATAGCCAGCTTTGACCGCAACCTGCGGCGCGGTCTGAAATCTGCTCTCGAGATCAATGAAAAGTCGACGGATGCGAGGTGACATTCTTCAAAGACTCTCTACGCGTAAAGAGTTCACCTCTTTATTGCAAGGCTCCTTGAAACAGTTATTCGACGCGTAAGCGAGAATCTATCACTTCCATGCATTTGGTCATGAAGTTGCTTACTCAGATGGAGGATATGAAGAGCGAGATCAAGATAGACGCCGTGAAACGAGGGGCAACTGGGGCGGGGCAGCGACGGACGCTCTCGGATCTCCAGCGAAGTATTCATCACGAACAAGACGCGTTTCAACGCTTCGTCCAGGCATGCGATCGTCCCAAACACACAACGTAGGAGTTCCGTATCCATAAGCTTTGACACCATTGGTCGCCCGCATGGAGTGTGCAATCTTAATGTCGTTGAGCTACATCTGAGTTCTAACCCTCTTGATGTTGGTTCTTCGACTTACGTCCTTTCAACTGTTTCATTTGTTCCTGCTCAGGGAAGTTTCGTATCACGCGAAGTCGGATTGAATCTGACTTAGCTTCTTCGCAAACCACTCGAAGGGCTGCGGCGGCCGCTTCTCGTTGCAGTGAGACAGATTTACTAACGTTCTAAATTCAAAGGAGAATCACATGGCAACAACGCATCCACTCAAAGGTCAGCAAGATCAGGAGCGAATTCCTGTCTCAACATCCGGAGTTCGAAAGGTGCTCATCGGCCGGAGCGATTCGCTGCCTAATGGCGGACGTCTGGTCGTGGATATCGATGAGAAGATCACGGTCGGCATCTTCCGGCTGGATAACGAACTGTACGCCTATGAAAACACCTGCGCTCACTCCGGTGGCCCGGTCTGCCAGGGGCGTATTTTGCCGCGTGTCGTCGAAGTAATGGACAGCGGAAAGCAGATTCATGGCCAGAACTGGGACGAATCGGATATGCACATCGTTTGTCCGTGGCACGGTTTCGAGTACAGCATCAAGACTGGCCGGCACGCCGGAGACAGTAAGATTCACCTCCGTTCCTTTCCTGTGCACGAAGCGGAAGGAGATATCTATGTCGAGGTCTAGCGTGGCCTTCATCGAAGCTATGCAATCTCCGGAGAGCGAGCTTGCAGACATTGGGCTGAGACTCGAATCGATCGTGACTGGGGCAATCAACAGCGGCACGCCCCCGCACTGGGAATCTTTGCCGTTTACTGAACTGCTCACACCACTTGCCAAGCTGTACGCAGCCGCTTGCGAGGCTGCCGGGCGGGAGATCACCCCTGTCACACAAGAAGCTACGCCAACTGAGGTTGTCATGCTTGCCTGCGCGCTGCTACGTGCTCAGGATCTTAACCCGTTTGATCTCGCGCTCTGGTTTTCGCGCGCGACTCACAGCAATAACCTACCCCGCTGATCCAGCGGACGCCGACATTGTGGCAGAAGGAGAAAGATGGCAGACAAGAAGACAGACCCAAAGGTAAAACTTCATCCAGTCCAGGAAATCACGATCCAGACGGACTCACGAGAGATTCTCGCCAACGCAAAGCACGACGTGGGTGCCTATGGGCTTGATAAATACTTTATTATCGACGTCGATTCGCATCACGTTGAAACGGATTCGTGGGATGAGATCCTTGAATACATCGAAGATCCCGTGCTCCGGTTCAATGGTAAAGAGATTTCGAAGAACTGGCCCACGGCAAAGAAGCAGGGGCTGATCAACGAGCCTGCCGGCCTGATGTTCCAGGATGCGCAAGGGAGAATTCTGCATCAGGCTTCTTTGCAGGAACCAGTCGAGAGTCTCAACGGTGAAGTTCGTGATCTAACGTTGATCCGACGGGCCAAGGACACTATGAACATCGCCATCCAGGTGGTGTTCCCGCAGCCCATGCTCGAGATTGGCATGCATCCGAGCCCCGAGATTGCAACTGCGCTGACTCTTGCCTACAACAAATGGTTCACAAAGAACATTTTATCCAAAGATGAAAAATTGCGGTCGTTGCTCGCTCTGCCATTCGAAGATCCTGCGGCCTGCATCCGCATGATTGATGAGTACGCCGGATTTCCAGGTGTCATCGGCTTCATGGTGACCAGTCAGCGCAGGATTGCGGTTAATAATAACGCTTACATGCCGATCTACAAGAAGCTCGAGGAGTTGGGCTTGCCGCTGGCCTTCCACGCTGGCCCGACACTTTCGGATTCGATGGTCAGCCACATGAACAAGTTTTTGTCGATCCATGCCATGTCGTTCGTGACCTGCAACATGCTTCATCTGACAAACTGGGTCATCAACGGTCTGCCGGAGCGCTTTCCGAAGTTGAAGGTGGTCTGGGTAGAGAGCGGCCTCGCGTGGCTGCCCTTCATGATGCAGCGTCTTGATCACGAATATCTCATGCGCCAGTCGGATGCCCCCTTGCTCAAGAAGAGGCCCAGCGACTACATGCGTGAGATGTACTACACCTCGCAGCCTATGGAGGCTACAGATCTTGACTTGCTGCAGGCCACCTTCAAGGCAATCAATGCCGAGACTCAGCTGATGTATTCATCTGACTGGCCCCACTGGGACTTTGATACCCCGGGCCGGATGGCGTGGCTACCATTCCTGAGCGATGAGGGAAAACGCAACATCCTCGGTGAGACTGCGCGAAAGGTCTTTAATCTGTAGCTCTTCCACGATGCCCACATGGTCTAGAGCTCAGCGATTCCCGGCATCCACTGCACCGGGGCTCAAAATGCGCGACTCAATACTGCAATTTCAACGGCAATAGCAAATGCCGAAGCCGCTCGTCGGCTTTGGCAGGGAGAAATGTCATGACAGCAGTCAGTAGTGTTCAAAATGCGACACAGAGCCAAAAAGGTGCGGGCGCATCTTCAGCCCCGACACGTTACAGCGGGTTCGACGGCCAATACATCTCGGGTGTCTGGCGTCACGGTAAGGAAGGCAGCAAGGAGATCGATACCGATCCTTACACCGGTAAGACTTTGACCGAGATTGTCCAGGCAGACAGTAACGATCTGGACGAGGCTTATAAGGCAGCCGCCAAGGCTCAGCTAAGTTGGGCAGCAAAACTCCCGGCGGAACGGGCTGCGGTGATGTTGCGCTCTGCAACCATCATGGAGCAGCGGCACGATGAAATCATCGATTGGCTTGTCAAAGAAGCAGGCAGCACTCGAATCAAAGCTGAGATAGAGTGGCAGTTCACTCACTCCATTACGGTCGAAGCTGCGTCGTTCCCTCATCGGGTCGAAGGAAAAATTCTGCCGCTTGACGAACAGGGCAAAGAGAGTCGGGCTTACAAGCAACCGCTTGGAGTGATCGGTATCATTAGTCCATGGAATTTTCCCATGTACCTGGGCCATCGTTCGATTGGGCCAGCGCTCGCACTTGGAAATGGCGTCGTGGTCAAACCTGCAGAAGATACGCCGGTCACAGGCGGTCTGCTGCTTGCAAAGATCTATGAGGAGGCTGGTCTTCCTCTGGGGCTGCTTAACATTGTGATCGGTCCAATCGACCAGATCGGTGACGCCTTCACGCTGCATCCGATTCCTAAACTAATCTCATTCACCGGGTCCACGCGCGTAGGCCGCCATATCGGTGGGCTTGCCATGAGCGGCCCGGCGATGAAGCGTGTAGCGCTCGAACTTGGGGGTAACGCGCCATCCGTGATTCTTGACGATGCTGACCTTGATCATGCGGTTCGCTCGACAGTGGTCGGCAGATTTCTGCATCAGGGACAGATCTGCATGAGCACCAATCGCATCATCGTCGACGCGAAAATTCACGATGAGTTCGTGGATCGCTTCGCGGCCCATGTGAAGAGTCTCAAATATGGAGATCCGAATGACCCCAGCGTATCGATCGGTCCCATCATCAACCAGAAACAGATGAAATCGCATTTGGCTCATATCGCGGTTGCTAAGGCCGCCGGCGCTAAGCAACTTGTGGGCGGAGAACCGCAGGGCCAGGTATTGCCTCCCCATGTATTTGTTGATGTCCGAAACGAAATGCAGATCGCGCAGGAGGAGACCTTTGGACCCATTGCTCCCATTATCAAGGTGCGCGGCGAAGAGGAAGCGCTTCGCGTTGCCAACGACACTGAGTTCGGTCTTGCAAGCGCAGTATTCACCCGTGACCGGGAACGGGGAGTACGTTTCGCGCTGGGTATTCAGGCCGGAATGACTCACGTCAATGATTCGAGTGTGGATGATGCTCCCACGGGTCCTTTTGGAGGAGAGAAGAACAGTGGTATGGGTCGCTTCGGCGGCGATTGGATCATTAACGAATTCACAAGGGATCACTGGATTACCGTTCGGCACGAGAAAGCTAACTACCCCTTTTAGGCCACGTGCCTGAAGTGCACCACAGAAACCTTTTGGCTAGGTCTCTGTGGTGCAACCGATCCCTGAGCTGTTCAGAAATCCAACCGCGGAACAAAGGGCAGACTCCCGGCACAACATACAGGAGATAAAGTGGTTATGAGCAATTTCGGCAATTTTCAGGATGAAATCTACACAGCGGGCGTAGGTGGTGTACAGCCTCTCTTTCCATTTCTTTATGGAGATTTAAAAAAGCGAGCCCAGGAAATTCTCGACGCTCGGATCTTTGGCTAGGTAGCGGGCGGCTCCGGCAACGGTCTGACGCAGACAAAGAACGTAGAAGTGTTTCAGACGTACGGCATTCTTCCGCGAATGGTGCGTGATAGGACTACACGAGATCTTTCTGTAACATTGTTCAATAGAAAATTGACAAGCCCGATCTACGTCGCTCCCGTGGGCGTCCTAGGTGCGGTCCATCCAGACTGCGATCTCGAGACAGCAAAAGGCGCTACTAGGGTTGGGGTTCCAATAGTCTGTTCGACGCTGTCCGCCTGCCGAATGGAAGAGACGCGGGCTGCGTCGAAGGGCAATATGGCTTTATTTCAGCTGTATCCGCCGGCTGACGCGGAACTCTCTGAGCATTTCGTCTCTCGCGCTATCGAAGCCGGCTTCGATGGAATCGTCATTACTGTTGACACCGGCCAACTTGGTTGGCGCCCCCACGATCTACAGAAGGCATCGCTGCCCATGCACTACGGACAGTGCCTTGCGAACTACACATCCGATCCAGCGTTCTGGCGGCTCGCGGGAGTGAACAGCGAAGCGGAACTGACGATCGACAAAAAAATAGCTACCTGGGACAAGTATTTCTCAGATCCTGGCTTCACATGGGGACTCCAGGACTTCCAGCCAGTTTTCCGCGGCGCGTTTTACTTCTTGAGAACCGAACATGCTCTCCACCGCACTCAAAAATACGTCCAGGTCGCTTTCAGCTCCAAGGCTGAGACCTCGACAATCGACGATGGGGACAGCCTTCGTGTCAATAGCCGGTGGAACGTATTCCGTGTTCATCAAGTCTCTTTTCCCGGTCCTTTGCTTCCTGTTCGCACAGTTGACAACAGATCTACCAGTTACTTGAGTTTTCAATCAGCCCATCTTCTGCCACCAAGATACCCTCGAACAATTTGCACAAAAGTTGGATCAGATTCAATCCAATTCCGTGATGCTGCTGTCAGTATTGTGGATAAATGGATATCAGGAATCTCGGCAACCATATCCGGCGGCGTTCCGCTGGCAGTCGAGATGCGGCTAAGAGGTTGTTATGAATACTTTTTGAGTAGATTGAGATTGGAATCACGATTCCTTCGTTCGACGAACCCCATCTGCGGGTAATAGAGCGAAGTCTCACGTGGCCTCAGATTGCTTGATCATACCTACAAATCACTCGGTCTTTACCCTCTGAAATCAGTGAGGGAGATCATTTAATGCTTTAGAGCATCCCCTGTTTTTTCCGCTGCATCCTTAACCCCAATCGCTGTTTCTTCACCGGCCTTGGATGTGTAACGAACCGTCACTTTCGCACCCTCTTTCGTTCCAAGCCATGCGTCAGCACTCCGGTGCTTAATCTGTTTGCCTCCTCTGATCGAGGTTTTCTCGCTGTACTTAATGGTGTGTTCCGTTCCATCGTCCGCTTTCACCACCACTACTTTGCTTGCGTGGTCAACATGCTTCACAATTCCGGTGACAGCATGGGCGACGTCTTCTTCTGCATGGGCAGCGCCGGCAATCAGAAAACCGAACGAAAGAATTACAGGAGTTGTGATTTTCTTGAGTAATGACTTGGATGACATCTTGATCCTTTTAGTTGATAAATGCGTGATAGTTGAGCAGACTTTCCAACTGGCTCAGTGAGCAACCAAAGACTTGCGCTGATCGGTCACGAAACGGCAGGAGCCTACTCGCAATGTTCAGATTCATCGAGCACATAACCAGGGAACGATGCCTACTCACTACTCTGCCGTCCTTCAGATCATGCTCGAAGCCAACTCTGGTGGGGGATGATACTAAGCGCGCGTAACCTCAAACAGAAACCATATCCGACGTTGTGCTTCGTCAATCCAACTTTCTAGCAAACTAGTTGTTGCCACGTCTACTGCGTTACCGCAGAGTTCATGGGCCGCCCGCATCCTGAGCACCAGAGCCTTGTTATCTTCATAGAGTTCGCTCAACATGTCGGTCGGCGTGACATACTCAGCATCGTTGTCAGCAATTCGCTTCAAGCGGGCGATGTGGCCAATCGAGCGAATAGTCGTGCCACCGACCTTCCGCACGCGTTCTGCGATATCGTCCGTAATCGCCAAGATCTGGTCTCCGTGCTCGTCGAGCAGCAGGTGATAATCACGGAAGTGAGAGCCGCTAATATGCCAATGAAAGTTCTTTGTCTTCAGGTAAAGGGCGAACACATCTGCCAAAAGGGCATTCAGAGCTCCTGAAATATCCTTCACTGCTTCAGGAGAGATGTCCGACGGAGTTCTCAGTGGTGCTTCACGGCGTATCGCTAGTTCGCTCTTGGTGGTCATTCTGAAATCGTCTCGTTTTCGTAGTAGTCGTTTCGCACCTGTCTCTAAAGCAATCGACATACCAATCGACATTAGCTCAAAGTAGAAGACTTAGTTGGATATGTGGGTATGGGGATTTGCGGCAATTGCCGTCCCCCCCGGATAGAGAATATTTGTGATTAACGCCATGATCGATCGCCACTTCTCAAGTCACATATTCGACAGAATACTTTCTGGGATGATTCAATTTCTTCAATGGGGTCACCCTCGCGTTTCTCTGAAATTTCTCGCAACACCCGTCGATCGGCCCTTGAAAGCGATCAATCGTTACCACCAACGTGCTTCGCGTTACTAACCGAATCTGACAAGCTGGAAACAACGAAGTGCACCTGGGCGCAATTGCGTCCAGATAGACGCCAAGGTGGATTGCGACCGCAACACAGGAGCGGTTACGTGTAATTCTCGGGAAGTGAAATCTGTATGTCGAGACGACCGTACGCTCCTCCATCCGGACAGGGCTATTGTGAAGTCTTCTAGGATTCTTCTCTTCCCAATCAACACCACTCTTCCATCCAGCCATCGCTGGCGCGAGGATAGAGAACGCCAGATTGAACTGGTGCACAATAAAGGCCAAATATGGCGTCGACGCCAACAATGGACACCAAATACCGTGGTTTTGTGTATGGCCAGCTTTGACCGGAACCTGCGCGCGGTCTGAGACCTGCTCTCGAGGACAATGAAAAGTCGAAAAATGCGATGTGGCATTCTTCGAAGACTCTCTACGCGTAAAGAGTTCACCTCTTTATTGCAAGGCACGGTTGAAACATCTATTCGCCGCGCAAGCGAGAATCTATGACTTCCATGTATTTGGTAATGAAGTTCCTTACTTAGAGGGAGGATATGAAGAGCGAGATCAAGATAGACGCCGTGAGAAGAGGGACAACCAG
>Ga0193742_1002362_pt1 | contig 10886 bp, 10 predicted proteins | sample L2c1metaG_FD_165511 | JGI IMG/M metagenome (GOLD analysis project Ga0193742, IMG submission 165511) | Soil microbial communities from a riparian zone of the East river system, Colorado, United States - L2c1 | ecosystem: Environmental > Terrestrial > Soil > Riparian zone | place: USA: East River... | reverse complement strand
TCGAGGGACGCGCCGCGCACGGCCGGGACCACGCCTTCGACCGAGTGGAACCGCACCTCGAGGCCCTCCACGCTCACGAGCGGCGTCGCGCCCGCCGGCTCCGCAACGGTCGACGACGCCCCGGAACCGTTCTTCGACAGGCGGAAGCCAGTGCTCTTCCAGCCCTTCATGGAGCCCAGCGCGAAGCGTCGCTGGCGCTGCTGCGGATCGGTCTGCACCCGGATCCAGTTGGCCAGCAGGTTCATCGCCAACACCGTCAGCGCCAGCGCGACACCCGGGAACGTGACGGTCCACCACGCGTCCTGCAGGTCGGCCTGGTTCTCGGCGACCATGAGGCCCCACGAGGCGTTCGGCGGCTGGACGCCGAGCCCGAGGTAGGAGAGCGAGGCCTCGACCAGCACCACGCGCGCGAGCTCGAGGATGGCCTGGGTCAGCAGGGCCGAGTAGAGCATCGGGAGCAGATGCCGGAACAGGATCCGCGGCGTGCTCGCGCCCAGCAGCTCGGCGGCCTGGATGGCGGGCGTCTCGCGCAGCTGCAGCACGAGGCTGCGGATCAGCCGGGCGTAGATCATCCAGCCGTACACGGCGACCACGCCGATGATCACCGGGACGCTGGAGCCGAGGAACGTCAGCACCATGAGCACGAGCAGCAGGCCCGGGAACGCGAGCTGGGCGTCGGCGAGGCGCATGATCACGATGTCCCAGCGCCCGCCCTTGTAGCCGGCGATGAGCCCCAGCAGCGTGCCGACGGTCCCCGAGATGAGCACGACGCTCACGCCGATCAGCAGCGAGATGCGGGCGCCATAGATCAGCCGCGACAGCACGTCGCGGCCGAGCGAGTCCGTGCCGAGGAGGTGCGCCGTGGACCCGTCCGCCGCCCACGCCGGCGGCTGGAGGCGGTTGAACAGGTCGACGGTCGTCGCGGAGTCCGGAGCCACCAGCGGAGCGAAGACCGCCGCGATGATCAGCACCACGAGGAAGCAGGCGCCGAAGAACGCGGCCTTGTCCTGCCAGAGGGTCGTGAGGGTCGTGCGGGCGCGGCCCTTCTGCGCAGGCTTCGGAACGAGGACGACCGACGCCGCGTCGACGCTCACTTGAGCTCGATCCTCGGGTCGATCACCGTGTACAGGACGTCGGTGACGATGTTCAGGATCACGACGATCGTCGCGACCACGATCACGATCCCCTGGATCAGGATCAGGTCCTCGCGCTGGATCGCCTGGATCGCCAGGTAGCCGAGGCCGGGCCAGGCGAACACCGTCTCGACGATGACCGAATAGCCGGCCAGCGTGTAGGCCGCCTCCCAGCTCACGATCGTGGTGATCGGGACCAGCACGTTGCGCAGCGCGTGACGGGTCACCACGTACCTCGCGCTCAGGCCCTTGGCCCTGGCCGTGAGGATGTGCTGGGACGCGAGCTCGTCGATCATCGCCGTTCGCGTGATCTGCGCTATTCGCCCGAGGCTCGGCAGTCCCAGCGTCAACGCCGGGAGCACGATGTGGCTGATGCCGCCCATCCCCGACGTGGGGAACCAGCCCAGCGTCACCGCGAACACGAGGATCAGCATCGCGCCCAGCCAGAACTGCGGCAGCGACAGCCCCAGCAGGGCGAAGGTCGCGAGGCTCTGGTCGAGCTTGCTGCCCGGGCGCAGGGCCGCCCCGACGCCGAGCGGCACGCCGATGAGGACGGCGAACCCGATCGCCACCGCGGCGAGCAGGACCGTGTTGGGCAGGCGATCCCAGATGAGGCCGCTGACGGAGGTCTTCTGCCAGAAGGACTCGCCGAGGTCGAAGGTCACGAGATCGCCGACGTACGCGGCGAACTGCTCGGTCAGGGGCTTGTCCAGGCCGAGCGACCGCTTGAGGTTGACGTACTGCTCGGGCGTGGCGTCGAGCGGCAGCATCTGCCGGGCGGGATCCGAGAGGATCCGCGTCACGAGGAACACCGTGAGCGCCACCAGCACGATGACGAGCAGGCCGTAAGCGAGGCGGCGCGCGAGATAGCCGACCCACTTGCGGCGGAGGAGCTGCCTCCCGCGCTCGACCGCGGCCGTCCTCCGCAGGGCGACGGAGCTGCTCATGCCGGCTCTTCCAGCCGGTCCGGCGCCTCGACGAGATCCTTGATCGCGACGAGGAACCGCGCAGCCGTGATGCCGTCGAGCGCACGGTGGTCGAGGCCCAGCGTCAGCCGCGCGAGCTTGGACGCGCGGATCTCGCCGTCGGCCACCACCGGGGCGTCCCACGCCGCGCTGACGCCCAGGATTGCGATCTGCGGGGTGTTCGGCAGCGGCACGCCGCCGTAGATCGGCAGGTTGCCGATATTCGTGATCGTGAAGTGCCCGCCGGCGTAGAGGGCGGCGTCCTTGGCGCCCCCGCGAGCCGCCTGCACGGCATGATCGAGGTCGGCGGCGAGCTCCGCGAACGGCTTGCCGACCACCGCGCGCACGACCGGGACGACCAGGCCCCGATCGGACGCGACCGCCACGCCGACGCTGGGCGAGGCGGGCGTCCGGCGCGCCATCGTCTCGTAGTCCACCTCGGCGGCGACCTGCGGGTACTCGGCCAGCGCGTGCGCCGTCGCGGCGAGCACGATCGTGGTGAACGTCGCCCGCACGCCCTGCTCGCGCAGCCGCGCGACGGCGGCCATCGCGTCGACCACGTCGACGTGCGTGAACTCGGTGGCCACGGGCACCGCGGCGGTCCGCTCCATGCGGCGCGCCATCGCGCGGTCCACCGGGCTCAGAGGCACCCACTCGCCGGCCTGCGCGTCGGCCGGGGCAGTCATCAGCTCGCCTCCCCCTCCTCGTCGGCGGCCAGCTCGATCTCGAGCACGGGCTTCCCGACCTCGACGTAGTCGCCGACCTCGACGTGGATCTTCCGGACCGTCCCGGCCCACGGCGCGCTCAGCTCGACGGTGGACTTGTCGGTGTCGACCTCGACGATCGTGTCGAAGCGCTTCACCGCCTGGCCCTCGCTCACCAGGACCTCGACGACGCGCGCCTCCACGAGGCCCTCGCCGACGTCGGGGAGGTTGAACACCCGGACGTTCGCTTCCACCGTCATGCCGTGACCTCCCTGAGGGCGTTCGTGATGTCCTGCACGCTCGGGAGGTGCTCGTCTTCCTCGTGCGCCGGCGGATACGGGCGATTCGGCGACGTGAGCAGCCGCGGCGCGCACTTGAGCGAGCCGAACCCCTCCACCGCCAGCAGCGACACCACCTCCGAGGAGATCGAGCAGCGCCGGATCGACTCCGCGGCGACGACCACGCGGCCGGACCGCGCGGCCTGCTCGAGCAGCGTGCGGGTGTCGATCGGCGCGAGGCTGACGAGATCGAGGACGGCGACCTGGACCCCCTCGTCCGCCATCGTGTCGGCCGCCTGCAGCGCGATGTCGACCATCGGCCCGTACACCACGAGCAGCGCGTCGCCGCCGTCGCGCAGCAACCGCGCGCGGCCGGGATCGACCTCGGCGACCTCGTCCTCCGGCTCGACCCGGTAGCGCCGGTACAGGCGCTTGGGCTCCAGGAAGACGAACGGCTCGTCACTGCGGATCGCCGCCAGCAGCAGCGCGCGGGCGGTGTCGGGCGTCGATGCGGACACGACGCGCAGATCGGGCGAGTGGGCGAAGTACGTCTCCGGGCTCTCCGAGTGCAGCTCGGACGCGCGGATCCGCCCGCCCGTCGGCAGGCGGATGGTCATCGGCAGCAGCGCGCGGTCGTGCATGCGCAGCGGCATCCGGGCGACGTGCGTGCAGATCTGGTTGAGCGCCGGGAAGATGAACCCGTCGAACTGGATCTCGATGATGGGCCGGAACCCGTTGAGCGCCAGCCCGATGCCCGTGCCGACGAGGCCGGCCTCGGCGAGCGGCGAGTCGATGACGCGGTCGGCACCGTACTTGTCGTAGAGCCCGGCGGTGATGCGGAAGACCCCGCCGAGACGCCCGACGTCCTCGCCCATGACGAGCGCGCGGGGGTCCTCGTGGAGCGCCTGGTCGAGCGCCCGCTGGATGCCGTCGGCCATGGTCGAGCCGGTCCGGCTCCGCGTGGCTGCCTGGGTCGTCACGCCATGCCCCGTTCCTCGAGGAACTCGTCCGTCGCACGGTCGAGCTCCGCTTCGACGTCGCGCTCGATCTCGCCGCTGCGCTCCTGCACGTCCGGCCTGCGCTCGAGCTCGGACCGGAACCGTGCGACCGGGTCGCGCTCCGCCCATTCGGACAGATCCGCTTCCGAGCGGTAGCGGCGGGGGTCGTCCGACGTGGTGTGCCCGCCCATGCGGTACGTGACGGCCTCGACCAGCGTGGGGCCGTGGCCCGCGCGGGCGCGGACGAGCGCATCGCGAACGACCTCGCGCACCGCCAGGACGTCGTTGCCGTCGACGCGCGCGCCCGCGATGCCGTAGCCGGCCGCCCGGTGGTACAGCGCCTCGGCGCGCGTCTGCTGCGACGTCGGGAGCGAGATGGCGAAGCCGTTGTTCTCCAGCATGAAGACGACGGGCGCGCGGAACACGCCGGCGTAGTTCATCGCCTCGTGCACCTCGCCCTGCGAGGCGGCCCCGTCGCCGAAGAACACGACGGTCGCGGCGGACTCGCCGCGCAGCCGCGACGCCCAGGCCCAGCCGACGGCGTGCGCGACCTGGCTGCCGACCGGGATGCAGTACGGCGCGAAGCGGTGCTCGCGCCAGTCCCACGGGCAGAAGTCGCCGCCCGCGTAGAAGCGCAGCAGCTCGACGGTCGGGACGCCGCGCTCGAGCGCCACCGCCGGCTGGCGGTAGGACGGGAACACCATGTCGTCGTCCTCGAGGTCGATGACCGCGCCGATCTGCGCGGCCTCCTGGCCCCGTGCCTCGCCGTAGGAGTCGATGACACCCTGGCGCTGCAGCTTGAGCGCCAGCTCGTCGAACCGCCGTCCGCGGACCAGCGCCCGGAACATGGGCTCCCAGTCCGTCAGCGGGTCGGCGTCAGTGATCGTCACGTGGGCACCTTGCCTGATTGGTCTCTTCCATGGGGAGCCTCCTGGCCGTCTCGCCGCCGCAGGAGCAGCGAGAGCGTGCCCGACTGGGCGACGGTGCCGTCGTGCTTGAGCACATCGACCTCGTACTCGATCACACCGCTTTCGCCCCCGCTCGTCGGGCGCTTCGACGCGACGCGGTACGCGGCGCGGATCGTGTCGCCGACGAGGATCGGCGCACGGAACCGCCAGTTCAGGCCGAGGAACGCGATGCCGGCGACGCGCGTGCCGAGGATCTCCGGCGCGTCGCGGCAGAGGAGGCCGGTCATCGCCGACGTGCCGAGCAGGCCCTGCGCGATGCGGCCGCCGAACGGACCCTCGGCGCGCGCCTGCTCGTCGTCGACGTGCATCGGGTTGAAGTCGCCCGACACGCCGGAGAAGTTGACGATGTCCGCGTCGGTGATCGTGCGGCCGCCCGTCGTCCCCGAGTAGCCGAGCTCGTAGTCCTCGTAGTGCCACAACGGCGCGCTCACGATCCCGCTCCCGGGCCGGCGGTCGACAGGTGCATCCGGATCCCGAGCGTCGTCGCACGGTCGAGCAGGATCGCGCGGGTCCCGCGCATGCCCTGGACCTCGTCGCTCACCGCCGATACGCCATGGCGTGCAAGCTCCGCGCCGGCCGCAGCGACGTCGTCGGTGCGCAGCGCCAGGTGCTCGAGCCGCGCGGCATCGACCCCGCCCCGCTCGAAGAGCTCGAACTCCAGGCCACCGGAGGCCACGAACGCGACCGGCGTCGTGCCGTCGGGTCCGAGGCCCCGGAACCGCAGCTCGAAGCCGAGGACGCCGACGAACAGGCCGACGGCGGCGTCGAGGTCTGGGACCTCGACGCCGATGTGCTCGATGCCGTGTATCACGGGGACGGACGCGGTCGCTAGTTGGCGGGCTCGACGACCTTCATGCGGTCGTAGTACATCTTGCTGTAGGCGACCGGGTTCGGCGTGAACTCGATCTTGTCGCTCAGGGCGTACAGCTCCTTGCGCTCGTAGATGGTGAGCAGGTCGGCCTGCTCGCACCCGCGCTCGAGGACCTTGTTGTACGCCGCGTCGCGCTCGGCGGGATCGACCTTCGTGCCGGCGTCCTGGATGAGCGTGTCCATCTCGGGATCCGACACCGCGCTGACCGGCCCGTCGCTGGCGTAGAACAGCGCAACCTTGCTGGCCGGGCTGGCGAGGTTGTTGTCGGACTCCGTGAACACCATGTCCGGCGCGTCCGGGCCATGCGCGTAGATGTCCTCCAGGAACGCCTTGTAGCCCTTCAGCTGGAGCTTGACCTTCACGCCCGTCTGCTCGAGCCCCTGGGCGATGGCCTGGCCGACGACGCGATCCTGCGGGAACACGCCGGTCGTCCACGTCAGGTTCGCCGTCTTGCCCGTGGCGCCGGCCTCCTCGACGAGCTGCTTGGCCTGCTCGAGGTCGAACGAGTAGTCCTTCAGTTCCGGGTCGCCCACGTGCACCGGGGTCGGCTGGCACGACGAGGCGATCGCGTTGCCCTCGAAGATGCTGTCGGCGACCGCCTGGCGGTCGATCGCATGGCTGAGCGCCTGCCGGACGCGGACGTCGGCCAGGGTGCCCTTGATCGTGTTGGGCCGGACGAGGCCGATGTAGACCGCCTTGTCCGACGCGACGAAGCTCGGCGCCTTGTTCGCCTGGTCCGGGCTCACGCCCGGGACGACGTCGACCTCGCCAGCGTCCAGCGCCTGCAGGCGCGTGCCCTCGTCAGGGATGTTCTTGATCGTGATCTTCGTGATCTGCGGCTTCTCGCCCCAGTAGGTTGGGTTGACCTCGAGCTCGGCGTTGCCGCCTGACGCGTAGGACTTGAGCAGGTACGGGCCGGTGCCGACGGCCTTCTCCGGGAACCCGGCGGGAAGCTTCGGGGGAAGCATCTTGACGACCGCGAGGCGGTTGGGCAGTAGCCCGTCCGGCGCCTTCGTCTTCACGTGGATCGTCAGGTCATCGACCTTCGACGCGCCCGCGATCGTCGCGGTCTCGCTGAATCCGGTCGCCTGCTTGGGGCTGATGATGCGCTCGATCGACTTCACCGCGGCATCCGCGTCGAACGGTTGACCGTCGCTGAACTTGACGTCCGGCTTGAGCTTGACCTCCCACGTCGTGTCGTCCACGGCGGTGGGCATCCCATCGGCGAGGAGCGGCTCCACCTGCCCCTCGACGTTGATGTCGTACAGCCCTTCGTAGACGCGCCACAGGACGATCATCATCCCGTCGTCGTCCTTCGACTGCGGGTCGAGGCTCTCCGCCTCCGCGCCCGAGGCGACGGTGATCGCCTGATCCGGCCCTGCCGGCTGGCCGGCCTTCGCCGCGACGGTGCCCGCCTGATTCTCGTTGCTCGCGTTGCCGCCATCACCATCGCCGCCGCACGCCGCAACGAACAATGCGAGTGCCGCCATGGCGACCGCCGGAAGACCTCGACTTAGAACCCTCACTTGCCCTCTCCTCTCGGATATCGCTGCCTCACCAGCACACAACTGGGTGCTCCGGAGTCCACTTCTCCCGACAGGGCGCGAGTGTGGATGAACCCTCGCCGCCGGCGCCTAATTTCCGCCGCAGCCTTGTCGCTTTCTCCAGTCCGCGCCGGATCTCACGGCGGTCAGCGGCGGTCGCCGGTCGCGAGCGCCCATCCACGCTCGGCGAGCTCGGGCACCCCGGTCCGCAGCTGCTCGAAGAAGGGGTCGTGCGTCGTCCCGTGCAGCAGCCGCCGGTACGAGCCCTCGAGGAAGATCGCGGCCTTCCACATCGCGAGCGCCTCGTACCAGGCCAGCGCGGGGATGACGCGACCAGTGGTTGTCTCGTAGCGGTCCACGAGCTCCTCGCGCGAGGGGAACCCCTCCGTCGCGGTGACGGCGCCGAGGGCGACGAGCGGCCCATCGGAGTCGCCGGGCACCGCATACGTGGCCGTCAGGTAGCCGAGGTCCGCGAGCGGGTCCCCCAGCGTCGCCATCTCCCAATCGAGGATCGCCGCGAGGCGTGCCGGCGCCGTGCGGCGGAACATCATGTTCCCGAGCCGGAAGTCCCCGTGCACCAGCGTCGTGGGACCGGACCGCGGCAGCCTGCGCGCCAGCCGCTCGGCGAGGCGGTCCACGACCGGGATCTCGCGCGTCTTGTTCTGGGCCCAGAGGCGCGAGAAGAGCCGGAGCTGCCGCTCGAGGTACCCCTCCACCGGCGCGAGGGCGTCCACTCCGTGCGACCGCCAGTCGACGGCGTGCACCTCCGCCAGCGCGTCGGTGAGCTCCTCGCCGATCCGGCGCCGCTCGGCCAGGCTGTCGAGCGCGGAGGGCAGCGCGGTGGTCAGGACCACCCCGTCCACGTACTCCATGACGTAGAACGGCGCGCCCACCACGGAGGCGTCGTCGCACACCGCGAGCGGGCGCGCCATGCGAAGCCCTGCGTCGGCGCACGCGGCCAGGAGCCGGTATTCGCGCACGACGTCGTGCGCGGAGGCCGGGAACGGCGGTCGCGGGGGGCGCCGCAGCACCCAGCGCCGGTCCTCGCGGCGGATCAGGTACGTGACGTTGGAGTGCCCGTCGCCCAGCGGGGTCGCCTCCACCGGGCCGGCGCCGAGTCCGTGAGCGTCGAGAAAGGCCGCCAGCGGCGCCAGGACGATCAGCGGGGGGAGATCGAGGTCCGCCGCCCGGGCCCAGTCGTGGACGACGTCATGGCGGGCGCCGACCCGCTCCTTCGATGCGCTGGGCCGGGTCACTCGGCGCAGCGTGCCCGACCGCGTAGCACCCCCCCGAGGGCCGCGACCGACGGCGTTGTCGATTTCTCCTACCGGCCTCCCGGGCGCGGCTGCGCGGCGCTGCCCCATGGATCAATCTGCGTCCCATGAGCCGAGACTCGTACGCCTGCGTCCGGATCGAGCGCCCAGCCGCCGGCATCGCGCGCATGGTGCTGGACCGCCCCGACCGGCTGAACGCGCTGACGTGGGAGATGATCGACGAGGTGCACGACGCCCTCGGCGCCGTGGCCGACGATCGCTCGATCCGGGTCCTCGTCCTCACGGGCGCCGGTCGGGGGTTCTGCTCGGGACTCGACATCAAGCAGCGGGACGACGCGGTCGGCAGCGACGACGACGTCCTGACGGTCTATCGCCGCCAGGAGCGGGTGGCCGCACTCGCGCTCGCCCTGCGGAACCTCCCGCAACCGGTGGTGGCCGCCGTCAACGGGCCCGCAGCAGGCGGCGGACTCGCCCTGGCGCTCGCGGCCGACGTCCGCGTCTGCGCTCCCGAGGCGCGGTTCAGCGTCGCCTTCGTCCGCATCGGGCTGTCCGGAGGGGACGTCGGCGTCTCGCACATGCTCCCGCGTATCGTCGGGTTCGGCATCGCGTCTGAGCTCATGCTGACCGGGCGTCCGGTCGACGCCGAGGAGGCGCTTCGCATCGGGCTCGCCAACCGCGTCGTGGACCGGGACCGGCTGGACGAGGCAGCGAGCGAGATGGCGTCGCAGATCTCCGCCAACTCGCCCTTCGGCGTCTGGATGACCAAGCAGCTCCTGCACCGCAACGTCGACGCCCCCTCGCTCGAGGCCGCGATCGAGCTGGAGAACCGCACCCAGACCCTGGCCACGCGGACCGAGGACGCACGCGAGGCCATGGCGGCGTTCCGCGAGGGGCGGGCCGCCGACTTCCGCGGTCGATAGGCCGATCCCCATGTCTACTGCTAGCTTCGGGCGCGAGGGAAGCGTGACTGCAAGGAGGACAGATCCGTCCCGTGCCGACGCCTATCAGGCGGCGATCGCGGCGTTCGCGGAGGTCGCCGGCGCACTCGGCGAGGTCCGCGAGCAGGACGCTCTCCTGCACCTGATCGCCGAGAAGATCTCCGATCTCGTCGGCGTGCATCGCTGCAGCATCTACCTCAAGGACGAGGAGACCGGGTACTTCCACGGTCAGGTCGGCCACGCCGACCGCGACATCGACGCGCGCGTGAAGCGGCTTGTCGCGGGCATCGCGGCGGATGCGTTCACGCAGGAGATCGTCGAGACGAAGGCGCCCGTCGTGATCGGGGACGCCCTTCGCGACCCGCGCCCGGTCCGGTCGACCATGCGGACCTGGAACATCCGGGCGATGATGGGCGTGCCGATGGTGCTCAAGGGCGGCGTCATCGGGCTCATGTTCCTCGACGACGAGAACCGTCCCCACCGCTTCGACCCGGTCGAGCGGGAGATGGCGTCGGCGTTCGCCGAGCTCGCGACCGTGGCGATCTGGCAGGCCCAGATGACCGCGAGGCTGCGCTCGAGCGTGGAGACGGTGACGCGCCAGAACGACCTGTTGCGGCGCGCTGCGGCGATGGAGGACAAGCTGTCCACGCTCGTGTTGCAGGGCGGCAACCTGCGCGAGATCGCCCAGGCCGTCGCGCAGCTCACGAGCAAGCCGTGCGCGATCTACGACGCCCGGTACGAGCGCCTCGCCGTCGCGCGCGCGCCGGGCATGGACCCGGACGTCGTCCCCACCGTGCTCGAGCCCGCGGCGCGCGAGCATCCCGCGGTCGCCGAGGCGCTCGCCGGGCTGCCGTCGCGCGGGGGCGTCGTCGGACCGATCCCGGTCGCCGGGCTCCACCACCGCTTCCTGATCGCGCCGGTCTCCGTGCGCGACGACTGCTGGGGCCATCTGGTGGTCATGGAGCACCAGACCCGGTTCGGTCCGCTCGACAGCCACGTCTGCCGCCGGGCGGCGACGAACATCGCGCTCGAGATGAGCGCCGAACGTCGCGCCACCAGCGCCGAGTGGAACGCCCGCGCCTCGCTGGCCGGGGAGCTCATCCGCGGCCCCGGCGACGCGGCCTGGCTCGACCGCCGCGCCGACTACCTCGGCATCCGCCTCGACGTCCCCCGCGTGCTGGTCCTCGTGACCGTCGGCGAGGGCGAGAACCGG
>Ga0193742_1002361_pt1 | contig 10888 bp, 11 predicted proteins | sample L2c1metaG_FD_165511 | JGI IMG/M metagenome (GOLD analysis project Ga0193742, IMG submission 165511) | Soil microbial communities from a riparian zone of the East river system, Colorado, United States - L2c1 | ecosystem: Environmental > Terrestrial > Soil > Riparian zone | place: USA: East River... | reverse complement strand
GGCTGACTCTGGTACAGCAGGTGGCGAGCACGTATTTCTCACTGCGAGCGTTGGATACTCAACTCGCAATCGCCGAGCAGACGGTGAAGTCGCGGCAGGATTCGGTCGATCTGACCCGTCGATTGTCGGACGGCGGTTCCGTTCCGCTTTCGGATCTTCGCCAGGCGGAACAGTTGCTGTATACGGCAACCTCGCAGATTCCGCAGTTGAAGCAACAGATTCAGCAGGACGAGAATGCACTCAAGCTGCTCGTAGGGGATACGCCGGGGCCGGTGACACACACCGACCCGACAGCTCTCATTCCTCCTCCGGCGACTTTGCCCGTCGGCTTGCCGTCCCAACTACTGGAGCGTCGTCCAGACGTCCAGCAGGCCGAGGCGCAATTGATGGCTGCAAACGCCAACATTGGCGTGGCTCGTGCCCAGTTCTTTCCGCAGCTTTCCATCAGTGGTTCAGGCGGCGTGGGCGGAGACAGCTTCCCGAATATGTTCAAGTCTGGTGCCGAGACGGTTTACGGTATTGGATCGCTGACGCAGCCGATCTTTGCAGGAGGCAAGCTTCGCGGCCAGCTACAGCTTTCGGAGGAGACGAAGAAAGAGATGGTCCTCAACTATCAGAAGACTATTCTCACAGCCTTTCGGGATGTATCAAATGCTCTGATCGCAGCAGACAAGCAGCGCGCTTATCGCGAGCAACAACAAAAACTGGTGGCCGCCGCCGACGATTCCACCAGACTTGCTCGCCTACGCTATCAGAGCGGAGCGACGGCTTACCTCGAGGTGCTTACTACGGACACCAACCTGTTTACAGCGCAGTTGAACCTTGCAATTGCGCAGCAGAATGAAGCGCTTTCGCTAGTACAGTTATATGCGGCACTTGGAGGCGGTTGGCAGTAAACGATAGGCAGCGGCGAAGAAGAAGGCATGGGAATATATAGGGAAGGGTCGTTGGAACGGTATGTCCCAGAGTCCGAGAAGAGCTGGGCTCGCTATGTACGCAAAGTTGGCCGCTCCTGGCGCATAGGCGAGACGTACCTGAAGGTGCGCGGCCGATGGGTCTACCTCTACCGTACCGTGGACAAGGAGTCGGCTTCCGACTGAGTCCAACTAGAAATTCACCTGTCCCTCGGGCGGCCATCCGCGCAGCCTCGGGATCAGGAAGTTCCACGTAACATCTTGGCACCTTCAAATTGAATTTGACGATGGCCCCACACCATCTTATACTTACTGCCGCACGATAAGCATGCATTTGTGCGTATTATGCAACAAATACTGACACCTATTAACCGACCAAACCTAAGCCGTATATACGGTCTTTTGAGTTTCCGATAATGATCGCGAGGATATCATGACGAAAAATCTGTTAACTTTTGCCGCGGTACTCCTCACAACGACCGCCGCCTTCTCAACAGGTCCTTCCTTTCGGCCCGACGCTAGATTTACGGGATCCATGACCCAAAGTCTCCCGAGATTTTCGATAGTCTGGCCCGTAGTAGATAAAGGGTTCGGAAATGATATCGAGCACGCCATCGTGGTTGAAGTCCGCAGCCGCAGTGCCCCAGGAATAATAAAAATCGTTCAGTCGCTGCTTCCTAAATCGTGGTCCGACCTTCTCCTCATCGCGTACCTTCAATGACATGTCCGTGTAAGCGGTGCCGCGAAATTGTATTGAGCCTTTACCGCCTTCGTACAACCCGATAGAGCCATAGCCGCCGTCTCCCGCGATTGCACCTTGTTGATGCCCATCATTGATACGAGGTTATGAACAAAACTCATGGACAAAACGACCGCTTGCGTCCAGCACACCGGCGTATCAATTTAGAAAAACGAAGATTGTGCCCTATCTGGAAGGAATCGAGGATCACACATGCCATCGACAGCAGTAGTACCCGAAGTCACTGGATCCGATAGTCGGAAGCTGCGCGAGATTACGCATTGGATTGGCGGCAGGAGGGTGGCAGGCGCATCGGGCCGCTTCAGCGATGTCTTCAACCCGGCGACGGGCAAGGTTCAGGCGAAGGTTCCGCTCTCGAACGGCGAGGAGCTGAAGGCCGCCGTCGCCGCGGCGCAGGCAGCGTTCCCGGCGTGGTCTTCGCAGCCGCCGCTGCGTCGCGCGCGCGTGCTGTTTCGCTTCCGCGAGCTGTTCGAGCAGAACATGGACGAGTTCGCACAGCTGATTACGTCGGAGCACGGCAAGGTCTTCTCCGATGCCAAGGGCGAGGCCACACGTGGTCTCGAGGTGGTCGAGTTCGCTACGGGCATTCCGCATCTGCTGAAGGGCGAGTACTCGGAGATGGTGGGCTCGGACGTCGACAGCTGGTCGATGCGCCAGCCACTGGGCGTTGTGGCGGGCATCACGCCGTTCAACTTCCCGGTGATGGTCCCGATGTGGATGTTCCCGGTGGCGCTGGCCTGCGGCAACACGTTTGTGCTGAAGCCGAGCGAGCGCGACCCGAGCGCGTCGATTCTGATCGCCGAGCTGTTGAAGGAGGCTGGGCTGCCGGACGGCGTCTTAAACGTGCTGCACGGCGACAAGGAGGCAGTCGACGGTCTGCTGGAGCATCCGGATGTGAAGGCCATCAGCTTTGTGGGGTCGACGCCGATCGCGGAGTACGTTTACGCGAAGGGGACCTCGCACAGTAAGCGCGTGCAGGCGCTGGGCGGAGCGAAGAACCACATGATCGTGATGCCGGACGCGGACCTGGACCAGGCGGCGGATGCGCTGGTGGGCGCGGCGTACGGCTCGGCCGGCGAGCGCTGTATGGCGATCTCGGTTGCGGTGACGGTGGGCCATGAGACGGCGGACGCGCTACGCGCGAAGGTGATCGAACGCATCGAGAAGCTGGTGATCGCTCCGGGAATGGAGAAGAGCTCCGACATGGGACCGCTGGTGACGAAGATTCACCTGGACCGCGTGAGCGGATATCTCGAAACCGGTACCAAGGAAGGTGCGGAGCTTGTCGTCGATGGCCGCAAGGGAGCGCTGCCGAAGGGCGAGGGGTTCTTCCTGGGAGCGACGCTGTTCGACCATGTGAAGCCCGAGATGAAGATCTACAAGGAAGAGATCTTCGGGCCTGTGCTGGGGTTGGTCCGTGCGAACAACTTCAAGACTGCTCTGGAGCTGGTCAACGAGCACGAGTTCGGCAACGGCACGTCGATCTTTACGCGCGATGGCGACACGGCGCGTGAGTTCGCGCACTCGGTGCAGGCGGGCATGGTGGGCGTCAACGTGCCGATCCCGGTCCCGATGGCCTTCCACAGCTTCGGCGGATGGAAGCGCTCGCTGTTCGGCGACCACGCAATCTATGGGCCGGAGGGCGTCCGCTTCTACACGCGCATCAAGACCATCACGGCGCGCTGGCCCAAGGGTATCCGCGCAGGCGTCAATACCACCATGCCTACGCTTGGATAACCATCACTCTATATATAGATGGAGAGAAAGCCCCGAGGTGGACTCGGAGCTTTCTCTGTCTTTCGGAGCTAATGCTATTCATCCCACCTGCTTGAAGATTCTGAGATGCGCCTCTTCAGCCAAGTGCGTCTGGAAAATCGATGTCGTCAAAGAATTTGTAGTTCTCCAGACCTGCAGGGGGGGCAAAGAAGCATGCCACCTTCATCTCGATATCCGAAAGATTTTGAAGCATATGAATCTCTCCTCTGGGAAACAACACCGCGCTTCCGGTTTTGACTGGTGCAATTTCACCGTTGACCATGACGCGTCCATGCCCACTGAGGATATAGATCACCTCTTCCCCATCTGGGTGAGAGTGGGCCGGACGAACTTTATGGCCAGGTGCGACACTGATCACTGCCATGGTGCAGTATTGCGAACCGGTATTTTCGCCAGTCACAACCCAGCGTAGTTTTCGGCCCGGAAGATCCAGTTCTTCAACCGCCGCTTCGTCGATAACCTTTACTGTCATTCCGTATCTCCCATCCTCAGCGCTCAAGCGCCTCTTTGACTCTGGCAGTAATTGCTGCCGGGCTAAGGCCAAAAGCCTCAATCAACTCCTCATACGTTGCGGAGTGAATGAACTGCTTGTTGCCTTCCGCATCCAATGTGTTGATGGTTTCAATATGGTCGAGTTTTCCCAGACTTACTTCGCTGCGATGCCGATACAGAGCCTTCAGAAAATTCTGCCAGAGATAGCCATTGTTCTGTTCGGCAAAGAAAATCGGCAGCCCGGTCTCATACAGTTTAATCAGCAGGTCGTTATCCACGGATGGCAGGTCGACAACCATGACCTCGATACCGCTCCCAGAGCATAGTTCAGCGGTCGCAAGAGCTTCATGGACACCCCGGCCGCTACTGATCAGGATAGCGCTATCATTCTCGCTTTGGCGCAGCACGTAGCCCTTTCCGTATTCAAACTCGTAGTCGCTACCGTAAAGCACTGCGGACCCAGTACGCATCACCCTGACATAGAGTAGACCCTTGTTGCCCTCCATTGCCCATCGCATGATCGAGAGCATCTGTTGTGGGCAGGAAACATCGATGATCTTCAAATGTGCAACAGCGTCGAAAGTTGTAGCGTCGTCGTTCCCCATATGGGTTGCGCCGTTTGTCCGCGTTTCGAAGTTGGCAGCTGTCGCAAGAAACGTAATATCCAGGCCGTGTCCTTCACTGAGCCACCCGTCGGTTGATTCAATCGCCTCGAGGCGCTCCTGATGGCCGACAGCGATACGGCGCAGCACCTGCCAGTTGAAAAACGGGCAGAAGGTGCTGCACCATGAGTTATATCCAAGAGCAGCGAAGGCCTCGGTGATGAGCATCATGTTCGCCTCCGCCACGCCAGCATTGAGGGCGCGCGCCTGATCCACCGCAGCTACGCCGGCTTCTAACCCACTAGTCGACGCCAGATCTGAGTCAATGGACATCACTCGACTATCGCGTGCGAAGACTTTCATTCCGGCAGTAATGATTTCAGCTGCGCTGTAGCTCTTGCTGCGATCGAGTTTAGGGAGATCAGATGCCTTGTAACGAATCTGTTTGTCCCTTGCCGGCACACGCTTTGTGAGAACAGGTCCAATTACTTGGCTCAGGAAATCCCGTCCCTTTGATTCAGTCACATGGAGATGCATGCGCTCTGCCTCACTTAGAAGGAGTTCGCGCATCTCTCCTGCTTCTGGCGTATCTGCGAACCGTTCAAGAAAGGCGGTGAATTCAGCTAATCGACTCATCCGCTGCTGTTGTTGCAGTTCCAGCTCCTGGACGAACAGCGCGTCAGGCACAGTGACCTTGTGTTTGTTGAGAAAGTCGGAGAAGGCACCAAAGCCTTTTTTCGAATTGCAGAGAATCGCAGTTGGCCTGCCGTTGCGGGCGTTGTAACGGAAACTCTGTAGGGCCTCGAATACACCGTCGTACCGCGTGGCATCGACGTTGAATGTATTCCAACCGAACGATCGAAAAACCTCTTCAAGAGGAGGCATCGGATAGAGCATTCTGTCATGAATGTCCAACTGACCGTTATTTCTGTCCACAAGAACGCAGAGATTGACTCCGGGTAGGATGGGGCCAGGGTGACCATTTAGAAGGCTCGCGTGTGAACGTGAGTTTCGCAGCGTCGACTCGGGAAAATATCCCAGTTCGGCATAGATAGAGGCCATGGCTGCAACGGCGTGCCCTTTGCTGAGCGTAAAGATGTCTTGTCCACGCCGCGTCGGGTCCTCGATATTCAGCCTAATGAAGCCACCGTAGAAGAGGGTAACGAGCGGCAGAATGGCTGAGAAAGCTCCGCCTGAATGAAGACCTTTATCGATGGCATCACGGCTTTGTCCGAGTGTGAGGATGCGAATGTCGGAATCCTTAACAGCAAGCAACTTCAGCGTGCCCTCGCGGAGTAGGGCGTCGCGATGCAGATACATGTCACGATTCGACACCTTGGACTCGGTAACAGAGAATGCTGACGAGCTCATGCATTTGGTCCTTCTGATTGAGATAGACAGCAATGCATAATACGCATTTTGATTTGCATAATTTGACGGACAGTATAGGAGGGGGCATGTACAACCGTCAAGCAGCCCATTCCCGTAACTGAAGCATCATGAAAGCACGAACGTTGCTCAGCTACCAGCTCAGATATACCTGCTTGAAGCAGTTCAGGAGGCTGTAACGCGGTGTTGTCCATAGCGAATAGAACCCGCAAACAACACCACAGCTTCAGTGTGGGAGTTACCTGCTCTCATTCCAATGGACCATCGGAAGCCCGGGCACTGGCGCGCGGAAGAATGGGATACTGTGCGCACGCAGCGATCCGATGTAAGCGGTTCGAAGGTCAGGTCCCCCGAAGGTAATGCTCGCCATCCATGGTGCGATGCCGCGGCCTGTCGCGAATAAAACCTCTTCCGTTACAGCACCCGCACGAAATTGATCCTCGAGGGCCTTCACCTTTGCCGAGTCACCTTCATCGAGAAGGACTCTCAGGTCACCTTGCGGAGTGAGCACAAAGAGCTTGTCTGAATAAACGCATGTGCCCCATAAATTGCCGATACTGTCGAAGGCAATGCCATCGGGCCAAGCCCCGATTCCCAAGCTACTGGGCCCAAATATCTCCCGCTCACCCAGAGAGCCATCCTCACGCACACGTAGACGGCTGATGCATCCGCCGGTCGTCTCTACGACGTACATGTACTCCTCTTTGGCGTCCATTCGGATCTCGTTGGTGAAGTGAAAGCCTTCAGCAACTACGTGGAACTTCCCTTCAATGTACCGTGCGATATAGCCGTCCGCGAGATCGGGCCGCAGCGCGTGCATCCAGTTCTTTATTTTGGTCGAAATGGTGATCCAGATGCGACCTTTGGAATCGCGCAGGACAAAATTTACCTTGCCAATTGCCTCTCCATCAACGCTGTCTGCAAGCACCTTCGATTCACCCGAGCGTGTCATGATTTCGAGGCGATCCGTACCAAAGTTCGAGATCAGAATGTCACCGCTTGCTGCGAATGCTAGTCCGTTGGGAAGTGTGCCGGTCAAATACCGTGTCGCCTCACTATCTGCATTCGTGAAATGAGAGGATATTTTCTGCGTGATGATCTCCTGCGTTCCATCGTGACGCATTCGGACCACACCCCCTCGCGAATCCGCAGACCATAAGGTTCCATCTTTTTCAGCGAGAATGCATTCTGGCCTTTGCAGTCCTTGACCGACGTATTGGAGCTTAGATTTATCGATTTCAAAATCCAGAACGGGATTTGCCATTTCACTCTCCTTGCATTGCCTATAACGCAATACATTGTGCGCTATAAACATAACAAAGAGCCAGTCAAGAAAGGGACGTGTTGGCACAGTACCGACAACGCGAATGCTTTTGCTATTGTTTTAGCTAAGATACGGTCAGGCTCTCTCGTCAGCCACATCTTCCGATTCGCTGAGGAGTTCGCCGATCGTAGTCGCGCACTGCACAACTCTTTTGGAGTATGCAGGGGTATGTTCCTTAGGAAAACGCGATGCAGGCGCCGATACACCAATCGATCCGACGATCACGCCGTCATTCAGACGGATCGGTGCAGCAACACAACGCACATCTTCGATGAACTCTGCTTCGTCGAGTGCGTAGCCCCGCTGTCGGATCGCGGCACACTCCTTTACAAGTGTGGGAAAGCTCTTGATTGTTGCCTTAGTGAACTTTTGGAGCGGACCGCCGCCGAAAATCGCCTTCAGCTCTTGTTCATTAGCATCTGCAAGAAGGGCCTTGCCATGAGCAGTGGCGTAGAGAGGCACAAATTCCCCGGTCTGGCCAGCGACTAAAATAACATGGCGTGCGCGCGCGGAGTCGATGAATAAGGCGTTTTTACCTTCGCGAATGGCAAGATGCGCGGTCTCATTGAGACCATTTGCGAGAGCCTTAAGTTCATTGTGAGCCACCCGGACGAGCATATTGCTCCAGTCATACTGACGAGAGAGCGTCCAGATGGCCGAACCCAGAATGTAGTCCTTGCGCCCTGCGGGAGTGGAAAGAAAGCCGCGACGACGCAAAGTTTGAGCAAGACGAAAGGCGCTGCTTCGATCTACGTTCAGAAGCTCGGCAAGCTCAGCCAGATTCACAGGCTGCTTTGACGTTGCCACAGCCTGAAGGATTGTTAGGCCACGGTCAAGGCTTTGAATGAATGGAAGCTGCACTACTTTCTTTGCCATTTACCTTTGCGCTCACATTCTAAATTCGACTCCTATTGTCCGGAGATAATCCCTGCTTTCTCTTGCCAGAGTGACGGGAGGAGTAAGGGAGGGACTTTTGAAATCGTTGTCTAACTCGACCATTACCATACCACTAATCTTCCTGCCCGCCATCATCTTCAGAATGGCCGGGACATCAACCCTGCCCTAGAGGACAATACCCAACAAGATGCTCGTCTTTTCCGTTGTAGTCCTTCAGATGCATATGGTGCACGATCGGCAGGAAGTCCTTAACTACCTTCACCGCATCCTGACCACCCTTCGTGAGCTGGCCACATCAGGACCAAACTTCAGGTGTCGCGTATCTACCGATTCGAGCACCGCATGGGTTTCATCCCTTGATTCTATGCAGGTACCAGTATGTTGATACAACACCGGCATCAGCCCTTCTTGCTCTACCACGACTGCAATCTCGTTCAAGATACTGATAATATTTCCTTTATTCGCGAAGAACTCGTAGGTCTTTCGCTCAACCGCATTTGGGCCAACGACAAATATGCGACCCTTACACCGTTTGATCAGCCCGCACCAATTCCTCGCTTTAGCTATTTCATCGGTTTTACGTGACGGCTCTGTCAGATTCATAGTGCAATAGCCCGGGATCAGAGGAAGCTGATTCTTTTCAAGAACAGCTTCGAGTCCTCCTTATCCTGCCACTTGGAAAGTACGTCGCCAAAAGGTTTCACGGCATTTTTACTGTTGCATGACACGCACGTTATATTGCGATCAACGCAATAACTTTGCTACAGCATTTTTACAATTGTCAAGGACACTCCCGTTTGAGATCACACGGAGGAAGCTTTTCGTCTCATGGCTCAGGGAGTCGATCATGAAGGCTTGACCAATTCTCATGTAGCCAATAAAATTTGTTTTTTATTGCATCATACGCAATATAGTTATCTTTTCACGCAATGGACTTTATGCAATCTCACCAGCGTTCTTAGACGTGCATCTGAATTCATAAAGGAGCTGCCTTGCCGAATTACACAAGTTTTGGACTTAATGACAAGATTGCGATCGTCACGGGAGCCTCTCAAGGTATTGGACGCGCAATCGCTATTGGACTGGCACAAGCAGGCTCTCATCTGGTCCTCGCAAAATATCCGGGAGCTCGAATGGCTGAGATTGAAGAGTTGCAGCGCGAAATTGAAGCATTGGGTCGCAAGGCCCTGATCGTTGTTACCAACGTCAACAAAGTCGAAGATTGCCGCTCTCTTGTGGAGAAGACGACAGCCGCCTTTGGTCGGGTCGATATCCTCGTAAACAATGCCAGTTGGACAGGAACTGGCGATGCGATTGATGTTACGGAGGAAGAGTACGACCGGACCTTTGACGCCACCGTCAAGAGTGTATTTTTCGCCTCGCAGGCAGCAGCCCGAGTAATGCTTCAGCAGGACAGTGGTGGACGAATCATTCATATAGGTTCGAACTTCGGTGAGGTCGCCTTCAAGAAACGCGCTGTGTATGCAGCTGCTAAGGCCGCTGTGCATCACATGGCTAAAGCGCTTTCATTGGAGTGGGCCAATAAAGGAGTGCTGGTCAATACCGTCGCTCCATGCATCACTGAGACTGAATCCCGAAAAAATATTCTCGAACGGCCGGGGTACAAAGAGTGGGCGACTCAACAGATGATTCCTCGTGGACGGTGGAATCAACCCGACGACATCGTCGGCGCCGTTTTATTCCTGTCTAGTGACTTCGCCAATATGATTGCTGGCCACACGCTGATGGTCGATGGCGGTTGGACGATTCACTGATATTGGCTAATTGAAGCTCGCTGGATTGTCTAAGCAAACAAAGCGCCTAAAAGGACAAGACTGATGAAGCTGAAACACAGGATCGCCGTTGTTACGGGAGCGGGTCAGGGCATCGGACGCGGAATCGCCGAGACCTTCGCGAGCGAAGGTGCAGATATCGTCATCAATGATCTGGAAGCAGATTCCAGAACCGCCGAAGTTAAAAAGATGGTCGAGTCAATGGGGTGCGCTGCCAGGTCATAGCCGGCGATGTAACGAAACGAGCGGATGTGGAGAATCTTTTCGACCAAACATGGAAACTCCTTGGTCCTCCAGACATCCCGGTTAACAATGCTGGCATCGAGACGATCGTCCCTTTCACCGAACTTACTGATGCACAGTGGGAGGCGGTGACCAACACCAACCTCAAAAGCGGGTGGATGTGCGCACAATCGTTTTGCAAACGCCTGATCGCCGAACAGCGCAAAGGCGCAATCGTCAACATCGGGTCCATTCAAGCGGCGCGGGTCCTCCCCGGACGCACCCACTATGCACCTAGCAAGTTGGCAATCGAAGCTCTCACACGCAATATTTCCGCCGAGGTCGGCCCTCAGGGAATCCGGGTCAATTGCATCCATCCAGGTCTGATTGACACACCCATGATTCAGTGGGTTCTGCAAAGTCCGGATATCCTTCCTCAGGTAATCGCACAGATTTCCCTTGGCGAGCTGACCTGCCCTGCGAAGTTGGCGCGGCAGCTGCATTTTTGGCCTCAGACGAGGCGAACAACTCCGGGCAACCGGGAGGCGGAGTCAGTGGGCGAAGGGGGAGGGCCGAGGGAAACACGGAAGGGGCATCGTCAACTTAAGGATGTGTGAGAAGCTGACGAGGTGAGTACGTCTGAGAGCAGATATCGTCGGCACCGTTTTCCAATCGAAGTGGTGGAGCAATGTGTATGGCTGTACTTTCGCTTTGCCTTG
>Ga0193742_1002360_pt1 | contig 10888 bp, 8 predicted proteins | sample L2c1metaG_FD_165511 | JGI IMG/M metagenome (GOLD analysis project Ga0193742, IMG submission 165511) | Soil microbial communities from a riparian zone of the East river system, Colorado, United States - L2c1 | ecosystem: Environmental > Terrestrial > Soil > Riparian zone | place: USA: East River... | reverse complement strand
CACCGGCCGCACGGTCGAGCACTGGCACACCCGCACCAAGACCGGCCGGGTGGAGGTCCTGGAGCGCCTGGCCCCCGAGGCGTGGGTCGAGGTGAACCCCGCCGACGCCCGCACCCTCGGCGTCGGTTCCGGCGACGTCGTGCGGCTGGTGTCGGAGCGGGGGGCGGTCGAGCGGATCGTGGTGCGGGTGACGTCGGTGGTGCGCGAGGGCGAGGTGTTCGTGCCGTTCCACTACGACGAGGCCTGCGCCAACCGCCTGACCCTCAACGAGTTCGACCCCATCTCCCGGGAGCCGAACTACAAGCAGTGCGCGGTCCGCCTCGAGAAGTCGCCCTCGGCCCGGCATTGAGGGTACGAACGTCCAAGTCGACGGTGATGCGCGGGAAAGCCGCCCGAAACAGGCCGGAAACCGCGCCGCGCGACCATGCGCGCGTGGCGTCCGCACGGCTCGACGGGTTCGCGGTCGGCGTCACGGCCGATCGACGCTGGGAGGAGCAGGCCGAGCTCCTCAGCCGTCGCGGCATCACCGTGGTGCACGGGCCGGCCATCCGCACGCTGCCGCTGGTGTCGGACCCGGCGCTGCTGGCCGTCACCGAGGAGCTGGTGGCGACGCCGCCCGACGTCCTCGTCGCCAACACCGCCATCGGGGTGCGGGCCTGGCTGTCGGAGGCCGAGAGCCACGGTCGCGGCGACGCCCTGGTCGACGCGCTGCGCCACGCCCGCATCGTCGCCCGCGGCCCCAAGGCGGCCGGCGCGATCCACGCCGCCGGGCTCGAGGTGGCCTGGCGTGCCCCCACCGAGACGCTCGACGAGCTGCGCAACCTGCTGCTGGTCGACGGCGTCTCGGGGGCGCGGGTGGCGTTCCAGCGTGACGGCGGCGAGGTGTCCGACGTGGCCGACGACCTACGGGCGGCCGGCGCCGAGGTCGTGGAGATCCCCGTGTACCGCTGGCAGCTCCCCACCGACGTGCGGCCGGCGCTGCGGCTGACCGAGGCCGCCATCGAGGAGCGGGTCCACGCGGTGACGTTCACCAGCGGTCCCGCGGTCCGCAACCTGCTGGCGATCGCCGCGGCCGAAGGCCTCGACGCCCCGCTGCGGGCGGCGTTCGACGGTCCGGTGGCAGCCGTGTGCGTCGGACCGGTGTGCGCGGCGACGGCCCGGCGCAACGGCATCGGTCGCACGGTCACGCCGCCGCGGTCCCGTGTCGGGCCGATGATCCGCTCGCTGGGTGAGAACCTGGAGGCCCGCATCGACGTGATGCAGGTCGACGGCATGGGGGTCGAGGTGCGGGGGACCACGGTGGAGACGCCGCTGGGCCGGGCCGAGCTGGCGACCCGTGAGGTGCAGCTGCTGCGGGCGCTGGCCGAGCGTCCCGGCGCCGTGGTGTCGAAGGGCGAGCTGCTGGGCCGGGTGTGGCATTCGGGCACCGCCGATCCGCACCTCGTCGAGGTCACGGTGGCCCGGCTGCGACGCCGCCTCGGGCCGGTCGGCATCGCCGTCGCCACGGTCCCTCGCCGGGGCTATCGGCTGGCCGTTCTCGATCCGTACGCGGCAACTTCCGCCTGACCCGCCGCGTACGATTGGGCGACAACCAGGCGGGCGACACCGGGGTCGTTCGGCTGCACCGCCACTTGCGAACGGGTGCCCCAGATGAGCTTCGACCGGCTCCGGTCCGATCTCGACCCCCTACGTAACGACGACCCGCCCCGCGCCTGGTGGGACGTGCTGCTGTGGATCCCGGTGGGGTTCGCCACCACCCAGCTCGTCGGCGGTTCGCTGCCGGCGCTGGCGATGGTGCCGCTGGCGCTGCTGTTCGTGGTGGCCCACCACTACGGCCCGGCCACGGTCGAGGTGATCGCCGGTGGCGGTGGGTTGATCGCCAGCGCCGCGAACGCCTGGGACGGCGCCGGCTGCCAGGTGGCGATCGGCGACGTCGGCGTGGTGGTCATCGTGGTGTTCGGCAGCATCTTCCTGGTCTCGTCGTTCGTGCGGCTGATCGGCGCGGCGAGCCTGCGCGAGATGGGCAAGCACCTCGTGATCGCCACGGCCGCGGTCGAGATCGCGCTGTTCGCCGCGGTCCCGGGCGGTGAGCCGCTGATCGACGCCCGCGAGGTGTACGCCCCCGCCGGCCTGGCGGTGGCGCTGCTGGTCGTCTCGCAGATCGGCCTGATCGACCGCATGCAGCTGGGGATGCTGGCGCTGGGTGCGCTGCTGCTGCCCGTCCAGGTGGCGCAGGCGCTGGGCGACAACCCCTGCGGTGCGGGTGGCTTCGGTCCGCTGCTGGGGATGTCGGTGTTCGCCGCCGCGGCCTACTCGTTCGCCACCGCCCACCCGCTGCGGACCGACGAGGACGACGACGAGCTCGCTCCCGAGCCCGTCACCCGGGGGCGGGACGAGAACCACGTCGGTGCGTGGGTCGACGCCACCCCGGAGACCGGCGTCTGGACCGATCCGGACCCCGATTTCGGTGCGTGGGTGGACAGCACGCCCGAGACGGGTGTGTGGCACGACGCCGATTACGAGGACGAGTTCCGCGACCCCGAAGCCGGCCACGCCCCACCCGTCGAGCCCGACGACACCTACGACGACGAGCCTCGGGGATAGTCGCGGGGGTAGGCGCCGTCCCACTGGGCTACCGCCAGGCGGGCGGTCGCGGTGGGCAGCAGCGGGTGGTCCGGCCCGGCGACCGTGATCGCCCGCTCGATGACCTCGGCGTCGTAGGGGTGGACGTCGGCGAACACCAGGAGCTCCTGGGTCGTGCCCCGGCGCAGCAGGGCGGTGCGCAGGGCCACGTCGCAGTGGTGGCGCCGCTCGACGACGAACGGGGCGTCGCTGTCGGGCAGCAGCTGGCCGCGGTACAGGGCCGTGGCGCGGGCGAGGTCGGCGGTGTCGAGGTGGTCGAGCAGGTGCAGGAGGTCGACGTCGGTGGGCACGGTGAGCCGGTAGGGGCGGGAGCCGACGACGTCGCCGAGCACCCGCCGCACCTGGGAGACCTCCACCTTGGTGGTGGTCGGCGACAGGGGGCGGTCGCCGTGCAGCAGGGCGTGCAGTTCGCCGAGGCTGGCGGTGTCGACGCAGGCGAGCACGGTGACGATCTCCAGCTGCCGGCGGGTCAGCAGCACCGGGGTGCCGGCCAGGCTGGCGGTGCCGCGCCCAAGCACCCGCAGCTCCAGGCCGGGAGCGCCGACGTGGCGGGCACCGGGTACGAAGTTGGCCTGCTGCTCGACGACGCGGGCCAGCGCGGTCACCGTGGCCAGGCCGAGCGGGTTGTCGCGGTCCCAGGTGGTGCTGAGGTCGACCACGCCGAGGGGCCTGCCGTGGGCGTCGCGCACCGGCGCCGAGTAGCAGACCCAGTCGCGCACGGCGGAGCACCAGTGCTCGGCGGAGAACACCGTGGACGGGCGGTTGTTGATCAGCGCGAGGGCGACGGCGTTGGTGCCGGCCGACGGCTCGTCCCAGCGTCCCCCGACCGTGAAGTTGACGGTCTCGGCCCGGTCGCGCATCCAGCGGCCACCCCAGGTCCAGAGGATGCGGCCGGTCTCGTCGGTGACCGCGGCGACGAGGTCGCCGTCGCGGGCGATGCGCTCGAGCTCGTCGCCGAGCTCCGGCCAGGCCCGCCGGATGGGCGAGGCGTCCCAGCGGTCGGCGGCCGTGTCCGGTTCGTCCAGCGGTGCCGCGTCCTGGGCGGCCGCCAGCCGGGGCGCGCACCGCACCCACGACTCCTGGACGGGATCCCCGTCGGGCACGACGATCCCAGCCGCGGCGGGGTCGAACCTGGCCCGTTGCCGCTCGATCTTGTGACGACGCCTGCTGAGGTCGTGGTCCATGACCGCCTCCTCGCGCCCAACCCTATTTGAACCTTGGCGGGTACATCGTCCGACAGAGCATGGCGATTGGGCATCCCCGAACCATGGGGCCACGGCGCCTCTGAGGAACGTTGCTGCGACGTCTCGGTTGGCCGCGTGCCGGCGGCGCTCCCCGCCTCCCGGCACGCGGTCGAGCGGGTGATGCGCGGGGCGCGCTAGGGGGAGGTCGTCTCGCGGTCGGCGCTGTCGCTGGGGCTGTTCGACGCCGGCTTGCTCTTCGCCCGCGTCACCGTCACCTCGGTGATCGCCCGGTCGTCGACGCCGGTGATCGTCATCCGCCAGGGTCCGACCTCCACCACGTCGCCGGGCTGCTCCGGGATGCGCTGGAGCTTCCACAGCAGGAAGCCGGCGACGGTGGCGTACTGGCCGTCGGGCACCTCGATGCCGAGGTCGGGCAGGTCGTGGGCGGGGAAGCGGCCGGGCAGGACCATGGTGCCGTCGGGCTCGCGGCGCACCAGCAGCACGTCGCGGTCGGTCTCGTCGTAGATCTCGCCGACGAGCTCCTCGATCAGGTCCTCCACGGTGACGATGCCCTCGGCGCCGCCGTGCTCGTTGACGATCACCGCCATCTGCACCCGCCCCAGCTGCATCTGCCGCAGGGCGTCGAGCACGCCGAGCGTCTCGGGGAAGATCCGCACCGGCGCGGCCTGGGCGCCCGCGGTGCAACTGGCGTCGTCGGACAGCAGGTCGCGCAGGTGGACGATGCCGATCACGTCGTCGAGCGACCCGGTGGTGACGACCGGTGCCCGCGAGTGGCCCGACGCCGCCAGCGCGTCCCGGGCGACGCTGCAGCGGTCGGCGGCGTCGATCGTGAACACGTCGGGTCGGGGCCGGAGCACCTCCTGGAGCGACCGCTCGGAGATCTCGAAGGCGCCGTCGATGATGCTGCGTTGCTGCGGGGTGAAGCTGCGCTGCGCGGCGACCATGTCGCGCAGCTCCTCCTCGGTGACCTCTTCCCGGCCGCGGGTCGGGTCGCCGCCGAAGAGGCGCACCACCAGGTCGGTCGAGTGCGACAGCAGCCACACGACGGGTCGCGTGACCCGGGACATCAGCGCCAGCGGGCGGGCGGCCACCAGGCCCCAGCGCTCGGAGCGCTGCATGGCGATGCGCTTGGGCGCCAGCTCGCCGAACACGAGGGTGACGTAGGAGAGGATCAGCGAGACGGCGACGATCGACGCCGGGCGGGCGAACCCGCCCAGGAAGCCGAGCGGCTCCTCCAGCGGCTCGGCCAGCGACACCGCGGCCGACGCCGACGCCAGGAACCCGGCGATGGTGATGCCCACCTGGATGGTGGCGAGGAACCGGTTCGGCTCACGGGCGAGGCGGGCGAGCACCGCTCCGGTCGACGAGCGCTGCTCCAGGCGGCGCAGCTGCCCCTCGCGCAGGGTCACCAGGGCGACCTCGGACCCGGCGAGCACCGCGTTCAGCAGCACCAGCACCCCGATCAGGACGATCTGGGGCCAGATCATGGCTCACGCTCGCTCGTGTCCCTCATTGTCAGAGGCAGCGTACTCCCGGCCACAGGACGGGAGGCGTAGCGGTTGTCCGCCGGCCGCTAGCCGAGGAGGTCGACGATGTCCTCGACCATCAGCACCAGCAGCAGGGTGATGACCGTGAGGGCGATCGCCGTGTAGGCCCAGCGCCACTTGTGCCGCGCGGCGTGGAAGCGGCGGATGGTGAGGACGTTCGAGCCGATGGCCACGAGGCCGATGGCGAGGCCGAAGCCGGGGCCCACGTCGGCGGCGTGGCCGAACGCCGGCGCCACGAACGGCAGCACCACGTAGGTGAGCAGGCAGCGGGTGGCCGAAACCAGCATCGACGTGGAGAAGGCCCGCTGGGCTGCTTGCTCGCGTCGCTGGGTGTCGGCGACGTCGGCCGGCAGGGGGGCGGTCAGCACGTTCTCCACGGCGGCAAAACCTACGCCGGGTCGGCTGCTGACGGCCAGCGGGCGGGGGGTTACTCTGGCGCCGGGCAAGCACTGGGGGAGTGTTGGGCAGACGGGACTGGGCACCGCGGGGGAGTCGGCTCGTGTTGGCGGCCGCGCTCGTGGCTCTCGCGGCGTGCGCCGGCAACGAGCTGAACGTCGTCGATCCGCCGGCCGACCCGGGCGTCGTCGGGCTCTCCGCTTCCACCACCACGTCGTCGTCCACGACCACCACCTCGACGACGACCAGCACCACGTCGACCACCACGACGACCGCTCCCACCACCACGACTGCTCCCACCACGACCACGGAGGCCCCGCCCCCGCCGCCCCCTCCTCCACCCACGCTGGAGGACCGGTCGCTGGCGTTCGTGAACGAGAAGCGGTCGGAGGACGGCAGCGGCGGCCTGGAGATGGACCCGGAGCTCGTCGCCCTCGCCGAGGCGTGGGCCCAGGAGCTGGTCCGCTCCCAGGACCTCCACCACAACCCGAACCTCAACGACCAGATCCCCGACGGGTTCAACACCTGGGGCGAGAACGTCGCCTTCAGCTCGGTCGCCGAGCAGATCGACGACCTCTGGTGGAACAGCGACGGCCACCGCGCCAACATCCTCAACCCCGCCTTCACCTCCCTCGGCGTCGCCTTCACCGAGGACGACTCCGGCACCACCTGGGCCGTCCAGGTCTTCGCCGGCTGACCCCGGCCCGGTTACCGGTCGACGGCGGCGAGGATCGTCGTCACGAGGTCGGCGGGGCGGGTGAGCTGGGGCCAATGGCCGGTGGGGAGGTCGACGATCTCGACGTCCTCGATCTTCGCGAGCTCGGCAGCGAAGGGATGACCGTCTTCCATCCAGCCGCGCAGCTGCGCGGCCGGGAACTCGCAGCAGATGACGGTGACCGGAACCTCGTAGCGGCGCTCGTCGCTCAGCTCCTGCTTGTCGCTCGTGACGCCCGCCGGCTCGGGGACGGCGATGTCGAGCAACCGGGCGCGCAGGCTCTCGTCGAGGTCGACGAGGTCCTCCTCCTCGAACAGCGACCAGTCCGGCAGCGGGACCTCACCGTTCGCCGCGGGCAGCTCGTCGTTGATGACGCCCCCGGGCCCGAGCGGGCCGCTGTCCACGTAGACCACCCGGGCGATGCGGTCGGGCCGGGCGTCCACCACGGCGTGGGCGATGGCACCGCCCCCGCTGTGGCCCACGAGCACGACCGGACCGGGTAGCGCATCGACGACCTCGACCACCGCGTCGACGTGGTCCCGGAGCCCGATGCCCGACCGGTCGGCCTCCCGGGACTCCTTCCCCGGCAGCGTCAACGCCGTGACCTCGTGGCCGGCGTCGCGCAACGGCCCCGCCACGTCGTCCCACGACGCGCCGTCCAGCCAGAACCCGGGGATCAAGACGATGTCCATGCCCCGAGCGTATTGGCACCTGGTGCCACCAGGGAGGCGGTAAGGCTGAGGTGAGCGTGGCCGGGGGTACGGTCAGGCAATGTCTGATCTCGGGACGCTCGGCCGGCTCGACGTGGGCGACCGGCAGTACGACATCCACCGGCTTTCGGCGCTGGGCACGGGGGTGGAGCGGCTGCCGTTCTCGCTGAAGGTGCTGCTCGAGAACCTGGCCCGGCACGTCGACGGGGTGGCCGTCACCACCGACGACGTCGCCGCGCTGGCGGCCTGGTCCGGCGGCTCCGGCACCAACAGCACCGGCGGCACCCCCGACGACGACCGGGAGATCGCCTTCTTCCCCGCCCGGGTGCTGATGCAGGACTTCACCGGCGTCCCGGCCGTGGTGGACCTGGCGGCGCTGCGCCACGCCGTGGCCGAGAGCGGCGGCGACCCGCAGCAGCTCGACCCGCTGATCCCCGCCGACCTCGTCATCGACCACTCGGTCCAGGTCGACGTGTTCGGGCGACCCGAGGCGCTGTCCCGCAACGTCGAGCTGGAGTACGAGCGCAACGTCGAGCGCTACCAGTTCCTGCGCTGGGGCCAGCAGGCGTTCGGCAGCCTCCGGGTGGTGCCGCCCGCCACCGGCATCTGCCACCAGGTGAACCTGGAGCACCTCGCCACCGTCGTCGCCACCAGGGACGGTCTCGCCTTCCCCGACACGCTCGTCGGCACCGACTCACACACCCCGATGGTCAACGGCCTCGGCGTGGTGGGCTGGGGCGTCGGCGGCATCGAGGCGGAGGCGGCGCTGCTGGGCCAGCCCATCTCGATGCTGATCCCCGACGTCGTGGGGTTCCGCCTGGAGGGCGAGATCCCCGAGGGCGCCACCGCCACCGACCTGGTGCTCACCGTCACGAACATGCTGCGGGCCCACGGCGTCGTCGGGCGCTTCGTGGAGTTCTACGGCCCCGGTGTGGCCAACGTGCCGCTGGAGAACCGGGCGACGATCGGCAACATGTCGCCGGAGTACGGCTCCACCATCACGATCTTCCCGGTCGACGCCGAGACCCTCCGCTACCTGCGCTTCACCGGCCGCCCCGAGGAGCAGGTGGCGCTGGTCGAGGCGTACGCCAAGGAGCAGGGCCTCTGGCACGACCCCGGCGTCGACCCCACCTTCACCGAGACTCTCGGGCTCGACCTGTCCACGGTCGAGCCGTGCATCGCCGGCCCCGCCCGTCCGCAGGACAAGGTGCCGCTGCGCGAGGCCAAGGCCCGCTTCGCGGTGTCGCTGGTCGACTCGCTGCCCGAGCAGGGCGCCGCGGTCGCGACCGCGGTCCCGGTCACCGTGGGGGGCCGCACCTACGACGCCGCCGACGCCGAGTCGTTCCCCGCCAGCGACCCGCCCGCGGCGGCCACCGACGCCACCCGCCACGGCCACTCCCACAGCGCCGACGTCCCGCACACCCCGGACCCCGCCGCCCCCGACGTGGCCGACGACGTCTCCGGCCGCCCCCACCAGCGGGTGGCGGTGGAGCTGCCGGCGGAGATGGGCGGCAACATCGTCGAGCTCGACCACGGCCACGTCGCCATCGCCGCTATCACCAGCTGCACCAACACGTCGAACCCGCAGGTGATGGTGGCCGCGGGCCTGCTGGCCCGCAACGCCGTCGAGCGGGGCCTGCGCACGCAGCCGTGGGTCAAGACGTCGCTGGCGCCCGGGTCGAAGGTCGTCGTCGACTACCTCGACCGGGCCGGCCTCGTCCCCGCCCTCGACAAGCTCGGCTTCGACCTCGTCGGCTTCGGCTGCACCACCTGCATCGGCAACTCGGGCCCGCTGCCCCCACCGATCGCCGAGGCGGCCGACCAGCACGGGCTGGCGCTGGTGTCGGTGCTGTCGGGCAACCGGAACTTCGAGGGTCGCATCAACCCCGACGTCCGCATGAACTACCTGGCCTCCCCGCCGCTGGTGGTGGCCTACGCCCTGGCGGGCACGATGGACCTCGACCTGGTCACCGAGCCCCTCGGCTACGACGACCAGGGCATCCCCGTCTTCCTGGCCGACATCTGGCCCGCGCCCGCCGAGGTCAGCGCGGTGGTGGAGTCCGCGCTGGCGTCGGAGATGTTCACGCGGGCCTACGGCGAGGTGTTCGACGGCGACGACACCTGGCGCTCCCTGTCGATCCCCGAGGGCGGGGTCTACGCCTGGGACGACACCTCTACCTACGTGCGCCGGCCGCCCTACTTCGACGGCCTCCCCGACGAGCCCGTCCCGCTGCAGGACGTCGTCGACGCCCGGGTGCTGGCCGTGCTGGGCGACAGCGTCACCACCGACCACATCTCCCCCGCGGGCGCCATCCACCCCGACAGCCCGGCGGGACGCTGGCTGGTCGTGCACGGCGTCGCCCCGTCGGACTTCAACTCCTACGGCGCCCGCCGCGGCAACCACGAGGTGATGATCCGGGGCACGTTCGCCAACCGGCGCATCCGCAACCACCTCGCGCCCGGCACCGAGGGCGGGGTCACCGTCCACCTGCCGTCGGGCGAGCAGCTGTCGATCTACGACGCCGCCGAGCGCTACCGGGCCGAGGGCGTGCCGCTGGTGGTGCTGGCCGGCAAGGAGTACGGCTCGGGGTCGTCGCGCGACTGGGCCGCCAAGGGCACCGCCCTGCTGGGCGTGAAGGCCGTGGTGGCGGAGAGCTTCGAGCGCATCCACCGGTCGAACCTCATCGGCATGGGCGTGCTGCCGCTGCAGGTGGCCGCCGGGCAGACGCTCGCCGACCTGGGCGTCGTCCCGACCGACTCCGTGACCATCACGGGCCTCGCCGGCGTCGACCCGGCGTCGCTGCTGGGCGCGGCGCTGACGGTCCGCATCGGCGCCGTCGAGGTGCCGGTCACGGTCCGCATCGACACCCCCACCGAGGCCGCCTACTACGAGCACGGCGGCATCCTCCAGTACGTCCTGCGCCAGCACTTGGCCCGTCGCGCTCGCCGCACCTAGTGCCGCACCGGAATACTGGGTGCCGGAGATGGCGGTAGCGAGCGGACAGCTGGTGGGAAGAACGTACGTAACAGGACTGCACGACGACGAGCCCGAGCCGACCTGGGAGGCGCTGGACGCCTGGGCCGACGACTGGCGCGTGGTCCGCCGGCTGTCGGACGGGCACCGCAACCGCGTCGCGGTGGTGGCGCTCGACGGCCGTCCCTACGTGGCCCGGCTGAGCCGCATCCGCACGCTGGCGCTGGAGTGGGAGGTCACGCTGCTCGACTGGCTGCGGCGCTGCGACGTGGGCGTCCCCGTGCTGGTGCCGACCCGCCGGGCCGGCGACGAGCCCCAGCTGCACGCCGGCGGCTGCATCGTGACGGAGGTGGTCGACGGCCACCAGCCCAAGAGCGACGACGACTGGGAGCTGGTCGCGACCACGCTGCGGCGGCTGCACCACGTGAGCGGCGGCTGGCCGCAGCGACCCGGCAGCCGGGCGGCCGCCGACCTGCTGACCTTCGAGCACGGCGAGAACGTGGCCGTCGCCGCCATGCCGCCCGACGCGGTGCGGCGCTGCCGTGCGGCCTGGTCGGCCATCGCCCACCTGCCGCGCACGGTGGTCCACGGCGACCCGCGGGCCGGCAACATCCGCATCACCGGCGGCCAGGCGGTGCTGCTGGGGTGGGACGAGGCCCGGGTCGACGCCTCGGTGCTCGACCTCGTCACCCTGCCGC
>Ga0193742_1002359_pt1 | contig 10893 bp, 13 predicted proteins | sample L2c1metaG_FD_165511 | JGI IMG/M metagenome (GOLD analysis project Ga0193742, IMG submission 165511) | Soil microbial communities from a riparian zone of the East river system, Colorado, United States - L2c1 | ecosystem: Environmental > Terrestrial > Soil > Riparian zone | place: USA: East River... | reverse complement strand
TATAATCATTTCAGACTTCTTTTTGTGTGTTTATAAACAGGGGTTGTCAATGCTCTTTCGTGAGACCACCCATTATTTAGCCTGCTCCTAATGGTAATATGTGGTATGGAAATTTTTTCTGCCCAATCTTGTACACTCATGCTTACTCCGTTATATGTAAGAATGCGACTACGTGTGGTATGATTATTATTTACCTTGCTGGTAACAAACAAGCATGTGTTTGGGCTATACAATTTACCGGGTTTTTCTTTTGAAAGAATATCCTTATCAACTTGAAGCCCTCTTTCCCATCCATTGCTAATTGCCCAATTATAAAAAGCCCCAAAATCATTTACCCACTCATCGCACATTTTTACCCCTAACGCTCCGCATGTATAGTACCTGCTGCTACTTTCTACATAACATCTACTTTTAATACCTCTCCAAACAGAATACAATGGGTGATTGTGATGACCATGCTTAACCCCTTTTGATTTGTTGTAACAACCACAAGATGTGGTATTCCCACTTATAATGGCAGATAGAACGTAATCCTTTTTCATTCCGCACTCACATATAGCCATTACCCTTCCCTTCCCCTTTAATATAGGTACTAAATCTATTATAGTTAATCTGTTTATTTTTTTACCTAAAAATGATTGGCAAAAGTTTATTGAAGATGCCTTATTCATTTGTCTTTAAAAATTAAAAAGGGCAACTGTATTTATCCCAGTAGCCCTTTAGTTATCTATTTCACCCCTAAAGGGTAGTTATTATTTCTTTATGGTGACGGAGCAATGGAGTAAACAAATACACAAAGACTGTCCAATAAATTACCCCCAGTTGCAGTTAGCGTTAATCCATCCCCTGTTGCAGTCCAAACAAAAGTCACATTCGGACTTCCGACATTCGTCCACGTAGAATTGAAATATGCAAGCATTGCTGACACACTGGCAAAACTTGATCCCGATGGCGTAAGTTGAATATTATTATAGCTACCTACTGCGTAATACTGTTGGCCTGCACCTAACGTTGGTATTCCAAATATTGCAAAATAATCGCCATCTGCATTTAAGTCGCACAATGTTTGACAAGGTGCGATAATTGGATTATAACCAGTCAAAAATGGCATTGGAACAGCCGCATCGCCACAACAAGTATTACATGAGTTTTTAAAATCGTCTGCTGTATTTACTGCGAACCACCAATCGTAATTTGTTAGTTTATCCCTTACCCTTTGGACAAGTATTGAATCAAATGTTGGTTGTGCTGCATCTGCGTTTACTGCAAGTATTGGGCTGAAGGCGGAAAATATGCCTTCATCTTTAACCGGCATGAACCAATATAATTCTTTATCAATTAAAACATTTTTACAAGGCACATCATACACCTTACCTATTACACCATTAAGTTGTACAAACTGCTGTTCATTTACTTGTAAACAAAAGCATGGTATTAACTCCCTGTCTATTTGAGACATTCATTTGCGCTTTTAAAAATTATATTACCGTAATAGCTGCTGACAAAACATCATTACCACTTCCTGCTGCCTGTGTAACAATGAATGTAAGGTTATCTGCTGTTTTAGTCCATGTGCCTACATTACTCCAACTTGCATTTAAAGCAGTAAGCAATGTTGCTGCTGATGCGTAACCTGCACCGGACAAAGCAGTTAATGCAACTCCATTCAGATAGCCTTTAGCAAAGTACCTCCCTGCACCCAAAGTTGGTGCTGCCAATACCCCAAAATAAAGTCCATTGCCATCTACATTACATATTACCTGTTCAGGAACAAATGCAGCTAATGTCTGTGGCATCATAAATGGTGGTGAAACAAAATCTTCCTGCTGTTCAGAAGCATCCATGTATTGCGTAGAGTTACCTACAACCCACCATGCAGTTGCCTGCTGTTGGTTATATACAATAATCCGTACAACATGGAATGATTGCGTTTCTGGTTTTGTTGTAGAAGCGGCTGTTGTTGCCAGATAATTGAACCCAGTACCTACAATGCCATCTCCGATAACAGGACTTGCCCAATAATCGCTATCCACCTTACCGCCAGATGAAGGAGTAGGCACTAACATTATTTGCCCAAAAGTGCCATCGTCATTGACAAAAATGTTACTATCTTTCTGAATTACTAACGCTTGAATGTATGACATTGCTGTATTATTTTAAAATTTTAACTATCTGCTTTCTTTTCTTTTGCGGCACTAACTTCTGCTTCGAGTTCCTGCTTTGCTTCGTAACCGTCTTTTGTTCTTAAATAGGTAGCCAGTATTTCTACCTTTTCATCTTCGGCCATTTTACCAGCACCTAAGTTTTTGATTATTTTATTCTTACCAATGTATGTAGCTGTATTACCTTCAAACTTAATTACATTCAACTGTAAGGCATGTGCCACAAGAGTTGTAATTGTTTGCTCAAACTTTACCACTTTATTCAGGAACATATCAGGCATCCTTGTTGCAATACCTGCAAGTGCTTCTACTTTAGAAGATGGCAATTCTGCGTACACATTAAACAATTCGCAAAGAGCATCAATCCTTTCAGTCTGATAAATCCAAACACCGGCTTTCTTTTCCTGCAATGAGTAAACAAAACTTCTTGCTTCGTGCGCCATCAATTCACCTTCGTTCTTTTCTTCCTGTAGCTTATTAAGGTCAACTACTTTGTAAATTGGACGGGCATTTGAAAGTATGTCAGGATTACTTGCATTGAACTCAATATTCTGTAAAATGTAATCGTATGTGCCTACATTAGCTCCTTCTCTTGCAAAAGTTGCACTACCATTTAAAATCATTATTTTATCCTGCCGGGGCTGTGGCTTCCATCCTGCCTTATCCTGTGCTTCTACTGACAATTCAGGGTTATTCATTTGGAAACGGATACGCTCCAATACCCTTGTAGTTTTTCCATCCTCAACCTTATCCTTATACCTAAAGCTTTCACTTGGCACGAAATAAACAGAAGGGCAGTTTAATTCCACTTCATACCTTGTTCCTTCTGTACCATCCAATATAAATCCGCTTCCTTTCTTATCTACTAATTCGATAAATATTGTTGGTACTTTTTCTTTAGCTGCCATGTGTTTGTTTATTGATGTTTAGATTAAGCTGCAATTTTTGGTTCAAGGATAATCCACAATTCAGGGCAGTGTGTAGCCATTGCCATGCTTTCTGCTGAATAACCTGAAAGTTTCTCACACATTTCAGCAGTATAACGCTGGTCAACATACGCTTCAAAATAATCACCTGTCCAACCGTTCTTACCTGTCTGGTAAAACTCAACAGGGTTAATATCCCTACCGTTTTGTTTTACACCATGTTTAGGGGCGCAAATACCAATGTTACTCCAATAAGAACTACCGGCATAACGGGCATCAGAAAACGCACCAATCAATTTAGTATCCAGTTCAAAACTTTCGTATTCGTATTTCTTCACACCGAATTTAACCATTGCCTGTTCGTATGTTTCATTGCTTAAAGTACCCATCCTGCGGTATGCTTCCCAAATGTTAGACCCAACATCAGTACGGGCTACCAATTTGTTTGCACGGTTGTTTGTTCCGAATTTCCATGCAAGTCCATGCATGATTAGGAATTTGTGAGTGCGTTTTTGTGAATCTTGCCACAAGAACAAAGGTTCACCATCATTTTCCATATCAAACCCTTCGCTTGGGTTGAAGCCGTAAACAACTGCACCACCATATCTTAATGAAGGCATAAGGCCGTAAAAGCCGGGGTAAAATTCATCAATCTTGGTGTTATCCAGATTGTCAATCAATGCAGGGTTTGTTGTTGGAGTACCCCAGAAAGCGGCAATATTCAAAGCCATCTGAACACCTAAACGTGCCTGTTGTGCTTCGTACACATCAAAGCTATCCATTGGGTTGCCTTGAAGATCGTATATTACAGCGTACTGAATTTTATCAAGGTATCCACGTAAAATATCAATACATATTTCCCAATCCCTACGAACCCTCAAGGGGCGAACTTCCTGACTGTAACCGATAGTAGAAAGTGAGTTTGTAATTTCTTTACAGCTACAACCACCTACCTGCCTTGCAGGAGTTACCAGATAAGGTACATTTACCTTTACGCTACCAATAACTGTTTCGTCAGTCGGCTGCAATGTTACCTTGTGTGCATAAGGAGTTGTTGAATCAACAGATATAACCCTGTATTCAATCATTGCATCCTTATCCCAAAGACTATAACCAGAGGCAGGCAAAGTGTACTGGCCTGAACCGCCGTGAAATTGTTTTAATATTTGGGCTACAAAAGTACCACTAGCAGTAGTTGCAGTAGAGCCAGCCGCAAAGTAGATATTCATGTTGGTATCACACATGTAGTGATTGTACCATCTTTTTGTATCTACCATTTTAGTTGGAGCGGAATCAATAGGGAACAAATCTCTTACGAAATTTATATCAATATTTTCCCCGGCGCAACGAATGAGTTGGTTTACTACGTTTTTGTAAAAAGTAGTGCCTAAGTTTGGGTCTCCACAAGCATTTGCAAAGTTATTTCCGGTATTGGTGTCGGGATTACCCTCAATGAAAGCGTTGAACTTAGGCAAAGTCAATGTCTCATCAAGAGATAATTGCTTTGTACACACTTTCGGTCTGTTACTAAATACTGGGGTCGCCATTGTTTTCTTATTTTAAATATTTGAATTTAATTAATTAGCCATTGTTTTGCCGTGAGTTTTTTCAAACTCTTCCAAATTTTTCTGCTGGTCAGCAGTTAATTTCTTTGCCTCTTTCACAACTTGTCCATCAATAGGTGGAACCCCTTTTGAACCTGCCTGCCTCTTTGCATTTATTTTATCTGCAACTGATTTTATCACCATTGGAAGGTTTTCATAAATGATAGCCAACTTAGCCGCCTCTGTTTTACTCTCTTTAGTGTAGCCGCCTTTTATTTGACTTGCAGCAAAGTCAATATCCAATTCCCTTGCTTTAAAGGCATTTATAATATCATCAGGCATTTCAATTTCGTAATCTTCACCTTTACCTAAAGAGATTGGTATTTTTTTAAGATTGGTATAAATTTCTTCTACTGTCTGTTTATATTTTGGGGCTTCGGTAATTACCTTTTCGGAAAGTTGCTTTTCGCTTAATTGCTGTTTTTCAATTGAGGTATATTCACCATCGAAGTTTATTACCTTACCATGCTTGCTTCTAAGGATATTATCATTAAGCAGCGATAATTCCTTTTGACCCCTTTTATACTTACGGGATTCTTTATCTTCATTCAAAAAGAATTTATTTTCAAATTCCTCCCTTATTTCTTCTTCTGTAAGTGTGCTGTCTGCGGCAAGTTGCTCTTGTGCGTATTGTTGGTAGGCTAATTCTGGATTATTAGCATCAGAGATATAAGCCTTCAATTCTTTTTCTGAAAATTTACCTTGACTAAGTGCGTAGGCTATTTTATTGCTTTCCCTCTTTTCTAATTCAGCTTCTTTTTCTTCGGCAGTAGGTTCAACTTTTGGTATTTCTGACTTTTTAACCAAATCTTTAAGGTCGGTAACTCCTAAGAGTTCCATTGCAATCGCTTCCTTTTCTTCTTTGGTTAATTCTGTTTTTGTGGGAACATCAGCAGGTTTATCTTTTGGTGCGCCGTTCTTTTCTTTTTCTTCTGCTTCAATCCTTAGCCTTTCTGTTTCGGCTGCGGCATCATCAATTTCTTTTTGTTTGGCTAATTTTTGTTCTTCTGAAAGTTCACCTTTATTATCATCGGCATTTTCGGAGGGAGTTTCGTAAGGAATTTCTGCCTCACCATGAGCTTTTTTAAACTCATTTATTTTGTCAACCTGCTCATTCGACCTAATATTTTCTGGCATCTATTTTTTATTTCTTATCAAATTTATAAATGTGTTTGTTATATCCTCTAAAATGTATAAGTTTGTATAACTTTTTATATATGCCAAAGCCAACAATAAAAGAAAAGAAAAAGCCCTGCAATTTAAATAACCCTGTTCCTGTAGTCATGGGAGAACTAAAGCCGCTATATCGTCAAGAGGCGTTCTTTTTAGACAGGTCTATGCACTGGTTGATGTTGAAAGCATTAAAAGAGTACACTAAAACATTTCAGAAACAATGAGAAGGGAAACATTAATTGGACTAAAATTCAATAGGCTTACTATTATTGCCGATGCTCCATATCAAGGCGTTGATAGATGTGTTGTATGTATCTGTGATTGCGGAAACGAAAAGATAATTAGAATTGGCAATATTAAAAGTGGACATATAAAAAGTTGTGGTTGTCTAAGATTAGAAAGAGATTCATATGACGGACAAAAAAATAATATGCTCACAGTTCTGGAAGAAACTAAAATGATTGGTGTTATACGATACTTAATGTGTATTTGTGATTGTGGGAATAAGAAAATAATTGGGTTAGATGTATGGAAGAGGGGTGCTGTTAAAAGTTGCGGATGCTTGGTCAAAAAAATGGGCTACATAATAAAAAGGAAGCAGGGTCGTTGACAAGACGTTCGGAATATAATACATGGGAAAATATGAAATCAAGATGCTACAATAAGAATAATAAATGTTATCATTATTATGGCGGTAGGGGAATAAAAGTTTGTGATAGGTGGCTTAACAGTTTTGAAAACTTTTATATAGACATGGGTAAAAAGCCAACTCCAAAACATTCGATTGACAGATTTCCTAATAATAACGGGAATTACGAGCCAAGCAATTGCAGGTGGGCTACTCAAAAACAACAAGTTGGGAATAGGCGGAATAACGTTTTCTTTCAGTTTAACAATGAAACTAAATTAATTTCAGAATGGGCTTCAATTTTAAATATTGACCATGCAAAACTCTCATACCACTTACGTAAGGGTAGAAGTATTGATTACATTAAGAATAACATATAATATATTTAAACTAAAGGCTCTTGTTGTTTTAATTCAGCTTCTTTTTCCATCAAAGCCTTGTCTCCTTCAACTTTTGCATTTTCCTTCGGAATATCATTCTGATTCCCTATTATTTTTGTTTCAACCTTCCCTGATTTTGATTGGTCTGCGGAATATTTAATGGCATCAGCATCTATTTTCTTCCCTTGCAACAAACCTTGTATTTCCATGTTTTTATACTGCATGTCCGCCTCTTTTTGTTGCATGATATTTTGCTGCTGCATTTGAATGTCTTGCATAGCTTGTTTACGTGCTAATTTTTCTTTTTTGTATTTAATGTATGTTAATTTTTTAAGCCCTGATTTCCAATCGGGGTCAGCTAAAAGTACCCCTGCTTCCATTGCAGACCACCCACCACGGCCATCGCCAGAATCCACTCCACGCATTACTAATTGTATGAACATCTGCCTCTCCATTTGGGCGTTATAATTCTCTACTGTAATAGCATACCTATGCGAAGCGAAATCATCAAGAAGTTTTAAATTTTCAAAATTTTCCTCTCCCAAAAGGTTTCTTATAAATTTGTATGGCATGGATGATTTAAACCGTACTATATCCTGCGCTTTAATTAAGGTACTGACACAAACGTGAGTTTTCAAAAACTGTATAGTCCTGAAAATATACCCTGTATTGTTCATGGATTGCTGCTGCTCCATTTCCCCTTGTCCTAATCCTTTTCTTGGGTTATCTATATTACCATCCCATCGTAAATCATTGAAGCCTAATTTTTGTTTTAGTTGGTTTTCTGCCCACATACAAACAGACTGCATTGCTATGGCTATTGGGTCTAACCCTCTTTTTTCTACTACTGGTAAATTGTTCATTTGTACTACCGGCTTACCATCTACTCTTGGTATTGTTTTTAGCTTAACTAAATTATTCCTGAAATATTTTATTATGTCAGTAAGTTGGGTCTGCATCTGTGTTAAGTTCTTTGCTGAATTTTGGCTTACTTTAGACACTTCCTTGAACATTACTTTTGCCAGTTCTGTAAGTTCTTCTACCTGATAAACCTCCCAATCTGGGTGTGCTTCATAAACAGCCCAAAGCATTTTATAAAAAGCATCGTTGCACAACTTAATATAAGGCACTGCTAATTCTGCGGCTGACTTACCCCTATTTCTGTAATACCACATTCCACCTGCTGCGTATTCATCATTTGCGCCGTATAATTCCTGATAGGTATATTCACCCCAATTATAAATCCTTTGACTTATTGATGAAGTTGAAAGGTAATAGCTTTGATATACTTTTTGCTGATACCAACTTTCTACCTTATATTTCTTTGTTTGTTCAATGTCCGAAAGTTGATAATCGTAGTCCACTTCGCCAACTACTTGCCCTTTGTGATTTTTAAGATATGCTGCTGTTACATTGGGTACTTTAAATTCAATCTTTCCTAAATAAACTTCAAAGGTTCCTTCTAAAGCCTGTATATGTCCATCCGTTCCGGTAATTAATAGCCCAAAGCATCCAACTCCAATCTCTTTCCCAATCAAAATCATTGCCTACCTTTTCTAAAAATTCATTTACGGTTACTGATTTTTCATATCCCTTACATATATCATCCCTGCCATCATTTTTCTTGCCGAATATGCCATAAAATGTTTCAGGGTAAATGTAATCGTACTTTATTTCGCCGGTTATTTGGTCAACATAAATATCAAGGCAAATTACTTTATTGGCAAGAATATCAATTACAAATTCCTCAACTGTATCTTCGTCAAAACGGTTAAGTTTTAAGATAATGTCAATCAGCTTTTGTCCTGCTATCTCGTACTTTAATTTAGGGAAATCATTTTGTTCGTAGAACTGAATATCTTCAGGGTCATCAGGGTCTAAGCCCATACGATAGAACTCGTTTATATTGGTCTTAAACCTGCTATCCCCTATTACTTCTGGTGGGTAGCCTACACTTTTGTTTATTTGATTTACAATAGCCTCCTGTTGGGATTTATGCCTTAACAATATCATGTCGTATTGCTTATCTGTTAGGGCTGTAGCATCATTTGCTTTAAGTTCCATCTTTGGTGGGTTCTTTAAAATTTCCTCCACCAAACTGTTTTTTATATTTTCAAGTAAGGGTAATGGGATAATGGGCTTTGTTTTTAAAAAATCGCCTTTTTCTTTAAACATGGCTTCCGTAGCTGCCATATCGTAAGTTGAAAACAGAATGTCTTTGTTGATTCTATTCTGTATGGGGTTTACTATCGGTTGCCACCTTCTTCGTAACATTGTAATACAGTTATTCATCCATTCTGCATCTCTCTTGGAGGGGTCAACTACCTTATAGACCTCGTAGGAATTATCTATCATTACGAAATTATTTTGATAAAATTAAACTAATTTAGCAATTAAATTCAAAAAGTGTATGACTTTACAAGCCCCTCCTTTCTTTTTTATCATCAAAATAAACAAGCATCAGCAGAAAGAAACAAGAGAAACTGATGGCGTTTTAGCTATCTCTTATAACTATGTTTTCATGCAGCACGAGGTACAGAACGGAGAAATAGTAAGTATTGGGGAACTGGCTCAAAAGTTATTCCCTGATGCTAAAATAGGTTATACTTTAATATTCCATCACTTTGTAACCGGGAAAGGAGTAGAGGACAGGGAAGCAAGCCCTTACCTTGTACATGAAGATGAAAACTTTAATTACTACAAAGTAACAGTACGTTCTTACAACGGTGATAGGAACTTAACTTATGGTGTTTGGGATGGCGAAAAAATAACCCCACATAAAGACTTTATATTTTTAGAAGTGCCGGATAACAAAAAAGAAGTAGTTAAAACTGATACCCTTATAGAAATAAAAAACTGGTCTGAAAGCAGGGATAAAAAGAACGATAGGTTAGCAGAAATAAAAAGCTCAATTGGAGAGCTAACAAAAACATTCGTAAGTAAAGACCTGAAAGCAGAAATTGAAAACAGGGAAAAAGAAATGGGTAAAATATCACAGGAAATAAACAAAAAACAAATTGAACTTTACAAGGTAGCTTATTCAGATTTATCATTGCCTTTTAAAGAAGTTGGGATATTAAATATCGCAACCAGTATGAAAGTGCCTTTTATGGGTAAAGAATATATTGTTGCACAATCCAAATATATCTATTTTGGAAACTCCGCTAATTAATGTCATATCATTACCAGAACGATTTGATAGGAAAAGTCATATCATTAAAGAGTTTAAACAACAGGGCATTGAAAAGTATGAGTTTTGGGAAGGGGTAAAGCATGAACTCCCTTTTGTTGGCATCCAAAGAGCGCACAAGCAAATAGTATTAGATGCTAAAAACAAGGGGCTTACCGAAGTTTGCATAGCGGAGGACGACCTAAATTTCCCCGACATAGGTGCTTGGAATTATTTTATTGAAAGTGTTCCAGAAAACTACAATTTATTTCTTTCATCAATATATTGGGGAGATATAAAAGATAATACAGTTGAAGATTTTTCAAGCCTTACTCTTTACATTGTTAATTCAAACTATTACGATACATTTTTAAGCACCCCAGAAAATCAGCATTTAGACAGGGGACAAAAAGGGAGAGGTAAATTTGTAGTATGTAATCCATTCACAAGTTTCCAAATAGAAGGTTACAGCGATAACGTAAAAAGAGAAACAAATTACTTTCAAGACTACATGAAAAATCGTGTATTTTACAGTCAGGCACGATCCGTAGCAGCGAATAAAGACCTTATAGCAGCTTCGTTATAGGTATCATCTTTTACTTGTGACATCATTGCTCTGTAAGTTTCGTATGTAATTAAACTATACCCAAACCCCATGACCCTGTCATATTTCTTAGTTTCGGAAGGGGTGAACTTGCATAACTGTTCTAATAGCCCAATAGACTTTATGGTAGTTGCATATTGATTCATTGCATCTTCTTCGCTTCTGTGAGTATAGTGCTTTATAGCTTCAACTATGCTTTCCATTACTTCATCCTGCGTAGCATTTTTAGTCCTCTTAACTGATTTAT
>Ga0193742_1002358_pt1 | contig 10895 bp, 7 predicted proteins | sample L2c1metaG_FD_165511 | JGI IMG/M metagenome (GOLD analysis project Ga0193742, IMG submission 165511) | Soil microbial communities from a riparian zone of the East river system, Colorado, United States - L2c1 | ecosystem: Environmental > Terrestrial > Soil > Riparian zone | place: USA: East River... | reverse complement strand
GGCCGGCACGTCGTACTCGGCGAGCAGCCGGAGGATCCTGGGCACCGCCGCCCGGGCCCCGTACTCGCCCTGGGAGAGCCTCCCCGGCCGCGTCTCGCCGTCGCGCAACGGGATCGTCTCGTGATCAGAGTCGAAGGACAGCGCCACCGCCACCCGCGCCCCGGTCGGCCATCGCCTGGGTACCAGCCGATCACCGGCCCGCACCCGCTCCACGTGCCCCCGCCAGGTCGCCTCGTCCCACTGCCACGGCTGAAGTTCGTCCCTCACCCCGCCAACAATGAGATGCGGACATCCGGCCGGTCAACTGGTGCCCAACGCGCGAAACCCGGGCTTAACGCCCACCGCGCGTTCCGCTGAACGCGCCAGCCGGCACAGACATACGTTCCGCTGAACGCGCGCCCAGCCGGCACCCTCGCGGCGCGCTCCGCTGAACCTCCACCTAGGCCATTCGCGTGATACGCCGGGGACAGCTGCTGCGTTTGGTAACAGCTGAGCTCAATGTGACGAAGACCACAGCGCCAGTGAGCGGCCAGATGGCCGCTCACCAAGATCCCCTGGGGGACAGATGGCCGCTCGTCAACGCTCCGGTGTCGCAAAGGGCTGGTTCGCCGGCTTGCTGCTGTTCTTTGTCATTGTCGGTTCGTGCAACGCGGGAGGGCAGGATGAGCCGCCCTCGGCCAGCCCGCCGACGCCGACCACGACTCCGATCCCGCCAAGCCCGTGTCCGTACGGCTCCACCTCGATCAGCACCTATGACGGTCAGGGTGGCTGCCAACCAGGCGGAGAACTGGTCACGATCGCGCGAATCCATGACGCCGCGACGTACATCCTCACCGACGGTCGCCAGGTCAGATTGGCGGGCCTGGTCGCGCAGGGCGTGGATACCTGTGGCGGCAGCGAAGCGCTACGTGCCCTTCGCACTGTGATCGCCGAGGGCCAGACGCTGAACCTGGTACGTGATCCGGCCGCCGGAACAGACCCGTTCGGGAGCCAATGGGCCTACCTCCAGTTCGACACCTCCTACATGCAGGATCTAGGCCAGGCCCTCGCGGCGTCCGGGTACGCCGACGTGTACCCACAGAGCGGAGCGAACCCGACCTATCTCCGAAAGATCGCTCAGCACGTCGAATCGGCAAAGCAGCTGCATTCCGGGCAATTTGGCCCACCGTGTGCACCAGCGCTGAATCCGCCGAATCTGCCCGCTACAGATGATCGCCCCAGCGGGCCCGCGACAGACAACCGCCGCAACCGCGAGAACGTCCCGGACCAGGAGTACACACCTGATCCGCCCAAACGGCATACCGGCAACTCCGGCCATCCCTGCCTACCCCGCGAACGCGACGGAGATGGCGACGGTTACTGCGGCGAGGGCCGGTGAGCATCGGAGCCAAAGGGCCCTCCGCTGAGCGCACCCGCCGACGTGGATGCCCGCTAAACGCCTCCAGCCGACCCAGCCCCCGCGTTCCGCGCACTCTGCGACGGCGAGATCGACAGGACGGCTGTAATAACGGCAACGAGAGACCCGTGGTGTCGATGTCGGCGCGGAGGCGGCCAACGTGAGGGGCTCGCGGACGGGGCACCGAGTCGGCTTTTTAGGGCAGCTTCACCGGGTCGGGGGGAGCAACTGCCCGGGAGATCGGGCTACCGTCGAGTAACCGCCGTTGACGAGGAGGTCGACGATGACCGTGACCGGCAGTTCGCAGCGTGGCGAAGTCACCGAACGGCAGGCCCGGGAGGTCGCCGAACAGGCTCGCGAGACCCAGTGGGACAGGCCCAGCTTCGGCAAGGAGCTCTTCCTCGGCCGGTTCCGCCTGGACCTGGTGCACCCCCACCCGACCGGTGACCCGGCTTCGGTGGAGCGCGGCGAGGCGTTCCTGACCCGGCTGCGCGAGTTCTGCGAGACCCAGATCGACTCCGCCGAGATCGAACGGGACGCCCAGGTCCCGGACGAGGTGGTGCGGGGTCTGCGGGAACTGGGCGCGTTCGGGATGAAGATCGGCACCGAGTACGGCGGGGTCGGCCTGTCGCAGGTGTACTACAACAAGGCGCTCATGCTGGTCGGCTCGGTGAATCCGTCGCTGGGCGCGCTGCTGTCCGCGCACCAGTCGATCGGGGTGCCGCAGCCGATCAAGATGTTCGGCACCGAGGAGCAGAAGAAGACCTGGCTGCCCCGGTGTACCCGGGAGATCAGCGCGTTCCTGCTCACCGAGCCGGACGTGGGCAGCGACCCGGCCCGGTTGCACACCACCGCCATCCCGGACGGGGACGACTACGTGCTGGACGGGGTGAAGCTGTGGACCACCAACGGCGTGGTCGCCGACCTGCTGGTGGTGATGGCCCAGGTACCCAAGGGCGAAGGGCGCCGGGGCGGCATCACCGCGTTCGTGGTCGAGGCGGACGCCCCGGGCATCGTGGTGGAGAACCGCAACGCGTTCATGGGCCTGCGTGGGATCGAGAACGGGGTCACCCGGTTCACCCAGGTGCGGGTGCCGGCGGCGAACCGGATCGGCAAGGAGGGGCAGGGACTCAAGATCGCGCTGTCCACCCTGAACGTGGGCCGACTGTCGCTGCCCGCGGTGTGCGCGGGATCCGCCAAGTGGTGCCTGAAGATCGCCCGTGAGTGGTCCCGGGAGCGGGTGCAGTGGGGGCGGCCGGTCGGCGAGCACGAGGCGGTCGCCGGCAAGGTGGCCTTCATCGCGGCCACCGCCTACGCGATGGAGGCGATGCTCGAGCTGGCCAGCGAGATGGCCGACGAGGACCGCACCGATATCCGGATCGAGGCCGCGCTGGCCAAGCTGTACGGCTCGGAGATGGGCTGGCTGATCGCCGACGAGCTGGTGCAGATCCGCGGCGGGCGCGGTTTTGAGACGGCTGAGTCGCAGGCCGCGCGCGGGGAGCGCGGCGTGCCCGCCGAGCAGGTGCTCCGCGACATGCGGATCAACCGGATCTTCGAGGGATCCACCGAGATCATGCACCTGCTGATCGCCCGGGAGGCGGTCGACGCGCACCTTGCGGTGGCCGGCGACATCATCGACCCCGAGGCCGACGTGAAGCGCAAGGCGCGGGCGGCGGCGAAGGCCGGCAAGTTCTACGGCCGCTGGCTACCCACCCTGGTCGCCGGGAAGGGCCAGCTACCCACCTCGTTCGGCGAGTTCGGCCAGCTGGCCGCGCACCTGCGCTTCGTCGAACGGGCCAGTCGGAAGCTGGCCAGGAGCACCTTCTACGCCATGTCCCGTTGGCAGGGCGGCCTGGAGAAGCGGCAGCGGTTCCTGGGCCGGATCGTGGACATCGGGGCCGAGCTGTTCGCGATGAGCGCGGCCTGCGTGCGCGCCCAGCGGGACCCGAGGGACGGCGCGGCGACAGAGCTGGCTGACGCGTTCTGCCAGCAGGCCCGGGTCCGGGTGGACGAACTGTTCGGCCGCCTGTGGGACAACTCCGACGACTCGGACCGGGCGCTGGCCCGCCAGGTGCTCGCCGACCGCTACACCTGGGTGGAGGAGGGGGTGCTCGACCCGTCCATCGAGGGCCCGTGGATCGCCTCCCACGGAAACACCGACGGCGAGCGGAAGAACGTGCACCGCCCCATCAGCTGAAGCCCGTGAGTGGTATTGGTCGCTATAGCGACCAATACCACTCACAGGGTCAGCGGGGCAGCCACTCGGGGCGGGAGGAGCCTCGGGCCACCAGTACGGGGTTGTACCGGCCGGGCGTCTCGGACATCCGGATCTGCTCGGTGACGCCCTGGTAGTGGCCCAGCGGGGTGTCGGCGGTGAACACCTCGGGGTCGTGGTAGGCGTGCCGGCCGCCGCTGCCAGCGGTGGCGTGCGCGTAGCCGCGGTCGAACACGCCCAGGCTCAGGATCCACAGCGCGGCCCGGGTCAGCGACACGTGCACCCGGTAGCTGCCGCCGTGCTCGGCCCGCCGCAGCAGCGCCTCGACCACGCCGGTGGCCAGCAGCCAGGACACGATGTAGTCGTTCACCACCAGGATCGGCGGCAGCTCGGGTCGCTCGCCACCAGAGCCCAGCCCGCCTTCCAGGTTCATCATGCCGGCCAGGCTGCCGGCGGTCTGGTCGAAGCCCAGCCAGTCGGCCCACGGTCCGGTCGGGCCGTTCAGCGTGGCGGTGGCGTGGATGATCCCCGGACGGACCGCCGCCGCCTCCGCCGCGGACACGCCGATCCGGTCCAGGTACCCGGGCCGGCGGTTGGCGTAGAAGACGTCGGCGCCGGCCAGCAGCGCGCGCAGCCGCTCCGGTCCCGAGCCGGCGAACGGGTCCAGCCGGCTGGACCGGGTGCCCACGTTCGCCGTGGCGTAGGTGACGTCGTGCTCCACCTCCAGCGGCCGCCACAGGTTCAGCACGTCGGCGCCGTGCAGCGCGAGCGCCCGGCCCAGCCCGGCGCCGGCGATCACGTGCCCCATGCCGAGCGCGCGCACCCCGGCCAGCGGGTCAGCGGCTCCCGGCAAGAACGGCTCCGGCTCGCTGTCGCCGATCCGGGTGATCTCGATCAGCGGCATGCCGGCCAGCACATCCCGGTAGTGCGGCTCGGCCAGCAGCTCCGGCGTGGAGCGCAGCATCGGCATCACACAGCCGGCCTCGGCGCCGGCCGCCTCCAGCTCACGGCCCTGCCAGCGGCCGATCGCGGCGGCCACCGCGGTCATGTCCTCCGGCACCCCGAGCAGCTTCTGCGCGGCGATCTTGATCTTCGGGTACGGGTTGAGCGGCATCATCCACCGCTCGTCGGCGGTGCGGTGGAAGCTGAACCCGAGCGCCTGGCTGACGTTGCCCGACCCCAGCGGATAGCCGTTCAGCAGCTCCCAGCGCCGGTCGTAGAACGGGCACAGCCGGTGCGGGGTGGCCCGCAGGTCGACCTCGATGTCCTGGCCGGGGCCGCCGCGGTGGCGCCACAGCTTGGCCACCGCCACCGACTTGGCGGCCAGCGCCAGCGAGGAGGCCGCGCCGAGGCGCAGCGTGCTGGGCACCACCGGGTCGGCGCCCAGGAAGTCGATCCGGCCGCCGCTGTCCGCCGGACTCACGCCGATGCCGTCCAGCAGCTCGGCCAGCGCGGCGGGTACGTCGAACTCGTCGTGCTCGACCGGTTTGGCCACCGCGTCGGCGACCCTCGAGGTGAGGTCCATCAGGCGCCCGTCCCGTCCAGCAGCTCCACCGGGATGGGTAGGTGCTTGGCCCGCAGGTACTCGCCCACCGCCTTACCCACCTGGTCGATCCGCTGATTCGAGGAACCGCCGGTGCCCAGCAGGCCGCGCAGCACGAAATGCACCGCGCGCAGGTTCGGGAATTCGTGCCGCACCACGTCCAGCTCCTTGATCTCCGGCATCAGCCGGCGCAGTTCGGCGGTGGACAGCGCGCCGCGCAACCACTCCCAGGCGCGCTGGTCCGGCGCCCAGATGCCGACGTTGCTGTTGCCGCCCTTGTCCCCGCTGCGGGCGTAGGCCACCGTACCCAGCGCGGCGGTGCGGGTGCCGGTTGACGAACGGATCTCCGGCACGGGTTCCGGGTGAACCGGCTGGGTGGCCAGCGCGGTCTGCTCCGGCCCGGGAATGTCAATCACCAGGTCCTCGATCACCACCCGGTGCTGGACCGCCGACTGGGGCAGCAACGCCGGCCAGTAGTCGATCACCGGTCGGGCGGTGGCGCGGAGCGTGGTGGCGCCGTCGTGGAAGTAACCCGGGATGCTCTGCAGGTACAGGCTGCCCAGCCGGCCGGCCAGGTCGTAGGCGTCCAGCGGCTCGCGGGTGCGCGCGGTGGCCATCACCCGCAGCCCGACGGTGGCGTCCCACTGGGTTTCCGGGTCCTCGGCGGCGGTGCCGATCCGGGTGATGTCCAGCGCGACGCCCTCGGGCAGGTGCCGGTGGAACTGGGCGCGCAGCAGGTCCACCTTGGCCGGCACGTCCGGTGCGGTGACGAACACCGTGTTCACCGTCTGATAGCCGACCTGGCCGAACACCGCGACCTTGGTGGTCGGCGGCGGCGGCGAGCCGATGGCCCCGGACATCCGGACCCGGTCCGGACCCGCGTCGTTCAGCTGCACGGTGTCCAGGTGCAGGGTGACGTCGGAGTTGAGGTAGACCGGCCCCTGGATCTCGTAGAGCAGCTGCGCGGTGACCGTGTCCGGGGTGACCCCACCGCCGTCGGCGGCGTGCTTGGTGATCACGGCGGTGCCGTCGGCGGCGACCTCGGCGATCGGGAAGCCGGGGACCAGCATGTTGGGGATGTGGCTGAAGCCGGAGAAGTTGCCGCCGGTGGCGTGCGCGCCGCACTCGATGATGTGCCCGGCCAGCAGCGCGCCGGCCAGCGCGTCCCAGTCGTCGCGGCGCCAGCCGTGCCACCAGGCGGCCGGCCCGAGGGTCAGCGAGGCGTCGGTGACCCGGCCGCACACCACGATGTCGGCGCCCTCGGCCAGCGCGGCGGCCACTCCCCAGCCGCCCAGGTAGGCGTTCGCGGCGATCGGCCGGGTGCCCCAGTCGGCCAGCGGTGCCCCGGTGTCCAGGTGCTCCAGCCGGTGCCCGGCGGCGGCGAACTCGTCCAGCCTGGCCAGCACGTTGTCGCCCTCCACGTGCGCCACCCGCAGCGGCACGCCCTCGGCGGCGGCCATCCCGCGCAGCTCGTCGGCCAGCCCGGCCGGGTGGAAGCCGCCGGCGTTGGCCACCACCTTGATGCCCCGTTCCTTCAGCGCGGCCAGGTGCGGGCCCAGCTGGTCGAGGAAGTAGTCCACATAGCCCTTGCTCGGGTCCTGCCCGTGCCGGGCGGCCAGCGCGGCCAGGGTGATCTCAGCCAGGTAGTCGCCGATCAGCACGTCCACCGGGTCGCCGGCCATCGCCTCGTCCACCGCGGTGAACCGGTCGCCAAGGTAGCCGGAGAAGTTGGCGATCCTGATCGGTCGATCGTTCATGAACCGAACCTACGACGGCGGAGGCGCCAAGACCACGACCGATGTCCGAACGCCATCGTGACCACACCGGTCACAATCGCGCTACGGTAACCCCGTGGAGATGCTGCACCTGCGCTACTTCGTCGCGGTGGCCGAGGAGCTCAACTTCACCAGGGCGGCGGAGCGGCTGCACATGGCGACCTCGCCGCTCAGCCAACGGATCCGCGACCTGGAGCGCGAGCTGGGCACCGCGCTGTTCCGGCGCACCAGCCGCAGGGTGGAGCTGACCGAGGCCGGCGAGCGGCTGCTCCCCGCCGCGCGGGAGACCATCGGCCGGTTCGACACGCTGCCCGGCCTGGTGCGCGCCGAGCCCTCCGACGCGCGCCGCCTGGCCCGGGTCGGCATCGCCCCCGACGTGTCCGGCGAGCTGCGCACCCGGTTCCTGGCCGCGGTGGCCGCCGACCACCCCGACCTGGACGTGCGGTTGCACCCGGCGAGCAGCGAGCCGCTGCTGCGCGCGCTGCGGGCCGGCGAGCTGGACCTGGCGTTGGCGCACGGGCCGGTCAGCGGCCGGGGGCTACGCACCGTGCGACTGGAGACCCAGCCGGTGGGCGCGGTGGTGGGCCGGGGAGTCGGGTTCGACGGGCGGGAAACGGTACGGCTGGACGAGCTGGCCGAGCTGCCGTACGCGTCGATCGGCTACGACGCCGCACCCGAGCTGTACCGCCGGACCAACGAGCTGCTGAACAGCTTCGGGGTGCGCAAGCGCCTGGTGGTGGAGGGGCACAACCTGGGCGGGCTGGCCCACGTGGTGACAACCGGCCAAGCGTTCGCGCTGGTCGGGGTGGACGGCGGGGGCAGCCACAAGGCGTTCGCCGGCGAACCGGTGGTGCTGCTCGCGGTGACCGACACCCCGCTGAAGATCACCACCGAGGCGGTGTGGCTGGCCGACCGGGCCGCGACCGACGGGGTGGTCGCCGAGCTGGCCGCCACCGTGACCGGTGCGATCATGTCGACCAAGCGCCGGTGAGCTCCCTGGCGACGACGATCGCTCACGCGATGCCGCCGATCCGCTCCTCCACCCCGAGCAGCGACTTGCCGAAGGTTTCGTAGCCGACCGTTGAGTTGAGGCCGGCGTGGCGGGCGGCGGTGTTGGCGTCGCGCCAGTACCGCTGCATCGGGCTGGCCTCGGCGAAGCTGCCCGCGCCGTGCACGTTCAGCAGGATGTGGATCGCCTCGAGCACCTGCTGGGCGGCATAGCCGAACTTTGCCCGGAGGCGGGCCCGCGCGGCGAAGTCGATCTGCTCACCCCTGGTCACCGTGCTATCCAACTCGTCGGCGGCGCCGTAGATGTGCAGCCGAGCCGTCTCCAGGGTCAGTGCCGCCCGGGCAATGTCGATCTGCACGCCCACCGAATCGGTCTGCCTCGGGAAGAACGTGTGGTGGATCGGTTTGGTGGGCGCCTTGGCCACGGTCCAGTCCAGGGCCGCGTGCCCGAGCCCGAGCAACGGCCCCAGCAGCAGCAACGTCGCCAGCGCACCGAACGGCACGTGGTACAGCGGATCATCGGCGGGAACGGCGCACACGCCCTCGGACAGTGCGGACATCGAGATCGTCCGGTGCCGCGGCACGAACACGTCGTCGACGACGAAGGTGTGGCTGCCGGTGCCCCGCATGCCCACGGTGAGCCAGGTTTCCTCCAGGGTCACCTCGGACACCGGCACGAAGGACAGCACCGCGTCCACCACCTGGCCAGCGTCGTCGGTCAGCGCGGCACCGAGCGACGCCCAGGTGGCGTGCGGGGACCCCGAGGCATAGCCCCAGCGCCCACTCAGCCGCAGCCCACCCTCCACCGGGGTGGCCACGGTCGGCCCGACGCCGCCGGCGAAACGGGCGTCGGAGTCGGCGCCGAAGATGTCCTGCTGGGCCTGCTCGGAACACACGCAGGCGATCCAGCTGGACACCGACCCGACCGAGACCACCCAGGACGCCGAGCTGTCCGCCTCGGCGAGCGCCTCGGTGACCTCCAGGACGGTACGCAGGTCCGCCTGGTAGCCGCCGTACTGCTTCCGGATCAACATCCGGAACATGCCCGCCCGGGTCAGCACGTCGTTCACCTCGTCCGACAGCCGGCGGTTGTCCTCGGCCGCCGCCGCGTGCTCGCGCAGCAACGGCCGCAGCGCCACCGCCCTGGCCACCAGTTCAGCGCGGGTCGCAGCGGTGTCCGCCGTGGCAACCGGCGTCGGCTGCTCAACCACGCTCATCAATGCCTCCTGTCGGGGTGAGTCGGCAAGACTCTGACCGAGGGGCATAAACGCGTAGTTGACGATCGCGTCCTGATCGACCGCGCCGGTCAGCCGATGGTGGCGTGCATCTCCCAGACCAGCACCTCGGCCGGCTCGGCGGCGGTGACCTGCTGCCCGCCGGTCGCGGTGAACCGGACCGCGTCCCCGGCGCCCAGCCGGCCGGCCCCCTCCAGCTCGACCTCGCCCCTGGCCACGAACAGGTGCAGGAACGGCGCCTCGGGTAGCGACACGGACCGACCGGCGGCCAGCCTGGCCACATACAGCGCGGCGTACTCGTTCTTGATCCTGATCGCCGATTCGCCGTGGTGCTTGGCCATCCCGGAAGCAACCGGGACCAGCCCGCCGGAGAGCAGCTCGCTGTCGATCTCGAGCTGCTCGTAGCCGGGCTTGATGCCAGCCTCGTCCGGCACCACCCACATCTGTACGAAGTGCACCGGCTCGTCGGGCGGCGCCGCGCCGGCGACCATGCCGCGGGCGTCGTTCTTCTCCGAGTGCAGGATCCCGGTGCCGGCGCTCATCCGCTGCGCCAGGCCTGGGTAGATCAGCCCGGAGTGCCCCTCGGAGTCCTGGTGCACCAGCGAGCCGCGCAGCACCCAGGTGACGATCTCCATGTCCCGGTGCGGGTGGGTTTCGAAACCGGTGCCGGGCAGCACGGTGTCGTCGTTGTTCACCAGCAGCAGGCCGTGATGGGTGTTGTCCTGGTCGTAGTGGTGGCCGAAGGAGAAGGAGTGGTGCGAGTCGAGCCAGCCCAGGTCGGTGTCGAACCGATCCGCCGCCCGCCGGACATCGATCCTCGGCGCCAAGCCTGTCGTCACTGTGTCGGCACGAGCGAAGCGGTGCGGACTGGAGGCTGGACCGAGGCGGCGTAGGGCCTGCCAGCACCTGCACCGGGCTGCTCGACCGCCGGGCCGAGCGGGGTCAGCGGGGCGAGGGCGGTCAGGTCGAGCATCGCGGCGGGTCGGATGCGCGGGACCCCGGATCCGCCGCCGGAGGTGATCCGGCGCGCGATGGTGAGCGCGGAGTTGATCGGAATGGCGTACCCGGTACCGCCGTCGGAGGCCTGAACCCGGAAGTTCCCCGAGGCCGCCGTATCCACCCCGACGACCTCCCCGGCGGTGTTGACCAGTGGGCCGCCGGAGTCGCCAGGGCGCACATTGGCGTCCACCTCGATGAGCCCGCTGAGCCGCTCCACCTTGCCGGTCAGCTCATCGTGTGCGGAGATCGACCGGCCGAGCGCGGTCACCGTGCCGGTCGCCACGCTGGGCCTGACATTGGCGCCGTCCGCGTTGCCCACCGCCGCGATCTGGTCGCCCACAGACACCGTGTCCGAATCGCCGAACGTCGCCGTGCGCAGGGCGGACGCACCGCTCAACTGCAGCACCGCGATGTCGTCGTCGCGGTCCCGGCCGACCACCCTGGCCTGGTAGGTGCGGCCGGTGGCGGCGTTGGTGGCGCGGATGCTGGTCGCCCCGTTGATCACGTGGTTGTTGGTCAGCACCTGGCCGGAGGAGGTGAGCACGATTCCGGTACCCGCCGCGGTGGCCCTTCCCTTTCCGATCACCGTGTTGACGTTCATGACGGCGGGCGCTACGACCTCGGAGATCCGGGCGGACGACACCGGCTCCTCGGACCGTCTCTGATCGGACCCCACTCGGTCCGGCTGGTCCGCGTCGAGTTCGTCCGAGTCGGCCATCAGGGC
>Ga0193742_1002357_pt1 | contig 10896 bp, 10 predicted proteins | sample L2c1metaG_FD_165511 | JGI IMG/M metagenome (GOLD analysis project Ga0193742, IMG submission 165511) | Soil microbial communities from a riparian zone of the East river system, Colorado, United States - L2c1 | ecosystem: Environmental > Terrestrial > Soil > Riparian zone | place: USA: East River... | reverse complement strand
AAGGCGGACGACCTCACTCCGGACGTGATCGGCTGGCTGGCCGAGCGCACCGGGCTCCCGGTCCTCGTGAAGGGCGTACTCCGCGGCGACGACGCCAAACGCTGCTCCGACGCGGGCGCGGCCGGAGTGATCGTCTCCAACCACGGCGGTCGCCAGCTCGATGGCGCGATCCCCACCGCCCGCGCCCTACCCGACGTGGCGGAAGCACTCGCCGGTACCAGCACCGAGGTGTACGTCGACGGTGGCATCCGCCGCGGAGAACACGTCATGACCGCGCTCGCCCTGGGCGCTCGTGCAGTACTGGTCGGCCGTCCTGCGCTGTGGGCGCTGACCGTCGACGGCTCAGTGGGTGTCACCCGTCTGCTCACCGACCTGGGTGAGGAACTGGAGCACGCGATGCGCCTGACCGGCGCCCGCACCCTGGCCGACCTCACACCCGATCTCGTAACCCGGTGACTGAACAGCCTGCCCAGTAGTACGCGAAACGCCCCGGTCGAAGGACCGGGGCGTTTCGAGGTGTTGCTTGAAGGCGGCGAGGATCAGACCTCGGCGTTCTCCTCGAGCAGGTTGCGGGTGGCGTTCGGGTCTACCTGGACGCCGGGCCCCATCGTGGTCGAGAAGACCGTCTTCTTGATGTAGCGGCCCTTCGAGCTGGAGGGCTTCAGCCGGAGAATCTCCTCCAGTGCGGCGCTGTAGTTCTCGACCAGCTGGGCCTCGTCGAAGGAGACCTTGCCGATCAGGAAGTGCAGGTTCGCGTGCCGGTCGACCCGGAACTCGATCTTGCCGCCCTTGATGTCGTTGACAGCCTTCGTCACGTCCGCGGTGACCGTACCGGTCTTCGGGTTCGGCATCAGACCACGGGGGCCGAGCACGCGGCCCAGCCGGCCGACCTTGCCCATCAGGTCGGGGGTGGCGACGACGGCGTCGAAGTCGAGCCAGCCGTCGGTCACCTTCTTGATCATGTCGTCGTCACCGACGAAGTCGGCGCCGGCGGCCAGTGCGGCCTCGGCCTTCTCGCCGGAGGCGAAGACGAGGACCCGTGCCGTCTTGCCGGTGCCGTGCGGAAGGATGACGGTGCCGCGCACCATCTGGTCGGCCTTACGGGGGTCGACCCCGAGGCGCATCGCGACATCGATGGTGGAGTTGAACTTCTTACCGGTCGCGCCCTGCTTGGCGAACTTGATCGCCTCGAGCGGGGTGTACAGGTGGTCGAAGTCGATCTGCTCCGCGATCGCGCGGTAGCTCTTGCTGCGTTGTGCCATTTCTCGTCTCCTAGTACGGACGGTGCTCATCGTCCGGTGTGGTCTTGGCGGGCGACCTTCTCGCCCTTCCCACTCCTTCTGGTTCACCGAGGTGAACCGGGTGGAGCTACTTCTCTACGACAACGCCCATCGAACGGGCGGTGCCTTCGATGATCTTCATCGCGGCGTCGATGTCGCGCGCGTTCAGGTCGGGCATCTTGGTGTTGGCGATCTCGCGGACCTGGTCCTTGGTGATCTTGCCGACCTTGTCCTTCTGCGGGACGGCCGACCCCTTCTGCAGGCCCGCGGCCTTCTTGATCATCTCCGGCGCCGGCGGCGTCTTGGTGATGAACGTGAAGGAGCGGTCTTCGTAGATGGTGATCTCGACCGGCACGACGTTTCCGCGCATGGACTCCGTCTGGGCGTTGTACGCCTTGCAGAACTCCATGATGTTGACGCCGTGCGGACCGAGCGCGGTACCGACCGGCGGGGCCGGCGTCGCGGCACCGGCCTGGAGCTGCACCTTCACGAGGGCAGCGATCTTCTTCTTGGGAGGCATTCTCTCGGGTCCTTAGACTTTCTGGATCTGGCTGAAGCTGAGTTCCACCGGGGTCTCCCGGCCGAAGATCTCCACCAGCGCCTTGATCCGCTGGGCGTCGGCATTGATCTCCGTGATCGTGGCGTGCAGGGTCGCGAACGGCCCGTCGACCACCATGACCGAGTCGCCCACACCGAAGTCGGCGACCTCGACCTTCTTCTTGGCCGCGGTCTTGGTGGGTGCGGCGCCGGTCTCGGCAGCCGCCGCCTCGGCCGCCGCCACGACGGCCGGAGCGAGCATCTTCTCGACCTCTTCGAGGCTGAGCGGGACGGGCTTCTGGCTGTTCCCGACGAAGCCGGTCACCGACGGCGTGTGCCGCACGGTCGACCAGGACTCGTCCGTCAGGTCCATCCGGACCAGCACGTAGCCGGGAAGCACGGTGCGCTTCACCATCCGGCGCTGGCCGTTCTTGATCTCGGCGACCTCTTCGGTCGGCACGACGATCTCGAAGATGTAGTCCTCCATGTTCAGGGAGTTGATCCGGTTCTCCAGGTTGCCCTTGACCCGGTTCTCCATCCCTGAGTACGTGTGCACCACGTACCAGTCGCCGATCTGGGAGCGCAGCGTGCTGCGCAGCTCCTCCAGCGGGTCGCCCGGCTCCTCCGGCACGACCTCTTCGGCCACGTCCGCCCCGACCGTCTCCTCGAGGGCGTCGGAGTCCGCGTCCTCGTCGTCGGAGTCGCTGGAATAGGCGACCTCGTCGGGAGCGGTCTCCGGCTCGGTGGTGTCGTCCGGAGCGGTCTCGGCGGTCTCGGCGGCCAACTCGTCCGTCGCGTCCTCGACATCGCCCTCGGTGACGACCTCGTCGTCCTCCGCCGCGTTGCCGGTGGCGACGATCACGATCGGCTCGTCGTCGGAGTCGTCCTCGTCCGGCGTGCCTTCCTCGGCGTCGTCGTCGGCCGCGTACTCCGCGACCTCCTCGGCGGGCTCGTCGTCGTCCTCGTCGTCAGCCGCGGCCACGGGCTCGACGAACGGGTCGTCGTCCTCGGCGGCGGGAGCGAACAAGTCGTCGTCATCGTCGTCCGAGTCGTCGAAGTCGAAGCTCTCGAGGTCGAGGTCGTCGTCGGAGTCAGCGGGTACGTCGACGTCGGCCTCCGGGTCGAGGACCTCGTCGTCGCGCTGGTCGGACACGTTGTACTCCGTCATCTGTGCATCGTGGGGGTGAATCTGGTGGATCCTGCCGCTCCGTACTGGCCGCTGTGCTCCAAGACGGCCGGCGGCCCGGTCCGGGTCAGCCGAAGATCTTGAACATCGCCCAGCCGAAGGCGAGGTCGAGGACCGACACGATCGCGATGACGAACACCACGAAGGTCAGCACGACCACGAAGTAGGTGGACAGCTGCTTGCGGGTCGGCCAGACGACCTTGCGGAGCTCGGCGACCACCTGGCGGTAGAAGCGCAGCAGGCGATTGCCCTGCTTGCCCTCCGCCGGCTTGCCGGCGCCGGACGGTGCCGGGGTGCGCGTCTCCGTCACGACCTACCTCTTTCGCTAGCGGCGGCCTGACCGACCCGTTGCCGGTCAGGATTTGCAGGGCACGAGGGACTTGAACCCCCAACCTTCGGTTTTGGAGACCGATGCTCTGCCAGTTGAGCTAGTGCCCTCTGCAAAGTTCCAGACGCCGCTGGACCTGATCTCGGGCATGCCGAGTCAGGGCCATCTACGCCCGGACTAGAAGAGTGTACGGGGTCCGGGCCACCTGGTCGAACTGAGGCCCACCCCGCCACGACTCCCACCCAAGCGCCGTACCGCGCCCAGAACCTTACCTTCCCTACCCCCGGCCAACGCCGCACACCCCCTGTCCGTTCCCGCCACCCGGGACCGGATCGCCAGGCCTGGCGATCACTTGGCGATACCCAGGTGTCACCCGGTGCTGGGCAGTGCCAGGATGGGGTCATGGCTTCCCGCATTTCTGCACGTATCGGTGCAATCAGTGAATCGGCCACCCTCGCTGTCGACGCGAAGGCGAAGGCCCTCAAGGCCGCCGGTCGCCCGGTGATCGGCTTCGGTGCCGGTGAACCGGACTTCCCGACCCCGGACTACATCGTCGAGGCCGCCCTCGAGGCCGTCCGCGATCCGAAGAACCACCGCTACACCCCGGCAGGTGGTCTGCCGGAGCTGAAGCAGGCGATCGTCGAGAAGACGAAGCGGGATTCGGGGTACGAGGTCGAGGCCTCCCAGGTGCTCGTCACCAACGGCGGCAAGCACGCCGTCTACAACACGTTCGCGACGCTGCTCGACCCGGGCGACGAGGTGCTGCTGCCGGCGCCGTACTGGACCACCTACCCGGAGGCGATCAAGCTCGCCGGCGGCGTCCCGGTCGAGGTGCTGGCCGACGAGACCCAGAACTACCTGGTGACGGTCGACCAACTGGAAGCGGCCCGGACCGATAAGACGAAGGCGCTGGTGTTCTGCTCGCCGTCGAACCCGACCGGCGCGGTGGAGAGCCCGGAAGCGATCGAGGCGATCGGCCGCTGGGCGCTGGAGCACGGCATCTGGGTGATCACCGACGAGATCTACGAGCACCTGACCTACGGCGGCGCGAAGGCGACGTCGCTGCCGGTCGCGGTACCGGAGCTGGCCGACACCACCGTCGTCCTGAACGGCGTCGCCAAGACCTACGCGATGACCGGCTGGCGGGTCGGCTGGATGATCGGCCCGAAGGACGTCATCAAGGCAGCCGCGAACCTGCAGTCGCACCAGACCTCGAACGTCTCCAACGTGTCCCAGCGGGCCGCGATCGCCGCGCTGACCGGTGACCTGAGCGCGGTCGAGGAGATGCGGAAGGCCTTCGACCGGCGCCGCAAGACGATGGTGCAGATGCTGAACGAGATCCCCGGCGTCGAGTGCCCCGAGCCGACCGGCGCGTTCTACGCGTACCCGTCGGTGAAGGGCGTGCTCGGCAAGGAGATCAACGGGCGGGTCGCGACGACCTCGACCGAGCTGGCCGAGATCATCCTCGAGGAGGCCGAGGTGGCCGTCGTACCGGGCGAGGCGTTCGGCGCTCCCGGCTACCTGCGGCTGTCCTATGCCCTCGGCGACGACGACCTGGTCGAAGGCGTCTCCCGGATCCAGAAGCTGCTGAGCTGAGCTCACGATCGTGATCGGACCGTCCCTCGCCAACGGTGGTGGACGGTCCGATTTCTGTCTCAGCCGGTTGCCTCGGTAACCTTCTGTAATGACGCATCGGGACCTGCGGCTGCTGCCGAAGACCCATCTGCACCTGCACTTCTCCGGCTCGATGCGGCACCTGACCCTGGTCGAGCTCGCGGACACCCACGGTGTGCGGCTGCCGGACGCCCTCCGCACCGACTGGCCGCCCGAGCTGTCCGCCGCGGACGAGCGCGGCTGGTTCCGCTTCCAGCGCCTGTACGACATCGCCCGGTCCGTACTGCGCACCGAGGACGACGTACGCCGCCTGGTCCGTGAGGCGGCCGAGGACGATCGAGCCGACGGATCCCGCTGGCTGGAGATCCAGGTGGATCCGTCCGGGTACGCGAACCGCTTCCACGGGATCACCGAGTTCACCGATCTCGTGCTCGACGCGGCCCGGGATGCGTCCGCGTCCACCGGGATCGCCGTCCAGGTGGTGATCGCGGCGAACCGCACTCGCCACCCGCTCGACGCGAGGACGCTGGCACGGTTGGCAGCGCAGTACGTCGGACGCGGGGTCGTCGGTTTCGGGCTGTCCAACGACGAGCGCCGCGGCACCACGTCGGAGTTCGCACCGGCCTTCCGGATCGCCCGCCACGCCGGGCTGCTCGCGGCACCTCACGGTGGTGAGCTGTGCGGCCCCGCGACCGTGCGGACCTGCCTCGACGAGCTCGGCGCCGGACGAATCGGCCACGGCGTGCGCTCTGTCGAAGACCCGGATCTGCTGAAGCGACTGGTCGACGCGCAGGTCGCACTGGAGGTCTGCCCGGCATCCAACGTGTCGCTGGGGGTCTACCGCAGTGCAGAGGACGTTCCACTGCGACAGCTGTACGAGGCGGGCGCCCGGATCGCACTGGGAGCCGACGACCCGCTGCTGTTCGGGTCGCGGCTCGCGGAGCAGTACGAGACGGCCCGCAGCGTCCACCACTTCACCGACACAGAACTGGCCGACCTCGCCCGAGGCTCAGTACTGGCCTCAACCGCGCCGGCCGAAGTACAAAAAGGCCTCCTCGCCGAGATCGACGCCTGGCTCGGCGTCGACCAGGCCGCCCCAGCCCAGGCCCCGGCCGGCACCTACTAGCCAACCTCCAAGCCACGGGCTTACGTTGCGGGCATGATGCCGACCAAGATCCTGCTGCCTGAGGACGAGCTGCCGACCCGCTGGTACAACGTGCTGCACGATCTGCCCACGCCTCCGCCGCCGGTATTGCACCCCGGCACCGGACAGCCTGTCGGACCGGACGACCTGGCTCCGCTGTTCCCGATGGACCTGATCCTGCAGGAGGTGTCGCAGGAGCAGTACATCGACATTCCCGGCGAGGTGCTCGACGTCTACCGCCTGTGGCGACCAAGCCCGCTCTACCGGGCGCACCGACTCGAGAAGGCACTGGATACCCCGGCGCGGATCTACTACAAGTACGAAGGCGTCTCCCCGGCCGGCTCGCACAAGCCGAACACGGCGGTTCCCCAGGCTTATTACAACGCCAAGGCCGGAGTCCGGAAGCTGACCACCGAGACCGGTGCCGGGCAATGGGGAACCGCGCTGGCGTTCGCGTGCGCGCAGTACGGGTTGGAGTGTGAGGTCTGGCAGGTACGGGCGTCGTACGACCAGAAGCCGTACCGCCGGACCATGATGGAGGTGTTCGGCGCCACCGTGCACCCGAGCCCGTCGGACCTGACCGAGGCCGGGCGGAAGATCCTCGTCGGGGACCCGACCTCGACCGGGTCGCTCGGCATCGCCATCAGCGAGGCGGTCGAGGTCGCGCTGCAGGACGAGTCGATCCACTACGCGCTCGGCAGCGTGCTGAACCACGTGCTGCTGCACCAGACGATCATCGGCGAGGAAGCCCTGATGCAGCTCGCCATGGTCGGCGAGACGCCTGACCTGCTGGTCGGCTGCACCGGCGGCGGCTCGAACTTCGGCGGTCTCGCCTTCCCCTTCCTGCGGGAGAAGTGGGCCGGGAAGATGGCACCGGTGATCCGCGCGGTCGAACCGGCCGCCTGCCCGTCGCTCACGCAGGGCACCTACGCGTACGACTTCGGCGACACCATCGGGATGACGCCGCTGATGAAGATGCACACGCTCGGGCACGACTTCGTCCCGGATCCGATCCACGCGGGCGGGCTGCGGTACCACGGGATGAGCCCGCTGATCAGCCACCTGTACGAGACCGGTGAGATCGAGGCGATCGCCAAGCAGCAGTCGGAGTGCTTCGCGGCCGGGGTGCTGTTCGCCCGCGCCGAGGGCATCCTGCCGGCGCCCGAACCGACGCACGCGCTCGCCGCGGCGATCGAGGAGGCCCAGCGCTGCAAGGAGTCCGGCGAGGAGAAGGTCATCCTCACCGCGCTCTGCGGCCACGGCCACCTGGACCTGGCCGCGTACGACGCCTACCTGTCCGGCTCGATGACCGACCGCTCCTGGGACGACGCCGACCTCCAGGCCTCGGTTGCCCACGCACTCGAGCGGCTGCCCGCGGTCAACTAGAAGCGCCGCCACCAGGGCTTGGGGCGTTTGGCGACCGCTCCGAGCCACCCCGCCGGGACTTCCCAGCCCTTGGCGGCGATGCCCTCGAAGTACGCCGCCTTGACACTGTCCGGGAGCCAGTACGACGCGCTGTCGTGCTGCGCCCCGCTCCGATGGTGCTCGAAGAACGTGGTCCGCCGGCCCCGGCTCCAGACAGTCGCCGCGGAAGAGCAGTAGGCCAGCCTGGTGAAGTCCCACCGGGCCTGCTCGTCCGCCATGTCGAAGGTGCGCTCGGCAACAGTCAGCAGCCCGCGCTTCGGCTCCACCGCACTGTTGATCTCCTCGATCAGCCCCTGTACTACGGCCCGGTCGGCCGTCAATTCGTGGGGCAACCACAACTCCCGCGGATCCAGCACCACCGGCCCGATCCAAGGCGCCACCACCTCGAGGAAGGTCTCCAGCAACGCGATCCCCTCCTCGGCCTCCCCGAACCTCACCAACTCCGCATGCAAGGTCGTCACCGCTTCATCAGCCACCCCCGGACCCTACCGGCCACCTCCAGCCGGCCGGTGAAATGCACTTCGCGGCCTGATCGGACCTCCAAGCGGGGCAGGGATTCGGGGCATCTCGGGGCAACCTGGGGCAGGTCGTCCACAGGGGTCGTTTCGCCCGTCGCGGAGGGTGTTCGGACACCTACAGTTACCGGCATGTCAGACGTCAACGGGTTGTTGCGAGCCGCACGGGAGCGGACGCCCTCGCGGCGCGCGCCGGGTGAGCACATGTCCCGCGCGGAGCTCGCGGAGGCCGTCTGCGCCTGGCTGTGGGACACCACCGAGATCAAGTACGAGCTGGACGGGCACTACATCGCCAAGCTCGAGCGCGGTGCCGTCCGCTGGCCGGGCGCGGCGTACCGGTCCGGCCTGCGGCATGTCCTGAACGTTGCGGGAGACAACGAGCTCGGCTTCGCCCCGCCCGGCAACGGGTCCGCGCTGGACCTGGACCTGAATGCCTGCTCGACGATCGGGCTGGAGGACGAGCTGGTCGAGGCCGGCGACCAGTCGATCGCGCTGCTCACCCTGGCCGAGGAGTCGAACGTCGGCGGCCTCACCGTCGAGCAGTTGCACGCCGACATCCGGCGGATCGCGCAGAACTACCTCAAGGTGCCGACCAAGCCGCTCTTCCTGCGCAGCCGGGCCATCCGCGACCGCGCCTTCCGGTTGCTGACCGGCCGGCAGCCACCGGGCCAGACCAGAGACCTGTACGCCGCGGCCGGCTGGGCGCTGACGTTGCTCGCCTGGATGTCGGTGGACCTCGGCCGTGCGGACGTCGCGGAGAGCCATACCCGCACGGCCTGGGCCTGCGCCGAGGCATCCGGCGACAACGAGCTCCGTGCCTGGGTGCGGGCGACCCAGCACACGACCGCCTTCTGGCAGGACGACTTCGCCGGCGCAGTCCGCTTCGCCGAGGACGGACTGCAGTACGCAGTCGGTTCGTCCGGCCTGTTCCTCGCCAGCGCCGCTGCAGTCGACCTGGCCCGCTCTGGTCGCGTCGACGCTGCCCGGGACGCCCTGAACGCAGCGAAGCGTGCAGTGACCCGCCCAGGCGGGCTAGAGCTCGGCGGCCCCTTCCTCTGTACGCCGGAACGCGCCGAGGGCCTCTGGTCCGACGCACACCTCGCACTCGGCGAAGCGCAGTACACGCTGGACCATGCCGATCGGGGAGTCGCGCTGTTCGAGGCGGCCCCGCATGCGGAACGCAACTACGGCTCCGAGCGGATGGTCCGGCTGCAGCAGGTCAAGGCCCATCTGGAGCTCGGCGAACTGGACGGTGCGGCGGAAACCCTTGCCGCCGTGCTCGCCACCCCGACGGAGTACCGGGTGCGCCCGTTGATCCACCGGATCAGCGAGGTCGCCGCGATCACCCGGACCGAGCGCTACACCACCGAATCCAAAGCCCGCGCGATGCACGAAGGCATCCGCGAGTTCGTCCGTCGCCCCGCCACCGCGCGCGGCCGGATCGACTGAACGGAGACAGACATGTCCGACGAAGTCCGCGACCACTGGCACTGGCGCCCGGGCTGGCGCGAGGGCCGCTCCTTCTACACCTGGCACCTCACCTTCGCGCAGCATCCCGAGGCCGCCGACCTGGTCGCCGCCTACCAACCCGTCCTCGCTGGCATGCCGGGTCTCGCCCCGGTCCCCCTCGAGTGGATCCACCTCACGCTGCAAGGCCTGGGCTTCACCGATCGCGTCGACCAGCGAGATCTGGACGCCATCATCGAAGCGGCCGAGTTCCGCCTGGCCGGCTTCAGTCCGATCCCGGTGACGATCGGCCCGGCCCTGCTCGACCTCGAAACCGTCCAACTCCCGGTCCGCCCGGTCGAGCCCCTGCAACGCCTCCGCGACGCCGTCCGTACGGCGATCGCCGACGTCTGGGGTCCCGACGCCATCCCGGAACTCCCAGAGCTCCATCCCCACATCTCCCTCGGCTACTTCACCGACGCTGCCCCCGCAGCACCCCTCCGCAACCAACTCGCAGCGGCTCCCGGCCACAGCACTGCCCTCACCATCACCTCGCTGTCCCTCATCGACCTCAACCGGGACCACCGCATGTACCAATGGACGCCGGTCACCACCCTCCGCCTGGCTCCGCTCCACAAACCCGTCTGATCTGCCCATCTGCCCCGCCCTGCCCCGCTGCCCCAACCCCTGTACGGCGTCTCCGCCGCTGACCCAGCCGTCTCCCCAGAAAGGTGGTCGCCGTGCACGAGGCCGATCCTCCGGAAACCGATGCCGAGCTCCGGGCTCGTGCCCTCGCCGTCATCGCGGATCGCCTCCCGGCCGGCTGGCGGATCGACCCAGTCATGACCAAACCGACCCGGCAACTGACTGACGAGCACCTCGTGGTCACCGCGCCCGACGGCACCTCGACCGGCCTGGTCACCGAGCTCGAACTGGCGGAGCTCACGGGTCGCGACGTCGCCCCACGCCGCGACAAGCTGCAACGGAAGATGCTCGCCTCGGGTGCGGGCGGCCTGATCCTCGCCAGGTATTTATCCGCACCGGTGCGAGCCCGGCTGACGAACGCCGGCCTCTCCTACGCCGACGTCACCGGCAACATCCGCCTGAGCCTGCCCCGCCCAGGTCTGTTCATCGCCGACCGCGGCGCCGACCGCGACCCGTGGCGTGGTCCTGGTCGTCCCCCAGACACCTTGACAGGAAGCGCAGCAGCCAAGGTCGTCCGAGCGTTGCTCGACTTCGGCGGCTCCTGGACAACTCGCGACCTGGTGGCCTTGACCGAGGTCTCGGCCGGCTCAATCGCCCGAGTGATCAAACTCCTGGAATCCGAGGAGCTCCTGACCCGATCCTTCCCCGCCGTCGCCACCGTCCCGGACTGGGCAGCACTCCTCCGCCGCTGGAGCACAGACTTCGGCTTCTCCCGC
>Ga0193742_1002356_pt1 | contig 10897 bp, 8 predicted proteins | sample L2c1metaG_FD_165511 | JGI IMG/M metagenome (GOLD analysis project Ga0193742, IMG submission 165511) | Soil microbial communities from a riparian zone of the East river system, Colorado, United States - L2c1 | ecosystem: Environmental > Terrestrial > Soil > Riparian zone | place: USA: East River... | reverse complement strand
GCCAAGCGAAACGACCGAGAGCTGCGGGGCATATCTGGTTCTGGCACTGCCTCGCGATGGCAGCGCTCTGCGGGATGATCAAGCCGCCGATTTTAAAACGGCTATGAATGTGTTCAGTTCCGCTTGAGGCCCTTGAACGAGCTCTGCCTGAGCGGCCCTTCGGAAGTAATGTCTCGGTACTCCACATCGGTAAAAAAGGTAGGCTCAACCCATGTGGCACTTTCGGCTTTCTAATGAGCTTTGTCAGTTTTCATTTCGAGCTGACCACCGTATCGAGCTGTTTTCTGATCTGGCTCGAAACCGTCCGCGACATCACGTGAAGCGCATTATTTTAGCCGGCTCAATTCGGGCGGTGACCAGAACCTCGCCGTCACGATCGCAGTTCGTCGAGCAGTGCTCGCCCCTCCAGAAGATCAGGCGTATCGAAGCCCTCGCTGATCGAGGCGTGAGGAGATGCGAGGATGTCGTACGCTTCCGCGGATTTACCCTCTGCACGCAGCTGACGCGCGAGCCGGATGGCCGCCCGAAGCATGAGGGATCGAGCCCCTTGCGCCGTCGCTATCTCCACGGCACGCCGAAAGCAGGCCGCCGCCGCGGGTTGGTGCGTTGCGAGCGATAGCTCGCCCTCGAGGAGACGGAGCCGCGCGTTGGCCCACGATTCCCCGTGACGCTCGGCGACGGCGTCGGCCTCAGCGAGGGTGGCGCCCGCCTCTTCCAGCCGCTGCGATTTGACGTAGAGCTCGGCGAGGATCGCAAGATAGTGCGGCAGCCTGAGTCCCGCGCCGGTCGCCCGCAGATCGCGCAGACCATCGCGCAGGCGCACGATACCCCGATCGAGGTCGCCCTCCTCGGCGGACGCCCAGCCGTCCATGATTGTGGCCCAGGCAAGATAATAGCTGAACCCGTACTCGGCACAGACTGCGTAAGCGGCGCGGGCATGCACGCGCACCATCGCCGGTTCGCGGCGAAACTGGTGCAGCATCGCGGCGTAGGCGAGAGCGACGACGAGGCTGAACGGGTGGTCGATTCGTCGGGCCACCTCGATCGCTTCGCCGATGGCCAGGAGTGCACGATCCGCGAACCCGAGATGCCAGTTGATATGAGAAGCATAGGCGCGGCCGTGGACGTGGATGTTGACGCCAGCCGCGAAGGCTTGGGCGGGATCACCGGCACGCTCGATCTTGCTGCGGGCCGCCTCCAAGTGGGTCAGGGCCATGCCATGCTGGCCCAGATGAAACAGGTTGAATCCCAGCGCATGATGGGCGTCAGCCTGGCGCACGAGGTCGTCGCCCCGTTCAACCAGCTCGAACAGTTCAGCGCCGAGCTCGCACGTCATATGACCGCGTACGTGATAGACGTGGCACAGGCCGCGCAGCGCTCGCGCGCGATAGCTCTCGTGCCCTGGCCGGCGGGCGAGCTCCTCGGCCCTGGCGTAGGCCGCCTCGACCTGGGGCGCGCCGAAGCCCTCGGTTGCGATCAGCGGCGGTCCCAGAGCCACCTGGACCTCGAGTTCCTGGCGCTCGCGCGCCTCGCTCGGCGGCGCGTCCTTGAGCATGGCGAGCGCTCTCGTCAGGTGGCCGATCGCTTCCTTGTTCGCCGAGCGCTGCCGCGCCAATCGGCCGGCGCGCAGCCACCCATCTACGGCCCGGTCGTGAATCCCGGCCTCCGAGAGATGACGGGCCAGGAGTTCGGGCTGGCGCTCGACGATGGCGGGGAACTGCGCTTCGAGCGCGGCGGCGATACGCGCATGAAGCTCCACTCGCCGGCTTTTGAGGAGGGTCGCGTAGGCGACATCCTGGATGAGCGCGTGCCTGAAGGCGTAGGTCGCGTTGGGCGGCTGGCCGCGCCGGAGGACCAAATCGGAGCCGACGAGCCTGACGAGCGCTTCGCTGAACGTCGGCTCTTGCAGCCGTGACACCGCGGCCAGGAGATCGTGATCGAACTCGCGGCCGATGCAGGCGCCGATCTGCGCCAGCTCCTTGGCCGATGCCAGCCGATCCAGCCGGGCCATGAGCGAGTCCTGCAAGGTCGAGGGAATGGCGAGCGCCGCCGGCGCGCCGATAAGCTCAAGGTGGTCACCGAGGTCTCGCAATAGGCCGGATTCGAGAACCGTCCTGGTCAGCTCCTCGACGAACAGCGGGATACCGTCCGTCTTGCTGGTGATCTGGGCCAGAACGTCCGCAGGCAACGCCTTTCCGCCGACGACGCGGCCGACGATCATCGCCACCTCGCCACGGACGAGCCGGGAGAGCGAAAAGGAGGTGACATGAGCGTGGCCGGCCCAGGAAGAGCTGAACTCGGGCCGGAAGGTGATCACCGCGAGCGCCCTCTGGCGCTGCACGCGTTCGGTCGCAAGATCCAGGAGCTCCATCGTCGAAGGGTCGATCCAGTGCACATCCTCATAGACGGCCAAGACCGGCTGCCGGCCGCACAGGGCTTCAAACAGCCGGAGCAGGACATCGAAGGTGCGCTGCTTCTGGCGCTCGGGCGTCAGATCCAGGGCCACGTGGCCGCTCTCGACTGGCAGCGATAACAGGGCGGCCATGAGCGCCCTCGCGTCTTCGTCGAGGCGCTCGGCATAAGGGCTGAGGAACGTTTCCAGCTTGCTAACCTTCTCCTCCGGCCCGTCATCGCGAGCGAATCCGGCGGCCCTCTCGAGCTGCCCGATCACCGGAAAGAGCGCGCTGTTCATGTGATAGGGCGAGCAGAAATAGTTCAGGATGGCGACCGGTTCCTGGGCGAGCGCCTCCCGCAGCGCCAGGATGATCCGCGACTTGCCTATTCCGGGCTCGCCGGAAAGCAGCACCACCTGGCCCTCCCCAGCCTTGGCCCGTCGCCAGCGCTCGAGAAGCAGCGCCAGCTCCGCGTCACGCCCGACGATCGGTGCCAGCTCCCTGACATGCAGTGCCTCGAAGCGACTCGCTGCGCGACCGGGTCCGAGCACACGGAACGCCCGGACCGGCACCGTTAGTCCCCTGAGCGGCTGGACTCCGAGATCCTCGATCTCGAACAACGCGCCTAAAAGCTGTCGTGTAGCCTCGCCGATCACCACCTCGTTGGGCCGCGCGAGCGTCTCCAGGCGGGCGGCAAGATTCGGCGTTTCGCCGACGACCGCCTCCTCTTGGGCAGCCCCCTCGCCGATAAGGTCGCCCACGACGACCACGCCTGTGGCGATGCCGACCCGGGCTGCGAGCGGCTCGCCGGTCGGGGTCGCCAGACGCCCGACCGCCTCGACGGCCGCGAGGCTGGCCCGCACCGCGCGCTCGGCCTCGTCCTCGTGCGCCCTCGGCCACCCGAAATAGGCGAGCACCCCGTCGCCCATTAACTTGGCGACATGGCCTTCGAAGCGAGCGAATCCACCTGTCACCGCGTTCTGGTAGGCCCGGAGAAGCTTGCTCATGTCCTCGGGATCGAGCCGGGCCGAGAGTGCCGTCGAGCCGACCAGGTCGACGAACACGAGGGTTAGCTGCCGCCGCTCGGCCCCGGCTCGCGCCGGTTCCGCAGACAGCAGGGCCGCCGGCTGTCGCTCAACTGCCGTGCCAGGTGCCAAGCCATCGCCGCGCAAGGCCGCGATTGCCCTCAGCAGCTTGCGGCGGTGGCCGATCGAGGTGACGCCGAGGCCGATCAGGTCTTCCGCCGTCAGCTCGGGCAGAATGTCGGCGCCGATATCGTTGTCGCGGAACGCTTGCTCGTACTGCGAGAGCTGCAGGCTGCGCAGCCAAGTCCCGATGTCCACATCCTTCCTCCACCAATCGCCGGGGAGCGAGGTCACAACAGGCAAGAGCGCTTTGCCTGGCCCGAACGGCAAGCGGCTCTGAAAGCGGCACTCCGGCGGGCAGGTCTTGGCGCTGATCCAAGCCTGGCACCAACGGCAACCTTACGCTGGTCGGACGTTCTGGTTCAAGGCCACACTCGAACAGGCCGTCGCACACGGCGAAATGGTCGGAAAAGCGGTTCGCAGTCTTGATGGCGCGCCGGAGAGGATGAAACTGGGAACTCGTATGTCATTGAGGTGGGTGTGGCTGTCGACCTTCTTTGCAAAGGACCAAACGGAGGTTGAGCGTCGGAAAGCCGCCGATTGATGTCGGTGCGAGGTATGAAATTCTTCCGATGAAACAACTTCGGATGAAGGGAGCGAGCCCCTCACGCGCCGCACGGCGTTCCTCCTCCTCCATCTCAGCGACGAGCGCCTTGAGCGCCTGGAAGAATGCCTCGACCCCGAGTGTTGGTCTCGACGAGCTTCTCCAGCTTCTCGACAAGGTGGATGCGCGTCGGATTACGTGCGGCCATGTCGTGCGTCTTTGCTTCTGCATCCGAGCGCAACTTCTCGGCGGCGGTTCGCGGCCGACTGGCGAACAGCTTGGCGAGCTTGTCGAAGTCGATGGCGGACAGATCGACGCGGCCTCCCGCTTCGTCGCCCTCTATTATAGGCGCAGTAATCGCCACGCCTTCGATCTTCTCATCCAGCAGGAGTCTGTCAGCAATACGAAAATCCGCAGCGTGCGCCCATGATGCGAGCGCGGGCCAAGCCGCACAGAAGCTGAATCATGACCGCCCAGTAAAAGTAGGTTTGGCAGAAATACACCCCGACGTTCCAGACACGACTGATGCCGGCGCATCCCGTGAACAATGGAGTGCTCAAAAACTTGAGAAGCTCCTCCTCCTCTCATGGGTCGCGCTCGATCGCCGGCGGATTGTATTTGGACGTGCTGGAAAAATCCGGAGCGGGACCAGGGACGTAAAGATTTTCGATCAGGAAGGTCCAGAACGTGTTCAGCCCACTTCGATAGCGTTTCCGGAGCGTCGACGTGGAAACACGCACAAGTTTGATCTTTTTGCCCTCAGATTCGATGACGTAATTATTCTCCTTTGCTATTTTCCAACGCCGATAACGCGATCTCTCATCAACCAGGAAGCCGGCCGGGGTCGGAACTTCCGGCATCGCCTGTTTATGCAAAACGAGCTGATCCGGCCCGATATCGCCAATGCAGGGATCTTTCCAGAGATCGATTGCGAATTGAACGATTGGAGCAACGTCGCTGGCGGCTCGTCGATCACCGTCTTCGCCCTCGCGCCGGTCCAGAAACTGTTTAAGCACCACCGAGAGCCGACTGCGATTGCCGTCCGGCGGCATTGCGGCGTTAACCGCTGCTGCCACCGTCGCTGGATTAAATGCGCCGTGTGTAACGCCCGCAGGCGGCACAATGAGGTCCCCACCTTGGACGAACAACTCCTCCCGACGGCGCTCGATGCGGCCCTCCAGCGAATTATTCTTCTTGATCCTGATGCCGGCCCGGCCGTTTTCACGAACGAGCATTACGAAATGGTCGTCCCATCCAAGCACGATTTGATCCGGCATTGCGCCGGAATGCCGGACTAGGAATTGAACCTCGAACGCAATCGCCTGAAATGCGGTGCGCTCGATATAGTCGTCTTCATCCCTGACCGGCTCGACCGCCAGAGCCTGCAGTCTTGGCCACAACTCAACCATCGCCTGGCGTGGATCGCCATCCATTGTCCTGATCCTCAGCATCCAGGATGCAATGCGCGCGGCCCGGGTGGAGGCCATTTGGTAATTCGAGGTTCCCAACGCAAGGCGAATTGAGCCCGAACGGTAAACGGATTTCAGGCAAGCCGGGGTGCGGATCGCAAAAATATAGCGTCCTACACGTCGCGAGATGAATGCTGAACGAGCCAAAACTTCCCACCTTCGGTGTGAGCAATCCATGTGACACAGGACACATCGACACCGACGCGAGAGGCGAGATTCATTGATTTTCATTGAAGAATTCGGCGAGTTGGCACCCGCGCTGCGTGTGGTAGCGAGAGAGGGGCTCGAACCCCCGACCCCAGGATTATGATTCCCGTGAATGCTGAAGTGATCGAGCGTGTCGTAACCATGGGTGGAGGAAGAGAAAATCGGACCGAGCAAAAGTCCGGACGCACCGAGTTCGACGGCATAGTCCAGACACTGCCCGATATGGCCGAGACGATGGAGCACGCCAGATCGATCGACAGCGGCGGCTTCGGCGCCGACAAAGCCGAAGGGATAGATCTGCCACAGCAAAGCGTGCTCAACCCAGTCCGGCACCAGTTATTCCTTCGGATCAGGCCGATTTCCCGGATACGGCGATGGGTTGAGCGACCAACATCACCCGCTGGACGATGGCGCGATCGCCGTCAAGGCCATGCCGATCGCGCGGCCCCTACCATCACCCAAAATATCCCGAGATGATGCGCTTATCGACCTTGCAAATATATGTGTATTTCGGGTTGACCACCTGGGTACAGCGCGCTTCGGCGATTTGACCGAGCAGCATGTATCCTTCGGCGGCGGGAATCTTCCAATCGTCTTCCAGCCAATAGATCATCTCCTCAAAGGCGATGCGCATGGCGTCTTCAAGCGGCCGGGCGCAACCCAGCGTGCAGATATGCGTCGGCGTTTCGATGCGGGGATGATTGAGCCGCGGTGGCGCTTTCTCGAGCGAGACTTTCACGGTCAGTGTGGTTGCGATTTCGATCGCGCCCATGCCGTTCGCTTCACCATCGCCCTGGATGGCGTGGCAATCGCCGAGAAAGAGATGCGCGCCCTCCTTGTTGACGCGCAGCAATACCGTATTGCCCGTCGTGATCTCCTGGACGTCGAGATTGCCGCCATGCGGACCATTGTCGACGGTCAGGACGGCGCCATGCACCGGGGCGACACCAATGACGCCGATCATCGGCTTAATCGGCAGCTTAACGTGTTCGTTCCAGTGCACGAGGTCATTTTTGACTTCAACAACCCTGGTCTGCCGCCCGAACTCTTTTCTCCGCACCCAGTCGGGAAACATTCCGATGCCCGGCCACAAGGCGGTAAAGCCCAGATTGTCGAGCTCCATCTTGACGATCTCGACCTTCAGCATATCGCCGACTTTCGATCCGCGCACCTCGATCGGTCCGGTCGCCCCATTGACGAACGGAAGAGTGACGTCGGCCTCAGTCAATTGCTGTCCGAGATGGCGGATGGTGCCGTCATTGACGTTGATTGCGCATTCCACGACGAAGGTTTCACCGGGCTCGACGCTGGCGACGAACCGATCATCGCCCGAAAGCGCGTATTTGATGTTGCCTACTTTGCTGACACGCTGAGACATTTTTTCTCCTGATCTTGAACTTGCCCGATATTCAATGGATGCGGCGCCACGGCATCAGCAGGCGCTCGATCCTGCCCACCACGAAGGTCAGCAGCAGTGCCAGCGCGATGGTTGCGACCAAAGCGGCAAAGACTTTGGGAATGATGTAGAGCGACCCCGCTTTGAAAATCGCGTGGCCGAGCCCCTCGGAGGACGACATGAATTCGCCGACGATCGCGCCGATCAGCGCGAATCCGACCGTGAGCTTCAGTCCGGCAAAAATATCGGTGAGCGAAGCGGGCACCACGAGCTTGCCAAAGATCTGAAACTTCGACGCTCCCAGCGTCCGCATCAGGTTGATCTGGTCGGTATCGACCCCGACCGCGCCCTTGTAAGACGTGACCAGGGCAACGATCACCACCGACAGCGTCGACATCGCAACTTTCGAAATCAGTCCGGTGCCGAACCAGATGATGATGATTGGCGCCAGGGCGATGATCGGAATGGAGCCGAGCGCGATCACGAACGGTTCCACCACACGAGAAACGAACCTGGAGTACCACAGCGAGAGTCCAACGACGGTCCCGATAAAATTCCCGACCAGAAAGCCGAGCAAGGTTTCCAGACCGGTGACATAGGTATCGCGCCACAGACTGCCGTCGCGCACCATCTGAGCCAGAAAGCCGGCGATCGCCGACGGCGAGCCAAACATGAAGGCGGCCTGCTTGTTATTCGCCGTCATGTGGTCCCAGAAGCCGAGCAGCAGGGCGAGCAGCGCAGCTTGTGTGGCAAGAACGATGGCCGCCGCGCGCAGCCTGCGCCAGCGCCGGATCGCCGGCGCAACAGGCTTTCGTGCAGGCGCCTCAGTGACGCGGCTCATCCCGTTCTCTGTATCCGCTGTCATTGCAGCACGACGTCAAGATCGGCCCAGATCTGCCGAACGTATTTGCTGAAATCGCGGCTATCGCGCGCCGCCATCATGTCGGTCCGTTCGGTGCCGAGCGCGATATTATAGACCGCTTTGACCTGGGTTGGCCGCTTAGACAGTACGATCACGCGATCGGCAAGCGATACGGCTTCCTCGATATCGTGGGTAATGAGCAGCAGCGACCGGCCACCCTTGCGGACAAGTTTCGCGGTGTCGCTCCCGATCAACAGCTTGTTCTGGAAATCCAGGGAAGCGAACGGTTCATCGAGCAGCAGCACGGCGGGCTCGTTCACCAGTGTCCGCGCCAGCGCCACCCGCTGGCGCATGCCGCCCGAGAGCGTCGAAGGGTAGTGGTCGGAGAAGCCGTGGAGCCCCAGCTGATCGAGCATGGCGTGACTGCGGTCCTGGGCCTCGCTCGCCGCCACGCCGCGGATTTCAAGACCCAGCATCACATTGCCGAGTGCCGTTCGCCACGGCAGCAGCAGATCCTTCTGCAGCATGTAGCCGACATTCTGCGGCTGGCCGGTGATCTCCTGGCCGTACCAGCTGATACGTCCGGAGTCCGGCGCCAGCAATCCGCATAAAGTGTTCAATAGCGTCGTCTTGCCGCAACCGGACGGGCCGACGATGCTGACAATCTGGCCCTGATCCAGCGTCAGGCTGAGATCGCCGATGACGGGAACGATCCGCCCATCGACATCATAGCTTTTTGCAACATGCTGGACGACGAGCGGAATTGCGGGAACGGCAGTCGCCCCGGCACCCGCGCCCTGAGTAACACTCACTCCGCTTACTTCGCCGGTCATTTGAGGCTGGCAACCGCCTTTTCCGCAAACGTGTTATCGATGATCTGATCGAATGGAATCGTGCCTTTCGCATTGCCGAGATAGACCTGCATATCCATCAAATTCTTCCATTGATCCTGTTTGGTAACAACGGATTGAGCGGGAATGAGATATTTCAGCTCGGCATCGATCGCCTTGTCGACGACCTCCCCGGGAAGGTCCGGGAATTCCTTGCGTGCGACCTGCTTGGCGAACGCCGGATCGGCATAGGTCTTGCGGGACGCTTCCTCGAACGAGGTAACGAGCGCCTGCACCATCTCCGGATTTTTCTGGATCGTGGTGGGCAGCACCATGATTCCGGTGTTGCAGAACGGCCCTATATAGCTCGAGAAGTCGAACACCACGCTGGCGCCCTGGGCTTCGGCGGCGGCCACGCTCGGCTGATAGGCAATGGCAATATCGGCTTGACCGGCCAGCATGGCCGCAATTTCAGTACCCGGGTTCACCGGAACGATGGTCGCGTCGACGCCAACCTTGAGGCCGGCTTTTTCCAGCATTCGCTTGGCAACGCTGTAATTGGTATTCGGTTCGGGCGAGGTAACGATCTTCAGGCCCTTGAATTCTTTCGGGTCGGTGATCGGCTTTAGCGTTTTTGAAACACCGAAATAATGGGCGCGCTGCACCACCGTGCCGACCACAACGCCTGGACCACCGTTCTCCCGCGAAATCTGCGCCATCGTCGCATCCCCGATCGCGAAATCCGCCGAACCACCAAGCACAGCTGCGAAGGTCTGGGTGTCTCCGCCGGCGGCGCTTACTTTCATGTCGAGGCCGTTTTTCTCGAAGATGCCGGCGTGCATACCGACATAGAGATTGATGTAGCCGAGATTGTGGACGGCTTCGCTGAAACGCACCTCCTTGAGCGCCGCAGCGACAGCGTGACGCGAGCCGATCGGCATCAGCGCCAGTCCACCCACAACCGCAGCGGACGTCGTCAGAAAATCGCGGCGGCTGAGCGAGACGCCGTCTGCGGTGAGAAACTGGCGGACCGTGTTGATCATGGCTCTGAACTCCTCGCGAAATTAAATCTTCTGTGACCAGCAAAACTAGTCCTTCCTGCGAACAGGTTGCAAGACAAAAGAAGCGACACCAAATGTTCAGTGCCATCCCGCGTCGACGATAATGTCGCTGCTGCGACACAACGCCAGCAAGCCTGAATGCAATTTGTGATTTTCCTGAGTTCTTAAGAGGCGAGTTGATTATCCGAGCATCAGCTCGTTTGCGATAATGTCATTTTTGACATTATCGCTGCCCAAAGAAGCAGCGAACTTTTTACTGCCGCAACGAAAATCGAGTGCCGCAGGCTTGATTGAAAAACGCTGCCGGCGACGGCGCGGCGAGAGTTCGCCGCGGCTCAAGGATTGCCCCGCACCGAGGCAAAGCGTCCGGTGAGAGCGCCGCCGCATTTTTCCGCGGCGATCTCGATCGCGCGGCGTTGTTCGCGAGCCTTGTCGCGGACCGGCGGCACCGTCGGCCTCGTTGTTGGCTCGGGCGATGTGTTCGCGGCCGGAGTACACAGACGCTCGACGAGATTGCTGACCAGCCCTCGTAAACGGAGGTTCTCGGCCGCCAGATCCTTCATCTGCATGACTGCCGGAACGTTGAGACCGCCGAAACGTCTCCGCCACCGATAAAAGGTTCGCAGCGACACGCCCGCGGTACTGCAGATTTCAGCGACGGACGCACCGGCGCTGGCCTCATAGAGCAGATGAAGAATTTCGTTTTCAGTGAATCGGGACCGTCTCATCGGATCGCCCTCAAGCAACTGCTGTCGTGGGACACCTTCGATCGCCGTCGGCGGCGATTGCTCCCGGCCGCTCGGTGTCGCTCACGGCAAACTTAGCACAAACGCTCAGCCCTCGAAATACGCGCGCCAACAGGCCGCCAGTGCAGGGCGGTGATGCTGGCCTGCCTCAAACATGACGGTCTGATTTTGTTGGCCCTCCGCGCTCCCGGAGAGACCCATGGCACGCCGCCACGAAATTCCCGCCACGCCCGAAAATATGGTA